>CXWL01008700.1_pt1 | contig 38736 bp, 40 predicted proteins | sample 590931 | NCBI WGS metagenome assembly CXWL01 (sample SAMEA3498368, study PRJEB10139) | groundwater metagenome | biome: water well; material: biofilm material | place: Germany | collected 2015-04-27 | reverse complement strand
GCCCAAGCCATGCAGCAGAACGATCAGCTTGTCGCCGGCACCGCCGCTGTCGAAGGCAAGCCGCATCTCAAAGCGCGTTCATCGTCAGCAGTTCGTAGCTCGCGACCGGTTCTTCGTTTGCATTCGTGAGCAGGACGGCCCAACGGACTTCGCCGTATTTGTCGGTGCGCGAGGTCTTTTGCTTGACCGTGAGGCTCACTTTGATCGACTCGCCCGGTTTCACGGGCTTGATGAAGCGCAGGTTGTCGAGGCCATAGTTCGCGAGCACGGGACCGGGATCGGGGTCGACGAACAGGCCCGCCGCGAACGAAAGCAGCAGATAACCGTGAGCGACGCGGCCGCCGAACAGCGGATTCGCAGCGGCAGCTTTCTCGTCCATGTGGGCGTAGAACGTGTCGCCGGTGAAATGCGCGAAGTGTTCGACATCTTCCAGCGTGATCGTGCGCGGTTTGGTGACAAGCGTTCGTCCGAGTTCGAGTTCGCCGAAGCGCAGGCGGAACGGATGAACTGTGTCGACCGTTTGAGGGGCACCCGCAAGCCAGTTGCCGGTGACGGCGCTGATCGTGCGCGGTGAGGCTTGGACCGCGGTGCGTTGCATGTAGTGCATGACGCCTCGCAGCCCACCCATCTCTTCCCCGCCGCCTGCGCGGCCGGGGCCGCCGTGGACAAGCGCCGGGAGCGGCGAGCCGTGGCCGGTCGATTCCTTTGCGCAGTCGCGGTCGATGACCACCATGCGGCCGTGGAACGAGGCGGCGTCGTCGATGAATTCGCGCACGATTTTCGGATCGTGCGTGAACAGCGACATGACGAGCGAGCCCTTGCCACGATTGAGGAGGCCGATCGCTTCGACGAGGCCGGTGTAGGGCATCAACGTTGCAACGGGACCGAACGGTTCGATCTCGTGGATATTGGTTGCTAAGAGAGGTTTGTCACAACGAAGCAGAGTTGGGCCTATGAAGCCCCCGTGGACGGGGCTGCCTCCGTGTAGTTCGATCGGCTTCCCTTTTACGAGGCGCGCCTCTCCGTAGAGAATGTCGAGCTTCTGCAAAACATCGTCACGCTGTGCCAGACTGATGAGCGGCCCCATTGTCACGCCATCTTGACGCGGGTCGCCGACGACAACTTCGGCGAGCGCCTTCTTAAGAGCTACTTCGGCGGCGTCGATCATGTTGGCGGGCACGATTGCGCGACGGATGGCGGTGCATTTTTGGCCCGCCTTCACCGTCATCTCGCGCACAACTTCTTTGATGAAGAGGTCGAACTCCGGGGTGCCGGGTGCGGCGTCCGGGCCCAGAACGGCGGCATTCAACGAATCGCGTTCGGCGATGAAACGCACGCTTTCGTGCGCGATGATGGGGTGGCGTTGTAGCTTCTCGGCGGTTTCGGCCGAGCCGGTGAACGAGACGACATCTTGGCCGGTCAAGTGGTCGAACAGGTCGCCGATGGGTCCGAGGACGAGTTGCACCGCACCTTTCGGTAAGACGTTTGCTTCGATCAGCACGCGGAACGCAGCTTCCGCGAGTTGCGCGCTCGCCGTCGCGGATTTGACGATCGCGGGCACGCCGGCGAGCAGCGTGGGCGCCAGTTTTTCGAGCATGCCCCAGACGGGGAAGTTGAAGGCGTTGATGTGAACGGCCGCGCCTTTCAGCGACGTCATCACGTGTTGACCGATGAATGTGCCGCGCTTCGACAGGCCTTCGATGGCGCCGTCGCTCAAGATCGTGTCGTTCGGCAATTCGCGTCGGCCCTTGGAGGCATAGGCGAGCAGAGTGCCAGCACCACCTTCGATGTCGATCCAACCGTCGCTCTTCGTTGCACCTGTGTCGTAGGAGAGAGCGTAGAGCTCGTCTTTGCGGGCCATGATCGCATCGCCCAGGGCTTTGAGCATCTTCGCGCGATCGTGGAACGTCAGCTTGCGGAGCGCAGGCCCGCCGACATTGCGCGCGTGGGCGAGGGTGGCTGCGAAGTCGCGGACCGTTTCACCGAGTTGTGCAACCGGTTCGCCCGTTACGGCGGAGCGGACGGACGTCATCGTGCCGCGCGGCGCGATCCAGGCATCCTGCGCGTAGGCTTGAAGCGTTTTCATGAGGGCCTCCTCAGCGGCCGGTGAACTTTGGTGTTCTCTTCTCGCCGAACGCGGCGACGCCTTCGCCGTAGTCGTGGCTGCGGCCGAGTTCGCGCTGGAGATCGCGTTCGAGATCGAGCTGAGCGTCCAGTGATTGCGACCAGCTCTTGCGGATCGCGAGTTTTGTTGCGCCTAAGCCTTTGGTCGGGCCATTCGCTAAGCGCTCAACCAGTTTCGTCGCTTCGGCTTGCAGTTCAGCGTCGTCGACGGCGCGCCAGATGAGGCCCCAGGCTTCTGCTTTTTCCGCGCTCAACGGTTCTCCCGTAAGCGCGAGCGCCATGGCGCGCGGTTGGCCCGCAAGGCGCGGCAAGATCCAGGTGCCGCCGGAATCGGGCACGAGGCCGATGTTTGCGAAAGCTTGAATGAAGCGGGCGCTCTTTGCGGCCAGCACGATGTCGGCAGCGAATGCGATGTTCGCGCCGGCGCCGGCGGCGACACCGTTTACCGCGCACACGACGGGTTTCGGCAACGCGACGAGGCGGCGAACGAGCGGGTTGTAGCGGTTCTCAAGCGACTCGCCGAGGTCGACGCCTGCGCTGCCGGGAGCAACCGCGCGATCGGACAAATCTTGTCCTGCGCAAAATCCGCGGCCTGCGCCGGTGATCAGAAGCGCGCGAATGTCGGCGTTGCGTTCGACTGCGGTCAGCGCCTCGGCGATCTCGGCATGCATTTGCACGTTGAAGCTGTTCAACCGGTCGGGCCGGTTCAGCGTCAAGCGTGCCGCGTTGTTGGTCAGATCGAACAGGATGGTTTCGTAAGACATGCCGCCACCTCCCAGGGGTGTCGCGGGTTGGCCCCGCGCTCTTGTGTGGTACGCTTTAGGGTAGAACGCGCGGACGGTCAATTTCAGGACGGATGTCGGACGCTGCAGATGCGCTCGCGCGCCAGGTTGCAACGCATATGCTCAGTCAAGAAGGAACCGGGCCGACCTGGGGCATCGCGATCGAGGAGGCGCGCGAGGGTTACGCGCGGATTTCGATGGTCGTGCGCGCCGACATGCTCAACGGGCACCGCATCGCACATGGCGGGATGATTTTCGCGTTGGCTGATACGGCGTTCGCTTATGCGTGCAACTCGCGCAATGTCTCGACCGTCGCGCAACAGGCGTCGATCGTGTTCCTGGCGCCGGCAAAGGAAGGTGCGCGCTTGATCGCCGAGGCGCGGGAGGAAGCCGTTACCGGACGCGCCGGCGCTTACGCGGTGACGGTGCGCACGGCGGAGGGCGAAAACATCGCGGTGTTTCAGGGGCTTTCGCGTTCGGTTGGAGGCGCTTTGCTCTCCGGCAATTAATTGACCGATCGGTCGATTTATTCTAGATTTTCGCCGACAAGTTCGATGAGGAACTCGCGCGCTCATGTACACGACCGAACTGAGAGACAAGAACCAGAAATCGGCGCCCGTCACGACAGTGGCGGAGGATCCGGTGAAGCTCGCTGCGTTCGAGGCGCGCGTCGCGGCGGACGATTTCATCGAGCCCAAGGATTGGATGCCGGAGGCCTATCGCAAGACGCTTGTGCGCCAGATTTCGCAGCACGCGCATTCCGAGGTCGTGGGGATGTTGCCCGAAGGCAATTGGATCACGCGAGCGCCAAGCTTGCGGCGCAAGGCCGTGCTGCTCGCCAAGGTGCAAGATGAAGGCGGGCACGGGCTCTACCTCTACGCGGCGGCCGAGACGCTGGGCACGAGCCGCGACGAGATGATCGAGGCGCTGCATTCGGGCCGCGCTAAGTACTCCACGATATTCAACTATCCGACGCTGACCTGGGCCGATATCGGCGCGATCGGGTGGCTGGTCGACGGGGCCGCGATCCTGAACCAGGTGCCGCTGCAGCGGACGTCGTATGGGCCCTATGCACGGGCGATGGTGCGGATCTGCAAAGAAGAGAGTTTCCATCAGCGCCAAGGCTACGAGATCATGATGGCGCTGGCCGCCGGTTCGCCGGAGCAAAAGCGCATGGCGCAGAACGCGCTCGATCGTTGGTGGTGGCCGTCGCTGATGATGTTCGGGCCGCCGGACGAAAACTCGCCGAATACGGCGCAGTCTGTGCGTTGGCGGATCAAGCGCGAGACGAACGACGAGCTCCGGCAGAAATTCGTGGACGTGACTGTGCCGCAGGCCGAGGCGATTGGGCTCATCGTTCCCGATCCGAAGCTCAAGTGGAACGAAACGCGGGGATCGTACGATTTCGGTGAGATCGATTGGGACGAGTTCTATGCGGTGGTGCGCGGCGAAGGACAGGTCGCAAAGGAGCGCATGAAGGCGCGCGTCGAAGCGTGGGAGCACGGCGCGTGGGTGCGCGAGGCGGCGAACGCTCATGCGGCGAAGCGCATGCAGCGCGCTGCGGCGGAGTGATCGGCATGACCAAGGAATGGCCGCTCTGGGAAGTGTTCGTGCGGGCTAAGAACGGGCTGGCGCACAAGCACGTGGGGAGCGTGCACGCCGCCGACGATCGTATGGCGATCGAAGCGGCGCGCGATACCTACACGCGGCGAATGGAAGGCGTGAGCCTTTGGGTGGTGCGGTCGGCCGATATCGTGGCCTCCGACCCGGGCGAAGGGGCGGCGTTGTTCGAGCCGGCGGCGGACAAGGTCTACCGGCACCCGACGTTTTATTCGATCCCCGAAAACGTGAAGAACATCTGATGGCCGACGCGCTTTCCGACTATGCGCTGCATCTGGGCGATGACAGTTTGATATTGGGACAGCGGCTTTCCGAATGGTGCGGCCATGCGCCGATGTTGGAGGTCGATCTTTCGCTGGCCAACATCGCGCTCGATCTGGTGGGGCAGGCGACGTTGTTTTTGAAGCTTGCCGGCGAAGCGCGCGGCATCGATGCGGACGAGCTCGCGTTTCATCGCGACGTGCTCGACTTCAAGAATTGCCTCTTGGTCGAACAGCCGAACGGCGATTTCGCGCAGACGATCGCGCGGCAATTTCTGTTCTCGAATTGGCAGGAACTCTTGTTCCGCGAGCTTTCCCGGTCGCGCAACGAAATGCTGGCGGCGATCGCGGCCAAGGCCGTGAAAGAGGTCGCCTATCACGCGCGGTTTGCGAACGAGTGGATGGTGCGCCTTGGCGACGGCACGGCGGAGAGCCGGGAGCGCATCGCCAACGGGCTTGAGTGGGTCTGGCGGTTCGGCGACGAGTTGTTCGCGGTTGAACAGACGGTTGAGCCGCTGATCGCGTCGGGTGTTGCACCGGATGTGCGAAAGCTTCGCGGCGAGTGGGATGCCCGGATCGCGAAGACTTTGGGCGAAGCCACGCTGGAAGTGCCGAAGCCGCGGCGCGCGGCAGTGGGCGGACGGATTGGGCATCACTCCGAGCATCTTGGGCATATTCTCTCGGCAATGCAGTTTCTGCCACGTACCTATCCGGGCGCACAGTGGTGACCGCGATGAGCTTTGCTCAATCCGCATCGTTTAAGGCACGCGTGTTCGAAGTGTTGTCGCACGTGCTCGATCCCGAGATTCCGTGCATCTCGGTTGTCGATCTTGGTATCGTGCGCGAGGTGCGCGATGATGCGGTCGTCATCACGCCGACCTACACCGGATGTCCGGCGACGATTGCGATCGAGGCAGCGATCCGCGGTGAGCTAGATCGCGCAGGGTTCTCGCGGTTGAAGATCGAGACCGCACTTGCGCCGGCGTGGACCACCGATTGGATCAGCGACGCGGGGCGCGAGAAGCTCCGTGCCTATGGGATTGCGCCGTCGCCGAAGGGGGCCGCGCGGTCAAGCCTGCGCGATCAGGCCCACTGCCCGCGCTGCGGCTCGGCTCGGACTGAGGAGATCAGCCGTTTTGGTTCGACGCCCTGCAAAGCGCTGCATCGGTGCTTGAGTTGCGGTGAGCCGTTTGACCTCTTCAAGTGTCACTGAGCCCATGTCCATCAACGCCGGCTTTCACCGTTTGACTGTCGCCGAGGTTCGCCGCGAGACGGCGGACGCGGTTTCCATTCGCTTCGACGTGCCGGCCCAGTTGCGCGAAGCGTTCGCCTTTCGCGCCGGGCAACATCTGACGTTGAAGGCCGACATCGGCGGCGAGGACGTGCGGCGGACCTATTCGCTGTGCGTCGCGCCGTCCGACGGCGAATTCCGTATCGCGATCAAGACGATGCCGGGCGGACGGTTTTCGACGTGGGCGAATTCCCAGATCAAGGTAGGGCAGACGCTGGAAGTGTTGCCGCCGATGGGGCGGTTCGTCATGCCGGACGGTGTGCGCGCGCCGTATTATGTGGCGCTTGCCGGCGGATCGGGGATCACGCCGGTTCTTTCGATTCTGAAGACGGCGCTGCAGGACAATGCGCTTGCCCGCGCGACGTTGCTCTACGGCAATCGGGATAGTGCTTCGATCATCTTCCTGGAGGAACTGGCGGCGCTGAAGAACCGGTTTCTCGATCGGCTGGAGGTTTATCACTTTCTGGAGAACGAGGCGGAGGAAATCGAGCTGTTCAACGGGCGGCTCGACGCCACGAAGTGCGACGAGGTTTTTTCCACGCTTGTCGAGGTCGCGAGCGCCGATGCGTTCTTCATCTGCGGGCCGGGACCGATGATGGATGCAGCGGAGGCGGCGCTTCTTGCGCGCGGCGTGCCGGCTTCGAAGATCCTGATCGAGCGCTTCACGACGAGCGAGCTTTCGGCAGAACAGATCGAGCGGATGCGCGCTTTGGAGGAGCAGGCCGCCGGCACGATGTTGACGGTCACGCTGGACGGGCGGCGGTCGAAGGTCGCCTTCGATGCGGCGAAGGGGAATATTCTCGAAAGCGTTCAAGCGGCGGGCCTACCGGCGCCTTATGCGTGCAAGGGCGGCGTGTGCACGACGTGCCGGGCGAAAGTGACGGCAGGCACGGTCGAGATGAAGAAGAACTATGGCTTGAGCGAGGACGAAGTGGCAGATGGTTATGTGCTGACGTGTCAGGCCATTCCGACCAGCGGCGACGTCACGCTAAACTACGACGCTTGAGCGCCCTAAGCGTGGAGACGCCGATGACCTACGAAGACATTCTCTACGACGTTCGCAATCATGTCGCCACGATCACGCTGAATCGGCCCAAGGTCTATAACGCCTTCCGGCCGAAGACTTGCGTGGAGTTGATCGACGCCTTCCAGAAGGCAGGGTTCGACAACGATATCGGCGCGATCGTGCTCACCGGTGCCGGGCCAAAGGCGTTCTGCACGGGCGGCGATCAGTCGGACAAGGACGGGCAGTACGGCGACGGCTCGACGCGCGGACCGGTCGGCATGCCGATCGACGAGGTGCATTCGCTCATCCGCGACGTGCCGAAGCCGGTGGTGGCGAAGGTGCGCGGGTTTGCGATCGGCGGCGGAAACGTGCTCGCCACGCTTTGCGATTTGACGCTTGCCTCCGACACTGCCGTCTTCGGGCAGGTGGGGCCGAAGATGGGGTCGGTCGATCCGGGGTTCGGCACTGCTTATCTTGCGCGCGTCGTCGGCGAGAAGAAGGCGCGCGAGATGTGGTATCTGTGCCGGCGTTATTCGGCGCAAGAGGCGATGGCGATGGGGCTCGTCAACGAGGTCTTTCCCGACGACAAGCTCGATGCCGAATGCGATGCGTGGTGCGCGGAACTTGTCGAGAGAAGCCCGACCGCGATTGCGCTCGCCAAGAAGTCGTTCAACGCCGACAGCGAGAGTATTCGCGGGATCGGCGGGCTCGCGTTCCAGGCGTTGAAACTCTACTACGGCACGGCGGAGTCGAAAGAAGGCGGAGCCGCTTTCCGCGAAAAGCGGCCGCCAAACTTCCGGAAGTTCGTCGAGTAGTCGGCGCGACTAGGCGTCGAGCATCACCTCGAAGCCGCCGATGATCATGCGCTTGCCGTCGAACGGCATGCCGCCAGGCGGCATTTGCATGCGCGGGTCGTTCATTACCTTTGCTTGTCCCGCATCGCGTACTGCCTTCGATGGCCAGATGATCCAGGAGAAGACCACCGTTTCGTCGTCGGTCTTCTTCACCGCCATCGGGAACGACGTGACCTTGCCGTCCGGCACGTCGTCGCCCCAGCATTCAACAACCTTGAGCGCGCCGAACTCCTTGTAGATCGGCGCGGCCATTTCGGCCATCTTCCGGTAAGACTCGCGTTTGCCCTTCGGCACCGGAATTACGAACCCATCCACGTAAGGCATCTCTTCCTCCTTTTGAAACGGTCTAGTCCGGGATTTCGGCTTCTACGAGTTTGCCAAGCAAAGTCAGCGATTCCTGCCAGCCAAGGTAGCAGGCCTCCGGTGGTATAACGCCCGGCACGCCGGATTGTTCGATCTGGATCTCGGTTCCGACGGAAACCTTCACGAGTTGAACGGTCGTGATCATTTCGCCTGGCAAGTTCGGATCGTCGAACACGTCGGTGTAGCGCAGGCGTTCGTTTGGCGAGAGTTCCAGGTACTTGCCGCCGAACGAATGGCTCTTGCCGCTGGTGAAATTCGTGAAGCTCATCTTGTAGGTCCCGCCGACCTTCTCGTCCATGTGATGGACCTTGCCGGTGAAGCCGTTCGGCGGCAGCCATTTTGCCATCGCGTCGGGATCGAGGAAGGCGCGGTAGATGCGTGAGGCCGGTGCGCGCAAAACGCGATGAAGGCGGATTGTGTTTGTGGACATTGGCACTTCTCCTTTAGCCCGGCACTGCTTTGCGGACGGCTTCGATGATTTGGGCTTGCGTGAGGTTTTGTTTCGGTGTCGCGATCGACCAGCGGTGGCCGAACGGGTCTTCGACGATGCCGTAGCGGTCGCCCCAGAACATGTCGGCGACGGGCATGACGGCCTTGGCGCCGGCCTGCACCGCTTGCGCGAACACTTTGTCGACGTCGGCGACCATCAAATGCAGCGTAACCGGCGTGCCTTTCAGCGTCGTCGGCGCCTTGCTACCGTATTGCAGATTTTCGTCGGTGAGCATCACGGAGGCGCCGTTGATCGAGATGGCGGCGTGCATGATCTTTCCGTCTTGGCCGGGTAGGCGCATCATTTCCGTGGCGCCGAATGCTTCCTTGTAGAAGGCGATCGCGGAGGCGGCGCCCGCGCAGACAAGGTGCGGCGACAAGCCGTGCATGCCTTGCGGCAGGTTTTTCGCGGGTTCGGTCATTTCGATGTCTCCTTTGGGGACCGGTTGAACAGAAGCTCGATATAGCGGCGCAGATGGTCGACGCTGTCGGCCGCGACGGCGGCGCCGCCTTTCGCTTTGGCGAGAATGAACGCGCCTTGCAATACTGCCTGGGTATGTAGCGCCAGGCTCATGGGCGTCCAGACGCCTTTGGCGCCGTATTTGCGCTTGGCGGCTGCAATATCGTCCGCAAGTGTCGCGGCGTGTCCGAAAATGCTGGCCTCGCAGGCGGCGCGAATGCCGTCGCTCGTGGCGAAGCTTTCCTGCACGGTCGTGCCGGCGAAACAGGTGAATTCCGCTGGTGCGCCGCGCAGCAAATCGCGGCGGAGGTCGATGTAGCCGAGGAGGCGATCGAGCGGGTCTTTGTGGGCGTGGTACGGCGCGGCGGCGAACATTGCGCCCGTCGTTTCGGACCAGTGGTTGGCGGCGGCGACGGCGAGGGCTTCCTTGCTTTCGAAGTGGTGGAAGAACGCTCCTTTCGTGACGCCGGCTTTGCGGCAGAGTTCGTCGACCGACGTTGCGGCGTAGCCTTGCGCGCGAACGGTTTCGATCGCGGCGTCGAGGAGTTTGGTGCGGGCGGTGGGTTTCAACATTCTATAAACATACCGACTGGTTGGTATGTTGTCAAGCGGCCGGTTTTTGCTGACTTAGTTGGAGCTAAGTGCGGCGATGGGCGTCGGCCATGGCGCCTAGGCTTGGAAATTCAAAGTTCAGCGTTGGCATGTTTTGGACCGCCTTCGTGGCGCCGGAGCCCGTGCCCTTGTCGCCGCGGCGGTTGATCCAGCAGCGGGCGATGCCGGCGCGCTCCGCCGGGGCGTGGTCGTGGTAGAGGCTTTGGGCGGTGTGGAGAAGGTCGGCCTTCGCGTGGCCGAGCTTGCCGATCGCGGTCAGCAGGTAGTCGAAGTTCTTTGGATCCGGCTTGTAGGAGCCGATGTCTTCGGCCGTGCAGATCGCGTCGAATTCGACGGCGAGACGCTTGTTGGTTGCCGCGAAGTTTTGGCGGTCGACGTTCGAGAGGATCACGAGTTTGTAGTGGCGCTTCAGGTAGGCCAGCGCTTCGATCGTGTCGGGGAACGGCGGCCAGGCGCCAACGGAGAGGCCGAAGGCTTTATCCATCGCTTCGCTCGACTTCAGGCTCCAGCGCGCGGCGAGCTTGGCGTGAACGTGCGCGAGAATTTCGCGATAGGGGAGCGTCGGCGTTTCATGTTCTTGGTCGGATTCGATGAGGCCGAACGTCGCGAGCGCAGTTTCGCGATCGATGCGCGAGGCTTCGAGCAACGGTTGGAGCGAGGCCCAGAGGCCCGCTTCCCAATCGATCAGCGTGCCGTAGCAATCGAAGGAAAGAACTTTGAAGTCCGAGAGGTTCATGGGTGTTCCGGCGGCTTTCGTGCTCTTTGATCAGATGTGCGTCACCCGGCGAAGGCGCGAGAATAGGACAGTGCATGTGACTTGACGATAGTTAGTAAGTGTGTGCATACTTACTAAATGGGACGACCACGGACGATATCGAACGAGGACATGCTTGCGGCGGCCCGCGCGGTTTTTTTGAAGCACGGCGTATTTGGTTCGACACGCGAGATCGCGAAAAGCGCAGGGGTTTCCGAGGCCGCTCTGTTCAAGCGATTTGCGACAAAGGCACAGCTCTTCATGGCGGCGATGGCGCCGCCGGCGCCAGGCATCGAAGCGATTCTTGCGCAAGCATCGGCCGCGAAGTCGGCGCGCGAAGGTTTGCACGTCCTGTCGGATGGCGTGCTTGACTACTTCCGGGTCGCGATCCCGATGATCTTGCCGTTGATATCCCATCCGTCGTTCGCGCTCACCGATCCACATCGAAATTTCAAGACGAGTCCGGCGATGCTCTTGCTGAGCGCGGTCGCGGGCTACCTTCGCGCGGAGCGCGCGCGGGGCAGGATTCGCGTCAAGGAACCCGACGGCGCCGCGGCGATGCTGGTGTCGGCACTGCATAGCGTCGTCCTGTTCGAGATCATGGGTTTTCATGGCGGAGCGATGCCGCGGTCGAGCGTGCGTTCGGCTGTGGATGCATTGTGGCTCGGGCTCGATCCGGGCGAGGCAACCTTGCGACGGAAGAAGGGGACGACATGACCGACATCGCGCTGCGCGAGTGCTCGGGACCGGACCGGGCGACGCCGTGGGTTGTGACGTGGCTTACGTGGCCGGCGCTATTTGCCGTGAACATGTGGGCGATCGTTCACGCGATCGCATACGAGTGGAACTTCGGCCTTACGCTGGGCGTGCTTCTCGCGGTCGGCGTCGCGACGCTGCTGGGGCTGGAGTTCTTCTTTCCGTTGCAGCGGCATTGGCAAATGACATGGCGCAGTTTCTTTGGGCGCGATGTCAAATATTTTGCTGCTGGCGGCATCACGGGCGGTCTGACCAATTTCGCAATCGGGTTGGCCGGCATGACGATCGCTGCCGGCAATCAGGGGCCTCTTAGCGATTGGCCGCTTTTGGTTGCTGTGCCCGCTTCGATCTTCGCTTTCGACTTCCTGCAGTATTGGCAGCACCGTTGGAGCCACGAGGCCGACACGCCGTTGAAGGCGTTCCTATGGAAGACGCATGTGGCGCACCACTTGCCGGAGGAGGTCTACTTGCTGATGCATCCGGCCGGGCATCCGCTGAATCTGATCTTGATCCAGGGCGTGCTTCGGGTCCCGTTGTTCTTCGTACTGGGCTTGTCGCCGGAGGCCGTGTTTGCGGTGACAGCGATCATTGGCTTGCAAGGGCTCGTTTCGCACTGCAACGTCGATTTGCGCGCCGGCTGGTTCAACTACGTTTTTGTCGGCACCGAGTTGCACCGGTTTCACCACAGCGCCGACCTTAGCGAGGGCAAAAACTATGCCGTCGCGCTTTCGGTCTTGGACTTGATATTTGGTACGTTCGTCTATCGGCCTGGCGAGGCGCCGGGGCGGATCGGGGTCGCCCAAACCGAGCGTTATCCGCAGTCACGCGAGTTCTGGCGCGTCATGGCGATTCCATTTCGCCGGTGAGGCCAAGGCGTAACGCTCGGTGATAAGTCCGATTAGGTCAGTTTCCCGTGAACGTCGGCTTACGCTTCTCGAAGAAGGCGGTGACGGCTTCGCGGAAGTCGGCGCTATGGGCGGCGAGAAGCCATTGGTCGGCGTCCATGTGCATGATCGCTTGATCGAGGGCGCCCGCGACGCGGTTGATCGAGCGCTTGATCATTTGGACGGCGATGGGTGGCAGGGCCGCATACTCCTCGGCCATAGCGCGGGCTGCGTCGTGCAGGGTTTCGCGCGGGACGACTTCGTCGAGGAAGCCCCAACTTAAGAGCGTTTGTGCGTCGAAGAATTTGCCCGACATGATCATGCGTTTCGCGCGCGCCGGGCCGATGAGGTGGACGCAGACGGGGACGGCGTTCCACATCAGATTGATACCGATCTTCACCTCGCCGTAGCCAATGCGCGCGTCGTTTGCGCCGATGCGAAAGTCGCAGGCCGTCGCGATGCAAGCACCGCCGCCGGTTGCGATGCCCTGGACAGCGCAGATCGTGGGCTGATGAATTTCCTGCAGCGCGCGCATCATCTGGCCGCCGAGTTCGAGGCCACGGCGGCGCATCAGGATCGATTGCGGGTCGCCTTGAAAGCGCGATTGACTGAGATCGGCGCCGATCGAAAAGTCGCGGCCCTCGGCGCGCACGATGATCGCGCGGGTTTGTTCGTCTTTCGCGAACGACTTTGCGATCTGTTCGATGTCTTCCATCATCTCGTTCGTGATGGCGTTGCGCTTATCGGGGCGGTTGAGCGTGACGGTCGCGATATGGCCGTCGCGGGCGACGTCGATGAGGCCGGTGGGCATGGGTGAGTTCCTTTGCGGAATGAGAGCTTCCTTCGGGCGGCGTTGACAGGTCAAGCGGTGGGGCTCAGGTTTGCTTTCACACGAAAGGTCGTCCCAATGATCAAGAAGCCGATCTCCGCCGACTCGCATATCACGGAACCGCCGAACTGTTATTCGGACTACATCGACGCCAAGTATCGCGAGCGGGCACCGAGGATGAAACGGCTTTCCACGGTCGGCGATGCGTTCGTGATCGAAGGGATGAGCCAACCGGTGCCGATGGGGCTGGTCGCGGCGGCGGGTAAAGAACCGTCGAAGATCACGACGGACGGCGTCGCGTTCGAGGAACTGTGGCGCAGCGGCTGGGACGCGACGTACGGCGTTGCCGATCAGGAGAAGGACGGGGTGGCGGCCGAGATCATCTATCCGACCGTCGGCATGCTTCTCTGCAATCACCCGGACTTCGACTACAAGAAGGCGTGTTTTGAAGCCTACAACAGGTGGCTTCAGAAATATTGTGCGGTGGCGCCGGATCGCTTGTTCGGGATGGCGCAAGTTTCGATGCGCACGCCGGAAGACGGCGTTGCCGAGCTCAAGGCCGCGCATGCGATGGGGTTCAAGGGTATCATGATGCCGGGCGATCCTGCGGTCGAAGACTATGACAGCAAGGTCTACGATCCGGTGTGGCAGACGGCGGTGGAACTCGGTTTGCCACTGTCGTTTCATATTCTGACCGGCCGTTCGACGGCGATCGACGCGAAACCGCGGGGTCCGCGCATCAATGGCTTCTTGTCGATCATTCGCGGCTGCCAGGACATCATGGGCACGCTGATTTTCGGCGGCGTGTTCGACCGACATCCGGCATTGAAGATCGTGTGCGTCGAGGCGGATGCAGGTTGGGTGCCGCACTACATGTACCGCATGGATCATGCCTATAAGCGGCATCGCTACTGGATGAAGGCGCCGCCGTTGAAGCGGCTGCCCAGCGAATATTTCGCCGAGCACATCTACGTCACGTTCCAGGACGATTGGGTTGCGTTCAAGACGAAGGATTTGTGCAACGTGCGGCGGCTGATGTGGGCGAACGATTTTCCGCACTCGGATTCGACGTGGCCGTGGTCGCAGGAGATGCTGGCCGAGCATGCAAGCTCGCTCTCAGAGCAGGAGCGGAATTGGATCTGCCACGACAACGTGGCGGAGCTCTACGGGCTCAAGATCGCGGCGTGACGGCCGGACACGGAGATTTGAGAGGCACGCAGTTTTATTTACGATAGTGTGTGCTTTCGTAAATTGGAGCGCACGCGATGAACGACACAAGACTGGTGCAGATTCTGGGATCTGCCGCGGTCGTGGGCGGCCTGCTCAGGACCGTGTCGGCGTTCATTGCGTGGGACGCGAGCAATCCGAAGATCGAAGCACTCGCGTTTGTGGTCGATGTCACGGTGCTGTTCGGGCTGATGGGCGTCTACTTCGCACACCGCGAGCGGCTCGGGTGGCTGGGGTTCGGTGCGTTCGCGCTCGCCGAGACGGGGATAGCATCCATCATCGGGCCGGATTCAGTCGCGTTCGGCATCGACACGTATTTGGCGGGCGTCCACGCGATCGCGATCGGTCTGGCGCTGCTCGGCATTCTGATGCTGCTGCGGCAGGCAGGCCCTGCCGCCGCCGCAATCTGCTGGATTCTCTCGCCTGCCGTCGGTCTTGGAGGCGGCGCGATCGGCCAAGGTGAGATTGGGTTCTTCCTCGGCGGGATTCTGTTTGCGTTGGGGTTTGTGGCGGCGGGGTTCGATCTGATTCGGCGCGCTACCACCTGATTGCCTCAAATATGCGCCGAAGCTTCTCGCCGCGCCTCAGGTTGAGGCGTTCGACCCAAGCGATGCGCCCGTCGAGGTGAGCGCGGAAGTCCGCGTGGGCTTCGCGGTTTTGGCTTGCGGCGCCGCGGTGCAGACAATTTGTCAGCGTTGCTCTCAGCGCGTCGAAGTCGGCACGAGCGATGTTGATGTGGTCGTTGACGACGATGCCGGTCACGGTCTGGCGTGTGTGTCGCGGCATAATGCGAGTCTTGGCTGAGTTCAGAACGTAACCTTCGTCCCGCACAATCGCATCGACAGCGCAGAGGAACGAATTGGCGCGAGCGCGGAAAGTCTCGCTGCCCGAAAAGGTGAGGTCGTCAGCGTAGCGCGTGTAGCGCGCCTCGAACCTGCTCGCAAGGCCCGAAAGGCGGCGATCGAGGCCCAGCGCCGCTAGGTTGGCGAGCGCGGGCGAGGTCGGGGCGCCTTGCGGGAGGTGGCGGTTGAAGTGCCGATGGGTGGCGTCGAAGTTGAAGTGCTGCGCGCTCTCGAGTTTCGGCGTCGATGTGCTGCACAGACCTGTGAGCATCCGCGCGACGGGATGTGTATAGCCGAGGCAGCGAAACACCGCGTGCACACGGCGGAGCGGAGTCGATAGGAAAAAGTCGCGCAGGTCGGCCGTGAGAACGACCGCTTCGCCTGCGTGTCTAGCTGCTGCGTCGGCGCATGAGCGGCCGGCGACGAAGCCGTATGCCGTGTCGTGCGGAGGGAGGTGACTCAGGATTTCGTCGAGGACGCGGCGCTGGATTCCCTTCAGCCGCGACTTCGGCGCTTCGATGAGGCGCCACGCGCCCGAGCGCTTCGCGCGCCATTCGTAGTTGTAATGCCGAAGCTGCTCGGTGTGTGTTGTGTCCAGCGTGCGACGGTGGTCGGCAAACCATTCCAGTTGGCCGATTGGAATTTCGAGCCACCGTGCGAGGTCGACAATTTTGGAAAATTTTGGTGCCCGCACGCGACGAAGGGCGTAAATCGGCTTGAACGCTTGGGGCCTCAGAACCGCGGGAGTGGCGGCGATGCGCTCAATCGTTTTGTCGGGCAAGTCTTCAAGCGCCGTCGTCTCCGACAGCATACCGGTCAGATGTTCCCAACTGGGCGGATAGGGGAGCCGATAGAGCGCAAGGACTTCTTTGATCAGGGTCTTCGCTCGGGTCGCAGACTTCGGGCCGAGGAGCTTGCGCGCACGGTTTCGAAGTGCGCTGGGCGTCCATGCGCCCGAAACCAACGCGATCGCCATTATTGGAAGGTGATCGGTGCGATCGTTCATCGGGCGGCCCGTGTCAAAGGGCGGCAGAGCGCTTCAACCTGTCGGGTCATGCAAAACGACATGTGGGTGATAGCCCACCGCGCGTTTTTGCCACGTCTTCAATGCGTATGAGGTTTCCCCTGGGGTAGCCCCAGAGATCTCCGGCTGAACCGAAGTTCAATCGGAGACGTCTTGAAGCGTCTGCCGTCACGGCCAGGTTAGACGATGAGGCGCGGCAGTCAACGCGGGCCGAGAGGCGATCTCGACCCGCGCCCCTTTTTCCTCTTAGCTGACCGGAAAGCCGCGGTCGCGCATGAGGGCGTTGGTGTCGACGTCGCGGCCGCGGAAGCGGCGGAACGCTTCGTCGGGCGGGATCGAGTTGCCCACGCTCGTGATCGAGGTCTCAAGAAGTTTGCAGGCCTCCTTGTCGTAGAGCCCGCCCTTTTCCTTGAAGCCTTCGTACACGTCGGCGGTCATCGCATCGGCCCAGATGTAGACGTAGTAACCGGCCGAATAGCCGTCGCCCGAGAAGATGTGACCGAACGCCGTCGCCGGGTGGCGTAGGACCATTTCTTTCGGCATGCCGATTTCGGCCATCGTCTTGCTCTCGAAGTCGGCGATGTCGATCGCCGCGTCGGGTGTCGCGGTGGTGTGCAGCTTCATGTCGTAGATCGCGTTCGACAGGTATTCGACCGTCTTGAAGCCTTGGTTCCAGTTCTTCGCGGCCAAGACCTTGTCGACCAGCGCCTTCGGGATCGGCTTGCCGGTTTTGTAGTGCAGCGCGTACTGGTTCAGCACTTCCGGCGTCGAGAGCCAGTACTCGTTCACTTGGCTCGGGAACTCGACGAAGTCGCGCTTCACGCCGGTGCCGGCGAGCGTCGGGTAGGTGACGTTCGACAACAGGCCGTGCAACGCGTGGCCGAACTCGTGGAACATCGTCTCCGCGTCGTCCCACGACAGCAGCACCGGTTCGCCGGGCTTGCCCTTAATGAAGTTCGAGTTGTTCGAGACGATCGGCGTGAGCTCACCCTTGAATTTCTCTTGCGTGCGGTACTCGTTCATCCAGGCGCCGGATTGCTTGCCTGCACGCGCGTAGGGGTCGAAGTACCAAAGGCCGACGCGCTTGCCGCCGCGGCGCACCTCGTAGACGGACATGTCTGGGTGGTAGACCGGGATCCCGGAGAGCTTCACGAACTCGATGCCGTAGACTTGGCCCGCGGCCCAGAACATGCCGTCGCGAATCTTCTCAAGCTGGAAGTACTGCTTCACCTCGTTCTGATCGATGTCGTATTTCGCTTTGCGGACCTTTTCCGAATAGTAGCGATAGTCCCACGGCTCGATCTTGATCTTCGCGCCTTCTTTATCGGCGAGCGCCTGCATGTCGGCGACTTCTTCCTTCACGCGGGCCACCGCCGCCGGCCAGACCTTCATCATGAGGCCCATCGCGGCCTCCGGCGTCTTGGCCATGTTGTCGGCCACGATCCAGTGCGCGTGGCTTTGATAGCCGAGCAATTGCGCGCGCTCGGCGCGCAGCTTCAGGATGTCGCTCGCGACTTGGCGGTTGTTGTGGTCGTTCTGGTTGTTGCCGCGTGCGTTCCACATGCGCCACGCCTTTTCGCGCAGGTCACGGCGGTCCGAGAACGTCAGGAACGGATCGATCGACGAGCGTGTATTCGCGAACACCCACTTGCCTTTTTGGGAAGCGGCTTCGCGGATGGAGGGCGGCAGACCGGCGAGGTCGGCTTCGCTGTCCAGCGACAACGTGTAGTTCTCTTCGTCGGCGAGCTGGTTCTGGCTGAACTTCGTGAACAGCGAGGCGAGCTTTTGGTTGATGTCCTTCAGCTTCGCCTTCTTGTCCTTATCGAGGGCCGCGCCCTGGCGTGCGAAGCGGGTATAGTAGACGTCGGTGAGACGCTGCTGCAGCGGGTCGAGATTCGACGACGTGCGCGTGTCGTAGACGGTCTTAATGCGCGCGAACAACCCTTCGTTCTGGATGATTTCCGAACCGAACGCCGAGAGGACGGGCGACATTTCCTCTTCGGTCTTCTGCATCGCCTTGTCGTTCATTGTCGAGGTGTAGACGCCAAAGAACGTCTGGACGCGGCCGAACGGGCGGCCGGCATCCTCAAACGGGATGATCGTGTTGTCGAATGTCGCCGCGGCTTTCGTGGCCGTGATGGCGTTGATTTCGCCGCGCAGCAGATCCATGCCCTTTGCGAAAGCGGGCTTGAAGGCTGTCGTGTCGACCTTGTCGAAGCTCGGGATGCCGCCATTTGGGCCACCCCACGGGTCAAGTAGCGGTCCCAATGCTGCTCCTTTCTTTGCCTTTGCGGCGAGCGCGAGGCCCGGTGTGGTAACGGAGAGCGCGGCCGTGGCGGCGGCGCTTTGCAAGAACGAACGTCTTTTCATGTGGTGTGTTTTCCCGGATGGTTGGGGCGGAACTTAGTTCGCGGCGGCCCGCACGTCACGTAACGCTGAGGTGAAAATGTTTCCGCGGGAATGTTGGCCAAAACCCTTGATTGGCGCCCCGCGATCAGTACGTTGCTCGCCCGCCGGTTGTCAGCCACAGAAAGTCGTCCCTTGACCCCAATCCCGTCGTCGAACCTGATCGTGCGCAACGTGCCCGGGAAAGGCCGGTGCGTTTTCGCCGCGCGCGACATCGCGAAAGGGGCGCTGGTGCTGGCCGACCCCATCATTCTGGTGCCTGGGGACGAATCCGATCATACGGACCAAACCGTCGTCGGACGCTATGTCTTTCAGTGGAACGACGAGGACGATCTGGCCGTCGTGCTGGGGCTCGGGAGCCTGATCAATCACGGGTTGCCGGAGAACGTGGCGTTGGTGTCGAACTATGCCGAGATGACGATGGAGTTTTACGCCACGAAGGACATCAAGGCGGGCGACGAGCTCGTCTATGACTACGGGCACGATCACGAGGAGTTGTCGGAGTACTACGGCATTCCGAAGCCCGCCTTGGCGAACGTCGCGCTCGATTGATCAGTCGCGCGGGTCTTGCTTCTTTTCGAACCGGCCGAAGAAACGGTGGTCGATCGCCGCACCGATCGTGAGCAGGATCAGCACCATCGCCGCGGCGATGACCGCGATTGCATATTCGCCGAGCCCGCAGACCACGCCGATCGCAGCGGTGACCCATACGGACGCTGCCGTATTCAAGCGATGAACGTTGCCGGTTTCGTCGCGCATGATCACGCCAGCGCCCAAGAAGCCGACACCTGCCAAGACGCCTTGGATGACGCGGCTCACCGCATCGGGGGAATACACAGAGGCAAAGCCCGAGACCGAGATCGTCGCGAGCGATGCGCCGAGCGCGACCAGACCTAACATCCGCAAGCCCGCGGGCTTGCCGTGCATGTCGCGGTTGATGCCGATCGCGCCGCCGATTGTAGCTGCGAGTCCCATGCGAACCGTGAGTTCGGCGAGGTGGCCTAAGTCGGTCATGGTGTTTCCGGTGCGCGTTGTTGCAGATGCTCAGTATACGACGGTTGAGCATCTTCACCCGAATCTCTCGGTCAAATCGTTAACGGCTGCTTCGTTGCGCAACTGTCGTTTCTCTGAGACGCTGTTCGAATCGGACAGCTCCGAAGGAGAGAAGCGTCATGGCTGACAAGGGCACGCAGGGCGTCAGTTACGAGAAAGTCGGTGACGAGTATTTTCAAAAGCGCAAGTTGCGGCGCTATGCGGGCGTTTGGTCGCTTTGGGCGTTGGGCGTCGGTGCGGTCATTTCCGGGCAGTTTTCGGGTTGGAATTACGGGCTCGCGTTCGGCTGGGGCTCGATGTTCGCCGCCACGATCATCATCAGCATCATGTATCTGGGGCTGACCTATTCCATCGCCGAAATGGCGACGGCGCTGCCGCATACGGGCGGTGCATATTCCTTTGCACGCTCGGCGATGGGGCCATGGGGCGGGTTCGTCACCGGGGTCGCGGAAAACATCGAGTATGTGCTGACGCCGGCGGTCGTCGTGTTCTTCATCGGCTCGTATATGGGCGCGATTTTGGAAACGCCGCCGGAGTTTCAGCCGGTCTATTGGATATTGGGCTACGGCATTTTCGTCGCCGCCAATTTGTTCGGCGTCGAGTTGTCGTTCCGCGTGACGGTGTTCGTGACGCTGCTTGCGCTCGCCTGCCTCGTCTTCTTCTACATCGCGGCGCTTCCGAACATGGATTTCGGCCGTTGGGCGATGAACGTGACGGCGGGGCCGGACGGGGCCTTGATCGAAGCGCCTGAGGGCAACGGGCCCTGGTTCCCAGCCGGCGTTCACGGCGTACTGGCTGCGTTGCCGTTTGCGGTGTGGCTCTATCTCGCGATCGAGCAGCTACCGCTCGCGTCGGAGGAATCGATCGACCCAAAACGCGATATGCCGAGTGGCATCTTGTTCGGCATCTTCACGCTGGTGGCGAGCGCGTTCGCGGTGTTGCTGCTCAATTCGAGCATCTCGCCGGGGTCGTGGGGTTTGCGCGCTTCGGGCGAGCCGTTGCTCGAAGGCTTCCGCACCTTGTTCGGGACGAACTTGGCGAAGGTTTTGGCCTTGGTCGCGATCGCCGGTTTGGTCGCGAGTTTCCACGCGATCATCTTTGCGTTCGGGCGGCAGATTTACTCGTTGTCGCGGGCGGGATATTTCCCGCGCTTCTTGTCGGTCACGCACGGCACGCATCACACGCCGCACGTGGCGTTGATCGGCGGCGCGCTCGTCGGGCTCGCCGTGATGCTGTTCGTTTGGTACGTTTACGGTGCGGACAAGGGCGGCGCTTTCATCGGCGGCGCGTTGCTGAACATGGCCGTCTTCGGCGCGATGATTTCCTACGTGCTGCAGGCCGTGTCCTTCATCCTGCTTCGCACGCGGATGCCGGGGATCGAGCGGCCCTATCGCAGCCCGTTCGGTATGGTTGGTGCCGGGTTGACCCTGATCATTGCGCTGGTCACGATCTATTTTCAGGTGACCGATGCGGCATTTCAGGTGCCGGTTCTGGCGGTTGCGATCTACTACGCGATCATGATCCTCTATTTCGCGGTGTTCGGGCGCACGCAACTCGTGTTGTCGCCCGAGGAGGAATTCGCCATGTCGCACGGCAAGGCGGATTACAAGAGCCACTGACGGTGGAGTGACGTTCGAAGGAGGTTGCGCACGGGCGCAGCCTCCTTTCTATTTGGGCGACACTTCGGAGCGCCCCCCCCATGGACCCCCGCCAAGTCAAGACCGCGGCTGACGCGCGCGCCATCGTCGAGGCGCGCAATCTTACCCATGTCAAAGTCGGCGTGTTCGACATCGACGGTGTGTTGCGCGGGAAATATATGGGGCGGGAGAAGTTCTTCTCCGCGCTCGAGAAGGGGTTCGGGTTCTGCGACGTCGTCTTGGGGTGGGACTCGAACGATCAGCTCTACGACAACGTGAAACTGACCGGGTGGCACACTGCCTATCCGGACGCGAACGTACGCGTGTTGCCCGAAACGTGCCGCGCCATTCCGTTCGAAGGCGAGATGCTGATGTTCCTCGCCGAGTTTGAGGGTCGGGCCGAGGAATGCTGCCCACGCGGACTTCTGCGGCGCGTGATCAAGCGCGCAGCCGACATGGGCTTTGCGGTCAATGCGTCGGCGGAGTTCGAGTTTTTCGTTTTCGACGAGACACCGCAGTCGGTGCGCGACAAGAACTATCGGGGTCTCAAGAATTGGACGCCGGGGTATTTCGGCTATTCGACGCTGCGTTCTTCCGTGCATGCGGAGTTTTATCACGAGTTGATGAAGCTNNCGAGTTGATGAAGCTCGGGCGCGACATGGATTTTCCGCTGGAGGGTTTGCACACCGAAACGGGGCCCGGCGTTTTGGAAGCGGCGATCGAGTATTGCGAAGCGGTGGCCGCCGCCGATCGCGCGGCGCTGTTCAAGACGTTCTGTAAGGTGATTGCGGAGCGGCGCGGCCTGATGGCGACGTTCATGGCGAAGTGGTCGCGCGATTGGCCGGGGCAGTCGGGGCATCTGCATGTTTCGCTCACCGACAAGAAGGGCAAGTCCGCCTTCTATGATGAGAAGGGCGCGCACCACATGTCGGACACGATGCGCTGGTTCGTCGGCGGGCAGCAGAAGCTCATGCCGGAATTGCTGGCGATGATCGCCTGCACGGTGAATTCGTATACGCGTTTGATCCCCGGATTTTGGGCGCCGACGGATGCGACGTGGGGCTTTGAGAACCGGACGTGCGCGCTGCGCGTGATCGGCGGGTCGGCGAAGAGCCAGCGGGTCGAGTACCGGATCGCGGCGGCCGACATCAACCCTTATGTGGCGCTGGCCTGCGCGATCGGGTCGGGGCTTTGGGGGATCGAGAACAAGGTCGAGCCAGACGCCGCGATCGAGGGGAATGCGTACGAAAAGAAATTTCCGAAGAGCCGGGCTTTGCCGCGGACATTGTATGAAGCAGCCGAGCGGCTGGAGGCGTCGAAGGCGGCGCGCAGTCTGTTCGGCGATGCGTTCGTGGAGCACTATGCGGCGACGCGGAAATGGGAAGAGCGCGAGTTCCGCAAGGCGATCACGGATTGGGAATTGGCGCGGTATTTTGAGATTATCTGAGGTCATCATGACGGATATCGTTTGCATTTCACCGATCGACGGGCGGGAGGTGGCGCGGCGGCCGGTCGCCAGCGACGCTCAGATCGACGCGGCGCTGAGGGCCGCGCGCGCGGCACAGCGGGAATGGGCGAAGGTTTTGATCAAGGATCGGTGCGCGTTCGCGCTCAAGTTCATGGATGCGATGCTCGCCATGAACCAGGAGATCGTGCCGGAGCTCGCCGAGCAAATGGGGCGGCCGGTGCGCTTCGGCGGCGAGTTCCGCGGGTTTGAAGAACGCGTGCGCTACATGGCGATGATCGCCGAAGATTCGCTGAAGCCCGTGTTGCCGGCGGATCCGAAGGCGGGCTTCAAGCGGATGATCAAACGCATGCCGGCCGGCATCGTGCTTGTGGTCGCGCCGTGGAACTATCCCTACCTGACGGCGGTGAACACGATCGTGCCCGCCTTGATCGCGGGCAATGCGGTGATCTTGAAGCATGCGTCGCAGACGATCTTGGTCGGCGAGCGGTTCGACCAAGCGATGAGACGCGCCGGTGCGCCCAAGGGCTTGTTCACGAACGTCGTTCTCAGCCACGATCAGACGACGCGTATTTTGTCGTCCGGATCGGTCGATCACGTGAACTTCACCGGCTCGGTCGGAGGCGGCAAAGCGATCGAGCGGGCAGCCGCGGGCACGTTCACGACCATGGGGCTCGAGCTCGGCGGCAAGGATCCGGCGTATGTGCGGGCGGACGTGAAGCTCGATCATGCGGTCGAAAACCTGGTCGATGGCGCGTTCTACAACTCCGGCCAATGCTGCTGCGGGATCGAGCGCATCTACGTGCACGAGGCCGTGTACGACAAATTCCTGGACGGGTTCGTGAACCTGACGCGGCAGTACGTGCTCGGCAATCCGATGGACGAGAAGACAACGTTGGGGCCCATGGCGCACACGCGCTTTGCCGAAACCGTGCGTCGTCAGACTGCGGAGGCGTTGGCCAAAGGCGCGAAGCCGCACATCGATTTCAAGGCGTTCGGCGCGAACAAGGACGGCTCGCCTTACCTTGCGCCGCAAGTTCTCACCAACGTCGATCATTCGATGAGTGTGATGATGGACGAGAGTTTCGGTCCGGTCGTCGGCATCATGAAAGTGAAGTCTGACGACGATGCGATCCGGCTGATGAACGACTCGCCTTACGGACTGACGGCTGGCATTTGGACGAGCGATCTGGAAGCGGCGGAGCGAATCGGCGATCAGGTCGAGACGGGGACGGTGTTCATGAACCGGTGCGACTACCTGGATCCCGCGCTCGCGTGGACGGGTGTGAAGGACACTGGGCGCGGGGCGTCGCTGTCGCCGATCGGGTATGAGATGCTGACGCGGCCGAAGTCCTATCATTTGCGGCATCAGGTTTGACGATGAGCCAGAAAGCGAATTGGAACTATCCGACTAGCGTGCGCTTCGGCGCGGGACGCGTCGCGGAACTTGCCGATGCGTGCAAGGCCGCGGGGATTGCGCGGCCGCTGTTTGTCACTGACCCAGGCTTGGCGGCGTTGCCGATGACGCGCGCTGCGGTCGACGCGCTCAAAGCTGCGGGGCTTGGCGTCGGCGTGTTCTCGGAGATCAAGTCGAACCCCGTCGAGTCGAACGTTGCCGCCGGCGTTGCGGTTCTGCGGGCGGGCAAGCATGACGGCGTGATTGCGTTCGGCGGCGGTTCTGCTCTGGATGTCGGCAAGGTGATCGCGTTCATGTCCGGGCAAACGCGGCCGATGTGGGACTTCGAGGATGTCGGCGATTGGTGGACGCGCGCTGACCCGAAGGGCATCGCGCCCGTGATCGCCGTGCCCACGACGTCCGGCACCNNACGTCCGGCACCGGGTCGGAGGTCGGGCGCGCGGGCGTGATCACGCAGGAAGCGACTCACACGAAGAAGGTGATCTTTCACCCCAAGATGATGCCGGTCACGACGATCTGCGATCCGGCGCTGACCGTCGGATTGCCGCCGCATATCACGGCTGCGACCGGCATGGATGCGTTCGCACATTGCCTTGAGGCCTATTGCGCGCCGGGGTTTCATCCGCTCGCCGACGGCGTTGCGGTCGAGGGCATGCGACTTGTGAAGGAAAACCTTGCGCAGGCGGTGAAGGTGGGTGGCGACCTTGAGGCGCGCGGTAACATGATGGCGGCGGCCGCGATGGGCGCGACGGCGTTTCAGAAGGGCCTGGGCGCCATCCACGCGCTCTCTCATCCGATTGGGGCGCTCTACGACACGCATCATGGACTGACCAATGCTGTGTTCATGCCGTACGTGCTGGCGTTCAATCGCAAGGCGATCGAGGGGAAGATCGCGCGGCTTGCGGCGTATATGGGTCTTGGCGGTTCGTTCGACGCGTTCCAAGGTTTTGTCTTGAGCTTGCGCGACGAGATCGGGATTCCGCACACGTTGAAGGGGCTCAAAGTCGACGATGCGCAGGCGAAGCTGATCGCGGATATGGCGATCGTCGACCCGACCGCCTCCGGCAACCCGATTGCGCTTGATGTGGCGGGCGCGCGGCGTATCTTCGACATGGCGCTTAACGGTGATTTGAAAACAGTATGAGTTCTCCCCGGCTTCTCGTCGTCGAAGGCAACACGGCCGAGGGCCGGAAATGGCATGCGGACGCGGGCGGGCGCGTGGCCAGCGACAACTACGCGGACGTGCTGCGCAAGTTGTGTCCGGGCGCGCGCGTCGATGTGTGTTTTCCGGCGGATATGGGTGCGAACCTTCCCGATCGCGGCGGGATCGAAGGCTATGATGGGGTCGCGATCACCGGCTCGGCGCTGCACATCTACGACCTCGGGCCCTCGATCATGCGCCAAGTGGAGCTTGCGCGCGCCGTGTTCGAGACGGAGACGCCGTTCTTCGGTTCGTGCTGGGGTTTGCAGGTGGCGACGGTCGCGGCCGGCGGTACTGTGCGCAAGAATCCGAAAGGCCGCGAGCTCGGCTTTGCGCGCGGGATCATGCTCACCGATGCGGGCGAGGAGCACGATCTCTTCTGGGATAAGCCGCCCGTGTTTGACGCGATTACCGTGCACCTCGACGAGGTCGAGGAGACGGCGCGCGGGACCACGATCCTGGCGACGAACGCGGTGAGCGCGGTGCAGGCGGCCGAGATCAAGACGCGGCGCTGCACGTTTTGGGGCGTGCAATATCACCCGGAATATTCGTTCGGAGACATCGCCGTCATCACGCGTCGGGTGAAGCCGATGGCGATCGAGCAGGGGCTGTTCAAGGGCGACGTCGATCATGCGAGCTATGTGCGCGAGCTTGAAGCGCTTGAGAGCAACCCGAAGGATAGCGCTCTGACCTGGCGTCACGGGATCAGCGCGGCCATATTCGATTTCGGCGCGCGCACGCAGGAGCTCAAGAACTGGATCGAGCGCTACGTGCTGCCGACGCGGAGCAAACGCGGGCGGGCTTGAATTCGGTTTCAGTGAAAATTCCTTCCTTTCGGCATGACGGCGTGGACCTTTGTCGCGGTGCGGGCGTCGTATTCGACAATCGGCTGCAACGGGCGGACGTTGCGGGGGTGTTTGTGCAGGTTCGCGCGCTTGGCACCGGGCGAGGTGCCGCTGTCGGAGGCGGGGCGCTTGACTTCGTCGGCGCGCGACATCGGTTCCAGCACGCTGGTGTCGGCGTGGAGGTCGCTTAACATCGGCGTCAAATCTTCAATGTGATCGGCGATGACGTGAATGACGCCGCTTTCGCTCTGCAGCTTGCCGCGCACGGCGGCGAAGCGGCTTCCTAAGACTTGCGGGCGGAACTCTTCGAACATGCTTGGCCAGATGACGACGTTGGCGACGCCGGTTTCGTCTTCGAGTGTCATGAAGATGACGCCCGATGCCGTGCCCGGACGCTGGCGCACGAGGATGAGCCCCGCGATGGTGACGATGCGACCGTCTTTGACGGTAGGCAGCGACGCGTTTTCGATGATGTGGCGGGCCGTCAGCTGATCGCGCAGGAATGAGACGGGATGCGCTTTCAGCGACAGATGCAGATGACGGTAATCCTCAACCACGTGTTCGCCCAGATGCATCGTGGGGAGCGCGAAGTCGGGCTCGTGATTGCGCGCGGAGGCTGCTGCGAGAAGCGGCAGATCGTCCTTATCCCCGGCGCGGCGCAGGCCGCGGATCGCCCATAACGCTTCGCGACGGTCGAGGCCGATGGAGCGAAAGGCGTCCGCGTCGGCGAGGCGTTCGAGCGTGGATGGCTCGAGCCCGGTGCGCAGCCAGAGGTCGCGGATGGAGTCGTAGCCTTCGTGGCGGTGGTGTTCGAGGAGCTTCGCGTCGTCTTCGGCCAGCCCTGAGATTTGCCGGAAGCCGAGCCGCATTGCGCGCGTGGTGCGGATGTCGGCGGCCATGTCGGCGTGGCGGGAATGTAAAACACCTGCGTCATGGCCGGGCTTGACCCGGCCACCCAGGGTCGCGCGTACGGCGTGTGAGGGAGGCTCTTTCGCGTCTTCGCGGCTTCGCGTGAGAGCTTCTTGCGCTGGAAGAGTCTCACGCGAAGACGCGAAGACGCGAAGATTAGATTCTTCTGAGTGGGTCGGTGCATTGTCCCTGGGTGGCCGGGTCAGGCCCGGCCATGACGAACTATTTTGAGCGATGGTTTGCGGTTCGAGTGTGTTGTCCCAATTGGAATGGTTGATGTCGACGGTGCGCATTTCCACGCCGTGCTCTTGCGCGTCGCGGACGATTTGGGCGGGGGCGTAGAAGCCCATCGGCTGAGAGTTCAAGAGAGCGGCGGCGAAGACGTCGGGGTAGTGGCACTTGATCCAGCATGAGAAATAGACGAGCAGTGCGAAACTCGCCGCGTGGCTTTCGGGGAAGCCGTAATCGCCGAAGCCTTTGATCTGTTCGAAGCAGCGGGCGGCGAAGTCGGGCTCGTAGCCGTTTTCGACCATGCCGGTGATGAACTTGTCCTCGAAGGTTTTGATCGTGCCCAAATGGCGGAACGTTGCCATGGAGCGGCGCAGGCGATCGGCCTCTGCCGGTGTGAATTTTGCGGCGACGATTGCGATGCGCATCGCTTGTTCCTGGAACAGGGGCACGCCCAGTGTGTTCTTTAGAACCTCTTCGAGTTCGGGTTTCGGATAGACCGGTTTGTCGAGGCCTTGGCGGCGGCGCAGATACGGATGCACCATGCCGCCTTGGATCGGGCCGGGGCGCACGATCGCGACTTCGATGACGAGGTCGTAGAATTTTTGCGGGCGAAGACGCGGCAGCATCGACATTTGCGCGCGGCTTTCGATCTGGAACACGCCGATCGTGTCGGCGCGGCAGATCATGTGGTAGACCTCCGACTCCTCATCCGGGATCATAGATAGCGCCGGCTCAAGACCGTAATGTTCGTGGAGCATCTGCAAAGCTTTACGGAGGCAGGTGAGCATGCCGAGCGCCAGGACGTCGACTTTGAGGATATTGAGCGCATCGAGGTCGTCCTTGTCCCACTCGACGACGGTGCGCTCTTCCATCGCGGCGTTCGAGATCGGGATCACTTCATCGAGGCGCCCGCGCGTCATGACAAAGCCGCCGACGTGTTGCGAGAGGTGGCGCGGGAAGTCGATGAGTTCTTGGGCCAGCAGGAGCGCTTGGGCTAGGCGTTTGTCCGTGGGGTCCAGGCCGATGCGGCGGACTTCGTCTTCTATCGGTGCTTCGGTCGACCAGCCCCAGAGCGTGCCGGCGAGGGCGCCGATCGTGTCTTCGGAGAGGCCGAACGCTTTGCCGACGTCGCGTATCGCGCTTCTACCGCGGTAGCAGATGACGGTCGCGGCGAGGCCCGCGCGGTGGCGGCCGTAACGTTCGTAGATGTACTGGATCACCTCTTCGCGGCGTTCGTGCTCGAAGTCGACGTCGATGTCGGGCGGTTCTTGCCGTTCGGCGGAGACGAAGCGTTCGAACAGAAGGTCGACTTTCGTCGGATCGACCTCGGTGACGCCGAGGCAATAGCAGACGACGGAGTTTGCGGCCGAGCCGCGGCCCTGGCAGAGGATTTTTTTGCCACGGGCGAAGCGAACGATGTCGTGAACGGTGAGGAAATAGGGCGCGTAGTTCAGATCGCCGATCAGTTTCAGTTCGTGATCGAGCGCTTTGCGGACTTTTGGAGCCAAACCGTTCGGGAAGCGGCGGCGGGCGCCTTCTTCGGCGTAATGGATGAGCGCCTCTTGCGTGCTCGCGAAACCTTCCTGGGCTTCGTGCGGGTATTCGTAGCGCAGTTCGTCGAGCGTGAACGCCAAGCGTTCGGCGAAGCAGGTCGTCTCTTCCACCGCGTTCGGGATTTGGCGGTAGAGGCGGGCGATTTCGGCGGGCGCTTTCAAGTGGCGTTCGGCGTTCGCTTCCAGTTTGAAACCGGCGGCGTCGAGCGTCGTGCGTTCGCGGATGCAGGTCAGCACGTCTTGCAACACGCGGCGCTCAGGCGCGTGATAAAGCACGTCGCCGACTGCGATCAGAGGGACGTTGTGGTGGTGTCTGAGCGCGATCAGGCGCTTGATGTGCCGCTGGTCGTCGCCGTTGTAGCGGAGCGCGGCAGCGAGCCAGATCGGGACGTGCTTTAAGCGTTCCAGCGTTGGGCTTGCGGCTTCGACGTTCGGGTGCGGGGGAATGAGGATGAGCTGCAGGCCTTCGCTGAACTCGATCAGGTCGTCAAGACAGAGGATGCAGTCGCCTTTTTCCGCGCGATGGTTGCCGACTGAGAGCAAGCGTGTCATGCGGCCGTAGGCAGCGCGATCTTGCGGGTAAGCCAGGATGTCTGGCGTGCCGTCGGCGAAGACGAGGCGGGTGCCTACGTGGAGCGGAAACTTCAGTTCTTTTGCTTGCGTGTAGGCGCGAACGACGCCCGCGACCGAGTTGCGGTCGGTGATGCCGATCGCGGCGTGGCCGAGGTCGTGCGCTTGTTTGACGAGCTCTTTCGGGTGCGATCCGCCGCGCAGGAACGTGTAGTTCGTCGTGGTGGCGAATTCGATATAGCGGGTCATGCGAAGAGCCCATGGACGAACCAGCGCGGCGCGTTGGTTTCGCGGGCGTAGAGGCCTTCGCGGTAGAGCCAGAAGCGCCGGCCTTGCGCGTCCTCGACGCGGAAGTAGTCGCGGGTGAGCGGGCGGCCTTGTGTGTCGCGCCACCACTCAGTCGCGATGCGTTCGGGGCCTTCAGTCGCGGCCACTTCGTGCATGACGCGGCGCCAGCGGAAGCGGGCCGGCGGGCCATCCGGCACTTCCGCGATGGCGTCGATTTCTTCCGGGCGCTCCAGCACACGCAAGGGGCGCTCGCAGACGGCATCTTGCGGCTGCGGTTTTCGTGCGGGCGCGGGCAGCGGGCCGTTGCGCGCGGGCGCTTCGATCACCGCGTATTCGGGGATGTGGCTTTCGGCGAAGCCTAAGCGTTTCACCCGCAGCATGCCGAAGCGCACGCCCAAACGGTCGATCAGGTGGTCGACATCGTCGTGGCCGTGCGCGCCGTTGACAATGTCGCTCTGCGGTGCGTTCGTCTTCTCCGCCGCCGTCACCGCGAGGCGCACGACGTCGAAGCCGAAGCCGGGGTCGAGTTCGTCGGCGAGTGTGGCGAAGCGTTCTCTGAACAGGCGGCAGAGAGCTTGCGGGTCGCGCAGCGGTTTCGAGGTGGCGACCGAGAGGCGGCGGACTGCGCCATCGACGCGATAGAGCGTCACCTGCAGCGCGCGGGCGCCTTCGCCGCGTTCTTCCATGCGGCGGGTGAGTTCGAGAGCGAGGTGTTCGACGACCTCCAGGACATAGGCTTCGTGCGTGACCGGTTCGGCGAAGCAGCGCTCGGCGATGTAAGGGGGCACGGGCAGGCGCGGGGTGATCGGTTCTTCGACCGCGCCCAAGGTCTCATCGAGACGGCGGAGCAGCATCGCGCCGAAGCGGGCGGCGAGCGGCGCGCGGGGGCGGTCGACGATGTCGGCGATCTTCTTCAGTCCGACGCGGGCGAGGGCGTCGAGCTTGTCCGCGTCGAGACGCAGGGCTGCGAGTGGTAGCGGTAGGATCGTCTCGCGCAATTTGCTGTCGTCGATGGCGCGTTTGTCGCCGAACCTTGCGAGCGCCCAGGCGGCGCCCACGGTACCTGCGACGGCTGTGCGGGCCGTGAAGCCTTGCAGGTTCAGGCGGCGGACGATGTCTTTGCGCATCGCCTCTTCGCTGCCGAAGAGGTGCGCGCAGCCGGAGATGTCGAGCATCATGCCGGCGTCGCTCAAGCCCACGAGCGGGGTGTAGCGGCCGAGCCAGTCGCAGATCGCTTCCGCGAGGCGCTGATCGGCGGCGGGATCCGCGTGATCGACAGCGAGGCCCGGGTGCATCGCGCGGGCGTCGGCGAGCGGCATGCCAACGCGCAGGCCCAGCGTGGCGGCGTGAGCATTCATCGCGCTCAGGCGGAGTGCGCTTTTGACCTCCGTTACGATGACGCGCGGATCACGCGATCTTGGCGAGCTGCCACGTTCGATCCGATCGGTCGGCAAATGGACGAGCCAGACGGCGAGATAGCGGCGGGGTTGCAAACGTGCGCTCATGGGATTGCCATTCGACGCGCCATTGGCCGCACTGGCCAAAGCGATTTTTCACAAGATCAAGCTGGAACGTTGCGGGCCCGAGACCGCCAAAGATGTCCGGCGTGCTGGGTGCGGATGCGATTTGCCAGCGCGTCGTCGCGGCGTTCGGTTCGATGTCGCTTGCGTGGCGCAAAATGAGACCGAGGCCGCCGCCTTCTTGCGCGGCGAGGACCAGACGGCGCGTCATCGTAAGGTCGAGCACGCGCGTGGCCGGCGGGAACTCCGCGATGACGGCGGCGAAGCCGCGGCACTTCAGGGCCTCGCTCATCGCCCAGAGCACGTCTTCCGCGCGGGGCACGTTCAGATAGATCAGCGCGCGCGTATCGACGCCCGAAAGCGTCAGGCCCGGCAGATAGGGACGGCCGAACTCCGCGGCGGTGAAGTCGTGCTGGATGTAGAGCGTGTGCGCGGTCGGCGTTTCGGCGCGCGCGGCGAGGCCGAAGACGAAGCCCGCGGCCGACGCCATATCGGGCGCCCCCTTCGGCATGATCTCGTGGATCGTGCCGCGCATCAGGCCGCCGTTTAAGGTCGCGTCGATTTCCGCTACGCCGGTCGCGATGGGCGGGCGGGCGCGCGGGTCGGCCTTGCGCAGGCAGGCGGCCTCGATCGCCGCGATCGTTTGGCGGAGCGCCGTGCCGTCGGGGCGAGGGTTTTCCCTCAGTTCACGGCGGGCAGGGGAGAGATGTAAAATCTCATCCGTTATATGCGTTATTCTGGCTGAATTCCGCGGTTTTATCCGTTCGGAATCCGTTCGGAATCCGTTATTTGCCGTACCCTCTGCCTTGGGTGCGCCGACGGTTTCGAAGGTTTGCTCGGGGGACACGTCGTCCTCCGCCGCCAGGATTGTTGGCACGGGTCGGCCCTCTTTGCTCTTGCTATTGTTCTTATTTTGTTCTACTCTCAGTGGTATCGAGAGTCAAGCACGTTTCGCCCCGGCTCGAACAATTTTGGTGACATAATAGACGCTGCGCAGACATGGCTCTGCGCAGCAAACCGGCGTGCGGATTGCGTCAGTGATTTTCCGATGCGGGTAGCGGGCCGGTCAGCGGCTTGAACGCCTTCGCCTTGGCGTGGGCTTCGGCGCGTTGGGCCGGGGTGAGTTTGACGTGAAGTGCGCCCATTGCGGAATCGGGCGGCGGTTTCATGATGTCGAACTTCGTTTCGGACAGCATCTTGAAGCCCTCCGTCGCACCCAAGATGTACCACATATAGGCCTCGACCAAGTCGGTGCGGCCGGCGTCGCCGGTTTCGAGCATGAGCGCGGTGTTGTACATTGCGGGGCCGTGGCCGTATTTCGCGCCCCACAAATACCAGCGCGCTGCTTCGCCCAGGTTTTCGGTGACGCCGTAGCCGTTGTCGTAGATCGTTCCCAAATCCATCATCGAGCGGCGTTCGCCGCCCATCGCAGCCTGCAAGTGATACTTACGCGCTTTCTCGAAGTCGCGCTCGATGACGCCGCGCTTGCCGTCCATGTATTCGACGCCGAGGCGGCGCGCGGATTCAACGTCGCCGGCTGCTGCGCGTTCCGTCCACCAGGCTAGCGCTTCCGGGTAATGGCCGCGGCGGTAAAGGTCTTCGCCTTCCGTTTTGGGGGTGGGCGTCGTTTGTTCGGCTTGCGCGATGATGGTTCGGGCGGCGAAGGGGACGCTTGCTGCAATGATTGCGGCAAGGGCGAGGCGGGCGAGAGTGCTCATCGATGGGTCCACGCATGTACTCGGGGCGCCAACTTTGCCGGGCCGGATTGCGAAATGCTAGTGGCCAAAACAGAGTTGTCTCGCCTCACAGGTGGCTTGAAGCTTCGCGGCCTATTGCGCATGGTCCGGCCCTCAAAAGGATGTGATCGATGGCACTGAAGATTGTGGGGTCCGGCCTCGGGCGGACGGGAACGAAGTCGATGCAGACGGCGCTCAATATGCTTGGGTTCGGGCCCTGTCATCACATGGTCGAGGTGTTCGCGCATCCGGAGAGCGTGCCGCTGTGGATCGAGGCCGGTCACGGACGGGCCGATTGGGACAAGATCTTCGCCGACTACGGCTCGATGGTCGATTATCCGGGCGCGTACTATTGGCGCGAGATCGCCGCGCACTATCCCGACGCAAAGGTACTGCACACGGTGCGCGATCCCGACAAATGGTTCGATTCCACACAAGCGACGATCTTTGCGCCGGGGTCGTTGGTGACACACGACGACGGGCCGATGGGTGCGTTCTTCCTGAGCTTCACGAAGGACTTTCGCGCGCACATGCACGACCGCGCTACCATGACGGACTACTTCCGCCGCCACACTGACGAGGTGAAGCGGACGATCGCGCCGGAGCGGTTGCTCGTCTACGAGGCGGGGCAGGGTTGGGCGCCGTTATGCAAGTTCCTGGGTGTGCCGGTGCCTGACGCGCCCTATCCGTCCGAGAATACACGTGCCGAGTTCATGGCGCGTGTGGCGGCGATGAACGCGCATTGAAGCGGGGTCGCGGATGGCAGCGAAGGTCACGATCTATCACAATCCAAAATGCGGCACCTCGCGCAATGTGCTCGCGTTCATTCGCGAGGCGGGGATCGAGCCCACGATCATCGAATATCTGAAACATCCGCCGTCGCGGCCGGAGTTGCTTTCGCTGATCAAACGATCGGGTGGAACGGCGCGCGACATGCTGCGTGCGAAAGAGGCGCTTGCGGGCGAGCTTGGGCTCAACGATCCGAAGACGAGCGACGCCAAGATCGTCGATGCGATGATGGCGCACCCGATCCTGATCAATCGGCCGATTGTGGTGACCGAGCGCGCCGTGAAGCTGTGCCGCCCGTCGGAGACGGTGCACGAGATTTTGCCGAAGAGCCGCTAGGGCGCGATTACCTCTGAGGTCGTTGCGGGGCGTTCCGTCCGGTGCCATGCTCTTGGCACTGGGGCGAGAGCGGTCTCCCAGTCAGGCGTTTTCCATGCCCAAGCACCGTTTGATCTGCCTCATGGCGGTTCAGACGTCTGCTTGCGTCAGTCGTCCGAACGCTGCGAGGCATTGCCGGAGTTGAGGCGATGGACCTGGGCGAGTTTCTGTCGACGGCGTTGGCGCCGTCCCAATTCATCACAATGGGTGTGTTGTTCGCGTTGATGGCGGCGATCGCGCTCGTCGAAGTTCTGGTTCCGCTAGCACGGCGGGACCAGTCAGGCCGACCGCATGCGGCACCGAATATTGCACTCACGGCGCTCACGTTTGCGACGAACGCGTTTTTCGGCGCGGCGATCCTGATCACGCTTGCTTGGCTGCAAGCGCGCGATCTCGGGCGGTTGAATTGGCCGGCGATCGAAGGGGTTTGGGCGATTGGTATCGGGATTCTGGCTCTGGACTTCGCCACATATCTTTGTCACGTGACGCTGCACAAGGTGCCGGCCTTGTGGCGACTTCACCGCGTGCACCATTGCGACTTCGCCGTCGACGTGACGACCTCGTTTCGTCAGCATCCCGGGGAGAGCCTGGTTCGCTTTCTGTTTTTGTATACGACGGCCTCCGTCTTAGGGGTCAGTCCGGCAGGTTTCGTGCTCTATCGCACGCTGTCTGCTCTCACGGCGTTGCTGGAGCACGCGAATGTGCGGGTGCCCGCGTGGCTCGACGACATGCTTTCTCTGGTCGTGACCTGGCCTACGTTCCACAAGGTGCACCATTCGCGCGCCGTCGTTGAGACGGACTCGAACTACAGCAACATCTTTTCGATCTGGGATCGTTTGTTTTTTACGGCCACGTCCGCGCGGCGCGGGCGTGCGGTCGTGTATGGGCTGGACGGTTTCGACGATCCGCGCGACCAGTCGCTGGGCGGGCTTCTAGCTTTGCCGTTTCGCGCCGAGCGGTCCCAGAGCGCGATGAGAGCCGATGCCGGGTAGCGCGGCGGCGTGCCGTCATGCTTTATGTGCGGCTCGATCCCTCCACCGATTGGGTGCTCGCCATGAAAGCTGCCGTCTATTACGAGAATGGTCCGCCGTCCGTGTTCAAGTATGAGGATGTTGAGGATCCGATTTGTTATGCGCCGGGCGTCGTCATCAAGGTCGAGGCGGTCAGCATCGAGGGCGGGGACACGCTGAACCGCTTAGGTGGACCGCTCATCACGGTGCCGCATATCGTCGGCTATCAGGCGGCGGGCACGATCGTTCAGGTTGGCAAAGAGGTCTCGCACCTCGAGGTCGGGCAGAGGGTCGTGACCGTGAATGCGTTCGGCAGCCATGCGGCGTTGCGTTCGGTGCCGGCGCGTAATGCGTGGCCCGTGCCGGACGGGTTCGACATCAAGCTCGCGTCGGCTATTCCGGTACCGTTCGGAACGGCGGACGATTGTCTGTTCGAGTTCGGGCGGCTGAAGGCCGGCGAGACGGTACTTGTGCAGGCCGGAGCCGGCGCGGTTGGGATCGCGGCCATACAGCTTGCGAAGCGCGCGGGCGCGCGGGTGCTGGCGACGGCGTCGAGCGACGACAAGCTCGCGAAGTTGAAGCCGCTCGGGCTGGATCACGGCATCAATTACGCGAAACAAGATGTCGTTCAGGAGGTGATGAAACTCACCGACAACAAGGGCGTGGACGTCGTGGTCGATCCGGTCGGCGGATCGACGCTACAGAAGAGCCTGTTGTCACTGGGTGCGCGCGGGCGTTGCTCGATGGTGGGCCGCGCGGGGCGCGAGCCGATGACGGTCGACGTGCAAAGCCTGATGGCGGGCAACCGTTCGCTGACCGGCGTGTTCCTGGGCGCCGAAATCATGACCGACCGCGTGCACGATATGATCCAACGCCACATCGACGGCGCGGCCAAGGGCAAGCTGAAGGTCGTGATCGACAAGACATTCGCGCTCAAGGACGCGGCGGCCGCACATGCCTATATCGAGAGCCGCCAAGCTGTCGGGCGCGTATTGTTGATTCCGTGAGCTAGAACCGCCCGCCCGTGCGGAAGCCGCCGCGGCCGCCGCCGATTTTGATGCCGCCGATTTTCGGAAAGCCTCTTGAGGGCAGGCGGAAGCCGCCGTCCCACGGGCTTCGGCGACGGCGGTCGTCGTCATCATCGTCGTCCCAGTCGCGGCGGCGGCTGTAGCCACGGTTGAAGACCTCCCAGAGGACGGCGCCTTGGATCGCGCCGCGGACGATGCCGCCGATCAGGTCGCCGAGCGCGTCGTTGCGGTCCAGTTGGAACTGGCCCCACGGGCCGTCGTAGTTGTTGGCGCGGACCTTGTCGCGCACACCTTCGAGTTCGCTGCGGCGCCGGGCGATTTCACGGGTCTCGTCGCGGATCTTTGCGACCTCTGTTTCAGCTTTCGCAATCGCGTTTTGTGCGAGTTCGATCTGCTGCACGAGGCGGTCGTCGTCGGTCGTGCGGGTCGTGCGCGCCTCGCGGTACATCGTTTGCAGGTCTTCGCGCGCGATCGCCTGACTGAGGACGGCGAGCGCTTCGTCATGCGCGCGGCGGTCGCCTTCGTCGAGAAGTCTCGTGCGTTCTTTATCGAGGGCTGCGAGTGCCGCTTGCGCCTTCGCCAGCGCTTCGGTTGCGGCTTTGAGGTCGGCTTGCGCGGTCGATAGTTTCGTTTCGAGCGGCAAGATGCCTGCGTTCACCAGGCCCGCGCGTTCGATTTCTTCGAGCTTGTGGTCCTCGCCCTCGACTCGTTTGACCAGGTCGCTTGCGTGCTCGCGCAGGCGCAATGGGATTTCGTTCAGAAGCGTGTAGTTCGGCCGCGCCGTGTCGTAGCCGACAAGGCGCGCGACCCAACGGTCGATCGTGCGCGCGAAGTTGCCGGCTTTGTAGTCCGCAGTCGCGAATTTGCGCCTCCACAGATACATGAACAGCGGATCGGCTTCGTAGGGTTTGCGTTTTGCACCGAGGTCGGCTTCCGATTGCTTCGCCTTTTCCTCGGCGGCTTGCGCGACATTCGAGACATCCGTCAGCCGCGCCTTTTGCGCGATCCAGGCGGGATCGGAGGCCAACTTCTGTTCGACGTCGTGTTGCAACGCTTTGATCGGCTCGCCTGCGCTTTCTACCGCCGCAGTCTTTGTGCGGTGGTCGGCCTCGGCAGCGACGACGCCACTTTGCGCGCCGCCGTGCCTTATCAGCAGCTGATCGAGTTTGGCCTTGTGCGTGCGCAGAAGGTCGAGTGCGCGGCGCTCGGCGGCGTCGAGGTCCCCGACGATTTCGTTGCGCACGAGGGCGTCCAGACGGATGAGGGCCAGGCCACGAAAACTATCGGCGAGCTGCTTGCGTTGGCGTTCGGCCTCGCCCGCGGCGGAAGCGAGCACGGCGGCCAAGCGGTTCTCGTTCGAGCGGACGCCGGCGATGGCGGTCTCGACTTCGGAGAGGGCGTCGCGGCTGGATACCAACATCTACTCGTCGTCCCACGATGTGACGGCACCCGGAAGCACCGACATTGTGTAGCGCGGGTCGAGTTCGCCGCGCTGCTTTGCGCCCAGGATGCGGTTCTCGATGATGCCGTTGTCGCGCTTATCGCTGGCGACCGCATCGAACGTCGCTTGCGGGACGCGCTGCCCCCAAGCGCCGACGTTGTAGCTGCGGCCGTCTTCCTCGTTCGTGACGGGCATGGCGAGCGGGCGGCCGTCAGCGCCGATCGCTTCGACGACGATGTAGTAGTTGCGTGCGCTCTCGTTGACGTTCGGGATGCGGAAGAAGCCGGTCGTGCCGTCGGCGACAATGCGCAGTTGGTAGGTCTGCACAAGTTTGGTGCGCAGGGTTTCCAAGCTCGCGATTGCCGTGCGCGCGCCGGTGGGATCGTTTGCGGCGATGGCCGCTTGACCGTCGCGGAGCAAGCCTTCCGCTTGCGTACGGGCCGCTTCGACGCGCGCTTCGGCGATGACGGCGCTGTGAGCCGCGGTGAGCGACTTCGGAAGCGTTTCGGTGAGTTCGATGCGCGCGTTTTCGGTTGCGCGTTCGGCAGGGACGACAATGCCGTAGTGATAACCGCCCCAGAGCGCGGTGGCGCCGATCAGGAGCGCGCCGGTCCAGCCGACGATCGTGCCACGGCGGACCCACATGAGGGCAAGCGACCGGCTGAGGCCGGACGCAGGTGGTGTGTAATAGAAGCGGCTTTCCTTCAGCGCTTTGATGCCTTCGTCGAGGGCGCCGTCGGTGACCTCGATGCCTTGGCTTTTGTAGATTTCGCGCAAGCGTTTTCTGAGATCGTCGTCGCGGTTGGCTTGGCCGAGTTCGCGCTCGACCAAAAGCTCGCGATGGCGGATCGTGTCGACCACGTCCATCGCGACCATCAGTTCGTCGAGGGTCTGCGGTTTGGCGGGGGCAGCGACTGCGCCGGACATTAGTGCAAGGACCTCACGCGAAGCCGCGAAGCCGCGAGGAAGAAGATTTGAGCCACGAACGTCACGAAGTCGCTCAGCGTCACCCCCAAATCGTCATGGCCGGGCTTGACCCGGCCACCCAGTGTCATCGCACTCGTGTCGAGAATTTGAACGACCCG
>CXWL01077007.1_pt1 | contig 38769 bp, 39 predicted proteins | sample 590931 | NCBI WGS metagenome assembly CXWL01 (sample SAMEA3498368, study PRJEB10139) | groundwater metagenome | biome: water well; material: biofilm material | place: Germany | collected 2015-04-27 | reverse complement strand
CTGCTAAGGATGCATACGGCTTATACCTGTATCGTGAGTTCGAATCTCACCGTCTCCGCCAGACAATCGTCCTTGGACATCCAAGGACGTCAAAAAACCCGCTGTTCTCATGGAGGCAGCGGGTTTTTTTTATCCTATGCTGTCCAGCGGCGTCCTCGCATGTCCACTTCTTGGGGGGCGCTGCGAGCCCCTCCCCCCGCGACCAGACGCTCCCAGCTTTGAAAGGGCGGCATCGGCCCCCTGACTCTATCCATATTCTAAGGCGCCTGCCGCAAATGACTCGTCCTGTAGAGCGCATAGTTCAACAGCGAGCAGGGATCGCATTTTACTAGCGACGACGGCGGTTTTCATGTGGTCGTAGATACCCGACGTGGCGTCCCGCCGAGAGCCGCAAACGAGCGCGTATGGGAATCGAGCAGCATCTCGTGGCCCTGGCTCGGATCGGCGACCAGCCAGAATGCAGGGCTGGCGCACAGCTTCCGGTGAGACACCCGCATGCGCCGGTAGATGCCGCCGACGACCAGACCTTCCGCGCGCCGATCGAACTGGAAAGCCTCGCACCGCTCGAAGCCAAATGGCACGAATGCCCGTGGCGCGTTGCCTTCGCCCGCGCACCATTCGCAGCTGAAATAGGTGACGCGGCTGTAGCTGCGGTTGTCGTAAACATGACCGCAACACTGCCACCACGAGTCGCTTGACATTCTCTATCTTGTCATACAATATGACTGTCATTCAATTAATAATTAGAAAATCTAGGAGACCGAATGCACCTTTGTAAATTCAATATGCTTCGCCGGATTCTTGGCGGAATCGCGCTTGGCGCTCTAATCCTTCCCCTCGGGGCCCACGCTGCCGATAAATTAAACTTTGGGATTGTCGAGGCCAAGGGAGACGCCGGCCTTGCCTTCATGCCGAGCCGCTTTGGCGGCAAATACGGCCTTGAGATCGAAATGGTCGAATTCACGAGTAGCACGACGCCCGTGAAGGCCTTGATCTCCGGCGACATTGACGCCTTCACGACGTCGCCCAGCGTGGCACTGGTGGCCATGAGTCGCGGCGCATCGATCAAGTTCATAGGCTGCAATTGGCCAGGCGCGACCTACACCCTGTACGGCGCGCCAGATGTAAAAACGATTGCGAGTCTGAAGGGCCAGAGTGTTGGCGTTTCAGGTGCCGGCTCCGTTCCGGACCTGTTTGCCCGTGAAGCCCTTTTGAAGCATGGCGTTAGCGCTGACCAGGTCACCTTCGCCAACGCGGGCGGTGGATCGGATCGATTTCGTGCGCTGATCGCCGGGGTCGTGAAGGCGACTGCGACGACCAGCGAGTTCGAGCCCGAGGCGATCAAGCGTGGCATGCACATTCTGGCCCGGGCGAGAGACGTGACACCTAACATGTCGCGCAACTGCATCGTGACGACCGACAAGGTCATCGCTAAGAAGCGCGATCAGCTAGTCCGCTTCCTGGCTGCCAATATGGACGGCTACGCGTACGCCTTGACGCATCGTGACGAAACGATTGCCCTCACGCGCAAGATCACGAAACTCGCCAACGACGACCCAAGCGCCGCTTTCATCTACGATGAAGCCTTGGCCCAGAACAGTATCGATCCCTTGCTCGCCATTCCGGTCGATCGACTTCAGTGGATCGAGGAGATGTTGGTACGCCATAAAACCATCGATGCGAAGCGGGACGTGAAGGATTTCATCGACGACAGTCTGCGTCAGGCTGCCCTTAAAATCCGCAAGCCCTGAAAACACAAGGAACTTCCATGCCTCATATTCAGTTCAGGAGCGTGACCAAAGTTTTCGAGATCAAGGTCGGCGGTCGTTCCCAGGTCATGCACGCGCTTAAGGGCGTCTCCTTCAATATCGAGCCAGGCGAAATCGTTGCGCTGGCAGGCCCAAGTGGATGCGGAAAAACAACCGCGCTCCGCATCATCATGGGGCTCGAAAGCGCGACCTCCGGCTCGGTTTTGGCCAACAACAAGCCCGTTTCCGGCTGCGGGCATGACCGCGGCATGGTGTTCCAACATGCCGAGCTCCTGCCTTGGAAGAGTGCGCTTGAAAACGTCAAATTCGCCTTGTCCATGAAGGGTATTGCCAAGTCCGATCTCAACGAAACGGCGATGCGCTACATCGATCTCGTCGGATTGACGCATGCCAAGGATCGGCGGCCGCACCAGCTGTCCGGGGGGATGAAACAGCGCGTCGGAATCGCGCGCGCGCTGGCCATCGATCCGGATGTGCTGTTAATGGACGAGCCCTTTGGGGCACTCGATTCGCAGACGCGCGAGACGCTGCAGATGGAACTGCTGTCCATCCATGAGCGTACGGGCAAAACCATCATCTTCGTGACCCACGATATTGATGAAGCGGTGCTCCTTGCGGATCGCGTTGTGGTGATGGATGGCGGAGCGGTACGGGAAATCATCCCCATCAATATCGCCCGGCCGCGGCGGGACATGCGCGCTATTCGCGCCGATCCCGAATTCGTGAGCAAGAGAACGATGATCTGGGAAGCGCTGCACGATTCCGTGACCGCTGCCGATGTGGAATCGAACAGGAAATCAGCATGACGAATTCGACCCATAAGAGCCATCCGGGAATAGTCAACGACGCGATCGCGGGCGCCCCGCGGAAGCGGGCCGGGCAAATGCCAAGCTGGGCTATAACAAGCCTGTCGCTCGTCCTCGTGCTCGGCATCTGGGAGAGCGTCGGACCGCAGATCAATCCCCTCTTCGCATCATATCCGAGCGAAATTCTCAGGGCGTTCTGGAAAATGATGGAGTCGGGCGTATTGCCGGCTGCATTCATGAGCAGTATGCAGCCGTTCTTGGCGGGCTTTTTTCTGGCGGCGATTCTGGGCATCTGCGCTGGCCTGCTGATTGGCAGGTCGCGCGTTCTCGAGGCAGCCTTTGGCATCTATATTGTCGCCGGCTATTCGACCCCGCTCATCGCCCTCGTGCCGCTGTTGATGATCTGGTTCGGTCTGGGTTTCATGGTGAAGATGGTGATCATCTTCCTGTTGACGTTCTTTCCGGTTTGCATAAACACCTGGGTTGGCGTGCAGGCTGTTCCCAAGACGCTGGTCGAGGTCGGAAGCGCGTTCTGCGCCTCGCAATCGGCGATCATGCGCCAGATCGTACTGCCGGCCGTGCTGCCTTACATCATGGCCGGCCTGCGACTGGGCATCGGCAAAGCCGTGATCGCGATGGTGATCGCCGAGTTCCTGACGTCGATTTCTGGCCTCGGCGGGGTAATCATCAGTTCGGCCAACAGCTTCAGGACGGCCGAAATGTTCGTGCCCATCATCATCCTCATGGTGCTGGCCGTCGCTCTTACGAAACTCGTCAGTTTCATCGAGCATAAGGTGGCCCCTTGGCAAAGCGAGCTCACCGGTCGCGAGGGCGTTTGACGCGCTGTGCCAAGCCGAGTCCTCAAGCTGTTGAATCGCGCGACGCCTCGCCACGCGCGCTACGGCTGCGCCACGGGTTGCCGGGCGTAAGGGGGCCGCTTTACTAGAGCCCATGCACGCTGCGGCATCGTCGATGCCGCAGCGAAAAGCGCTCCCGCCTTTACTCGAAATCTCTAAGGATCGACAATCATGCAAGACCCTGCGCCCAGCACGGCGGACCACTCGGATATCGCTACCACGCGCGACGGAACACACCTCTCCTATCGTGTGTTAAAGGGCGCCGCGAAGGGCCGCTGCGTCCTGATCCATTCGCTGGCAATGGATTCGACCTTTTGGAACCGCGTCGCCGCTCATCTGACCGATGCGGCTGATGTCCTGGTATATGACTGCCGCGGGCATGGTCGCTCCGGCGGCCTGGAGGGACCTTGCCCGGTCGAGTTGCACGCTGACGACCTGGCCGACCTGCTTGCTGCCGTGGGCTGGTCGCGGGCGGTGGTGGCCGGTTCTTCCATGGGCGGCTGCATTGCGCTGGCCTTTGCGGCTGCCTATCCGCAACTGGTCGCCGGTCTCGGTCTCATCGATACAACGGCATGGTATGGGCCGAACGCGGCGCAGCAATGGGAAGAACGCGGCCAGAAAGGCCTGCAGGAAGGCATGATGTCGCTGGTGGACTTCCAAAAGTCCCGCTGGGTGAGCGACGCCTTCCGCGCGCAGCATCCCGAGGTGGTGGACGCTGCAATCTCAGTGTTTCTGGCGAATGACACGAAGGCGTATCTGGAGACGTGCCGGATGCTTGGCACCGTCGACAAGCGCGATGCCCTGCCGCATTTCGAATTCCCGACCAGAATTGTCGTTGGAGCGGAGGACTACGCCACGCCAATTGCCATGGCCGAGGCGATGCGCGACGCCATTCCCGGCGCCCGCCTGCGCATTCTCGACGGGGTGCGGCACTTTACGCCGCTTGAATGCCCGGAAGAAATTGCCGAGGAACTGAAAGGGCTGGTCGATGCCGCCGCGTGACGCCAATCCTGTCGATCCCGCGGCCTATCGCCACGGCGCCGCGATTGAACCGGCCGCGCGCACGTTTGCGCAGGAGGTGCTGTAGTGCAGCGCCTTATCGTCGCCCTGACGGGCGCATCCGGACTCATCTATGGCGTGCGCGCGCTGCAGCTGCTGCGTGATGTCGAGGGTGTCGAAACCCATTTGATCATGTCAGCTGGCGCCGTGCGGACGGCGGTTGAGGAGCTCGACATCAGCCCTGACGAGATCCGGGCCCTGGCCGACAAGGTGCATAACTTCCGTGACATAGGTGCATCGATCTCGTCGGGTTCGTTCAAGACGCTCGGCATGCTGGTGGCGCCCTGTTCCGTCAAGACCTTGAGCGGCATCGCCCATTGCTATAACGACGAGCTTATCGTCCGGGCCGCCGATGTCTGTTTGAAGGAACGTCGCCGGGTCGTGCTTCTGTTGCGGGAAACGCCACTTCATGCAGGGCACATCGCCTTGATGCAGCAGGCCACGCTGAATGGCGCGGTGATCATGCCGCCGGTGCCGGCCTTCTACCACCGGCCGCAGACCATCGACGACATTGTGAATCAAACGGTCGGCCGCGCGCTTGACCTGTTCGGCATCGATCTGCCTCACGTCAAACGCTGGAAGGACGAGGATCCGGCACCGCTCGTCAAGGGCGACGATATCGGCTGGCAGCCGAAGCCCGGAATCGCGGGTCAGAAGTATTCCACCAACCATTTCCAAGAGGATAGCCAATGAACGATCATGTCAAAGTCATCGCCTTCCCGGGCGCGCCAAATCTGCCGGTCTTTGCCGCGCTCGAATATGGGTTTTTCGCACAGGAAGGCCTCGACGTTTCGCTCGCGACGACCCCGAGCTCCGTCTATCAGTTCGAGCAATTCCACGCGGGGGAATTCGATCTTGCCTTCACGGCCTTCGATAATATCGTGGCCTATCAGGAAGGGCAGGGCGCTGCCAAATTGAGCGGCCCCACTGATTTCCGCGTGATCATGGGTGCGACTCAAGTCGAGCTGAGCGCCATCGTGGCGCCCACCATCGCGGGTGCCGAGGATCTCAAAGGCAAGAGTCTCGCGCTGGACGCCCCAGGGACGGGCTTTGCCTTCGTACTCTATGCCATGCTGGAGCAGCTCGGCCTGACCGTGGCCGATTATGAGCGCGTTGCGGTCGGCGCAACGCCGGAACGGTGGCAATCCGTGAAGGATGGCACCCATGCGGGAACGATCACCATCGAGCCGTTCACCAGCATCGCCAAGGCCGCCGGTTTCCGCGTGCTGCGNNGCTGGGCATCCCAGAACCCCCAACGTGTGAAAGCTTTTATCCGAGGCTATCTCAAAGGCCTTGAATGGACGCTGGCCCCCGAAAACCGGTCGAAGGCGGCGTCTTTGCTCCAGGCCAAAATGCCTGAGATCAAGCCCGGCGTCGTGGAAGCGGTCCTGAACAGCGTCCTGTCGCCACGCTCTGGCTTGACCCCGGGTGGCGCGGTTCTGCGCGACGGCATGCAGACGGTGCTCGATTTGCGCTCGCGGTTTGGAACCGGGCAAAACGCCCTGAGCGACGTGGACAAATATCTCGACCTGTCGTACTACGACGAGGCGATTGCCGCCACCTGACCAACCACGGGTGTGATGGCGCCGGGGGACGCGACGCTTGACCGGTTTGTATGACTGTCATACAATGTGATCATCTTACGTTGTGTATCAATATTTTCGGAGACCTGACTTGAACGAGCGGATATTCAAAGCGATCGGTAAGCCTCTTCAGCGCAAGGAAGATTTGCGGCTGATCACCGGCAAGGGGCGATTCAGCGACGATTTCAGTCTCCCGGGCCAAGTGTGGGCAGTGATGGTGCGTTCTCCCTATCCTCATGCGCACATCGAATCGATCGATGTGGATGACGCGAGCGCGATGCCGGGCGTCCTCGGCGTGTACACCGGGGCGGATTGCCTGCGTGACGGCTTGGCACCCATTCCGCACAGCCCCGTGCCGTCAACCAAATACGATGTGAAGCTCACCGGTCCGAACGGCACCACGATTTTCGAAGGCCCGCATATGCTGTTGCCGGCCGACAGGGCCCGCCACGTCGGTGAGGCTGTCGCCATGGTGGTGGCCGAAACGCGCGACCAGGCGCAGGCCGCCGCGGAACAAGTCATGGTCAATTACCAAGAGCTGCCTTGGGTCGCCGCTACTTCGGCAGCTGCGGAACCTGATGCCCCCCGGGTGTGGGACGAACTTCCCGACAATATCCTGGTCGATGCCACCTTCGGCGATGTGGCGGCGACTGACGCCGCCTTCGCGCGCGCCCCGCATGTCGTGAGCATGAAGGCGCATATCGGCCGCGTGACGGGCGTGCCGCTCGAGCCGCGTGCCGCGCTCGGCTCCTATGATGCAGCGACGGGCCGTTACACGCTGTATGCGGGCAGCGGTGGCGCCGTCAGGCAGAAGCGCGAGTTGGCGGAGGTGCTGGGCGAAGATNNCTTGTTCTCTGGGCCTCCAGGAAACTCGGGCGCCCGGTCAAGTTTCGCGCGGAGCGTTCCGAATCGTTTCTGACTGATTATCAAGGCCGCGACTTGGTGACCGAGGTCTCGCTCGCCATCGACGCGGATGGAAAATTCCTCGCCATGCGCGCCTCCAACCTCAGCAATGTCGGCGCCCGCTGTGTGTCGCTGTCGCCACTAGGCAAGGGCTCGGGCCTGATCACTGGCTCTTACGATATTCCAAGCGCCACATTGCGGTCGCGGGCCGTCTTTTCCAACACCATGCCGACTCAAGCCTATCGCAGTTCCGGCCGCCCCGAGGTGACTTTTGCGATCGAGCGGCTGATCGACAAGGCGGCCCGCGAGTTGGGCATTGACCGGCTGGCGCTGCGCCGCCGCAACCTCGTCAGTCCGGCGCAGATGCCCTACGCGAATGCGGTCGGCACCGTCTACGACAGCGGCGAGTACGAGGCGAACATGGATCGCGTGCTGGCGTTGGCGGATTGGCAGGGGGTCGGTAAGCGGCGTAGCGAGGCGAGGTCGCGCGGAAAACTGCTCGGCCTCGGTTTCGCCAATTATGTCGAATCCTCGTTCGGCACGCCCAAGGAGCGCGCCGATATCATCGTCAGGCCCGACGGCATCGAAGTTGTTATCGGTACCCAGCCGGCCGGGCAGGGACATGAAACCAGCTTCGCGCAGGTCACGGCCGATCTGCTCGGCGTGGCGTTCGAGAGCGTGACCATTACGCTTGGCGACACCGATGTGGTCAGTGCGGGCGGGGGCACCCACTCGGGACGCTCCATGCGCCATGCTAGCACCGTGATCGCGCTGGGGAGCGAAGACCTGATCGCCAAGGGACAGCGGCTTGCGGCGCATGTCCTGGGTCAGGCTCCGGACGCAGTCGTGTTCGAAGATGGCATATTCCGGCAGGTGGACGGCGGCGACCAGGCCTTCACCTGGTTCGAGCTGGCCCGTCGCGCCGACGACGACGCGCTGCCGGAGGACTTGCGTGGCGGGCTGAAGGTGCGTCGGGACAACGAGATGCATGCGCCAGTCTTCCCGAACGGCGCCTGCATGTGCGAAATCGAGATTGATCCAGATACCGGCGCGGTCGAGATAACGCGCTATTGCTCAGTCGACGATGTGGGGCGCTGCATCAATCCTTTGATTGTCCATGGACAGACCCATGGCGGCATCGCCCAGGGCGTCGGGCAGGCGTTGTGGGAACAATGCTTCATCGACGAGACGTCGGGACAGCCCCTGAGCGGTTCCTTTATGGATTACGGCATGCCGCGATTCGACAATTTGCCTTTCTTTAAGTCACAGATCGTGGAAGTGCTATCGCCCACCAATCCGTTCGGCGTCAAGGCGGGCGGCGAAGGCGGAACCACGCCGGCGCCCGCTGTGATCATGAGCGCCATCGAGGATGCGCTGTCCGAATTTGGGACGGTCGAGATCGATATGCCGGCCACGCCCGGGAAGATCTGGTCCGCCATTCAGAAGAATCGCGCAAGCGCCAGCTGCAGCTAATGCGGCATGAATTTAACGAAAGGTAAGCATATGACATTCGTTTCCCTGAAAATCAATGGATCGCCGGTGTCGTGCGAAGTGGCAGAGAACACGCTGCTGGTGGGTCTGCTGCGCGAGAATCTCGGCATGACCGGTACCCATGTCGGCTGCGATACGACCCAGTGTGGTTGCTGCGTGGTTCACGTCGACGGCACCTCGGTGAAGTCCTGCACGATGCTTGCGGTACAGGCCGATGGCTGCGAGGTGACGACCATCGAGGGACTCGCAGCGGACGGAGAGTTGCATCCGATGCAAAAGGCATTCCAGCAGCAGCACGCATTGCAATGTGGTTTCTGCACTCCTGGAATGATCATGGCGGCCGTTGACCTGGTCAACAGCTACCCTGGCGAACTCACGCCGGAGACCGTGCGCGAGGAGATGGAAGGCAACCTGTGCCGATGCACGGGCTACCACAACATCGTCAAGGCGATCATGGCGGGGGCTGACGAGATGCGGTCAGCGCGCTCAGCCGGATAAGGGGGACGACTGTGCATCCAATTCAATATCATCGCCCTGACCGTGTCGAGCAAGCGTCGGCGATTTTTCAGCAGCGCGAGGATGCGTCGTATCTGTCGGGCGGCCATACTCTATTGCCGACAATGAAGCTGGGCCTGGCGCGCCCGTCGGATCTGATCGATCTGGGCGCCATTCCTGCTCTGCGGGGAGTCGAGGCCAGCGATCGGCGCGTCTCGATCGGGGCGACAACTTGCCATGCGGATGTGGCAGCGTCGCCGCTGGTGTGCCGGCATCTTCCCGCGCTGGCAGGTTTGGCGGGATCGATCGGCGATCGCCACGTCCGTCATCGTGGCACGATCGGCGGTTCGGTCGCCAATAACGACCCGGCCGCCGACTACCCGGCCGCTGTGCTGGGGCTCGGGGCGACCGTCGTCACGAACCGGCGTGAGATCCCCGCCGACGATTTCTTTGTGTCGCTTTACGAAACCAATCTCGCTCCGGGCGAGATTATCACCCGGATCGACTTTCCGGTTCCGCTGACGGCTGCCTATGCCAAGTTCCGCAGCCCGGCGTCGCGTTTTGCGATCGCCGCCGTCTTTATTTCGCGCACCGAACGCGAGGTGCGCGTGGCCGTGACTGGCGCCGGCGCCGGCGGCGTGTTCCGGGCGCGCGAACTGGAGGCCGCATTAACCAAAGATTTTCGCCCCGAGTCGCTGGCGGGCTTGCGGATCGATCCGTCCACCCTTCTGGGCGATCTCAACGGCACACCCGAATATCGGGCCAATCTGGTGATGGTCATGGCACGGCGCGCGATCGAGAATCTGGCCTGCGCGAAATCCTACAAATAGACGACGCCATATGCGCGTTGACACCGTCACCTCATCTGTTCCCACTCCAGGAGTCCTGCCATGAGTTCGTCCCGACCACAAAATGCCCCTTCCGATCTCCAAGAGCATCTGGCTCGGCTGGAAGAGCTTGGGCTGGTGACCCGCATCGATCGCCGCATCGACAAGGATTCAGAGCTCCATCCGCTGGCGCGCTGGCAATTCCAGGGCGGGCTGCACGAATCGCAGCGCCGGGCCTTCCTGTTCACCAATGTCGTCGGCGCCAAGGGCGAAACGTTCGACATTCCGGTCCTGGTCGGCGGACTTGCGGCATCGTCGGCAATCTATGCCGCGGGACTCGGCGTTCCGGTGGAGGATATCGGCAAGGTATGGGTGCGGGCAATGGCCGCGCCGATCGACCCCGTGCTCGTCGATGACGCTCCCTGCCAGGAAATCGTGCAGATGGGGGACGAATTGACCGCTCCGAATGGCGGGCTGGCGAGCCTTCCGGTGCCGATCTCGACACCGGGCTTCGACGCCGCTCCCTATCTTACCGCCACGCTCTGCGTCACCAAGGATCCCGAAAACGGCGTCCAGAACATGGGCACCTACCGCGCAGGGCTGAAAGCCAATGACCGGCTCGGGGTGCGCATGGCCACGCGCTTGAGCGGCGCCGGTGGCTATCTGCATTGGCAGAAATACAAGGAACTCGGGCAGCCCATGCCGTGCGCCATTGTCCTTGGCTGCGCGCCGGCGGTCCTGTTCACTGGCCCGCAAAAGCTTCCGATCGACCAGGACGAGATGGCGGTGGCCGGTGGCCTGATGGGCAAGCCGGTGCGCACAGTTCGTTGCAAGACGATTGATCTGGTCGTTCCGGCCGATTCGGAAATTGTGATCGAGGGATTGATCGACACCGATTTGCTCGAACCCGAAGGCCCGTTCGGCGAAAGCCACGGCCACGTGGCGCTGGAAGATTTCAACATGTCGATGCGCGTGACGGCGATCACACGCAAACGCAAGCCGATTTTTGTGTCGATCGTGAGCCAGGTTACTCCAAGCGAATCCTCGGTGTTGAAGAAGGTTGCCTACGAGCCGATGTTTCTGGAGCACCTGAAGAATGTGCTCGGTATCCGCGGCATCAAGCGGGTGGTCATGCATGAGCCATTGACCAATCTGCGCAAGGTGATTTTTCTTCAGTTCGCCCGTAACGCACCCAAGGCCGAGGTCTGGCGCGGCATGCAGGGCGCTGCGACTTTGCAGGCGCAATGCGGTAAATTGGTCATTGCCGTATCCGAAGACATCAACCCCGAGAATGCCGATGCAGTCTTCTGGTCCTTGGCCTACCGGTCCAATTTCAACGAAGACCTGCTCGTCACTCCTAATCGATCCGGCGGGCATGGTCCCAAATCCGGCAAGGACAGTCTCGAAGGAACCCTGATGATCGATGCCACTTTGAAGCACGATATGCCGCCGCTGGCTTTGCCGGCGGAAGAGTTCATGAGCCGGGCGAAGGAGATTTGGGAGGAACTCGACCTGCCGTCGATCACGCCGCAATCCCCATGGCATGGCTACCAACTGGGTGATTGGTCGCAGGAATGGACCGATTTCGCGAAGGCTGCGGTCGCTGGCGACTGGCGGGCGATCGGCGAATCGACCTATGCACGCCGGCGTGGTAATCTACGGCCCGAAACGCCGGTGCGGTCGGCCGACTCGGCGAAGAAGTAAGCGACGGCCTGGGTGGCAGCGCCGGCGGGGATAACGAAATGCCAGAATGGTCAAGATGCTAGAATGCTGAAAGAGGTAACTGCGGTGAAAGAAGCGAAACAGGTGACGCAAGCGACGGAGCGTGGCGCCGGCCGGCTTGTTTTGGGGGATCAGACCTTCGATACTGCTGCGGGCGCTGCTGCTTTGGCGCCTGGCAGAAGGCCTATCAAGGACAAGAAGATGGAGAAGCTCGGGGACACCCGCCTGGCACCCCTGCAACATCAGTCCGCGCCCCTGCGAAACAAGATCATCATGGCCCTGCGAAACGCGATCGAGCTGGGCCTCTTGCAGCCTGGGCAGCGTCTCGTCGAAATGGACTTGTGCGAGCAGCTCTCTGTCAGTCGGACCTCGCTGCGCGAAGCGTTGCGCGAGCTCCAGGCCGAAGGCATTCTTGAACAGTCCTCCAATCGAGGACTCTCGGTCAGCGCGGTTTCTGTTGAAGACGCCGAAAACATCTATCGTCTGCGCTCAGTGCTCGAGGCTCTGGTCATCGAGCAGTTCATCGAGAAGGCGAATGAGGCACAGATCAAAGACCTCGTCCAGGAAAGTGAAAGTCTGAAAAATGCGTATCGCAGCGGTATTCTGAAAGTCATGTTGCGTGCCAAACGAGATTTTTACGACCGAATCTGCTCTGGTGCAGAGAATCCCATTGCTTTCGACATGATCAATCGTCTTGTGCTGCGGACTTCCAGTCTGCGTGCCCGCTCCCTCGTTCGCAAGGAGCGTCAGCAGCAGAGTATCAAGGAAGTCACGATCCTCATGGAAGCCATCCAGCGCGGGGATATCGAGGCGGCGCGCAAGGCTGCCATCGAGCACGTCAACAACGCGGCACGTTCGGCCCTGGGTTCGGCATGACCGATGTCGCTGTGCCGGTTGCGTGAGCTTGTTCCGTAGCGTCGATGCGGCATCAAACCGAGCCCGTCCACGCCGCGCCGGAACAAACGTAGGCGCACGCGACACTTACCTTGGCGCCGCTGGCGCGACCGAAGCGCCCTGGATTCCATGCCGCGCCAAGGCCTCTGCAACAAAACCACTTGCCTTCATGTCCTCGACGTACTGGCGCAAAAACGCGGCAGCTATCTCCCCGCGACTGCGGGGTGTGCCCATTGCCTGCTGTATCACCATGAAGCGGCCAGGCAACAGGCGTACCCCGGGCACGCGCGCTGCGTCCGCCTGCAACTGCTGCTTGACACCCGCTGCAACATCGAGCTGTTGCGCGATGAACGCATCCACCACGGCGGGCGACGTCGGTACCCGGACGATCTGAGCGTGGCGCAATTCCCGGGTCAGATACAGGTCGTAGGCGCTGCCTTTGCCCACCGCCACACGACGGCCAGGCTGGTCAACGTCCTCATTCGACTCGATCGGTGAGTCGGACGGCGCAAGGTAGCAACCTTCAATCAGTACGTAGGCGGCCGTAAAGGCAATGCCTTCCCCGCGCAGGGGATCGATGGCAAAAAAACCGACGTCCGCCTGTTGCTGGGTCACCGCCTCCACCGATTTGCCGGCAGAGTCAAACACCACAAGCTCAATCTCCACGCCCAGCCGCTCGGCGAAAGCGCGCGCCAGATCGACCGACACTCCCACGGGTTGACCGGTGGCGGCATCCTTGTTGGCGAGGATGGGATTGCCCAGGTTGATGGAAGCGCGCAGCGTGCCTTTCGGCGCAAATGCCGTGACGACGCGTGGATCGATTGTCATGAATGGGCCTTGTTCTGATGAATGGTTGAGATGCGCAAAGGTGCTCTACTGGAAATTGAAGCGCTAACCTGTCCTTGCGCCAAGACGTAAACTGCGTTCGCAGGCAAGCAGCTAGTTCGCACGGAACATCGCAGAAGACCCTTCCCTGTAGTTCCTCTTGACCTTTACTGTATTACAGTCATACAATCATATCATAAGACCTCAGGTGTTGATATTCTTGTATGCGGAGGCTCCTCGATGCGCAGGACCGCCACTCAGAAGGTTTTCGCCCGCGGCGCCCTGAGGGCGCCAGCGGTCTTTCAACGATCAAGCACGACAGTGAAGGAATACACAACATGGACATTGCCGGCGAACAGCTCATCCTCCTCCCGCAGAGTAAAGTCTGGGACGCGCTCAACGATCCGCAGATCCTCAAGGCATGCATTCCCGGCTGCGAGTCGATCACGCAGGTCGCCGACAACCAGTACGCAATCATGATGACGGCGGCCGTCGGCCCGGTGAAGGCGAAGTTCACCGGCAGCCTTGCGCTGTCCGACATCGATCCGCCAAGTTCTTATTCGCTCGCATTCACGGGCTCCGGCGGCGCGGCAGGATTTGGCAAAGGCGGCGCGCGGGTTGCTCTCAGCCGCGAGGGGAATGGCACCAAGCTCGTCTACACTGCCACCGCGCAAGTGGGCGGTAAGCTCGCACAAGTGGGCTCTCGCTTGATCGACGGTGTGGCAAAGAAGATGGCGGAGGAATTTTTTGCGCGTTTCAAGGCAGCGCTTCCCGCTGCCGCGGAGACTACCCCGTTAGCGGCCACGGCAGATGCAGAAACCCACCCGAAGGGTGGATTTGTTTTCACGCCGCTTCGGGTTTTTCTCATGGTTCTTGCCGCGAGCCTGGTAGCGATGGTGATCGCCACCTGGAGCCGGGCACCGTAGCCGCGGCGTAACGAACCGGTAACGACCTTATTAAGGATATCAGCATGCACAGCGGCGATCTCTCGGTCCTGAAAACTTGTATCGGATGGATCGAGGCCGGCCGGCGCGTCGCCCTGGTCACGGTGATCCAAACCTGGGGCTCCGCACCGAGGCCTATCGGAGCCTGGCTTGCAATTCGTGACGATGGGCGGCTAGTCGGATCGGTCTCCGGTGGGTGTGTGGAGGAGGACCTGATCGCTCGCGTAAAAACTGACCTTCTGAAGGAGACCTTGCCTCAGCTTGTGCTCTACGGGGTTTCCAGTGAGGAAGCTGCGCGGTTCGGTCTGCCATGTGGCGGGACTTTGCGCCTGTTGGTCGAACCGCACGCGGACGTCGGCGTCCTCAAGGCGCTGCTCAACCGTATTGTGGCAAAGCGGATGAGCGCGCGCCTGATCGATATGAGCAGTGGGAAAGCGACGCTGGAAGATGCGAATCGCTCCGACACACTCAGTTTCGACGGGCGCACTTTGCGAACGATCCATGGACCACGCTGGCGGTTGTTGATTATCGGAGCAGGCCAGCTATCCCAGTACGTCGCCCACATGGCGCTGGCAGCTGACTACGAAGTCGTCGTAATCGATCCGCGCGAAGAGTTCGTTGCGGGATGCGGTGTTGCGGATGTCACCTTCTCACGGGGCATGCCGGATGATGTCATTCTCGAATTGGGAATCGACAGTCACACGGCCATCGTTGCCCTCACGCACGACCCCAAGCTCGACGACATGGCGTTGCTTGAGGGGCTCAAGTCGGCGGCCTTCTATATCGGTGCGTTGGGCAGCCGCTCAAACACCGCCAGACGAAAGGAACGCCTGCTGGAATTTGACCTCACGCCTGAGCAGATCGATCGCTTGCATGGACCCACCGGCTTATATATAGGCGCAGGTATCCCCGCAGAGATGGCGATCTCAATTTTGGCGGAAATAACCGCCGCGAAGCACCGGGTGCCGATTCTACAAAAGCGATTAATTCCTGCCGCACAACTGTTAGAGCGCGCTCGATGTATTGACTCGTTAACCACCGCGTAGCGCTGATAAACACAGCTGCAATGGCCATCTCCGGCAGTGATTCTAAGAACCCGCTTCGGCGGTTTTTTTTCGTTTCAGGAGCGGAAATGAGTGAGCCACCTGGGTGGTTGCGCCGCCGTAGCGGCCGAACGGCGTGCGCTGGGCGTCGCAGACGAAAGCGTCTTGCATCGGATTCTCAAAGATAGCCTGCAGGGCCTTATGCAAAGCGACCTTCGTCATCGCTTGCAGCGCGTCGAAAGTGACGCCGTCGACGATGTCGATCACGCTGGCGCGGCCGCCGCCAGGTCGGTCACCGCTGGTCGCGCTGGTGCCAGCAGCGGCCGGCCGCGTTGCATTGCCACACTTCCAGCAGCGAATTGCGCACCGGCTCGCCGTCTTGCGCTGCCCAAGGTACAGGCCGAACTGGCGGCACTGCTGTAAGGGGCGGCAGCGGCGGTTCTGTCGCCCACGGCGCTTCCCTCGGGCCCGGAAACATGTTCGACGTTGACATGCGCACGCAACCGGTGATACCTTAGAAATTCCATGAGGAAGAACCATGTTCCTCTATATGGAATTTCTCCGCGCTCCCGAATCTGCGAGGTAAACTTGGAAGACTTGTCCCGATCATGCGATCCGGCCGCCTCATCGCCGGCGTTGCCGCAGGTTTGCCCCGACGTGCGGCTGTGGCAGTTGTTCCTCTGCTTCGTGAAGGTCGGCATGACCTCGTTCGGTGGCAGCACGCAGGCGTGGATCTTCCGCGCTGTCGTCGAAGAGCGCCGCTGGCTCAGCGAAACCGACTTCCTGGCCGGCGTGACGATCGCCCAGATCCTGCCGGGCGCGAACCCGGTCAACCTGTCGCTGTATGTCGGCCAGCGTTTGCGCGGCTGGTGCGGCGCGCTGGTCGCCACGCTCGGCATGGTGGCGCCGGCGATCTGCATCGTGCTGCTGGCCGGCGCACTGTATGCGCGCCTGGCGCACTTCCCGCTGACCCACTTCCTGCTGATCGGCATCGCCACCGTCGGCGTCGGCGCGACGCTTGCCGCCGGCCTCAAAGTGGCGCGCAAGATTGAACGCCGGCCCGCCATCATCGTCATCGGCCTCGCCACCTTCATTGCGGTCGGCGTGCTGCACTGGTCGATGGTGCCGGTGGTCGCGGCGCTGGCCCCGCTCAGCGTGGCGCTGGCAGCACGCAGGCCGCATGGATAACCTTCTGCTGCGCCTGATCCTGGTGTTCGCGCCGCTGTCGATCCTGTCGTTCGGCGGCGGCCAGGCGATCATCGCCGACATCCAGCACCAGACGGTCGATGTCTACCACTGGTTCAGCAACGAGCAATTCGCCGACATGTTTGCCATCTCGCGCGCCACGCCTGGGCCGAACACGCTGATCGCATCGCTGATCGGCTGGCACCTGGGCGGGCTGGCCGGCATGCTGGCGGCCACGCTGGCGATGTACATCCCGTCGTCGCTCGCGTTCATCGCAGCGACCACCTTCTGGCACCGCAACGAGGGTGCGCGCTGGCGCCTGGCGATCGAGCGCGGCCTGGCGCCGATCGCGGTCGGCCTGATCTTCGCCGGCGCGCTGACCATCCTGCAGGCACTGCACCTGAGCGTGCTGGGCTGGACCACGACGGCGGCGGCGATGGCCGTGCTGTACACCACCAAGACCAATCCCTACCTGGTAATTTTTTCGGTGATCGCGTTGTACCTGGCGGTCTTTTTCATCGCATAGCGAGGTTCCCCGCATGGCAGGCCGGACCGGCGTATCGGGCGGGCGGCGCCCCGCGAACGGGGCGCCGCGCCTTGCTGCCGTCAATCGAATCCGGCGTGCCGGAATCGTGCGCGGCCCCCTTCGCTGACCAGCAGGTCGGCAAACTGCGCCGCGGCGGCCGTTGGCGTCGCACTGCCGAGCGAGACGCTGTAGTTCGACGCCAATTGCAATTCTTCCGGCAGCGGCCCGACCAGCGTATCGCCCTTGATATGCAGGATTTCGCTGATCTGCGTGACGCCGATTTCCGCCTTGCCCCCGGCCACCAGCTTCATGACCTCGAGGCCGTTCGCCGCCAGCAGCGACTTGCCGCGCACCGCGTCCTGGATGCCGAGCTTGTCGAGCATCTTGCCGAAGTGGATGCCGGTGGTGGCGCCCCTCGCGGGGTCGCCGTACGCGATGCTCTCGGCGCCGAGCAGCGACGCGCGGAACGCCGCGGCGCTGCTCAGGTCCGGCACCTTGCCGCCCTTGCGTACCGCCACGCCCATGCGCACCACGCCAAGTGAGCGCGCGGCTGCCGGCGCGACGAATCCGTCCCTGGCGAGGCCTTTCAGGCGGTCGAGCGCATTGATCACCAGGTCGGGGCGGGCGCCGCCGCGCAGCTTGTTCTCGACCCCGCCCGCGGTAGAGAACTCGAAGACGACGCGGTTGCCGGTGGCCTTCTCGAATTGCTCGGCCAGCTCGGTGACCGGCACCTGGACCGCCGCCGCGCTGATCACCGTGACGTCGGCCGCCAGCGCCGCGCCGTGCGCCAGCAGCGCCAGCGCGGCGCCGCAGGCGCCGCGCAGCACGCGGCGCACCGTACCGCCGCGCCGCGTCATACCACGCGTACCGACAGGTTAGGCAGGCGGTCGATGTGGCCTTCCATCACATCGCCGGCGACCACCGGCCCGACGTTCTCCGGGGTGCCAGAATAGATCAGGTCGCCCGGCATCAGTTCGAACGCTTCGGAAAGCTTGCTGATCTGCTCGGCGACCGACCAGATCATCATCTGCAGGTCCGCGCTTTGTTTCTGCTGGCCGTTCACCTTGAGCCAGATTGTGCCCTTTTCGAAGTGGCCGATGCTGGCCACCGGATGGATCGGGCCCATCGGCGCCGAACGGTCGAAGCTCTTGCCGATTTCCCAGGGCTTCTTCTGGTCGCCCATGCCGCGCTGCAGGTCGCGCCGCGTCATGTCCAGCCCGATGGTATAGCCGTACACATGTTCGAGCGCGCGCGTGATCGGGATGTTGCGGCCGCCTTTGCCGATCGCCGCCACCAGTTCGATTTCGTAGTGGTAGTTCTTGGTCAGCGTCGGATACGGATGGTCGGCGGTGGTGCCCGGCGCCACATACTGCACGGCGTCGGTCGGCTTCTGGAAAAAGAAAGGCGGTTCCCGGCTCGGGTCCGAGCCCATCTCGCGCGCGTGCGCCGCGTAATTGCGGCCGACGCAGTAGATCCGCCGCACCGGGAACATCTCGCTGCTGCCGACGATCGGCAGCAGCGTCTGCGCCACCGCGAACGGCGTCCTGGCCCGGTCGTTCGCTCCAACCGGCATCGCGCAGCCGGCCACCGCGCCCGCCGTCATCAGTCCTGCCGCCTGCAACATGCCTCGGCGATTCATGCTCTTGTCCATAGGTCTCCTCTTCTGGTTGTGGGTACTGCCTGTTGTGGTACTGAATAAACCCTTCAAAAATTCTAGCCGTGTTTCGCAGCGCCGGCCGGCGCGCTGCCCAGTGCGATCCGCTCCGGCATCGTCATGAAGCCGTGCACGGCGTGATAGAAGCGGTGCCGGTTGATGCCAAGCAGGGCGGTATGCGCCAGGCCGCCGATCTTGGTCATCTGCTTGTCGGCGTTCGGCAGGCGCCCGAAGAAGCCCATCACGTCTTCGTCGGTGGCGATGCCGTCATGCTCGGCACGGATGATCAGCACCGGGCACAGGATCTTGTCCGGGTCGCACACCGGCAGGTTGAGCACCATGTCGCGGTAGGTGCCGTTCGGCACCGTGTCGCCGTAGCGCAGTTCCTCGTCGGCCACGACATTGCCCATCATCGGCTCCGCCGCACCCGGCTCGTCGCGGGTGAAGACCGAGGCGTAGAAAGCGTGGTCGACCTTGCGCACGTTGCTTGCCTCGAGCGCCGGCAGCATCAGCTTGCGCTTGGCCAGTGTCGGCGAGCCTTTGCCGGTCCAGACCACCGCGTCGAGCATCAGCCTGGTGACATGCTGCGGGTGGACGTTGGCGAATCGCGCAGCGCGCAGCGCGCCGGACGACTGGCCGAAGAAAGCGGCCTGGGCCTGGCCGGTTTCGCGCGTGACCACCGCCATCGCCGCCTTCAGATCCTCGACGCCGCTGGCGATGTCGGAATAGCTCTTGGTGCGGTCGGAGTGCCCGTAGCCTTCGTGGTCCATGGTCCAGACGTCGTAGCCGAGGCGGGCGAAGTGATCCATCATCGAATAGTCTTCGCGCTCGGGCACGTGCAGGTCGAACATCGTCTTGCCCGAATACGAGGAACCGTGCACCAGAAACAGCAGCGGCTTGTGCGCGCCGGCCGGGCCGGTATGCTTGCGGTAGACCCACAGGCGCACGCCGTTCTTGGTGGTCCAGAATTCCTGTGCGACGACCGTCTCGGCGCCTGCCGGCGTGCGTGCCGCCGGCGCAGCGGCTGCCGCAGGGGCGGTCGCCAGCGTGGCCGCGGCCCCAACCCCGATCGTCACCAGCAGGTTGCGCCGCGCGCGGCTCGGTATTGTCTTGTCCATTCTTGTCTCCTGGTTGTCAGGTTGCCGTTTACGGCGCGGGGTCCACGTTTTTTTCATGGCGAGCATTGTTAAAACCGCCCCCCAGCAGCAGGGCGGCGCTGGTCCAGAAGATCGGGAAAATCCCGAACGCGCTGCCCAGCGAACCGAATACCAGCGGCACCATGATCTGCGTGAATTTGTTGACCGTCAGCCGCATGCCGAGCGCTTCGCCCGAGCGCCCTGGCGGCGAATGGTTGTAGGTGAGTATGGTCGACAGCGGCTGGCCGCAGCCAAGGCCAAGGCCGAGCATGAACGAAATTACCGCCAGCACGACCGGGTCGCGGAATGCGGGAAATAGCAGGAAAGTCACGCCGGACATCAGCAACGACCAGGTCAGCACCCGCATTTCGCCGTACTTGCGGCTCATCGCCGGCATCCACAGGCGCACCACGAAAGCGGCTGCCGCCTGCATGCCGACCACCACGCCGATCACCGACGCCGACAGCCCGATCGCGCGGCCGTGGATCGGCATGTAAAAATTGAACAGGTCCATCCCGGTCAGGATCAGGCCGCTGGTGAGCAGGGTGTTGCGCAGCCGGGGGATTTTCAGCAGTTCGAGCGCGCTGCCGCGCGCCGACGACTCTGCGTGTGGCCGCGGCGGCGGGATGAAGTCGTGCCAGAACAGCAGGAACAGGCCGGGCCAGACGGTGATCGCGGCCAGTGCATAATAGGTCGCCGTGTAGCCGGCCCGGTCGACCATGAAGCCGACCAGCATCGGGCCGATCATGCCCGACATCGCCGAGCCGAGGCTGAAGGTGCCGAAGTTGGCGGTGCGCTCCGCCGGCCCGCCGAGGGCGCCGATCAGGTTGTGCGAGGCGACGTGGAAAAAGATATTGGCGGTGCCCACCAGTGCGGCCGAGACGAACAACGCGGCCATCGCCGGGAACATGGTCGGCACCAGCATGCCGCCACATAGGGCGAACGAGCCGATCACCATCGGCGGGCACATGCCGACACGGTCCGAATAGCGGCCCGCGTACACCGCCAGCATCAGCGGGAAGATGGCGTACATCGAGATCAGCAGGCCGATCGTGAACGGGCTGGCGTGCAGTTCGATCGCGTACAGTGCGACCAGCATCTTGCTGCCCTTCAGGCCGATCTGGTTCAGCACTGCCAGCAATACGGTAAGGTAGACGGACATGCCACTCCCGGTGATCGGCGCCCCATTGCGATGCCGGACTTGACGGCATCGTCTGGTGATTCTAGTATAACAATGTGCTGATATGTAGACCTTTGTTCCGCATATCGGAATTTGGTAAAAATACCTGCATCTGTCGATGCGATTTTCAATGGATGCGACGCCGCGATGAAACCAGGCCGCAACGACCCCTGCCGCTGCGGCAGCGGCAGTAAATACAAGCAGTGCTGCGGCAAGGTGATCGCGCTGCGGCCGGCCGCGCCGGCGCCAGCGCGTTCCTGCGGCCCATGCACCGCTTGCTGCGACGGCTGGATGGCCGGCACCATCCATGGCCACGAAATGAAGCCGGGCACGCCATGCCACTTCGTCGGCGCCGGCGGCTGCACGATCTACAGCGAACGGCCCGAGTCGCCGTGCCGCACATTCGTCTGCGGGTGGATGGCGCCGGCCAGCCCGTTTCCCGCAGCGCTGCGGCCCGACCTGTGCGGCGTGATCATCGCCAACGTGCGCTGGCGCGACCAGCCGGCATATCTGCTGCGCTCGGCGGGCAAGGACCCGGACGCGGCGATGCTGGCGGCGATGCAGCGCTTCTCGGTGCAGACCGGGCGGCCGTTTTTCTACGAGATCGCCGGCGAAAAGCTCGGTTTCGGTCCACCGCTGTTTCAGCAGGATATGCTGCAGCGCGCCCAGAGCGGACAGCCGATGTGGTGATGGCGCGGGCGCTGCGATGCAGCATTCCCGCGTGTTCTTTCATATGGAACGTGGTTCCATTTGTTCTTGACACGTGCGGCGATGCGCGATAAAACGTGTACTCAGCCAGCGTTACGCGATTCCTCCACCGGAGAAGCACCATGTCCGCCGCCATCAAACTGATCCTCAACGGCAAGCCGCAGAAAATCACGGCGGCCCCCGATACGCCCTTGCTGTATGTGCTGCGCAACGACATTGGCGTCTCCAGCCCGCGCTTCGGCTGCGGCCTGGCCCAGTGCGGCGCTTGCACCGTGCACGTCGACGGCGCGCCGGTACGCTCCTGCGTGACGCCGGTTGCCGCGGTGGCGGGCAAGCGCATCACCACGCTCGAGGGCCTGGCCGCGACCGTGCCCGCCGGCGCCGCACTGCATCCGGTGCAGCAGGCCTTCGTCGACGAACAGGCGGCGCAGTGCGGCTACTGCATCAACGGCTGGATCATGACCTCGGCGGCGCTGTTGAAGCAGAACCCGAATGCGACCGACGCCGAACTGCGCGAGGGCCTGGCCGGCCTGAAGTGCCGCTGCGGCACCCACATGAGCATCCTGCGCGCGGTCAAGCGCGCAGCCAGACAATTGGCGAAGGCGTAGATCATGGCTCACACCGATGGCATCGAAATGGACGCAGGCTTGTCGCGGCGCGGATTCCTCGGCGCCGCCGGCGCGCTGGTGGTGTCGTGGACGTTGCCGCTGCCTGCCGCGGCGGCGAGCGCCGAGGCTACCTTGTTTCCGCTGACGATCGCGCCCGACATGCTCGACTCGTGGCTGGCGGTGCTGCCCGACGGCAGCGTGATCGCCTCGGTCGGCAAGATCGAGGCCGGGATGGGCATCGGCACCTCGTTCGCCCAGATCATCGCCGAGGAGCTCGACGTCCCGTTCGCCAAGGTGCAGGTGCGCATGGGCGATACGGCGACCACGGTCGACCAGCGCGGCACCGGTTCGAGCAACGGCATCATCACCGCCGGCCCGATATTGCGCAAGGCCGGTGCCGAAGCGCGCCATGCATTGATCGGCATGGCCGCACAGCGCCTGGGTGCGCCGGCCGACCAGTTGATGATCAGCGATGGCGTCGTCAGCGTCGTCGGCGCGCCGGAGCGCCGCGTCGGCTACGGCGAACTGATTGGCGGCAAGCGCTTCGAGCTCCAGTTGAGCGGCAAGGTGGAGGCGAAGAAGCCGGCCCAGTACAAGCTGGTCGGCAAACCGGTCCAACGCATCGACATTCCGGCCAAGGTGGTCGGCGCCTATCCCTACCTGGTCGACCACAAGGTGCCCGGCATGCTGCACGGACGCGTAATCCGACCGCCCGAAGCCGGCGCCCACCTGCTCGCGGTGGCGCCCGGCCAGCAATTTCCCGGCCTGGTGAAGATCGTCGCCGAGGGCGATTTCGTCGGGGTGGTGTGCCGGCGCGAGGAGCAGGCGGTAGTCGCCGCGCGTGACCTCAAGCTGACCTGGTCGCGCCCGGAGCCGATGTTTTCCGCATCGTACGAGGCGCTGTATGAAACGCTGCGCAGCAGCGCGCCGAAGGCGAGCAAGCGCGAACTGAACGACGGCGACGTCGACGCCGCGCTGGCCGGCGCAGCGAAGGTCATCGAGGCGCGTTACGATTATCCGTTCCAGTCGCACGCCTGCATGGCGCCGGCGTGCGCGCTGGCCGATGTCAAGGCCGATGGCGCCACCGTGTGGATGGGCGGGCAGAAACCGTACGGCCTGCGCAAGGCGATTGCCGGCCTGCTCAAGCAGCCGGCCGAAAAAGTGCGGGTGGTGTGGATCGCCGGCCCCGGCTCGTATGGCATGAACGACGCCGACGACGCCGCGATCGACGCGGTGCTGTTGTCGCGCGCGGTCGGCAAGCCGGTGCGCCTGCAGTATTCGCGCGCCGATGGCATCGCCTGGGACCCGAAAGGCCCGCCGGTGACGACGCGCATGCGCGGCGCGCTCGATGGCGCCGGCAAGGTGCTCGCCTACGACCTCGAGGCGCGCGGCTACTCGGGGCGGATCCGTCCGTCCGGTACCGACGCGCCGGGCGACGCGCTGTCGGTGCAGCTGATCGGCGGCGCCAGGGCGAAAAGCACCGACCTGTTCCAGTATTCGGATGAGAACTACCGCTTCGCCAACAAGCGCAAGACCAGCCACCTGGTGGCCTGGGAACAGTCGCTGCCGACCGGCCTGCGCACGGCGCACCTGCGCGATCCGGACGGCATGGCGATGTGCTTCGCCAGCGAGTGCTTCATCGACGAAATGGCCCACGCGGCAGGGCGCGACCCGGTCGAATTTCGCCTGGCTCACCTCGACGAAGGGCGCGACCGCGCAGTGATCGCCGCAGCCGCCCAACGCGCCGGATGGGCGCCGCGCAGCGCTCCGTCAGGCAAGCGTGCCGGCGTGGTGCGCGGGCGCGGCATCGCCTACGCGCCGCGCGCCGGAACGATGGTGGCGCTGGTTGCCGAAGTCGAAGTGAACATGGACAGCGGGAAGATGCGCGTAACCCGCTTCGTGGTGGCGCACGACTGCGGCTTCGTCGTCAATCCGATGAGCCTGGCCGGCACCATCGAAGCGAACCTGATCCAGGCAATGAGCCGCGCAATGTACGAGCAGGTCGAATTTACGTCCACGCGCGTGACCAGCATCGACTGGGCCACTTACCCGATCGCCGAAATGGCCGACATCCCCGACAGCATCGACATCGAGATTGTCAACAACCGTCCCGATGCCAAGTCGCTCGGCGCCGGCGAGCCGTCGACGCGGCCGGTCGCGGCGGCGATCGCCAACGCGCTGTTCGACGCCACCGGGGTGCGCATACGCCGCGTGCCATTTACATCCGCCGCCTTGCGCGCCGCCTTCCGCGCGGCCTGACGCGGCGCCCTTTTTCATCACCACACTTACAAGAGGCCACAGCATGCCGCACGACCGAGACCGCACCCACTGGCACGAACCTTCCGGGAACAAGAAAGCCGGCTTCGGCCAGTTCAGCAAGCAGCCGACGCCGTACGACGCCTTCATGGAAGAGGAGGGGGTGCCGGTGTTCCGCGGCCTTGGCATCAGCCGGGTGCAGGACCTGCCGTTGTTTCCGTGGAAGCGCAAGGGCGGCCGCGGCCACTTCATCCAGCTGTACGGCACCGAAGGCAAGTGGGGCTGCTACGTCGTCGAGGTGCCGCCCGCCGGCGCCCTGAACGTCGAAAAACACATGTTCGAGGAGATCTACCTGGTCGTCGAGGGGCGCGGCACGACCGAAGTGTGGCAGGAGGGCGACAGCCGCAAGCACGTGTTCGAATGGCAGGCCGGCTCGATGTTCTCGATTCCGATGAACGCGCTGTTCCGGATCGTCAATGCCACCTCGAGCGGTGCGCTGCTGTTGGCGGGCAATACCGCGCCGAACGTCATCAACATGATCAACAACTTCAATGCGGTGTTCAACAATCCGTTCGTGTTCACCGACCGTTTCAGCAGCGCCGACGATTTCTACCGCGCCAGGGACGACATCGAGCCCGACCCGGTGCGCGGCCTGGCGATGTGCCGCACCAACCTGATTCCCGATGCGATGCACTGCGATCTGCCGCTGGATAACCGCCGCTCGCCCGGTTACCGCCGCATCGAGCCGTTCATGACGCAGAACTGCTTCTACTTCTGGATCGGCCAGCACGAGAACGGCCGCTATTCGAAAGGCCACGCGCACACCTCGGCGGCGGTGCTGATTTGCCTGCGCGGCAAAGGCTACACCTACACGTGGCCGGAAAAGCTCGGCGTGACGCCGTGGCAGGATGGCCATGCCGACCAGGTGCGCCGCCTCGATTACGAGCCGGTCGGGCTGGTGACGGCGGCCCCGGGCGGCGCGCGCTGGTACCACCAGCACTTCAGCGTGTCGGAGGAGCCGTTCCGCCTGACCGCCTGGTTCGGCCCGCACAATCCGGGGCGCGACGCCGGTCCTCCGGGCGAGAAGCACACCGACTACACGGCGATCGATGTGCACGAAGGCGGGACCGCGATTCCGTACTGGATGGAGGATCCGTTCATCCGCAACGAGTACGAGGCGACGCTGCGCAAGAACAAGGTGGCCAACCGCATGGATCCTGACTGGTTCGTGCCGCCGACACGATGAGCGAAGACGGGCGCATCTTTTTCAGCAGCGTCGGGCGCAGCCTCGAGGAAGAAGATGAAATCCGGCTGCTCAGCGTCGGCGTCGACATCGGTTCGTCGACGTCGCACCTGGTGTTCTCGCGCATTGTGCTCGAACGGATGGACAACCGCTACATCGTCTCCGAGCGGCGCCTGCTGCACGAGTCCGAGGTGATGCTGACGCCGTACTGCGCCGACGCCACCATCGATGCCGAGGCGCTCGGCCGCTTCATCGAGCGCCAGTACGCGCTCGCCGCCATCGCGCCGCGGGAGATCGACACCGGCGCGCTGATCCTCACCGGGGTCGCGGTCCGGCGCAGCAATGCGCGCGCAATCGGCGACCTGTTCGCCGCGCAGGCGGGAAAATTCGTGTCGGTCAGCGCCGGCGACGCGCTCGAAGCGACACTGGCGGCGTTCGGCTCCGGCGCCGCGGCGCGCTCGATCCGCGAGACGGCGCGCGTCATGAACATCGACATCGGCGGCGGCACCTCGAAGATCGCGGTATGCGAGCACGGCGAACTGGCCGAGCTGACCGCCGTCGACATCGGCGCGCGCATCGTCTGCTTCGACACGCAGGGCCGGGTGACGCGGATCGAGCCGGCCGGCGCGCGCTTTGCCGCCGAAGCCGGACTGCAGCTCGAAATCGGCGCGGTGCCCGATCCGGAACTGCTGCAGCGAGTGGTGGAGAAGATGGCGGACCGGCTGATGCAGGCGGTCCGGCTTCCGGCCGCCGACGCCAAATTGGCTGCGCTGCTGCGGCTCGACCCGCTGCGCAACGACCGCGCGCCCGACGTGCTGACGTTTTCGGGCGGCGTTTCGGAATACATCTACGGCCGCGAGGGCGGCGCGTTTGGCGACCTTGGTCCGGCGCTGGCCCGCGCGGTGCTCGGGCGCGCGCGCAGCTGGGGTCCTCGGATCGAACCGCCCGACCAGGGCATCCGCGCCACCGTGGTCGGCGCCTCCCAGTACGCCGTCCAGGTCAGCGGCAGCACTGTCTATATTGCACCGGCAGCGGTCCTGCCGCTCAAGAATGTCGCCGTGATCACGCCCGCGCTGGCGCTCGATGACGAAGTGCTCGACTCCGGCGGCCTGGCCGATGCAGTGCGCGCGGCGCTGCGCCGATTCGACCTGCACGAGGGAGGGCAGGGCGTGGCGCTGTGCTACCGCTGGCAGGGTTCGGCCACCTTCGCCCGGCTCGACGCTTTTTGCCGCGGCATGGCGGCCGGCATGACGGTGTTGCTTGAACGTGGCCTGCCGCTGGTGCTGGTCGGCGACGGCGACGTCGGCGGCCTGGTCGGCATGCATTGCCGCCAGGAGCTCGGGCTGGCGTACCCGATCGTGTCGATCGACGGCATTACGCTCAAGGCGTTCGATTACATCGACATCGGCGCGCTGCTGCCGGCGTCGGGCGCGGTGCCGGTGGTGATCAAGTCGCTGGTGTTCCCCGCTTCGGCTGCACCCGGCCTGCGGGCAGGCTGAGATGGACGCCGGAAAGTGTCTCGCCATGCGTTCTTTTATGTGGAACTGCGTTTCATTTCTTGCGGTTGCACGAAAATGGCCCTACAATAAACCCGAGCATCAGCCAGCCGGCCGCGTCGCGCGAACGGCGGCAAATGCGAGCCGGACATCGCGTCGTTTCTTACAGGAGCAGCCATGAACCACCCCAGCGTGCGCGGTAGCCGATTGATGCAATGGTGCGGCAGCGCGCTGCTCGCGGCGTCGCTGTGCGCGCCGGCGGCGGCCCAGGCGCCGGCGGCGGCGGGCAAGAACGATGCGTTGTACATGTACCGCGGCGCCGACCGCGACGCGCGCTTGCTCGAGAAGGCAAGGCAGGAAGGCAGCGTGGTGATCTACACCTCGCTGGCCACGCGCGAATCGACGCCGCTGGCCCAGGCGTTCGAGAAGAAATACGGCATCAAGGTCGAGCTGTGGCGCACCACCAGCGACAAGGTAGTCCAGCGCGCGGTGACCGAAGGCCAGGCCCGCCGCTACACGGTCGACGTCCTCGAGACCAACGGTCCGGAGATGGAGATGATGGCGCGCGAAAAAATCCTCGCGGAGTTCTACAGCCCGCACCTGGCCGACCTGCCGCCGAACGCGCTCGCGCCAAGCAAACTGTGGGTCACCGACCGGCTGAATTTTTTCGTCGTCGCCTACAACACCGCCAAGATCAGGCGCGAAGACATCCCGGCCCATTACGAAGGCTTCCTCGATCCGAAATGGAAGGGCCAGCTCGGCATCGAGGCGACCGACGCCGAATGGATGGCCACCGTCATCAAGAAGCTCGGACAGGAACGCGGCATGAAGCTGTTCGAGCGCTTGTCGGCGATGCGGCCGGATGTACGCAAGAGCCACATCATGCTGGCCGAAATGGTCGGCGCCGGCGAAGTGCCGGTGGCGCTGACGGTCTACAACTCCGAAGTCGAATCGCTCAAGCGGCGCGGCGGGCCGGTCGACTGGGTCGCCGTCGAACCGGTGGTCGGGCGCCCGCAAGGCATCGGCCTGGCGAAGAATGCACCGCATCCGAACGCCGCGCTGCTGTTCGCCGATTTCGTGCTGTCGCTGGAAGGCCAGGAGTTGTTCAGCGCGATGGGCCGCGTGCCGTCCAGCCTGAAAGTCAAAAGTACACTGAACCGCTTTCCTTACACGATGGTCGATCCGGCCACCGTGCTCGACGAGAGCGAAAAGTGGGAAGCGTTGTGGGACAAGCTGTTCCTGAAAAAATGACGGCGCCGCGGCGCCACATGAAAGCGATCAAACAATGATGCAGACAATGCCGCAAGATTGGCTCGGCCTCGTGCTGGTGGTGTTCGTGCTCGGCATGAAGCACGGCATGGATCCCGACCACCTGGCCACGATCGACGGCATGGCCCGGTTCAACGCGCTGAAGCGGCCGCGCCTGTCGCGCTGGGCCGGCTTCCTGTTTTCGCTCGGCCACGGCATGGTGGTCACGCTGGTGGCAACCATCGTCGGCTACGGCGCCGCCGAATGGGCGGCGCCATCCTGGCTCGAGCAGCTCGGCGCATGGATATCGATTGTCTTCCTGATATTGCTCGGCGGCGCCAACCTGCGCGCCGTGTTGCGCGCGGCGCCGGACCAGCCGGTCGCGCCGGTCGGCCTGAAAGGGCGCTTCTTGCGGCGTTTTTCGGAAGCCAGCCATCCGGTGGTGATTGCCGGGGTCGGCGCCGCGTTTGCGCTGTCGTTCGACACCATCAGCCTGACCGCGCTGTTTTCCGTGACCGCGTCGAAACTGGCCGGCGTCTTGTTCTCGATCGGCCTGGGCCTGCTGTTCATGCTCGGCATGATGCTGACGGACGGCGTCAACGGCTGGTGGGTGGCGCGGCTGCTGCGCAAGACCAACCGGCGCGCGCTGATCGCCTCGCGCGTGATGGGGCTGTCGATTGCGTTCCTCAGCCTGGCGATTGCGGCGCTGGGCATGGCCAAGTACTTCGCGCCGGCGCTGAGCGCGATGATCCAGAGCGCCGGCCTGCTGATGGGAGGCGCGCTGGTCGCGATCCTGCTGGCAAGTTTCGGCCTGGCGATGCGGCTGTCGCGGCCAGTGCAGGCAGCATAAATGGTGTGTCCAGCTTGAGTTTCACCGTCGGCGTTGTTAGACTGCGTTCTACATAACGGAAAGAGGGACGAAAAATGGAACGCAAGACCAAGCCTGCCGCGGAGAAGACCAGACTGTCGTCGGTCGCCAACGCCATCCGCCTGATCAAGGCGTTTTCGGATGAGGATTATGAAATCGGCATCAGCGACCTTGGCAAGCGCCTGAAACTGCCGAAGAGTACCGTACACCGCCTGGCCAGCACGCTGGTCGATGCCGGGATGCTGGAGCAGAGCGAAGAGAACGGCCGCTACCGCCTCGGGCTGGTGGTGTTCGAACTCGGTTCGCTGGTGCGCCGCAAGATGGATTTTTACAGCGAGGCCAAGCCTGTCCTGATGGCGCTGCGCGACAAGACCGAGGAGTCGGTGCACCTGGCGATCCTGGTCAACAGCAGCATCATGTACATCAACAGCCTGGAGACGAAGAAGGCGATCCGCATGCGGTTGGAGGTGGGTGTGCGCAAGCCGGCCCATTCTACCGCGGCGGGCAAGGCGATTTTGGCGTTCCAGCCGGCCGACGTGCTGGCGCGGGTGCTGGCCGAGGGCTTGAACGAGCACACGGCCAACACGATCGTCGACCCGGAGGAGTTCAAGCGCGAGCTGGCGCAGATCCGCACGCGCGGCTATGCGACGGCCGACGAAGAAAATGAAGTGGGAGTGCGCAGCGTGGCGGCGCCGGTGCGCGACCACAGCGGCAACGTGATTGCCGCCATCAGTATCGCGGGACCGGTGCAACGCCTGACCAAGAAAGTGATGGCGACGTTTGCACCGGATGTGGTCAGCGCGGCCGAATCGATTTCGGCGCGCCTGGGCTACCACCCGCTGCGCTCGGCGCGGATGCACCGCATGGCGTAGACGACTGTTCGATGGTCGTACGCCGGTGGTGGGTTGCGCTGCATGAAGTTGGATAACCTTTGCCCCTGGAGACGATCATCGTTGCCACGTTTAATATCGCGCTCGCCGATGGCGGGCAGCAGTTCCGCTGTGCGGCCGACGACACCATCCTGCGCGCCGCGCTGCGCGCCGGCATCGGCCTGCCGTACGAATGCAATGCAGGCGGCTGCGGCACCTGCAAGATCGAACTGGTCGCCGGCGAAGTCGCGTCGAACTGGCCCGGCGCCCCGGCGCTGGGCGAACGCGACGCGGCGCGCAAGCGCGTGCTCGGCTGCCAATCGCGTCCCCTTTCCGACTGCACCGTCAAGGCGCGCAGCGGCGCCCAATATGCCGAGGCGAGCGTGCCGCGCCGCGTCCGCGCCACGCTGGCGGCCACCCGCGAGCTGACCCACGACCTGCGTGAATTCCGCTTCGCACTGCCCGAACCGATCGACTTCAGGCCCGGCCAATACGCGCTGCTTTACCTGCCCGGCGTCGACGGTCCGCGCGCCTATTCGATGTCCGACCTGGCCCAGGGGCAGTCGAGCTGGGACTTCCTGATCAAGCGCACGGCCGGCGGCGCCGCCACCGGCGTGCTGTTCGACCAGCTGCGCGAAGGCGACGAGATCGTCATCGACGGCCCCTACGGGCTGGCCTTCCTGCGCACCGAGAGCCCGCGCGACATCGTCTGCGTTGCGGGCGGCTCCGGCCTGGCGCCGGTGATCTCGATCGCGCGCGGCGTGGCCGCCAATCCGGCGATGCAAGACATCAAGCTGCACCTGTTCTACGGCGGGCGCGGCGCGCGCGACATCTGCGGCGAGGACATGCTGCGCGCCTTGCCCGGCTTCGGCGAGCGCTTCTTCTTCCATCCGGTGGTCTCCAGTCCCGAACCGGGCGACCAGCAATCGTGGGGCGGCAAATTCGGCTTCGTGCACGAACTGGCGCTCGAGACGATGGGCATCGGGATGGCGTCGCACGAAATCTACTTCGCCGGCCCGCCGCCGATGGCGCAGGCGGTGCAGCGCATGCTGATCCAGGAAAAAGTGCCCGGCGCCCAGGTTCACTTCGACGCCTTCTATTGATCCACCCATACCAAAATGCGGAGTCTGCACGTGTCAAAACTACGATTGAGCCTGGGCTGCTGGAACTACGACCGGACCCGCAGCCTGCTTGAAGGCCGCATCCAGCCCGACGGCATCGACCTGAACTACCTCAGCATGCCGGTCGAGGAGACCTTCTTCCGCATGCTGCGCAACCGCGAGTTCGACGTCGCCGAAATGTCGCTGTCGTCGTATGCGGTGTCGCTGTTCAAGGACAGCCCGTTCATCGCCATTCCGGTATTCCCGTCGCGCTTCTTCCGCCACTCGTGCATCTACGTGAACAAGGACAGCGGCATCCGCGAACCGAAAGACCTGCTCGGCAAGCGCATCGGCAATCCCGAATACCAGATGACGGCGCCGGTCTGGATCCGCGGCATCCTGCAGGACGAGTACGGCGTGCCGGTCGACAGCGTCACTTACTTCACCGGCGGCGAAGAGGAGCCGAACCGCTCCGAAAAGCTCAAGCTCGACCTGCCGCCGAACATCCGGGTCGAACGCATCGGTCCGACCCAGACATTGTCCGCGATGCTCGCCAGCGGAGAAATCGATGCGCTGTACACGGCGCGCATGCCGTCGTCGTTCCATGGCAGCGGCAACGTGCGGCGCCTGTTCGAGGACTTCGTCCCGGTCGAGCAGGACTACTTCCGCCGTACCAGGATTTTCCCGATCATGCACACGGTGGTGATCCGGCGCGAGGTCTACGAAAAGAACCGCTGGGTCGCGCAGTCGCTGTACAAGGCGTTTTGCCAGGCGCAGCAGGAGACCTACCAGGACCTGTATGAGACGGCCGCGCTGAAAACCATGCTGCCGTGGCTGACGGCGCACGTCGAAGAAGCGCGCCGCGAAATGGGCGACGACTTCTGGCCGTACGGCTTCGACAAGAACGTCGCGACCTTGTCGACCTTCCTGCGCTACTCGTACGAGCAGGGACTGTCGAAGCATCTGCTGACGCCGTCCCAGCTGTTTGCGCCCGAAACGCTCGAATCCTTCAAGATCTGACGCCATGGACAACAACGACGACCAGCAGGGCAAGCGTGGCCACAGCCTTGGCGACCACCAGTACGGCCAGGACTTCAACCACGTGCACGAAGACGGCGAAGAGGCCGACCACGACCACGACGACTTCGACGCGCCCGAAGGCGCCCTCGAAGACAATCCGGTGTGGCAGCAGGACCACGTCGCGCTGGTGAGCGTCGGCATCGACATCGGCTCATCCGGCACGCAGGTGATTTTCTCGCGCATCAAGCTGCGCCGCATGGGCGAAGAGCTGTCGAGCCGCTATGTGGTGGTCGAGCGCGAGACCTTGTTCCAATCGCCGGTGGCGCTGACGCCGTACCAGAGCGAGACGCGGATCGACGAAGCGGCGCTTGGCGCCATCATCGACCAGGCCTACGCCGGCGCCGGCATGCATCCGGACGACATCGACACCGGCGCGGTGATCCTGACCGGCGAAGCGCTGCGGCGCGAGAACGCGCAGGCCATTTCTGCCGTGCTGGCCGAGCAGGGCGGCGAATTCGTCTGCGCCACCGCCGGCCACCACATGGAGTCGATGCTGGCCGCGTATGGCTCGGGCGCCGCGCGCGTCTCGCACGACGCCGGCCACCGCGTGCTCAATATCGACATCGGCGGCGGCACCACCAAGCTCGCGCTGGTCGAAGCCGGGAAGGTGAAGGGCACCGCGGCGCTGCACATCGGCGGGCGCCTGATCGTGGTCGACCAGGCCGGGCGCATCGTCCGGCTCGACCCCGCCGGCCAATACCACGCGCAGCAGGCCGGCTTCGACTGGCACTTGGGCGACAGCGTGACGCGCGCGCAGATGGAAGCGGTGGCCGACTGGATGGCCGGCGCGCTGCTGCAGGCGCTGGCGGCAGGCGCGCCGGATGCGGTGCAGCGCCTGTACCTGACCGACCCGCTGGCCGACACCGGCGCGATCGGCGGCGTGATGTTCTCCGGCGGCGTGGCCGAATACGTCTATGGCCGCGAGACGCGCGACTTCGGCGACATGGGCCTGCTGTTGGGAGCCGCGCTGCGGCGCCGTATCGACGGCGGGGGCCTGGCCTGGCCAGTACTCGGCGCCGGCGAGTGCATCCGCGCCACCGCGCTGGGCGCCTCCGAGTATTCGGTCCAGTTAAGCGGCAACACCACCTATATATCCAGCCCCGGACGCCTGCTGCCGCGGCGCAACCTGCAGGTGCTGCAGCCGGAGTTCCAGTGCGGCGCCGACATCGACCCGGAGGCGCTGGCGCAAGCCGTGCGCGCGCACTTCAAGGCGTTCGACCTGGTCGAAGGCGACTGCGAAGTGGCGCTGGCGTTCCGCTGGAGCGGGGCGCCGTCGTACGCGCGGATCGCAGCCTTCGCGGCCGGCATCGTCAAGGCGATGGCCAACACGCTGGCGCAGAACAAGCCCTTGTACCTGATCCTGGACGGCGACCTTGCGCACACGCTGGGCAACCTGCTGCGCGAGGAGATGGACGTCGACAGCGAGATCCTGGTGATCGACGGTGTGGTGCTGTGGGACTTCGATTACATCGACCTGGGGCGCATCCGCATGCCGTCGCAGACGGTGCCGGTGACGGTCAAGTCGCTGGTGTTCAGCCAGGATCCGCGCACCGCGCTGGGCAAGGTGCGCGACGACCTGAAATACCGGCCGCACGTACGGGGGCGCAGCCTGTCCGATTCGCACGGCCACGGGCACACCCATGGCCACGGGCCCGGCCAGCACACCCACGACCACGGACATGACCATGAACATTGAGATGCCGGCGCCGCCGGGCGCATACGCAGGGCAAAAGCAGATGCTGGCCGAGGCCATCCTGATGCTCGAACGCGCGCAGGTGATCGACTTCAACGGCCACTTCAGCTGGCGCGTGCCTGGCCGCGAGCTCATGCTGATCAATTCCGGACGGTCGGTGCGCAGCGCGCTGACCGGCGCCGACATCGTCACGATCGACTTCGACGGCAAGCTGGTCGAAGGCGCCGACGTGCCGCCGATGGAATTCCACATCCACGCCGAGATCTACCGGCGCCGGCCGGACGTCGGCGCGGTGGTGCACACGCACCCGCTCTGGTCGACGCTGTTCAGCATGGCCGGCGTGCCGGTGCTGCCGGTGATCATGCAGGCCGCCGTGCTGGGCCCGATCCGCGTATTCGGCAAGACCGCCTCGATCAACCGCCGCGAGCTGGGCGCCGAGCTGGCCGAGGCGCTCGGCGACGGCCGCGTCATCATGCTCAAGTCGCACGGCTCGGTGGCGGCGGCCGAAGGCATCGTCGAGGCATTCGTGCTGGCGGTGTACCTCGAGGAGACCGCGCAGCGGCAGCACCTGGCCGCGCAGCTGGGTCCTCCCGCCGTGCTTACGCCGGAGGAGCTCGATGCCATCTCGCGCAACCTGTGGAAGCCGCACCTGCTGCGCAAGGTCTGGGATTACCACCTCGGCAAACTGCAGCGTTGATACCCTGGGGTCAGTGCCGACATTCGGACACGGTCTCATCGCTAAGTGAACTTTCTGTGGTTAGGGGGCGGTGCATTTGCATGTCACCGATGGGCTCGTGTCCGAATGTCGGCACTGACCCCAGGGCTGCGCGCAACCTTGCCCGAATGAGTGCGCACATTTGCGCACAATTGTCAAAATAAAAGCGATTGTTGTTGACTTCAAATCCACACATCGGTAAATTCAGTTCATCGTATTTCGGACCGGCGGTCCACATAGCAGAACAGTAGGATGGGCGCGAAAAGCAGCCGAATGCCCGCACAGACGGGCCCGTAAAAAAAACTAACCAGGAGATGCTTCGACATGGAAGCTTTAGTACAGGGACGGGGAATGCCGGCGGAGGCGCCGAAGGGCTGGCGCAGCGTCGATTTGAAATGGCTGGTGATCGGCGCCAGCGTGCTGGTGGTGGCTTACCTGGCCCTGATGCCGCTCGGCTTCTTGCTGTGGCAGAGTTTTTTCACGCCGCGCACCGCCAGCCAGGCCGCGACCTTCACGTTCAGTAACTACACCAACGCCTATACCAGCGTCGAAACGCTCAAGCTGCTGTTCAGCTCGATCACCTTCGCCAGCGGCACCGCGGTGTTCGCCTTCTTGGTCGGCACCGCGCTGGCATGGATGAACGAGCGCACCAACACGCCGTTCAAGTCGCTGTTCTTCGCATTGTCGATCATCCCGCTGATTATCCCCGGCATCCTGTTCACGGTGGCGTGGATCCTGCTGGCGAGCCCGAAGATCGGCATCCTCAACTTGCTGCTGCAGAGCTGGTTCAACACCGATTACGTGTTCTTCAACATCTATTCGATGGCCGGCATGATCTGGGTCGACGGCCTGCACTATTCGTCGATGGCGTTCCTGGTCATGAGCGCGGCGTTCCGCTCGATGGATCCGTCGCTGGAAGAATCGGCCATGATGAGCGGCGCCAGCGTGCCGCAGATCGCCTGGCACATCACGCTGAAACTGACCTGGCCGGCGATCGCCGCCACCTTGCTGATCCTGTTCGTGCGGGCGATCGAGTCGTTCGAGGTGCCGGCGCTGCTCGGCCTGCCGGTCGGCATCCAGGTGTTCACCTCGTCGATCTACCAGGCCATCCACGCCTATCCGAGCAAGATCGGGCTGGCCTCGTCGTACGCCGTCACGCTGCTGTTCATCACCGCCATCGGCATCTACTTCCAGTCCAAGCTGTCTAGCCAGGGCAGCAAGTATTCGACCGTCACCGGCAAGGGCTTCCGCCCGCGCGCAATGGACCTGGGCCGCTGGCGCTACCTCACCGCGGCGGTGTTCCTGCTGTACTTCTCGTTCATCGTCATTCTGCCGTTCCTCGTGCTGGTGTGGTCGTCGCTGCAGAAATTCTACAGCGTGCCGTCGATGGCGGCGCTGCAAAACCTCACGTTCGACGCCTACACGTTCATCCTCAACTACCCGACCCTGATCAACGCGGTCGGCAACAGCCTGCTGCTGGCGGTCGGCTGCGCCACCGTGGTGATGCTGCTGACGTCGGTGATCTGCTGGATCGTCGTCAAGACCAAGCTGCCGGGACGCCACCTGCTCGACAGCCTGGCGTCGCTGCCGATGGTGTTCCCCGGCCTGGTGCTGGGCCTGGCGCTGATGATCTTCTACCTGTATTTCGACATCGGCGTCTACGGCACCATGTGGATCATGTTCATCGCCTACGTCACCCGCTTCATGCCCTACGGGCTGCGCTACAACACGACGTCGATGCTGCAGATCCACAAGGAGCTCGAGGAGTCGGCGGCGATGAGCGGCGCTTCGTGGGGCACCACCTTCTACCGCATCGTGCTGCCGCTGCTGAAGCCTGGCCTGATGGCCGGCTGGATCTACATCGTGATCGTCTCGATCCGCGAATTGTCGACCTCGATCCTGCTCTACAGCCCGGGCACCGAAGTGATCTCGGTGCTGATCTGGGAGCTGTGGGAGAACGGCCAGTACGTCGAACTGTCGGCGCTCGGCGTGATGTTCATCGTCGCCCTGTTCATGCTGGTGATGCTGGCGCAGTGGGTCGGCAAGCGGTTCGGCGTCAAAGAAGCCTGATCAAAAAAATAGCCAGGAGAATGCCATGTTGAATGTTAATGCGCTGTACACCGAGTATCCGAACGACAAGGGCGCGATCGTCAAGGCCGCCCAGGACGTGTCGTTCTCGGTCCCCGAAGGAAAGCTGTTCACGCTGCTCGGGCCGTCCGGCTGCGGCAAGACCACCACGCTGCGCTCGATCGCCGGGCTGGAGCGGCCGAACGCCGGCGACATCACCGTCAACGGCGAAGCCGTCTATTCGGCCGGCCGCGGCATCTTCGTCGCCCCCAACAAGCGCAATTTCGGCATGGTGTTCCAGTCGTACGCGATCTGGCCGCACATGAACGTATTCAAGAACGTTGCGTTCCCGCTCGAAGTCGGGCGCGCCAAGTTCAGCAAGGCCCAGATCGAGGAGAAGGTGCTGCGCGTGCTGACCGCGGTCGGCCTCGAGAACTTCGCCGACCGCGAGGCGACCAAGATGTCGGGCGGCCAGCAGCAGCGCCTGGCGCTGGCGCGCGCGCTGGTGATGGAGCCGAAGCTGCTGCTGCTCGACGAGCCGCTGTCGAACCTCGACGCCAAGCTGCGCGAACGCATGCGTTTCGAGTTGAAGCGGATGCAGCGCGAACTGGGCCTGACCACCATCTACGTCACCCACGACCAGAGCGAGGCGCTGGCGCTGTCGCACGAGATCGCGGTGATGAACGCCGGCCGCATCGTGCAGGTCGGTTCGCCGCGCGAGATCTACGAGCGCCCGCGCAACCGCTTCGTCGCCGATTTTGTGGGCCTGACCAATTTCCTCGACGCCAGCGTCGAACAGCCCGACGGCCAGAACGACGGCTACCGCGTCAACTCGAGCATCGGGCCGCTGTCGGTCAGCTCGATGGACCTGCATGCGCGCGGCGCCCCGGTGCTCATCTCGGTGCGGCCGGAAGACATCGAGCTGCACCAGCAGCGTCCGGAAGGCGTCAACGTCATCGAAGCCAAAGTCGACTTCAAGGTGTTCCTCGGCGAGTACCTCGATTACCAGGTCCTCATCGGCGACCAGCGCCTGCTGGCGCGCGCGCACCCGTCGTTCAAGGCGGCCGTCGGCGAGAACGTGTTCATTCGCATGAGCCCGGAGAAGTGCATCACGATCCAGGACAACACCAATTACCGAAAGGCGGCATGAGATGGCCACAGCAGAGCTTTACCACAGCAAGAAAGACCGCATATTCGTGCGCGCCATCGCCGGCGCCTACAACCTGAAGGACGAACTGGCCCGCTTGCGCGGCATGCCGCGCGTGCGCCGCGCCACCGAGATCCCGTTCGTCGACGGCCCGCAGGCCTACAGCCGCCATTACGTCGAGCCGAAGGACGGCATCACCCAGACCTTCCACCTGCATCTGGAGGAGTACGGCCCGGGCGGCAAGTCGCAAAAGCACGGCCACGTCAACGAGGCGGCGTTCTACATCCTCGATGGCGACGGCTACGAGATCCACGACGGGATCCGCTACGACTGGGCCGCCGGCGACGTCGCCATCGTCCACAACAACTGCGTGCACCAGCACTTCAATGCATCGTCGACCAAGCCGGCGCGCGCGCTGGTGATCAAGACCAAGCCGATGTACCTGTTCATGAACATGCTGTTCCAGTACCAGGTCGAGCCGCGCTCGCCGGATGCCGCGCCGGGCGGCGAAGGCTTCCAGGTGCGCGAAGCCGAGGTCAATTTCAACCACGCCGATCCGGCGTGACATCCACATCGAACAATTGAGGGGAAATTTCAAGATGGCATGGGGCGAATCAAAGACCTGGCTGACAGGCAGTGACAACCAGGCGCTGTACCAGGCATTGCTCGATGACGCCGACGCGGCGCCGGTACGCAATTCGAAGCGCAAGAAAGTGGTGCATCCGAGCGAAATGCCGTGGGAGCTGTCGCGCCAGGGCATCCTCAAGCACCT
>CXWL01036184.1_pt1 | contig 38770 bp, 32 predicted proteins | sample 590931 | NCBI WGS metagenome assembly CXWL01 (sample SAMEA3498368, study PRJEB10139) | groundwater metagenome | biome: water well; material: biofilm material | place: Germany | collected 2015-04-27 | reverse complement strand
GAGGTCCATGTCGCCGTGAATAGAAAGCGCCAGCGTGCGCGGGATCGGCGTTGCGCTCATCACCAGCACGTGCGGGGCAAAACCCTTGGCCACCATGCGCATGCGGTCGGAAACGCCGAAACGGTGCTGCTCGTCGATGACGATAAGGCCGAGATCGTGGAACGCAACCTCGTCCTGAAACAACGCATGCGTACCAATGACGACGCTCAACTCACCAGAGGCGAGCCGCGCCAAAATTTCGCGCCGGCTCGCGCCCTTGTCGCGCCCCGTCAGCACAATCATCGAAATTCCTGCCGCCGCGAGCAGCGGTTCGAGCGTTGCCCCGTGCTGGCGNNGCTGGCGCGCGAGCAGATCGGTGGGCGCCATGAGCGCCGATTGCAAGCCGGCTTCCGCTGCGCGCGCCATGGCCAAAGCGGCAACCAGAGTCTTGCCCGAGCCGACATCGCCCTGCAGCAGCCGCAGCATCGGCGCGGGCTCGCCCATGTCGGCGAAAATCTCCTTCACCGAGCGCGCCTGCGCTCCTGTGGGCGCGTACGGGAGGCTGGCGAGCAGCTTCGCGGTGAAGCGTTCATCGCCGATTATGGCGCGGCCCGGTTCCTTACGCCGATGCGCGCGGCGCAATCGCAGCGCGCACTGGCGCGCGAACAATTCGTCGTAGGCCAAGCGCATGCGAAACGCGCTCTCCGGCGCCACGTCCTCGGGCGAGGCGGGACGGTGGAGATGCTCCAGCGCGGTGCGAAAATCGGGCCAGTCATGCGCCTTCACCGTTGTGGGCTCGAGCCATTCCGGGGTCTCCGGCAACGTATCGAGGGCCGCACCGATCGTGCGTTGCAGCGTGCGCCCGGGCAGGCCTTGCGTGAGCGGATAGATCGCCTCGACCGGCGGCGGCGCCTCGCCTTTCGCCGGATCGACCACGTAATCAGGATGCAGCATCTGGCGCATGCCGTCACGAAACGTGATCTTGCCGCTGACGAGTCGCGTCTGCCCGACCGGCCACATCCGCTTGAACATGTCCTCGGCGCCCCGGAAATAGGCGACGGAGAGAAAGCCGGTCTCGTCGCGCAGGCGGACGCGGTAAGGCGCGCCCTTATAGGCCGGAATGTGTCCGTCGACTTCGGCTTCGATGGTGGCGATGTCGCCCTCATTGGTCTCCGCGATTGGCACGCGCAGGCGCCGGTCAATCGCCGCGTTCGGGGCGAGGAACACGAGATCGCGCGCGAGCGTCCCGCCGGCCACCTTGGCGATCAGATCCATGGTCTCCTTGCGCGCACCCTTGGGGGCGCGGGCGGGAGCGAGGAAAGCGGAGAGGATGGGGGTCACCTTGGACCGCCGGCGTCCCCGCCGGCGAGACGCCGGCGGCCCAAGAAACTGCGTAAGTGACGCCGTCGCTGTGCCTCCTGCACTCCCCCTCCCCCTACCCCCGCCCCGTTGGGGGGAGGGACGCTGGCCTGCACGAACGGCGCTACGGTCACGGCATCTCATCCTAGACGCACTGACAGGCGCGTCGACATGGGTTATAGCGCGGCCCCCCGCCATGCCGAGCACCCGATGGACGAGCGCCGCAAGAAACTCAGATTCCGCGCCTGGCGGCGGGGCTTCAGGGAGATTGACTTGATTCTAGGGGGATTTGCCGACCGAAATCTGGTGCGCCTGGACACCGGCGGCCTGGAGGCGTTCGAGCGCCTGCTCGATTGCCCCGACCAGGACGTCTATGAATGGATCGTCGGCCAGGCCCCTGCCCCCGCTGCGCACGATACCCCGCTCCTGGCGGCGATCCGCGCCGAGGCGTTGACCCCGTGAGCCCGTTCCAGCCGCGCCTGATCGAAACGCTGGCGAAAGCCAAGGAAACGCTGACCATCATTGGCGCACCCGAGGGCGTGGACGCCGCGGCGCTTGGCGAAGCTGCGCGTCTGCGTGGGGGCGTCACCCTGTTCGTCGCGCGCGACGAAAGCCGCGCCGCCCAGTTCGAGGCCGCGGCGCTTTTCTTTGCGCCGGAGCTCGCCACCCTGCGCCTACCGGCTTGGGACAGCCTGCCTTATGACCGCATCTCGCCGGCCTCCGCCATCGCCGCGCAACGCTGCGCAGCACTTGCACACCTGGCGCGGCGCAAGCCCGGCGAGGCGGCTCTGCTTGTGATCGCCACTGCGTCGGCGGTGGCCCAGCGCGTACCCCCGCGCAAGCGGGTGATCGACGGCGCCTTTGCCGCCAATGTGGGCGAGGAAATGGAGATGGCGACGCTTGACGCTTATCTCCAAGTCAACGGCTATTCGCGTTCCTCAACGGTGCGCACGCAGGGCGAGTTCGCGGTGCGTGGCGGGCTGATCGACGTGTTCGCGCCGGGCGCTGGCGAGCCGCTGCGCTTCGATTTTTTCGGCGATACGCTCGAAACCATCCGCAGCTTCGATCCCGAAACGCAGATCTCCAAGGCGAGATTGAAGAGCGCGCTGCTGACGCCGGTGAGCGAGGTATTGCTCGACGATGCTTCGGTACTGCATTTCCGCAAGCGCTTCGGCCAGGCCTTTGGCACGGTGAGCGACGCGTTTTACGACGCGGTCAGCGCCCGCATTCGCCGTCAAGGCGTCGAACAATGGCTGCCGTTCTTTTACGACACGCTCGACACCGTGTTCGATTACGCCGGCGCCGATGCGCTGGTCGCGTTCGACGCGCTGGCCGACGAAGCGATCAAAGAGCGCGTTGAGACCGCGCGCGACCATTACGAAGCGCGCCGCACCGCACCGATGTCGCGCGGCGCCGCGCCATTCCGCGCACCCGCGCCCGAATTGCTCTATCTCGACGAAGCAGCCCTAAAGCTTGCCTTGGGCGAGCGCCCGGTGCGGCGCTTCAGCCATTTCGACGTCGACACCAAGCACAAGCTCGATCTCGGCGCGCGCGCTGGCCGCGATTTCGCGCCGGAGCGCCAAGCCGACGGCAACGTGTTCGACGCCGCCGCCCAGCACATCGCCGCGCTGAGCAAAGCCAACAAGCGTGTGGTGGTCGCGGCCTGGTCGGATGGTTCCGCCGAACGTTTCGCCGGCGTGCTCACCGATCACGGAGTCGAGGCGGTGGCCCGGGTGCGATCCTGGCGCGAGGCGGCGCAATTGCCCAAGGGCGCGCACGCGCTGGCGGTGTTGCCGCTCGAGCATGGCTATGAGGGCGGCGCCTTCGCCTTCCTCTCCGAACAGGACATTTTAGGCGATCGCCTCGCACACCCGCGCAAACGCCGCAAGGCTTCGAGCGTAATCGCGGAAGCCGCGGCGCTCTCGCCGGGCGATCTGATCGTGCACCAGGAGCATGGCGTCGGGCGCTATGACGGACTGAAGACGCTCGATGTGCAAGGCGCGCCGCACGATTGCCTCGACCTCGCTTACCACGGCGGCGACAAGCTCTATCTTCCGGTCGAGAACATTGAACTGGTGAGCCGCTATGGCAGCGAGGATGCCGAAGCGCAATTGGACAAACTCGGCGGCGTCGCCTGGCAGGGGCGCAAAGCGCGCGCCAAGCAGCGCCTGCGCGACATGGCCGAGGAATTGCTGCGCATTGCCGCGCAACGCGCCACCCGGCATGCCGAAGTGGTCAATCCGCCCGAAGGGCTGTGGGACGAATTCTGCGCGCGCTTCCCGTACGAGGAAACCGACGATCAGCTCAGCGCCATCGACGACGTGGTCGGCGATCTCGCCGCCGGTAAGCCGATGGATCGCCTGATCTGCGGCGATGTCGGCTTCGGCAAGACCGAAGTGGCGTTGCGCGCGGCGTTCCTGCTGGCGATGACGGGCCGGCAAGTAGCGGTGGTGGCGCCGACCACTCTGCTCTGCCGCCAGCACTACCGCACCTTCAGCGAGCGTTTCCGCGGCCTGCCGATCCGGGTGCGGCAATTGTCGCGACTGGTGACGGCGAAAGAGCAGAGCGAGACCAAAGCGGGCCTAACCGCCGGCACGGTGGAGATCGTTATCGGCACCCACGCTTTGCTCTCCAAGAGCGTGCAATTCCGCGATCTCGGGCTGATGATCATCGATGAGGAGCAGCACTTTGGCGTCAAGCACAAGGAGCGCCTGAAGGAAATTCGCGCCGACGTGCATGTGTTGACGCTTTCGGCGACGCCGATCCCACGCACGCTGCAATTGGCGCTCGCCGGCATTCGCGAGATGAGCCTGATCACCACGCCCCCTATCGACCGCATGGCGGTGCGCACTTATGTAACGCCGTTCGACGCGCTCACCGTGCGCGAGGCGCTGCTGCGGGAGAAGTATCGCGGCGGGCAGTCTTTCTTTGTCACCCCCCGCATCGCCGATCTCGACGAAGCCGCTCAATTTCTGCGCCGCAGCGTGCCGGAGGTAAGCTTCGCCATCGCCCACGGCCAAATAGGCGGGGGCGCGCTCGATGAGATCATGACTAGTTTCTATGACGGCGCCCATGACGTGCTCGTCTCCACCAGCATCGTCGAGAGCGGCCTCGATATTCCTCGTGCGAATACACTTATCGTGTTCCGCGCCGACATGTTCGGGTTGGCGCAGCTTTATCAACTGCGCGGCCGCGTCGGTCGCTCGAAGCTGCGCGCGTACGCCTACCTCACCACCGCCGCCGAGCAGGCGCTCACCATCGGCGCGGAAAAGCGGCTCAAAGTGCTCGCTTCGCTCGACAATCTGGGCGCGGGGTTCACCCTCGCCAGCCACGATCTCGACATGCGCGGCGGCGGCAATCTCTTGGGCGAGGAACAGACCGGTCACATCCGTGAGGTCGGCGTTGAACTCTATCAGTCCATGCTGGAAGAAGCAGTGACATCCCTGCGCGAGGGACGCGAGGACGAACCGAGCGAAAAGTCCTGGTCGCCGCAAATCAGCGTCGGCGCTTCGGTGCTCATCCCAGAGGGCTATGTCGCGGATTTGACGGTGCGGCTTGCGCTCTATCGCCGGCTGGCCGAACTGGAAACCGACCAAGAACGCGAAGCCTTCGCAGCCGAACTGATCGACCGTTTCGGCCCGCTGCCGGAGGAAGCCAATCAGTTGATCGCTGTGGCTTCGCTGAAGGCGCTGTGCCGGCGCTGCCTGATTGCGAAGCTCGACGCCGGCCCCAAGGGCGCCGTGCTCACCTTCCGTGAAGGCGGATTCCCTGACCCAATGGCGCTGGTGCGCCACGTGCAGGAGCGCCCCGACGATTACAAGATGCGTCCCGACGGCAAGCTCGTGCTGCAGGGCGGCTGGCCGGAAGCGGCGGCGCGCCTGAAGGCGCTGCGCGCGGTGCTGGAAGTGCTGGCGCGGCTGGCGGCGCGGAAGGCGGCTTAGCGGGGCGCCTGCTCAGTTCAGTTTCTTGGGCTCGATCATTGGCGCGAGTCCAGGGGGCAATGGCGAAGCGGGAATGCCTTCTTCAGCCAGCTCCTGCGCTTGCTCGGGCGTCGCCTCACCCCAGATCGCGCGCTCTTCGCTTTCGCCTACATGCATCTTGCGCGCTTCGTCCGCGAATTTATCGCCGACATAGTCGAAATTGTCCTTGATGTGTTCGCGCACTTTCGCCGCCATCGCCATGGCGACGGCGCGCTCCTTTTGTTTCTCCTTGGAGCGACCGCTGATCACCGCCGGCGCCATCGGCGCTTTCTCCACGTGCTTTGAGCCGCAATGGGGGCATTCGACGAGGCCTGCTTCAGCCTGCCTATCGTAGTCGGCCATGGAGCCAAACCAGGCTTCGAACTCATCGCCATTGGCGCAACGGAGATCGTAACGGATCATGGCCCGGCAAACTCCGGCCCACCGGCCCAGGCGGGAATCTTCGCACGCGCCTCGGCCACCTGATCGAGATCAAGATCGGCGACAATGAGGCCCGGCTCATCGTGGTCTAGCTTGGCGACCACCTTGCCCCAAGGATCGGCGATGAGAGAATGCCCATAAGTGGCGCGGCCGTCCTCATGCCTGCCGCCCTGCGCTGGGGCCACAATGAAAGCGCCAGTTTCGATGGCGCGCGCGCGTAGCAGCGTTTCCCAATGCGCTTGACCGGTGGGCACGGTGAAGGCGGATGGCGCAGTGATGATCTCGACGCCCGCCTTGGCGTACGCAGTGTAGAGCGGAGCGAAGCGCAAATCGTAGCAGATGCTGAGTCCGATCTTAGCGCCCATAGGCCCCTCCACCACCACCGCGCGCACACCGCCTTCAACCGTCTCGCTCTCGCGATAGGTCTCACCACCGCCGAGCGTCACATCGAACAAGTTGATCTTGTCATAGCGCGCGGCGACTTTGCCGTCGGGAGTATAAAGAAACGAGCGATTGTACACTTTGCCGTTGCCGGTCGCGATCGCCGCAGAGCCGAGCAGCAGCCACACGCCGAGTTCCTGCGCAACGCACGCCCAGGCGGCGAGTTCTGCATCGCCCTTCTCCGGACCAGCCGCGGCGAGCGCACGCTCGCGATTGCGGTCGAGACGATAGGTGTTCTCGGGAGTGGCGATGAAGCGCGCGCCGGCAGTGGCGGCTTCACGGATGAAGGGCAGCGCGTGCGCGCGGTTTGCGCCTGGCTCGATCCCGCAGCGCAATTGCACCGCCGCGACGCGCAGCTTGCGCATCAGGCGCTCTTCAGCAGCGGATCAAGCCCGCCGCGATGTTCAAGATCGTGCAGATCGTCGCAGCCGCCGACATGGGTGTCGCCGATAAAAATCTGCGGGAACGTGCGCCGACCAGAGCGCTGGATCATCTCCTCCTTTTTGCGATGATCAAAGGTGGCGTCAATTTCGGTCACTGCCGCCCCCTTGCGCTGAAGCAGGGAAAGCGCCCGCGTGCAATAGGGACAAAAAGCTCGAGTATAAACCGTGACCGCAGGCATCCGACTCAATCTCTCCTCAGAGTGTAATATCGGTTGGCCGCACCACCCGCGCCAGGGTCAAGCCATGCACTTCCGCAGCCCCCGCTTTACGCAATGCACGGGCGCACGCCTCCAGAGTCGCCCCTGTGGTGAAAACATCGTCCACCACGACGATAATTTTGGCATCGAAACGTGACGACGCCTTGATCGCCCCGCCGACATTGCGCCGCCGCTCTGAGGCGGAAAGCCCTGCCTGGCTCTTGCGGCGCTTGATTCGGGTGAGCGCCCCTGGCTTCCAGGGTTTGCCGCATTGTCGCGACAGCACCTGCGCCAGCCACGCCGCCTGATTGAAAGAGCGAACGGCAAGGCGCGTCCAGTGCATCGGCGCGGGGGCCACAAAGTCCGCTTTCGCCAGCGCGTCCTCGCCCGCGGCGGCCATCCAGCGGGCAAACACCGGCAGGCCGTCGCGTCGCCCTCCGCGCTTAAGATCGAGCACGAGCTTGCGGGCATGGTCGTCATAGGCGAGCGCCGCACGGGCGGTGTCGTAGGCGGGCTTGTCGCTCAGGCATGCCGCGCAAGAGGCTTGTGGACCCTCATCGCTCGGGAGCGGAAACCCACAGCACGCGCATTGCGGTGCGCCTAAGAACTTCAACTCGCCCCAAAGCGCTGGCTCGATAACCCCCGGGCGATCGACCATCGCCTCAGTAAGTAGCGAGCGCGGCGGCCAGATCAGGTCGGCCGCCCATGAGGCCAAGCCGCGTTTCCGGATGCGGGCGCGTGTGGCTATAGTACGCATTGTGACCTCCCCCCGCCTATTCGAGCCACGTCTGGTGCGCGCGCGCAAGCGCCGCGCTGCGGCCGGCTTTGCGGAGGCCGCGTTCTTGCACGCACGCGCTGCGGCGGATCTAGCCGAACGACTGGAGGCGATCCCGCGCACCTTTCCTAGCGTGCTCGAATTGGGCGGGGGCGGTTTGTTTTCAACGGCGGCGGCCACGCGTGACGAACTGCGTGCGCGGTTAGGTGTGCTGGTTCATGCCGATGTGGCCTGTGGCGATCTGATTATCGACACCGAACGCCTGCCGTTTGCAGCCGAGAGCTTTGACCTGGTCGTGTCGCCGCTCTTGCTGCATTGGGTCAATGATCTGCCAGCCGTGTTTGGCCAATTGCGCCAGATGCTGCGTCCAGATGGCTTGCTGCTGGCGTCACTTTTCGGCGGCGACACATTGAGGGAATTGCGGTTCTCACTGCTCGAAGCGGAAAGCGAGTTTACCGGGGGCGCGGGCCCGAGAGTCGCGCCGTTTGCAGGATTGCAGGATGTGGCGCACTTGCTGCAACGCGCTGGCTTCGCGTTGCCGGCTGCAGATCGCGATGTCGTCATTGTGCGCTATGGCGAGCCGATGCGGCTGCTCGCCGATCTGCGCGCTATGGGCGAGACTGCAGCGCTCGCTGAGCGCAGCCCGCGCGCACTCAGTAGGCGCATTCTTGCGCGCACGTTTGAAATCTACCGCGAGAGATTTGCCGATCCCGACGGGCGCGTGCGCGCGACCTTTGAAATCGTCACCGCCACTGGCTGGGCCCCGCACGAGAGCCAGCAAAAACCGCTCAATCCTGGAAGCGCAAAAGCGCGCCTGGCGGATGCGTTGGGGGTGGAGGAGAGAAGCGCGGGGGAGTAGAACTCTTCACTTGTGGGCGACCCCGAGGGTGTCAGCAACATACCGCGCTGTGGCGCCGGCGGCAGCCGCCAGACCCGCAAGCAATGCAAGCACGGTTAACGCCACCCAAACCACGAAAAAACCGAAGCCTGCCTCATTCGAAGGCGACGACAACAACCATATCGCCGCCCAACCGAGCACAACCAAAGCCACAGCGGCAACGCTGCGCAAATATACCCCGCGCGGGCGTCGGTAGGCGCGGTGCGCCAGGAAGCCCATGGGCGCAAGCAGGACCAACAGGGACGACCAGCCGAGCATCCTCCCATATTAATCGGTCTGCGTTAAAAGTCCGCCCTACAGAATCCGCCGCCACGCCTATCGCCACTCATGCCTAGGTTTCAGCGGAAGGAGCGAAGTTGCCGGCAGGGCCAGCGTAGGTGCATAAACGCCGCTGCATGATCCTCTTCGTCGATAACTACGACTCATTCGTCTACAACCTCGTCCACTACGTCGAGGACTTCGGCGTGACTACCGAGGTCATTCGCAACGACGCGATGAGCGCCGAGCAGGCGCTTAAGAAGAAACCGCGCGCGATCATCCTTTCACCTGGCCCCTGCACGCCCAACCAGGCAGGCATTTGCCTTTCTCTGCTGGCCCAGGCGCCTGCAGACTTGCCGATCTTCGGTGTTTGCCTTGGCCACCAGGCCATGGGTCAGGCGTTTGGGGGCGCTGTTGTAAGTGCGAAAGCAATCATGCACGGCAAGGTGTCCGACATAACCCATAGCGGCGGCGGACTGTTTCTCGGCCTCCCCTCCCCGTTCAAGGCGACGCGCTACCACTCGCTCGCGGTGGCGCGGGAGAACTTCCCCAGTGCGTTCAACATTGACGCCGAAACCGCCGACGGCGAGATCATGGGCATGTCGCACAAGGCGAGGCCGCTCTACGGCGTGCAATTCCATCCCGAGTCGATCGCCTCCGAACACGGGCATGCGATCATCGGCAACTTTTTGGCGGTCGCGGGGCTGAAATGACCGCACTCGAGGCCGACTTCGCGCGCATCCTCGACGGCGAGACGACGCAGGCCGAGACCTTGGATTTTCTTGCGCGCTCGGTTGAGCGCATGGGCGACCCCGAAGCGCTCACGGCTGGTGCGCGCGCCTTACGCGAGCGGATGCTGCGCGTGAACGCTCCCGATGGCGCCATCGATGTTTGCGGCACGGGCGGAGACGGTGCGCATACGCTCAATATCTCCACTGCTGTCGCCTTCGTCGTGGCTGGCGCTGGCGTGCCGGTGGCCAAGCATGGGAACCGTGCTGCGAGTTCAAAATCTGGCGCAGCCGATGTGCTGGAGGCGTTGGGCGTCAAGCTCACCGCGGATGTCGCCGTGCTCGAACGCTGTTTGCAGGAGGCGAACATCGCTTTCCTGTTTGCGCAGAACCACCACCCGGCGCTGCGCCATGTTGCTGCGGCGCGACGCGAATTCGGCCAGCGCACAATCTTTAACCTGCTTGGCCCGTTGGCGAATCCGGCAGGCGTGAAACGCCAGTTAGTGGGCGTGTTCGCGCCAGAATACGTCGAACCGGTTGCACGCGCGCTCAATGCGCTCGGCTGCACGCGTGCGCAGGTCGTTCATGGCGCGGGCGGGCTTGACGAGCTTTCATTCGCTGCCGAAGGCCAGGGCGCCGCTGCCTTGGTCGATAAAGGCGACGTGGAATTGCTCGACATCGACGCACGCGATGAGGCCGAATATTACGGCGTGCCGGTGATCCCGATAGACGCTCTGCGCGGGGGCCCCGCCCACGAAAACGCCGCTGCGCTCCGTTCGTTATTGGAATCGAAAGCGATGCACAGCCCTTATGAGCACGCCGTGCTGCACAACACTGCTGTTTCACTATTTGTCGCGGGCCGCGTCGATGACGCGCTTGATGGCTGGAACCTCGCGCTCAATGCGCTGCGCGGCGGCGCGGCAAAGCAAGCGCTCGACTCGCTCGTCGCGATCACACGACAAGCGCCATGAGCGTCCTTACCAACATCCTCGCCTACAAGCGCGACGAGGTGGCAGCACGCAAGGCGGCGCAACCTTGGAGCGCGATCGAGGCGCTGGCCCGCGCGCAGGCGCCCGCGCGCGGTTTTGCTTCGGCGATCGAGGCTGCGGGTCGCCCAGCCCTGATAGCCGAGATCAAAAAAGCGTCTCCCTCAAGGGGTTTGATCCGCCCCGACTTCGATCCGCCCGCGCTCGCACGCGCCTACGAAGCAGGCGGCGCGACGTGTCTTTCGGTGCTCACGGACGCACCGAGTTTTCAGGGACACGAGGGCCACCTCATCGCCGCACGAGCCGCGTGCGCGCTACCAGTGCTGCGCAAGGATTTCATGCTCGATCCTTGGCAGATCGCCGAAAGCCGCGCCCTTGGCGCCGACGCGATTCTGATAATCCTGGCCGCGGTGGATGACGAATGTGCTCTGGACCTCTACGACGCCGCCGAAGTCTTCGGCATGGATGCACTGATCGAGGTGCACGACGAGGCCGAACTTGAACGTGCGCTGATGCTCGATGCACGGCTCATCGGAATCAACAATCGTTCCCTGGCAAGCTTCAACACAGATCTTGCTGTCACCGAGCGGCTGGCGGGCCGGGTTCCGAGGGATCGCCTGGTTGTTTCCGAGTCGGGCATCGCCAAGCCGGCCGACATCGCTCGTCTCTCGGCCGCCGGGGCGCGGGCTTTTCTGGTGGGCGAGAACTTGATGCGGCAGGCCGACCTGGCGGCCGCCACGCGGGCGCTGCTGGCGCCTTGACGCGAACCCCGGAACGGATATAGAACGAGTTCGTTCACCGTTTGGTCCTGAGGTTTTGGTCCCGGAGCAGTTCGATCATGCTGACAGCGAAACAAAAAGAGCTGCTCCTCTACATCCATGAGCGGATCAAGGAGACCGGCGTTTCCCCTTCCTTCGATGAAATGAAGGAAGCGCTCGACCTTGCCTCCAAATCCGGCATTCACCGCCTGATCACGGCGCTCGAGGAGCGCGGATTTTTGCGGCGGCTGGCGCACCGGGCGCGGGCGCTGGAGGTGTTGAAGCTGCCGGAATCGGCTGCTCCGGCCGCCCCGCCGAGAGGGCGCGGTTCGTTCCGGCCTTCCGTGGTGTCGGAAGGGCGCCCCGCGGCCAATGACGGCGTGCCGATCCTGGGCAAGATCGCCGCTGGCGTGCCCATTGAAGCGGTGCAGAACGAAATCGGTCGCATCTCAGTGCCGCCCGAAATGTTAGGCGACGGCGATCATTTCGCGCTCGAAGTACGCGGTGATTCCATGATCGGCGCTGGTATTCTCGATGGCGACGTGGTGGTGTTGCGGCGAACTGAAAACGCGGATTCCGGAGATATTGTCGTCGCTTTGATCGATGCGGAAGAAGCGACGCTCAAACGCCTGCGCCGCCGCGGCAATTCGATCGCGCTTGAGGCTGCAAACCCCGCTTACGAGACCCGAATTTTTGGGCCCGACCGCGTCCGCATCCAGGGCAAGCTGGTGGCGATGGTGCGCCGCTATTCATGATCAGGCGCAGGAGCGCGGGGCGTCCAAGGCCTGCGCACCGCGGGATCGAACGCGCGCACAATGCGCAATCCACTTGCGTCGACGTAGATTAGGCCACCTCCAAATCGCGCGAGGTTTTCGGCGTCGATGAGGGTCGATGAGCGGCTCTCCGCGTAGCCAGAGGGCGCTGTCAGGGGCGTGAGCACGATCGCCTTCCTGGGCGCCATCTCGGGCGGGTTCTGGATCTCGGGCGGGCTCTGGGCGAACCCGTCTTGCGTGCGCACAAGCAGCAGCACCGTCTCCGCTTCAAGCCGCACGGCGCACGCGGCGTCATTGCAATGCTCCGGCGGCGGCAAGCGCTCGCCGCTCAGAGGCGCTATACCGAGCATCGCGCCTAAACGCTCGCGCGCGTACGTCGAACGCCCGCCACGTGTGAGCAGGCGCCAGTCGCCGCCCTCTCGCACATATAGCGCGCGTAGATCGCCATCGAACGCCGCGATCGACGTCGGCGCTAGCAGGTAGAGTACAATGCTTGCGATAAGCAGCAGGGCGCCGCCCCAGCGCAAAAAACCGCGCCACAGGCAGGCCCATAGCAAGGCAGCGACGCAAACAATAAAAGCGGCGTCTGGCGGCCGTGGCAACGCTCGTATGGCTTCCGGTCGTTCGCCGAACACACCGCCAACCGCAATTACCAGGTCCAGCGCGCTCGCCATCACCTCGAGTGCAGGATCGGCCAGTCCGAACGGCGCCAACACCGCAGCCGCGCCTGCCGCCGGCGCCACGAGGAAAGACATGATGGGCGCCGCGATCAGATTGGCCGGCAATGCGTAGAGTGAGAAGCGCTGAAAGTGGTAGATCGCGAACGGGTCAGTGGCGAGCCCTGCAACGAAAGAAATCAGCAACACCGCGCCGATGCCGCGCGTCGCCCAATTGAGCGTGCCGATAAGGGGGCCAGGCGTTGGCAGCGCCGGTTCATGGGGCGCGCGCTTCATCATCTCGAACAACGCCACCAGCGCCATGGTCGCCGCGAACGACATCTGAAATCCGGGCTCGAGCACTGATTCTGGAAAAATCAGCACCACCACTAACGCCGCCAGCGCCAAGCCGCGCATCGAGATCGCGGGACGATCGAGCAGTATCGCCCCAAACGCCACGCACGCCATGACGAAAGCACGCAATGCCGGCACGCTGCCACCCGAGATCACCAGATAAAGCGCGAGCATGAGAAGCGCGCCAATGGCTGCGATTTTCTTCACCGGCCATCGCAACGCAATCGGCGCGACCAGCGACAACGCCCACAACAGCGCAGCGAAGACCAGGCCGCCCACGACTCCCATGTGAATGCCGGAGACGGAAAGCAAGTGGCCCAAGCCGGAATCGCGCAACGATTCGTTGGTGGTGGCGTCGAGCGGCGCCCGGTCGCCGGTGACCAGAGCCGCAGCAAGCGCGCCGCCGCGTCCGGGGGCTGCGGCTACGATCTCGGCAGAAAGATCGGCGCGGATCGCCGCCAGCCTCAGACGCCACCGGTCGAGCCAGAATTCAGGGGCCGCGAAATCCGCGGGTCTACAGCGCCCGTAGGCGAAACCGGTCGCGCCCAATTGCTCGAAGAAAGCCCTGCGCGCAAAATCGTAACCGCCCGGCGCTAGCGGCCCGGACGGCGGTCCTAGGATCGCGCGACAGCGAGCGGCGCGCCCTGGCGTCAGAACGCCAGTATCTGCAACCGACACACGTGCATAAATCGGCGGCGCCGCGACCCCCTCGATAAGCCGCACCAGCAAGCGCAGACGCGGCCCGTTTTCGCTTGGGTCAGTGGCGATGACCCAGCCCTCGAGAACCACCGGCGCATTACCGCCTAGATAGGGCGCCTGCATCGCCATCGCGGTGCGCAGCTGCGCCGCACCCGCCCCAAGCCCCGCCGCGGCGATCAACGCGAAAATGCCAGAAAAGACGCGCCTAAGATCGAACGCCCAACCGCCGGCTTGGCCGCTCGGCCAGGCGGCAAGCGCCCAAGCCGCCACGCCCGCGGCTACAAACGCGGCGGCGCCCAGCCAAGCGGGGGGATCGCGCGGCCAGGAAAGCCAGGCCGCAGCGCCCGCGATCAGCGCCGGGGCCAGCCACAGAATCCAGCGCTCGCTTTGCTGGGCGAGGATTTCAGAAAATCCAGGCCGCGTGCTACCACGCGCGCGTTTTGATGAATCTGCGCCCTCCCCCATGAGCGTCGTCACCCGCTTTGCTCCCTCGCCGACAGGCTACCTCCATATCGGGGGAGCGCGAACGGCTTTGTTCAATTGGCTGTTCGCGCGCCGCATGGGCGGCAAATATCTGCTGCGGATCGAAGACACCGACCGCGCGCGTTCGACCCAAGCAGCGATTGACGCGATTTTGGACGGCCTGAACTGGCTCGGCCTCCAGCATGATGGCGAAATCACCTATCAATTCGCCCGCGCCGCGCGGCATCGCGAGGCGGCTGAGGAGATGATCGCGCGCGGCACGGCGTTTCGCTGTTACGCCAGCGCCGAGGAAGTTGAAGCCATGCGCGAGCAGGCCCATGCCGAAGGCCGCGCACTGCGCTCACCTTGGCGGGACGCGGGCAAGTCGCCTGACGCGCCGCATACGGTGCGGCTGCGCGCTCCCGACGATGGGGAAGTCCTAAACAACGACCTCGTACAGGGGCCGGTACGCATCAAGGCGCGCGAGATTGACGATCTGGTGCTGCTGCGCGCGGACGGCAATCCAACTTACATGCTCTCGGTAGTGGTCGACGATCACGATATGGGCGTCACGCACGTGATCCGCGGCGACGACCACCTTACTAACGCCGCCCGCCAAATTCCGATCTTCCATGCCATGGGTTGGACGCCTCCCCTATTCGCGCATGTGCCGCTGATCCACGGCGAAGACGGCAAGAAGCTCTCCAAACGCCACGGCTCGCTCGCCGTACACGAATGGCGCGACATGGGCTATCTTCCGGAGGCGATGAACGCCTATCTGATGCGCCTCGGTTGGAGCCCCGGCCACGACGACACCTTGAGCAAGGAACAAGCAATCGCGCAATTCGACCTGACCCAGATCGGGCGCGGGCCGGCGCGGCTCGACTTTGCAAAACTCGACTCCGTCAACGCGCATTTCCTGAAAGACGCTGATGACGATCGCGTGGAGCGCCTGACCTTGGATTTCATCGCCGTGCACCGCGATTGGAGCGTTCCGGATGCGGCACGATCGCGCGTCACGGCCGCCGTTCGCGTGCTCAAAAAACGAGCAAAAACGATCGCAGAACTGGCAGACGGCATACATTTTTTGGCCGCGACCCGCCCTCTGCCGTTCACGGAGGCTGCACAAAAGCTGCTTACATCCGATATGAGAGAGAGATTGACGCGTTTGTCGGCCCATTTAGCCGGAGCGACCTGGGAAAACGCCGCGCTTGGCATGTCCCTTAAGGCTTTCGCTACCGACGAGGGCGTTGGTATGGGCCAGATCGGACCGGGCTTGCGCGCCGCGCTCACAGGCGGTGCGCCTGCGCCCGACCTGGGCCAGACTTTGGAACTGCTCGGGCGCGAAGAAGCGCTCGCGCGCTTGAAGGATCAGACGGGGTAGAGCCATGCACAGCAAGCTCACGAAAAAATCGCCGGCGACGCTCATCTACGATAACAAGCAGATCGAATTGCCCGTCTATGGCGGCTCGGTCGGCCCCGACGTGATCGATATTCGCAAACTCTATGGGCAGACCGGCGCCTTCACTTACGATCCGGGTTTCACTTCCACCGGCAGCTGCGAAAGCCAAATCACGTTCATCGATGGCGAGGAAGGCGTTTGCCTTTATCGCGGCTATTCGATTCTCGAACTGGCCGAGCAATCGACCTTTCTCGAAGTCTGCTATCTGCTCGCCAATGGCGAGCTGCCGACCGAGACCGAATACCGGCGCTTCGTGAAGGACATCACCTATCACACCATGCTGCACGCGCAGTTTGACCGCTTCTTCGAAGGCTTCCGACGCGATGCGCATCCTATGGCCATCATGGTGGGCACGGTTGGCGCGCTTTCAGCCTTCTATCACGACAGGCGCGACATCGATGATGAGAAACAGCGCACGATTGCAAGCCACCGGCTGATCGCCAAAATGCCGACTTTGGCGGCGCGCGCGTTCAAATATTCGATTGGGCAGCCGTTTGTTTCTCCTCGCAATGAGCTCGATTATCCTTCGAACTTCCTGCGCATGTGTTTTGCCGTGCCGGCAGAGGACTACAAAATCAACCCAGTGCTGGCGCGTGCGCTCGACGTATTCATGATTTTGCACGCCGATCACGAGCAGAACGCTTCGACCTCGACTGTGCGCCTTGCGGGCTCCTCCGGCGCCAATCCGTTTGCCTGCATCGCTTCAGGCATCGCCTGCCTGTGGGGCCCGGCTCATGGCGGCGCCAACGAGGCCGCGCTCAAAATGCTGATGGACATCGGCAAACCAGAAAATATCCCCGACTTCATCGCCAGGGTGAAGCAGAAGGATTCCGATGTCCGACTGATGGGCTTCGGCCACCGCGTCTATAAGAATTACGATCCACGGGCCAAGGCGATGGAAAAGCTGTGCCACCAGGTGCTGAAGGAAGTGGGCGCTGAGGACAATCCGTTGCTCAAGGTAGCGATGGAGTTGGAGAAAATCGCGCTCAATGACGAATATTTCGTCTCGCGCAAACTCTATCCCAATATTGATTTCTATTCCGGCATCACGCTGCGCGCGATGGGCTTTCCGACCTCGATGTTCACCGTACTGTTCGCGGTAGCGCGCACCGTGGGCTGGATCGCGCAATGGACCGAGATGATGGAAGATTCCAGCCAGAAAATCGGCCGCCCGCGCCAAGTCTATACTGGCGCGCCCAAACGCGATTATGTGCCGGTCGGGCGTCGGGGGTAGTCCCTCGTCAGCGCGTCCAACACCGCCTCCGCCGCGATTTCCGCTGCAGGACGTCCGCCGCGTCCCATGAGCGCAAGGGCCTCATTCTGACGGCGGACTTGTTCATTGCGGGCCGCATCGTCATCGAGCAGGCGCGCTGCGGCGGCGGCGACGTTCGCTGCGGTAAAGCGCGTCTGAATAAACTCCGGCGCCACTTCCGAATCCGCGGCGACGTTCATTAGCGTCGCGTATTTCGATTTGAACAAGAAAGCGCGCGCCGCCGCCCAGGTAATCCAGCCAAGCTGGTAGCCGATCACCAGCGGCGTCCCTTGCAGCGCTACTTCCGTGGTCACCGTGCCCGAGGCCGCGAGCGCAACACTGGCGGCGGCGAAGGCGTCTTCCTTTTCGCTTTCATCTACAATGTGTGCAGAGCGCGGGACCTGAGCGAGCACTGCCTCTTTCACGCTTTGCGCAGCGACCACCATCAAATGCAAGTGCGGCCGCTTTCGTTGCAGCGCCTCCGCCGCGCGCCACAGGATCGGCCCGACACGCTTTATTTCGCTAACGCGGCTGCCCGGAAGTACGAGTAGAACTTGATCGGTCGAAGCGATGCCATGCCGCTGGCGCAGAGCCGCACCGTCGCCGGGCTTAAAGCGCCCCAACGCTGGGTGTCCGCACACGGTGCAGGGCAAGCCGAATGGCTGGTAAAACGGAACCTCAAAATCGTGGATGCAAATGAGGTGATCGACGCTCGCCGCCAGTGTCTTCGCGCGCCCCGGCCGCGTCGCCCACACCTGCGGTCCAATGTACTTCACCAGCTTGATCCCCGGCGCCGCCGCGCGCACGCCCTGTGCCACGCGCAAGGTGAAGCCCCAGGAATCGATCAGCACGACGGCGTCTGGTTTCGCATCGAGGATTGCTTTGACGCTCGCCGCCACCGCCCGCTTAACTCGGGAATAGGCCAGCAGCCCGTCGACGAAGCCGAGAATCGCAAGCCCGGAGATATCGGCGCGGGAAGGCAGCCCTGCCGCAGCCATGAGCGGTCCGCCGATGCCTCCTAGCTCAAGGCGCCCATCGCGCGCCTTGAGCGCGCCGGCGAGATCGGCCCCCAGCGCATCGCCGGAAGCCTCGGCCGCGACCAAAAAAATGCGATTGCTCAAGGTTCGCCGAACTCTTCAGGCGTGAAGCCGTAAACAAAGAGGCCGGCCACATCTGCTGCGGCAATGACCCCAGCGCGCCGCACCACGAGTGCGCCACCGGCTTCCACCGCGAGGCCCGCGAGGCCAGCATTGGAGGCGCGTTCGATGGTCGATACGCCGATCGTAGGGAGGTCGATCCGCCGCTCCTGGATCGGCTTTGGGCGCTTTACCAATACACCCCGACGCGCGGCCGATGTCCCTCGGATCGCTTCCGGGAGCTCAGCGGCGCGCCGCAGCATCTCGTCGGTTCCCTCCTGCGCCTCTACCGCGAGAATCAACCCGTCGCAAACGACGACGCCCTGCCCGATATCAAAGGCGCCGACGGCGGCGGCGACGCGAGCGCCCTTGGCGACATCCTGTAAATGCTCCGGGAGCGGGCGCACCGCGCCCCAAACCCCGGAACGTGCGAGCAGGTCGCCCATAACCTCGTCAACGCCCACCACACGAAAACCGGCGCGCTCATGCTCAGCCATCACGGCGCGTAACAGCGCATCATCGCCTAACGGCGCGGCTGCTAGCAGCGCGGGAACCATCGCCATCCCGGCAGCATCGAGGTCCAGCGTGCGCGGATCTTGGCGAGGCACTTTGCCCAACATCACGATAGCGTCGCATTGGGCCTCGCGCAGCGCTTGCATGCGTGCGCCCATGGCGCCGAGACTGTGTGCAGCGCCTGGGTGTTGGCGCAGGGCCGGGTCGGCCAGCGGAGCAATGCTGGCGACGAAATAGTCCAGGCGCTGAGCCTCACAATGCTCGGCTAGCACTACAGGCAGCTCGCCGCCGCCAGCGATGATCCCAAGCTTGCGCCAAGGCGCCATGATCAGTCCCGCGGCATGCAGAGCGGGCGCGCGGCGTCGGCGCGCACGAAATTGACGATCTCCATCACATCGGGATTTTTCGCGTAGAGTTCGGCGCAATCCTCAATCCGCTCCTGGAAAGTGCCTTCCTCCGCAAAGAGCAGGCGATAGGCCGCACGAAGATCGTGGATCTGTTCCCGCGTGAAACCGCGCCGCTTCAAGCCGACAACATTGAGCCCGCCGAGATGCGCATGATTGCCTATGGCCGAGCCGAACGGGATCAGGTCGGTCGTCATCAGAGCCGAAGCGCCAACAAAAGCGTGATGCCCGACGCGGCCGTGTTGGTGCACGCCCGACAGGCCCCCGAGGAAAGCAAAATCGCCGACCTTCACATGGCCGCCTATGGTGGCGGTCTGGGCCATGATCACGTGATTGCCGACTGCGCAATCGTGGGCCACGTGGCAATTGCCCATGATCAAGCAATTGTCCCCAATCGTTGTCACCGCGCGCCCACGTGCAGTGCCCCGGTGCAAAGTGGCGTGCTCACGGATGACGTTGTTGTCGCCTATTTCAAGCCGCGTCGGTTCGCCCTTGTAAGACAAATCCTGCGGCGTGCCGCCGAGGCCGGCGAACGGGAACACCGTATTGTCGTTCCCGATCGTGGTGTGCCGCTCGATGAACACATGGGCAATGAGGCGCGTGCGATCGCCGATCTTCACGTCCGGCCCGATCACACAGCCGGGGCCGATCTCGACATCGGCGCCGAACTCAGCGCTTTTGTCGACAACCGCCATCGGGTGGATGGTCGCGCTCATCGCCCACCTTCCGGGCGGTCTGCCTTCATGGCGGCGAATTCGCAATCGGTGGCGAGTTCGCCGCGCACTTCCACACGCCCTCTGAACTTGAAGATGTTGCGGCGTTGGAAGAGCACTTCGACAGGCATTTCCATGACGTCGCCAGGCATGACCGGCCGCTTGAATCGTGCGTTCTCAACCGACATGAACAAGATCAGATGCTTGCTGATGTCCGCCTCCAGCGTTTTGGACATCAGCAGCGCCCCTGCCTGCGCGAGCGCTTCGATCTGCAGCACACCCGGCATTACCGGTGCACCGGGAAAATGGCCAGGAAAGAACGGCTCGTTGATGGTGACGTTCTTTATCCCTCGGATGGATTTGTTGGGGATATAGTCAATGGCGCGATCGACCAGCAGGAATGGATAGCGGTGCGGCAGGCGGCGCAGAATTTCGCCGATCTCGATGACGTCATCGCTGGTCTTCTGTTTGTCGGTCAAATCAGTTGCTTGCATTACCAACCCCCGAGGCCTTGCGGCTAATCCACGCCGCTTCACGGAGCCATTTTCTTAGGGGCTTCGCTGGATAGCCGCTCCAGATCTCGCCCGCGGGCACGTCTTGGAACACTGCGGCCCCGCCGGCAATGGTCGCCCCCGCGCCGATGGTGCGATGGTCACCAATGCCGACCCGCCCGCCCATAGTGACCCCATCTCCGACAATCGTGGACCCGGAGATGCCGGCGAACGCGGCGATCAACGAACCCCGCCCGATCGTGCAATTGTGCGCCACATGGCAGAGATTATCGAGCTTGCAGTCTTCCCCGAGCACAGTGTCGTCAAAGACGCCGCGATCAATGGTCGAATTGGCGCCGATGGTGACACGGTCCTGGACGATGACGCGTCCAAAATGGGGGATATCAACCGGCCCCGAGGCGTCCCCGACAACGCCGAAGCCCTGCTCGCCGATCACGGCGCCCGGCAGGATGGTCACGTCGTCGCCGATCAAAGCGTAGGCGATCGAGGCGCAAGCGCCAATGCGCGTGCGTCTGCCAATGGCGACGCCTGGACCGATCACTGCGTTAGGGCCGATTTCGGCGCCCGCGCCAATCTCGGCGTCGGGGCCAATCACGGCGCCAAGGCCGATCGCCACCCCCTCCTCCAGCTTCGCGCTAGGGTCAATCCGCTCCTGACCGAAACGGCGTGGCTGCGCCAGCAGGGTCGCGATCTTGGCAAACGTGAGCTTTGGCTTGTCCGATAAGATCAGAGCCGACGCGTTGGATGCCAAGTGCGCGGCCGCCGGGGAGATCACACAAGCGCCGGGCGAAGCCGCCAACGGGAGTGAATTTTTCTGAGGCTCGAAATAGCATAGATCGCCGGGCCCCGCACGATCGGCGGCGGCGATGGAGAGCACCAAATGCTCGGCGTCGCCGCCGACGTCTGCCCCAGGCGCCAGCGCCCGGACCGACAACGGCCCGAGCATCTGGTAGAAGCGCGTATCAATCATGGAACCACATTTGGCGCCGCGGGCGCCAAATGTCACCGCTCAATCTTATTGCTGCGCCGGGGCCTGCTGTGGCGCACACTCGGCCACGGCGTGGCGCGCGACTGTGGCCGTCCGCGTAGCGGGATTTTGGTCCAGCTGCTGGATCACCGTGTTGGTGATGTCGAGGTCCGGCGACGCGTGCACTATTGACCCAGTGTCCAAAACGACGCCGGCGCCGCGCGAGGCCATCACGCTTTGAACCACCGGTGAAGATAGCCGCTCGAAATCACGCAGTGCAAAAGCCTGCGAGCACTCGAAATCACCCTGCAAGCCCTGCTGCCGGGCCTGGAATTGCTGCAGACGCTGCGAGAATTGCTGAACTTGCGGCGCCAAGCTCGCGCTGTTCCGGATCTGCTCGGGAGACATGTTGCGCGACGCTTGTGCAAGACGCTGGCGCTCCTGCTCAAGCGAGGCGCCCTCCGGCTGCAGCGCTTGGGCCTCCTGCGCCACCTGCTGGCGTATCTGCGCAAGCTTGGCGCCCATATCGCGCCCGAGCGCGGACTCGGCCACGACGCGCTGGTAATTCAGCACCACCGTTCCGCCTTGGTTGCGGTTCCTCTGCGCAAAGGCGTCAACGCTAACACCCACGGCCGCCACGGCCACGGCCGCCGCGACCACATATCCGAACAAACGCATCTTGTAATTCTCCTCAGAAATTAGTTCGCGTCGAGAACCGGAATTCCTGCCTACGGTCGAATTCCTCGTACTCAAGCGGTCTCGAGAAGTCGAATTGCACTGGCCCGAACGGCGAATCCCAGAACNNTCCCAGAACACGGAAATCCCCGCCGCTACCCGCAAGCTCGCCTGATCTTCGACGACCAGACTTTGGGCGCCCAAATCTATCGGGCGGCGGCTGGAAGCATCCACCTGACCCAGGGTTCCGAAATCCACAAACAACGCGCTGCCCAGTGAAAACGACTCCGGAAGTGGCAATGGAACATCCAATTGAAGCGTTCCTATGGCGTAGACATTACCGCCAAGCGCGTCTCCACGACTAACCACATCGCCGGTGGCGTCGTCGACTAGCAACTGGCGCGGGCCGATGCCGGCGACGTCGAATCCACGGAACGACGACCCGCCCTTGAAGAACCGGTCGTTGACGCGAACGTCATCTCCGCCCCAACCCATAATGTAGCCGGCTTCCATTCTGCCCGTAGCGCGGAAACCAAAAGGCAGACCGTAATACACGCCGCCTTCGACCTCGGTGCGCAGGAAATTTACTTCCCCGCCCAGGCCCGCAATATCCTGGCGGAATTGCATGTCAAAGCCGCGGGTGGCGCGAACCGGCTGATTGCGGCCGTCCCAATTGACCGTAAAGCCGAGCAGCGATGTGAGGAAAGTTCCTTCTTGATCGCACAACAGCGGCCGACTTGGGTTAAGCGTGCTGCATTGATCAACGGGCGCCGTATTGACGTTATTGTCGTGGTCAACGAATGCGCGCGCAATCGTCGTGTCATCCTGTACAATCGAGTAGGTAATCCCAAGACTTGTCCGTTCGGACGTCGGGAACCCGATTCTGATCCCCCCGCCAGTCGACTGGTTCTCGAACGAGGATTGCGAAAGAAAATCGGTGCGCAGCGAATAGAGGTCAATCCCTGCGGAAATATCGCGCCCCATAAAACGCGGCTCCGTAAACCGCAAATCAAGCTGCTGGCTGCGACTGCTGGACGACGCGCGCAATCGCAGGAATTGCCCGCGGCCGCGCAAGTTTCGTTCGGTGATAGAGGCGTCGAACAAGAAATTTTCCGTCGACGAATAGCCCGCGGCAAAAGCCAACTCGCCGGTCGATTCCTCCTCCACCGTGACCGTCACTACAGATCGATCGGGCTGCGAACCGTCCGCATCTTCTACTTTCACATCCTTGAAAAACCCAAGCCCTTGAATGCGCTGTCGGGACCGATCGAGCAGGACGCGATTGAAGGCGTCGCCTTCGTCGACGCGCATCTCACGGCGGATGACCCGGTCGAGCGTGCGATTATTGCCCACCACATCGATGCGCTCGATGAATACACGCGGACCTTCGTTAACTTCAAAGGTGATGTTGACGACGCGGTTTTCTGCATCGCGCTCCACCACTGGAGAAATATCGACATTCGCATAGCCCACGGTGCCAGCCACATAGGTCATGGCGTCGATGGCGTCTTCGATCAGCTCGCCACGGAAGACATTGCCGCGCCGGATCGGCACCGCCGAAAGCAATAGCGCCTCCGGCAAGCGATTGAGCTGTGTTTGGATCCGCACTTCGCCGAATTCGTAGCGGACGCCTTCGTCGACGGTAAAAGTGATGAAAAAATCGTTCTGGTCTGGCGTCAGCTCGGCGACCGCCGAGACAACCCGGAAATCTGCATAACCGCGATTGTTATAGTACTTGCGCAATTGCTCGCGATCGTACTCCAAACGGTCGGGATCGTAATTGTCGTTGCTCTGGAGGAAATTCCACCAGCTGGATTCCCGGGTGACGATGGTGTCGCGGAGGCGACGGTCGGAGAACACATTGTTGCCGATGAAATTGATGTCGCGAACGCCAGTGATCGGCCCCTCATCAACTTCGAATATGAGGTCGACGCGGTTTTGGTCGAGCTCGCGCACCTGCGGCGTCACCTGCGCAGCAAAGCGGCCCGCGCGCCGATACACTTCGATAATACGCTGCACATCGCCCTGCGCCCGCGCCGCGGTGAACACTGTGCGCGGACGAGCTTGAACCTCCTCCTCGAGGTCTTCCTCATCCAGCGTACGCATGCCCTCGAAGATCACGCGATTGATCACCGGGTTCTCGTTGACCGAAACCACGAGGTCGCCGCCGCGTTGCTCGATCTGGACGTCCGAAAATAGGCCCGTCGCGAACAACGTCTTGATCGACAAATCGACGCGTTCAGGGTCGAACATGTCGCCGGGGCGCACTTGTAGGTAGGACGTAATCGTCGCCGGTTCGATGCGCTGATTGCCTTCGACAACGATACGCCGGATAGCGACGCCGGCCTGCTGCGCGGCCGGCGCCGCGTTTTGCCCCCCGGCATCCTGCGCATAGGCGTCATCCGCCGTGGCGAGCAATACGCCCGCCCCCGCACTCACCGTCGCGACGCAGCTTACTGCGCCGAGCACGACTTCTCGTAGAACTTGTCTCATCAAGCCCTCGACGCTCCGACGCTCCCCAGCGTCTGGTTTGTAAGACCCCATCCCGTCTCGAAAGACAAGGACGAGGCGCTGTTCAACGCGCCCCTGGGAAAAGGCGCGTAATGTCATTCCACGTAGCGAACAGGAAAAGGCTCGCCATTACGGCGAATCCAGCCCTGTAAGCCCATTCCTGTGCGGTCGGCGGCAGCGGCCTGCCCCCGCGCACCGCTTCAATCCCATAGAACAGCAAATGACCGCCATCCAGAACCGGAATCGGCAGCAAATTCACAATCCCCACAGCCACGGACAGCATTCCCGCCCAGCCCAGGAGCGCCAGAGCCAAGCTCGCGATTCGCGATCCTAAATCGTCGGCTGAGGCATCCAGCGCGACTGTGGCGATCTGGCCCGAGGCCTTAAAGATGCCGAGCGGGCCTGCGATGTCGCCCCCAGAGTTCTGGCCGGTCAGGATGCCGCCCAGATAGGCCCCCGTCCGCGCCACAATGGCCCAAGTGCCTCCAGCGCCCAGATTGAGCGCCTCCAGCAAATTTATGGGCTCCACCGTCCGCTCATCGTTGTGCACGCCCAATTGCAAGCCGAGCGCCCAAGCCTGTTCAGTGGCGCCATCAGGCCCTGGGCGTGAGGTCAGGCGCGGCGTCACCGACACTTCGCGTGCGGTCCCATCGGCGTCCTCGAGACTGAGCCTCAAGGGCTGGCCGCCGCTGCCCAGAATGCGGTCTTGAAATCCCGCCCAGCCCGATATCGGCGCACCATCGACTGCAACAACAACCTCGCCGCGGCGGAGTCCGGCGGCGGCGGCAGGCGTATCCGCGACAACGCCGCCTATGCGTGCAGGAACCTGGCCGTAATCAGTTACGTCCCGGCCGGCCAGGAACGCCACCGATGCGAACGCAAAGATCGCGAAAACGAAATTGGTCACAGGCCCGGCAGCCACAGTAGCCGCGCGTTTCCATATCGGCATCGCGCGGAAATGCCCGCGTCGGCGCGCCTCCTCCATGCTCAGCGCCTGGTTTTCCTCTGAAGCGGGGAGCGTGCTCGAGCCGTCTGTGTCATCGATCCATGACACGAAACCGCCCAATGGAATCTTGGAGATTTTCCAGCGGGTGCCGTGCTTGTCGGTCCAGCCGAACCATTCCGACCCAAGGCCGATGGAGAAGCTCTTGACCCCGATGCCGCACCAGCGGCCGACCTGGAAGTGACCGAACTCATGCACAAACACGACGAGGCTGAGCACCAGCACAAAGGAGCCGACATAGAGCAAAGTGTTCTGCAGCAATTCCGGCATTCGCCGTTTTCCTCCCGCGCTCTTCTTTTCTGGCGCTCGCCAATATTGTTCGCCCAAACGGGGCTTAGGCTGACGCCAGCCGGTCCGCAATCTCCGTGGCCGTGCGACGCGCAGTCCGATCGATCACCGCCACCTCAGCGAAAGATGAAGGCGATTTTGCGTTGCCGGCATCGTCGGCCATGACTTCTTCCACCACGCGACAGATGTCGAGGAAGCGAATTCGCCCGGAGAGGAAGGCCCCAACCGCCACTTCGTTGGCCGCGTTCAGCGCCGTCGTGGCGCCTGCTCCCGCGCTCAGGCTTTCCCGGCACAAGTGCAAAGAGGGGAACTTCGCCGTGTCCGGCGCCTCGAAGCTGAGGGTTCCCAGCGAAGCGAGGTCGAGTCTGGCGGCCGAAACACGCGCCCGATCAGGCCAGGCGAGGGCGTAACTTATCGGCACCCGCATGTCCGGCGCCGCCAATTGGGCAAGCACCGAGCCATCGATATAATGCACGAAACTGTGCACCACGCTCTCCGGGTGGACCAAGATGTCCACTTTTTCTTCTTTTATATCAAATAAATAACAAGCCTCTATCAGCTCCAACCCCTTGTTCATCAGCGTCGCGCTGTCCACGGAGATCTTGCGCCCCATATTCCAGCGCGGGTGCGCGCACGCTTGCTCCGGCGTGGCGGCGGCCATGGTTTGGGGGCTGGCCGTACGAAATGGGCCGCCGGAAGCCGTCAGCGTAATCTTTTCCACCCTCTGCGGGTGGGTCATGACCTGGAAGATGGCGTTATGCTCGCTATCCACCGGCAGCAGGGTCGCCTTCCCGGTTTTGGCGGCGTCCAGGAACAGGGGGCCGGCGCAGACTAGGCATTCCTTGTTGGCGAGCGCCACCATCGCCCCGCGTCGCACCGCCGCCAGGGTGGGCTGCAGCCCCGCAGCGCCCACAATAGCCGACATGACCCAATCGGAAGGACGCGACGCCGCCTCCACCAAGGAGGCTGCTCCGGCGCCGACCTCCACATCGAACTGCGCCAGCGCGTCACGGGCCTGGCCCAGCAGCGATTCATCGGCGATCGCCGCAAATCTCGGTTTCAAAACGGCGCAGGCCTGCGCCAGCGCTTCCAGGTTGGCGCCCGCTGTGATGGCTTCGACAGGAATCTCAGCGCCGTTGCGGCGCAGTTCCAAGATCACCTCAATGGTAGATCGCCCCACCGACCCGGTAACCCCGAGGATCGAAACGGTACGGCCGTGCGCGCTCATTGGCCGGCGCCGAAGAGCGAGGCTGCGGCGCGCGGCCAGAACGCGAACACGGTTCCTGCCAACAGGGTGGCAGCCATAAGACTATCGATGCGATCGAGGACGCCCCCGTGCCCCGGGATCAGCCGGCTGGCGTCCTTTACGCCGAAACGGCGCTTCAGGAAGGACTCAAACAGATCGCCCATCAACCCGGTAAAGCCGACCAGCGCTCCGATGGCAAACCAAAGGCGCTGCATCGGTTCAACTGAGTGGATTGCGACGCCGATTGCATAGCCGGAGGCTGCAGCGGCCAGCGTACCGGCGATAATTCCCGACCATGTCTTATTCGGCGAGAGGCCGCGCGCGATGCGCGGTCCGCCTATCAACTTGCCGCCGAAATAGGCAAAAATGTCAGCAGACCAGATCAGGGCGAACATGGCGAGAATGGTGTCGCGTCCTTCGGGGCCGCGATCGCGAAGCCAAAGAAAGATCGCAGGCGGCAAGCCCACATAGAGAGCGCCCGCGGCGGTCTCCAGCACCTCCGCGAGCTTCTTCCGGCGCAGCGCAGACGCGACAGCGCACACACCCATCCACGCCGCCGCCAGCCAAAGATGCCCCCAGCTTGAGATCAACACCGCGCCGAGCGATCCACTAAGCGCAAAGATGAACGCCTGGTTGAGCGACGATGGCTCGCTCATACGCGCCCATTCGTAACTCATCGCCACTACAGCGGCGCCGCAGGCGGCGGCAAGCCAAGGACCGCCGAACCAAGCCGCGCTCGCCCCGGCGCTCGCGAGCACCAGACCTGACGCAATGCGCGAGCGCAGATCCGACCAATCGCGGCGTTCTGCGCCATCTCCTGTCATCAAGCGCCGTGCCCGCCATAACGGCGCTCTCGCCGCGAATAAAAGGCGATCGCCTCCTCCAGTGCGGCGCGGTCAAAATCAGGCCAGAGCACATCCATAAAGGCAAGCTCCGCATAAGCGGATTGCCACAACATGAAGTTGGAAAGCCGCGACTCTCCGGAAGTACGCACCAACAAATCCGGCGGCGGCAAGCCAGCCGTGTCCAAGTGGGCCTCAAACATTTCCGGACTTATGTCCTTCGGTGCGATACGTCCGGCGACCGCTTCCTGCGCCAGCATCCGCGCTGCACGCGTGATTTCATCTTGGCCCCCGTAATTGAAGGCGATCGTGAGATTGAGTTTGTCGTTGTGCGCGGTGCGGGACTCCGCGTCCTCGATGATGCCGGCGATGTCAGGCTGCAGGCCGTGACGTGCGCCGATCACGCGCACGCGGACGCCTTCCTTCGCCAACTTGTCCAGATCCCTCGCCACGTAGAGACGCAGCAGATCGAACAGCGCATTCACCTCTTCGGCAGGCCTGCGCCAATTTTCGGTCGAGAACCCGAACACTGTGAGAAAGCGTACGCCGAGATCGCCTGCGGCCTCCACCGTGCGCCGCAGCGCCTCCACGCCCTCCGCATGACCAAAAGTGCGGGGGCGCCCGCGCTTTTTCGCCCAACGCCCATTGCCATCCATGATGATGGCTACGTGTTGCGGCATCGGGGCGGGGAGCGGGGCGGCCATGGGTGGCGGGCGGAAGCGAGCAGTGAGAGCGAGGCACAACCGCCTACTGCCAACTGCCGGCTGCCTAGACCTGCATGATCTCCTCTTCCTTGTGGCGGAATGCGTCATCAATTTTCTTGATGTGATCGTCTGTGGCCTTCTGAACCTCGCCGCCATGACGTTTGTGTTCGTCCTCGCTGATGGCGTGCTCCTTCTCGAGCTTCTTGAGATGCTCCATCGCGTCGCGGCGAATATTGCGCACGGCGATGCGCTGCTGTTCGGCGTATTTGCCCGCAATTTTGGAGAGTTCGGTGCGGCGCTCGCCCGTAAGCGGAGGAATGGGGATGCGCAAAGATTGCCCATCGACGATCGGGTTGAGCCCGAGATTGGCGGAACGGATCGCCTTGTCGACTGCGCCGACCACCGATTTATCCCACACTTGCACCGAAATCATGCGCGGTTCCGGCACACTGACGCTGGCGACCTGGTTAAGCGGAGAGACCGCCCCGTAGGCCTCAACCGTGATCGGATCGAGCAGCGCCGGCGACGCGCGTCCCGTACGCAGGCCGGAGAATTCATGGGCAAGCGCTGTGAGCGCCCCCTGCATGCGTCTCTTGTAATCCTCAAGATTGAAGGGCGCTGGCGCAGCCATTGGTCGATCCTCGTTACTAGTCGCGGATGGTCGTGCAAATGCCGCGGCCCGCCAGAACATTGGCGAGACCGCCGCGGGTGTGGATTGAAAATACCACGATCGGAATGCCGTTCTCGCGCATCAGGCTGATGGCGGAGGCGTCCATCACCTTCAGGTCGCGCGCAAGCACTTCGTGATAAGAGAGCTTGTCGTAACGCGTGGCGCTGGGGTCTTTTTTCGGGTCGGCGGTGTAGACGCCGTCGACCTGCGTGCCCTTGAGCAGAGCGTTGCAGCCCATCTCAGCCGCGCGAAGTGCCGCGGCAGTGTCGGTCGTGAAGAATGGATTGCCGGTGCCGGCGGCGAAAATGACGATCCGGCCCTTCTCCATATGACGCATGGCGCGGCGGCGAATATAGGGTTCGCAAACCGTGACCATGGGGATCGCCGACAGCACCCGCGCTTGGCCGCCGACGGCTTCGATCGCGTTCTGCATGGCGAGTGCATTCATCACGGTAGCCAGCATGCCCATATAATCGGCGCTGGCGCGCTCCATGCCCTTGGCGGCGCCCTGCACGCCGCGGAAGATGTTGCCCCCGCCGATGACAAGGCACAACTCGCCTCCCCCCTTGACCGCCTCCACCACTTCTCCGGCGATACGCTCGCACACGCCCTGATCGATGCCGTATTGGCCATCCCCCATCAGCGCTTCGCCGGAAATCTTGAGCAACACGCGCTTGTAGAGGCGTGCGGGGTGAGATTTGGGCAGGGTTTCGGCGAGACTCATGGGCGCGATCCGTCCGGGCAAGCGGTTCGCACCCACCATAACGCGACCGCCGCCGTCGGCGCAAAGGCTAACGGCGGCGGTTTTTGTCCGGGCGTCGAAGCGCTCAATCGTCCTTCTTGGTCATCGCCGCCACTTCGGCGGCGAAATCACCGGTCTTTTTCTCCACACCCTCGCCGACGGCGAAGCGGACAAAGCCCGTCACCTTGACCGGGGCGCCGGCAGCCTTGGCCGCTTCCGCCACCGCGGCCTCGACGCTCTGATCCGGGTTGAGCACAAACGCCTGCTTCAGCAGCACCGATTCCTCGAAGAATTTGCGCATGCGCCCCTCGAGCATCTTGTCCAGAACCTGTTGCGGCTTGCCTTGGGCTTTGGGATCTTCCTTAAGCTGTTCCAGCAGAACCGCCTTCTCGCGCTCGACACGGTCGATCGGAATTTCAGCCTCGCTCAGCGCCAACGGATTGGCCGAAGCGATGTGCATGGCGATCTTCTTGCCGAAGCTCTCGACGGCGGCCTTGTCGCCGGTCGATTCAAGCGCCACCAGCACCGCGATGCGACCCAAATGGTCCGCGCCATCGACCTTGGAGTGGACATAAGCAGCAATCGCCCCGTTTTGGACGTTGAGCTTGGCCGAGCGGCGCAAAGTTATGTTCTCGCCAATGGTGGAAATCAGCTGCGTCACCGCGTCCGACACTTTGGCGCCTCCATGGGCTGCGTCCAGGAGCGCCTGATGGCCGTCCGCCTTGAGAGCGATTTTCGCGAAATCGCCCGCAGCCTTTTGGAAGTCGCCATTGCGGGCGACGAAGTCGGTCTCGGAATTGAGCTCGATCACCGCGCCATGATCGACGCCCAGCGCGATGGCCACGATGCCTTCCGCGGCAGCACGATCGGCTTTGCGTGCGGCCTTCGACAACCCTTTGGCGCGCAACCAATCGACCGCAGCCTCAAGATCGCCGCCGGATTCGGCGAGCGCCTTTTTGCAGTCCATCATGCCAACGCCAGTCTTCTCGCGCAGGTCCTTGACCAGCGCCGCGGTAATTTCCGCCATTTCCGTACTCCTCACTACTCCGAGCGCGTTCGACGCATCGGGCGCGCTCTAACTTGGGTGTGCTCAGTAATTGGCGCCAGTGGGGCCATCGATCGGGCTCTCCGCCGGTACATAAGGCGCCGGCTCGTGCAACGCCGGTTCAACTGGAGGCCGGGCCGAAGCGCCGATGTCGGCGCCGCCGCGCACCTGGTTTTCAGTCAGCCCGTCGAGCACCGAATCTGCCACCAGATCGCAATAGAGCTGGATCGCACGCGCGGCGTCGTCATTGCCCGGGATCGGGAAAGTGACCTCGTCAGGATCGCAATTGGAATCCACCACCGCCACTACTGGGATGCCGAGCTTTCTGGCTTCCTTGATCGCAATGGCCTCTTTGTTGGTGTCGATCACGAACATGAGGTCAGGCACCCCGCCCATGGATGCGATGCCGCCCAGGGAGCGGTCGAGCTTGTCGCGCTCGCGGGTCAAATTCAGGACTTCCTTCTTCGTCAATCCAACCGCGCCGCCGGCGATGGTTTGCTCCAGCTCGCGCAGGCGCGCGATGGATTTTGAGACCGTCTGCCAGTTCGTCATCGTGCCGCCGAGCCAGCGAGAGTTCACGAAATACTGAGCGCAGCGTTGCGCGCTCGCCTTGATGTGCTCGGCGGCCTGGCGCTTGGTGCCCACAAACAGCACGCGCCCGCCATTGGCCGCCACTTCGCGTACTTTCATCAGAGCTTGGTGCAGCAACGGCACCGTCTGCGACAGGTCGAGGATATGGATGTTGGACTTTTCGCCGAAGATGTAGCGATCCATCTTCGGGTTCCAGCGGTGGGTCTGGTGTCCAAAATGCGCGCCAGCTTCCAGGAGCTGACGCATATTGAAATCAGGCAGCGCCATTAGTTTCGTTCCTTTTCCGGTTTGCCGCCGCGGGCGTGACTTAGGAATTATTTCCTAAGACCGGAAGGAGGAAACGGCCGCTTTCAGACCGCCCCGCCCTACCCGCGTGCGAAGTAAGGCGCGGGGTATAAGGGCAGGACTCCCGTCGCGCAACTGCCCTTGCCCGCCAGCGGGGGAGAGCCCACTTCTGGGCGCTGGTTCTCCGTGTCGAGAAAGGTCTGCGCGCGTGAAAAAGGTCGCCATCATTGGAGCGGGCAATATTGGGCCTACCGTCACAGCGTTGCTGGCCAACCCGGAAACCGGCGCGCCCTACGAAATTCTAGTGACCGACATCGATTCCACGAAACTCGAAACGATCGAGAAATGGAAATCAGAAGTCAGCGGAGACGTCGCTGCTCGCGTGACAACCAAGGTCCTGGACGCCGGAAATCATTCCGCCCTCGTCGCGGCGATCACCGGCTCATACGCCGTGATCAGCGCCCTACCCTATAAATACACGCTTGCGGTGGCAGAGGCTTCGCTGGCGGCCGATGTGCACTACCTCGACCCCACCGAAGATGTGGCGACAACCCAGGCTGTGCGAAAGCTGGCGACGAAAGCGAACAGAGCTTTCATCCCGCAATGCGGTCTGGCGCCGGGCTTCATTTCAATCGTTGGCCACGATCTTTTCGGGCGTTTCGAAAGGGTCTCCGACCTACGCATGCGCGTTGGCGCCCTGCCTGAGTTTCCCGCAAACGCGCTCGGCTATAATCTTACCTGGAGCACCGACGGTGTGATCCATGAATATTGCGTCCCTGGCGAGGCGATCGCCGACGGAAAACTGCAGCCGACGACCTCGCTTGAGGAGTGTGAGACGATTGCCATCGACGGCGTCACCTATGAAGCCTTCAACACTTCAGGCGGCCTGGGCACATTGTGCGAGACGCTGGCGGGACGCGTGCGGAATATGAATTACCGCACGCTCCGTTACCCCGGTCATGCGGCGATCATGAAGGTGCTGCTAAACGACCTTCGCTTCCGCGAGGAGCGATACCAGGACGAACTCGTCAAGATTTTCAATCGCGCGCTGCCCCGGACCGAGCAGGACGTGGTTGTGATCTTCGTTACCGCGACTGGCGAGAGGGCCGGTCGGTTCGAGCAAGAGACTTACGTGAATAAAGTCCGGCCAATGCGAATTTCCGACAAGCAATACACTGGCATCCAAATCACAACAGCCGCAGGCATTTGCGCGGTGCTTGACCTGCTTTCCGACGGGAAGCTGAAGGACAAAGGCTTCGTCAAACAAGAGGAGGTCAAGCTCGCGGACTTTCTCGACAATCGCTTCGGCCGCTATTACGCCAAATGACATTGCGACCACGATCTTAGAGCAGATAGGTGTACGATGGCGCTTGAACTGAAATCGGCAAGCAGCGACGCGTTGGCCGTTCTTGAGAAGCTGGGCGCAAAACAGGCATTCGTCAAAGACGGAAGCGTGATCGCGCGTTCGCCCATCACTGGGGAAACCATCGGACGACTTCGCGAGGCGACGCCCAGCGAAGTTTCCGCCGCCATCGAAGCGGCGCATCGCGCTTTCCTTGAGTGGCGGTTGCTGCCTGCCCCGCGCCGCGGCGAATTTGTGCGTCTGCTCGGCGAAGAATTGCGAGCCGCTAAGGCGGAGCTGGCCGAACTCGTCACCATCGAGGCCGGCAAGATCAAGTCCGAAGCCTTGGGCGAAGTGCAGGAGATGATCGACATCTGCGATTTCGCCGTTGGCTTGTCGCGCCAATTGTACGGCCTGACCATCGCCACCGAGCGCCCGAGCCATCGCATGATGGAGAGCTGGCATCCGCTTGGCGTTGTAGGGATCATATCGGCGTTCAACTTTCCGGTCGCGGTGTGGGCATGGAATGCAGCGCTCGCTCTCGTGTGCGGCGACAGCATCGTCTGGAAGCCATCGGAGAAGACGCCTCTCACTGCACTCGCGGTCGATGCGATCATGCAGCGCACGGCGCATCGCTTCGGCCTCGCCCCCGCGGGGCTGAGCCACGTCATCATCGGCGGTCGCGGCGTCGGTGAAGCGCTGGTCGATCATCCCCGCGTACAGCTCGTCTCCGCCACAGGCTCCACCGAAATGGGCCGCATAGTGGGCCAACGCCTCGCCGCGCGCTTCGCCCGCTCATTGCTCGAACTCGGCGGCAACAATGCTGCAATCATCGCGCCGAGCGCCGACCAAGGCCTCGCCCTGCGCGGCGTCGCATTCGCTGCAATGGGCACAGCGGGCCAGCGTTGCACCAGCTTGCGGCGCCTATTCGTGCACGAGAGCATCTATGACCAATTCGTGCCGCGACTGAAGTCTGCTTACGGTTCAGTTCCGGTTGGCGATCCACGTCAGGAAGGCGTTCTGATCGGGCCGCTGATCGACGCGAGCGCCTATGAGAACATGCAAAAGGCTCTGGGCGACGCGCGCATCAGCGGCGCTGTCGCCGGCGGCGAGCGGGTGGACACGCCTGGCGCGCCGGATGCGTATTACGTTCGCCCGGCACTGGTCGAACTCGACCGGCAGACCGAAGTCGCGCTTCGCGAGACCTTCGCGCCAATCCTCTATGTGATGCGCTACCGCACGCTCGAAGAAGCCATCGAACTGCAAAACGCCGCCAAGCACGGGCTGTCGTCATCGATCTTCACACTTGATATGCGCGAGGCCGAGCGCTTCGTGGCCGCCAACGGTTCCGATTGCGGCATCGCCAACGTCAATATCGGCCCATCAGGCGCCGAGATCGGCGGCGCGTTCGGCGGCGAAAAGGAAACCGGCGGCGGCCGCGAGTCCGGCTCGGATTCATGGAGAGCCTATATGCGGCGCGCCACCAACACCGTGAATTTCGGCACGGATCTGCCCCTCGCCCAAGGTGTAAAATTCGACGTTTGAGCGACCAGAGCCGGTTCAATTCGGCCGGTGCGCCGGCCCCGAGATGCCTACCGCGGCGCGCAGATCGCTTGCCTGCATCAGCCGTCCCTCCCGCATCACGGCGATCACATTGCGCAGATCGCCGATGTTCCGGCTCGGATCGCCTTCCACCAGGAACAGTTCGGCGTTCCGCCCTACGCTGATCGCGCCCGACACATCGCCTGCGCCAAACTCGCGCGCCGGCACGATGGTGGCAGTGGCGAGCGCTTCCGCCTGGCTCATTCCTGCTTCCACGTAGAGTTCAAGTTCGCGCACCAATTCCAACCCCGAACCGTCCGTGCCGGCCACGATCGTGATGCCGCGTCGGTGGAGCTCGCCGACAAGCGTCACCATCGCCGCGAAGCTCCGGCGCATCTGGGCGCGCGAAATCTCCGGGGTGGGTGAAAGGCCCCCGCCTCGGAAACCGCGTTCGACCTGCACCGGCATGGTCCCCGTGAACGGAGCGTAGGGCGCCGCCATCTCGCCGGGATCAGGCACATAGAGCGGTTCAAACGTCGACAGTGTGGGGTCAACGACGACGCCTCGCCGCTGCAATTCATCGAGGTAGGCCGTCATAGCTGGCGATTGCAGATCGACATCGGCGCCGTAGCGGCCAGGGCCATAAAACCGCGGCAGGCCGTTATTGCTTTGGATGACGCTTTCCGGCATCGCCTGCATGATCACCCAATTGATGTGGGTGATCTCGTCATAACCAGCGCGCACCGCTTCGAGCGTACGCATCCCCTGGGGAATGTGACCGCTCACCCGCAAGCCAAGGCGATGGGCCTCCTGCGCCATCGGCCGCACCCATGCGGGGTTGAGCGAGCCGTAGAGCTTAATGCCGAAATACCCCTCGGCCTTGGCCCTCCGCACGGCAGCGACCGCCTCCGCACGCGTGCGCACGATCACTGCGACCTGCGCCGAGTTCGGCCCTTCCCCGTCGATCAGCATGGTGGGTACGATGCGCGTGCCTAATATCTCTCCGCGCTCGATGCGCGCGCGCCGCGCCGGCGCCACCGCGGGGTTGTTGCCAGGATCGCGAACGCTGGTGATCCCTTGCGACAGAAGCAGCGGGCCGGTGTCGTCGCCGCCATAATGCTGGTGATTGTCCCACAGGCCTGGGAGCAGCGTACGCCCTGCACCCTGGTAGACAATTGCCTGCGCCGGCAGCGACGCCTCCCCAGCAGGCGTTACGCTCGCAATCCGGCCGTTGTCGACAACGACTGTCATATTGCCACGAAATGCTCGCTGCTCGGCATCGTAGATCCGCACGTTCTGGAATACGACAGGCATAGAAGGTCGCGGCGCGACGCGGGCGACCAATTCTGCGCTGCGCGCCGAAAGCGCCGCGTCCTGAGCCTGATTTAGTTGCTGCGCGACCCCTTCCCATCCGGCGGGAACGTAACTCAAAAAGCCTGCCGTTCCGAAGAACCGCTCACCCTCGTACCAGACCGGAAATGGCGAGAGCCCAACGCCCAGAATGGCGTAAGCCGTCAGCGTCTTCGTCTCGGCGCCATTGCTCACTTCCAGCGTCGCCAGGCGCTCCATGCGCGCTTGCCCGGAAGGCAGAAGCGCCAAGGTTTGGTCGGGCGCCCGCATCAGGGCGTCGGTAAATCCAATGGTGGAGTCGAGCGTGCCTCCGAAGGACACGTAATATCCCGTACCGGCGCCACCGCCATTATCGACCGGGCTACGATACTCGTAGCCGGCGCTGCTCCGCTGAAATGACTCAGCGGCATCCCCCGCGGGCGTCGAGCCGCGTACAGTCTGCGTGATCAATCCGCCGTCGGCGCCAAAACTGAGCTCCTGGTCGATGTCGGTCGCAAAGCCGCGCAAGAGCAGGTTTTCTCTTGAGCGGCGCTCCCCGTCCGGAGTGGTCCAGCGGTAGGAATGTCCGTGGATGGCGCTGGTGGAGGTGATCACCCAGTGCTCGGCGTCGGCAGGGGGCTGCGCCAATTGCGCCGCTGGGACCTGAGCTGAGGCGCCCAACGTCAGAGCCGCCAGCATTCCGAGCAACGAAATCAGAAAACGACGCATGGCCAAGCCCCTCCGCACTGCGGAACACAGCCCAAGCTGCAGGCAAAGGCAAGCCGATCTCGAAGACTGAGCGACCAGCTGCCGCGAAACTTCGGTTAGCGGGGCCGATAGCGATCCCGTAGGCGGGTCTGACGCGAGACCAGCGGCTGTTCGGCGCCTTCTATGAACACGGCTACCGGCGCGCTCATCACTTCGAGCGGATCGCCGTCCCAGATCACAACGTCGGCGAAATAGCCACGCTCAAGCCGCCCCAATTGTTCACCCACGCCAAACACTTCGGCGGGGCCGCGAGTGACGGCCGCGAACGCGTCGTTCCAATCCAATCCATTGGCGACCGCGTTCCCAGCCAGCTGCAACGCCAACCGCGCTTGATGCGCATCGATCGAGCCCGGCTGCGGCGCAATGGCGATGCGCACGCCTGCGCGGTGCAACAGCGCGGCGTTGTCGAGACGAGCCGATAGACGTTCGAATCGATCCGGCAAATTCGAAAGCGGGTCGAGGATCACCGCAATCTGCGCCCGCGCCAATTCATCCGCCACCTGCCAAGCCTCAGCTCCGCCATGGATCGCGAACCACAAGCTCGGGTTGGCGCGTTTGAACGCAATAAGGCGACGAATATCAGCCGCGCTCTCGACGCGCACCAGAAACATACCATGCCCGCGCGCGAACGGCGCCAGCGCTTCTGCATCGAGCTCATTCAACACAGCGCCGCCCTGGCCCGAGCGATAGCGGCCCGGATACTCACGCGCATCGCGCAACGCCGCCTCGAACGCCGGCCACAGCGACGCGCGAGACGAGCCAGTGCGCGTCGCGCCGGTTTCGCCCAACTCGACCACCATGAAAGCATTGGCGCGAAACACGCTGTCGGCGCGCCCGCCGAGCGCCACCAAAGCGCCGCGGCCGCCGAACATGGAAGGCGTTTCCGAGGGGGCTATCGCAGCGCGGGTGACACCCTCCATGCGCGTCACCGCCACCGCTGTGACGCCCGGATTGAAGGCCCGTCCAGCGTCGGCTGCGGCTGCCGCCAGCTCGCCTTCGATGTCGGCGTCGTTGGGCGCTCCTGAACCGGATATTTCGTTAAGGCCCACTTCGCTCATTGCGGCGAAGGCGCCGGGCGTAACGTAGCGGCCTTGCGCATCGATCACGCGCGCACCGCGCGGCGCGGCGATCTCGGCGCCCACGGCGCTTATGCGCCCATCGACAATCAGGACGTCGCCGCTCTCAATGATTCCCGCCGCGCCGTTGGTGACGACGCGCCCGTTCTGGATCAGCACCGTCTCGGCCGCCGCGGGAGCGACAATCACGAGCAATGCGGCGGCAAGAATTGAAGCCCTCATTGTCCGCGCTCCCGATAAGTCTGGCCCAACTCAAAATCGGAATGCGGTTCGCGCGCATCGCCGCGCCGATAGATCAGCGCGCCGTCCATGTAGACGTGCTCCGCCACTGCGTAAGTCGACAACGGGTCACCCGACCAGATCACGACATCCGCACGCCGTCCGGCCTGCAACGAGCCAGTCTCCTCCTCGATCCCCAAGGCGCGCGCCGGGTTGCGGGACAACCAAACCCATGCTTCCCCTCGGCTGATGCTCAGACCTGCGCGGCGCCCGTCAGACAGCGCTTTGGCGGCTTCCTGGTTCAAACGCTGCACGCCGACTTCGCTGTCGGAGTGGACGATTGCGCAGGCGCCGCCCGCGTGCACGAACGGGATGTTCTCGCGGATGCCGTCATAGGCCTCGATCTTGAAACCCCACCAATCTGCCCACATCGCCGAGCAAATCTCCTCGCGCGCCAGCAGGTCGGGGATTTTGTAACTCTCAACGGCATGGTGGAAGGCGGCGATGCGAAAGCCGAATTCGTGGGATATCTCGATGGCGTTGGCCATTTCGTCGGCGCGGTAACAATGCCATTGCAGCAGGATTTCGCCGTTGAGCACGCCAGCCAGCGTTTCCAACTCCAGATCTCGATCCGGCGGATCGCCCTCTCCGCTTTCGCGCTGCGCCTGGACGCGGCGATTGTACTCCGCAGCGCGCGCAAACGCGGCGCGATAACCCGCGACATTGCCCATGCCTGTCGACGGCGCCGAATTGCGCCCGCCATAGAC
>CXWL01017901.1_pt2 | contig 38795 bp, 22 predicted proteins | sample 590931 | NCBI WGS metagenome assembly CXWL01 (sample SAMEA3498368, study PRJEB10139) | groundwater metagenome | biome: water well; material: biofilm material | place: Germany | collected 2015-04-27 | reverse complement strand
GCCGCCGACGCCCGCGAGCGCAGTCTCGACGAGGCGGCGAGGCAATACGCAAGCACCGCGATCGGGCTCGCCGTCGACTGCCGAGAGGCGGTCGGTCGCGTCGAGGCAGCCTGGCAGCGCCTGTCCCAACCCACCCGCCCGCTCGTCGAGGATCCGAGATGACCGACCTTGCCAGCTCGCCGGCGCAGCCGGCAGCGATCACCACTGAACGACTGAGCGTGCGCTATGGGCGTCAGTCGGTTCTCGAAGAGCTTTCACTGGTGGTGCCGACGGGGGGCGTCTACGCGCTGCTCGGGCGCAACGGCACCGGCAAGTCGTCGCTGGTGCGCTGCGTCCTCGGCTGCCAGCGGCCGCAGGGCGGTCGCCTGACTCTCCTGGGCGGCGATCCCTGGGCGCGCCGGGCCGAGCTGATGGCGCGCGTCGGCGTGGTGCCCGAGACGCCCGACGCGCCGCCGGCGATGACCGCCGGCGAGCTCGGAGGCTTCTGCGCCCGCCTCTACCCACGCTGGGCGCAGGATCGCTACGACGCCCAGCTGCGCCGCTTCGGTATCGGTCAGGACCGCCCCTTCGGCAAGCTGTCGCGCGGCCAGAAGACGCAAGTCGCGATCGCCCTCGCCCTGGCGCCGACACCCGAGCTGCTGATCCTCGACGACCCCACGCTCGGGCTCGACGCCGTCGCCAGGAAGGCGGTGCTCGAGGAGCTGGTGACCGAGCTCGCTGACCGCGGCACCACCGTGTTTCTCACCACGCACGACCTAGCCGGCGTCGAGCAGATCGCGGATCGCGTCGGCATCCTCCAGGGTTGTCGCCTGCTGGTCGACGAGGAGCTCGAGACGCTGCGCGCGCGCTTCCGGCGACTGACTTGGCCCGTCGCGGCCGGCCAGGCACCAGTGGCCGCTTCCTCGTCGCCCTTACCGCCCGAGGGCAGCACTGCGCTCGGGCTCATCCCCAACGCGAGCACCTGGGGCGCGAGCGCCGTCGTCTCGCGCTTCGACGCCGACCGTCTGAGCGCCGCGCTCGCCGGCGGGCCGCCACCGCAGGTAGAGGCGCTCACCCTCGACGCCATCTTCGTCGCCCTGACCGGCCAGGAGCTCGCCGCATGAACGCCTTCGTCGCCGTGTTTCGCCGCGAGCTCGCCGCCCAGCGTCCGATGCTGCTGACCGCCGGCGCTCTGGTGCTGCTCGCAGGCTCCTCCCCCTGGTGGCCGACTTTCGCGAGCCACGACCCCGTCGAGGCGCGCACCGCGGTGGCCTTCGCGCTGACGGTGATCGGCGGTCCCCTCCTCGCCTTGCTGGTCGGCGCCTCCCTGTTTGCCAGGGATCTCGCCGACGGGAGACTCGGTTTCTACTTCGCTCGGCCGATCTCGACTCGCGCGCTCTGGCTCGGGAAGCTGGCAGCGGGCGGTCTCGTCGCACTGGTGGCAGTCGCGGTCTTCATGCTGCTGTCCCTGACCGGCATCGCGTCGATGCTGGCTGTCGCCCCCTGGCCCCTGTTCTTGGGGGCTCTGGCCATCGCTGGCGTCTGCGTGCTGCTCGGACACCACATCGCGGTCGCCGCGCGCGCCCGCTCGCCCTGGTTGCTGCTCGACTTCATCGCCCTGTTGGTGATCATCCCACTCGTCTGGGGGACGTTGACCGGGCTCTGGCAGGTCGGCGCGCACGTCGCCATGACCTGGGCCATTGCCGGCTTCGTCCTGGCCACCACCACGGCGCTGTTTGCGGCCGGCTTCCTCGCCCTGCGGAGCGGTCGAAGCGATCTCGGCCGGACCCATCGCCGCCAGGCCGTCGCGTTCTGGCCGCTGGCGTGCCTCGCTACGCTGGGGCTCGTTGGCTATGCTCGCTGGGTCACCGGGGCCACGCCGCAGGACCTGCACGTGGTCACCTGGCTCGATGCGGCTCCAACGGGACCGTGGGTCGCCATCAGCGGAGTCGCCTCGGGGCGTGGTGACTATCGCCCGCGGTTCCTCCTCGACACGGTCAGCGGGCGCTACCTCAGGGCGGACAAGACTCTGCGGCTGCCCACCGGTCTCGATCGCGTCCTGCGAAACGGCAGAATCATCTTCTCGGGCGACGGCCGGCGGGCCGCCTGGCAGAGCCAGGCTGGCGCCGAAGTGCATCTGGCGGTCGTTGACCTCGCCTCGGGCCGACTCATGGTCGATGACCAAGTGGACGGCTGGGTGGGCCCCCTCGCCCTCGATGCCACGGGCGATCGTCTCTTCTACTTCGCCGGGCAGCGCGTGATGGTCCGCGGCACTAGCCAGCGCGACACTCCCCATGAGCTCGTTCGCCTGCCCGTGGCGTCGGCCTCGGCAACCCTGCGCATCCTCGACACGGGTGAGCTGGCGATTGGCGTTCGGGAGGACATCGACGTCGCCGGCCCCGGCTATCGGCTGTGGCGTGTCGACCCCCGTTCGGGCAAGAACCAGGAGGTGCGGATTGCCGTCGCGGACGGTCTCGTCGGCAAGGCGACGCTGAGCAGCGACGGGACGCGTCTCCTGCTCGAACAGGCTGGCCTGGCAACCAGGCTCGTCGACTCCGAGACCGGCGTCATCCTCCGCGAGCTGCCGCCTACCCATGGTTGGGACCGCACGTGCCTGATGAACGACGGTGGCGCCGCCTATGTCACCGGTTCGCGCGGCCACCTCGAGCTCACCGTCATCGACCGCTACGGCCGCGATCGCCTGCGGCTTGCCCTGCCGGCGGTCCGCTTCGCGTGGTTGGTCGGCGAGCGGCGGCCCGGCCGATTGCTCTTCGGGGCCGTCAGCGAGGAGCATGGATGGCAGGGGCGCTGGCTCGCCCGCGAGGTCGACCTGGCCAGCGGGACTGTGCTGCCGGCAGGCGATGACGATCTCGAGCTGGTCAGCGACGACGTCAGCTCCTACTTTCTCAGTGGCCGCGGCGAGCTGGTGGCCGCCGCTCCGGACAGCGACGCCAAGCGGGTCGTGCTGCGCGGGCTCCAGGTGAGACCAGGCGACGCCTGATCTCGGCTGCCCGCGGGCGGAATGCCCGCGGCGACCCCGCGTGTTCTAGCTGGCGCCATGCCTGACCCAACGACAGCGCCGCCCACTCCCGAAGGTCACCCGACCGACACCGCCGCGTTCCACACCCTCACGGCGGCCGACCTCGCCCCCCGCTTTCCCGCCGGGCGCCTCGACCTCGGCCTGGCTGCGCGCGGCGACCTGCGCTGGGCCGCCGTCGACCTGACGCCGGTGGTCGACGAGGCGCGGGCACGCCTCGATCTGTCACCACTCGCGGCCGTCGCCCTCGGGCGGTGCCTGGTGGGTGCCGCGTTGCTCCAAGCCCTGGGCACGCGGCGCGTCTCGCGTCTTACGCTCGAGGTGCGCGGCGACGGGCCGCTTCGGCAGGTGGTCGCCGAGGTCGACGCGGAGGGCAACGTCCGCGGCTCGATCGCCGAGCCCCGGCTGTCGGTTGCCGGCCCGCACGGCTACTTCCCGGTCGCCGAGGCGATCGGCCAGGGGCGACTGTCGGTGCTCGAGGAAATCGGCGGCCAGATCCACCAGAGTCAAGTGGCGCTGGTGTCGGGCGACCTTGGCGACGACCTCACCCACTACCTCGAGCAGAGCAAACAGGTCGACTCCGCCGTGCTTCTCGGCGTCCTCACCCGCCCGGCGGGCATTGCGGCCGCAGGCGGCCTGATCGTCGAGGCGATGCCGGGCGCGGCGGAGGGGGCGATCGCCGCCGTCGAGGCCAACATCGCGCGCCTCGGCCGCGAGCTCCCAGGGGTCAGCCGCCTGCTCGAAGAGCGGGGTCTCGCGGGCCTGTCGGCCGCCGTCTTCGAGGGACTGGGCCCAGAGTCCGTCGAGGCGGCGCGCGAGCTGCGCTACCGCTGCCGTTGCAACCGCGACCGCTTGGGCGTCCACCTCTCGACCCTCGACCCCGCCGACCGCGTCGACCTCGCCCGCCCCGACGGCACCATCGCCGCCGACTGCGCCTTCTGCGGCACGACCTACGTGTTCAGTCGCGAGGAGCTCGGCGCTGCCGACTGATCTCGCCCCTACCAGCCGCCGCGCTCGCGGAGCGACACCCAGCGGCTGGCGTCGCCGAGGACGAGATGGTCGACCAGGGGCGGACGCCGACGGTGTCGCCGGCGTCGCTCAGGCGGCGGGTGAACTGCAGGTCCTCGGCGCTCGGCGAGGGGTCGCCGCTCGGGTGGGTGTGGAAGACGATCAGCCCGGCGGCGCCCCGCACCAGCGCCTCCTTGAGCAGTCCGCGGGGCTCGACGGCGGTGCGCTGGAGGGTGCCGCGGTAGACCTCGCGCTCGGCGAGCAGACGCTGGCGAACGTCGAGGAACAGGGCGCCCATCACCTCCTGATCGCCGCGCCCGTAGCGCAGCTGGAGGTAGCGGGCGACGGCGGCCGGGTGCACCAGGGGCTCGCGCTCGGGCAGCTGGGCGCGGGCCATGCGGGCACCGACTTCGAGCGCGGCGAGGAGCGTCGCGAGCTTGGCGTCGCCGAGGCCGTTGCGCCGCAGCATCGCCGGGTTGGCGCCGACGAGGCCAGCCAGGCCGCCGTGGCCGGCCAACAGCTCGCGCGCCAGCTCGAGGACGGAGGCACCTTGCCGGCCGGTGCGCAGCAGGACGGCGACGAGCTCGCTGTCGGACAGGGCGGCGCCGCCGTGGGCGAGCAGGCGCTCGCGCGGTCGCTCGTCGGTGGCCAGCTCGCGGATCAGCATCATGGGCGGTGAGGTCGAGCTCAGGGTCATGCCGTCTCAGACGGATTCGGCGTGGCTAACCTTGCGCTCGCCGCCAAAAAACACCCAAGCTCACTGTTTGACTCTCCCGACCGCGACTGCTACAACCCCGGCGCCGCTGCCGCCGGCTTGCGCGGCGGCCGACAACCCTGGAGACCTCCGCGATGCCCTCGCTGCCCACCAACTTCGGCCTGCTGTTCGAGAAGGATTGCCAGTACACGACGGCGAGCGTCGCCGTGCTACCGGTGCCGTTCGAGCGCACCACCACCTACGGCAAGGGCACCGCCTACGGCCCGGCCTCCATCATCCGGGCCTCACAGGCGATGGAGCTCTACGACGAGGAGCTCGACGCCGAGCCCTACCAGCAGGGCATCGCCACCCTGCCGCCCTTTCTGCCGGAAGCGTTCGAGATGGAGCCGGCGATGGAGGAGCTCGAGGGCGAGTGTCTGAAGCACATGGAGGCCGGCAAGTTCCTGGTCACCCTCGGCGGCGAGCACAGCCTGACGATTGCCCCGGTGCGCGCCGCGCGTCGCGCCTTCGGTGACATCGGCGTCGTCCAGTTCGACGCCCACGCCGACCTGCGCGCCGAGTTCGACGGCACCGCCTACAGCCACGCCTCGGTGATGCGGAGAGTCGTCGAGGACGGTATCCCGACCCTCGCCATCGGCATTCGCTCGCTGTCGCGCCCGGAGGTCGACTTCGCCCGTCAGCGCGCGCTGCCGGTGGTCTGGGGCCATGAGCTGCCGCTCGCCGTCGAACGCTTCTCGAAGCTCCTGGCCCAGCTCCCCGAGCACGTCTACCTGACCTTCGACATCGACTACTTCGACCCGTCGCTGGTGCCGGCAACCGGCACCCCCGAGCCCGGCGGCGGGCACTGGGCGCCGACCATGGCACTGCTCAAGGCTCTGTTCGCGCAGAAGACCGTGGTAGCGATGGACGTCGTCGAGCTGGCGCCGATCGGCGGTCAACCGGCGAGCGACTTCCTGACCTCGAAGCTGATCTACAAGTGCCTGGGGTACCGCACCCGCGGTTGAGCCCGGGCCACGGTTCTCGACGTCAGGTCTGCGGTCCGCGACCGCGGAGCAGCGCCGGGAGCTGCCGACCGAGGTAGCCCACGCCGAAGACCCCGAGGACCAGGATCGCGCTGACCAGCAGCGGCAGACGGAACGAGGTCGCGGTCAGCCACCAGACCAGCCCGGCGGCAACGGCGCTGGCAGCGGCGGCCGCCAGCCGACGGCCGGCGATGGCCCACGGCAGCTCGAAGGCGGGCAGATGGCGGCGCACGGCGCGCACCAGGAGGGCGACCTCGAGCCAAGCGGCGACCCCCGAGCCCAGGGCGAGGCCGGCGGCGCCGAGGCGCAACCCTCTGTCCCCGCCGCCCGACAGCGGACCGGTGAACGCGGTCAGCGGCACCTGGTCGAGCACCAGCATCATGGCGGCACCGAGGGCGCCAGCGAGCAGCGTCCGGGCAATGCCGATGCGCGCCGTCGTCCGCTGCTCGCCCAGGGCGTAGCAGACGTTCTGCAGCATCCGCGCCGAGGTCGACGGCAAGACCCCGAGGGCGTAGGCGGCCAGGGTGAGGTAGACCAGCCAGGTGTCGGCCAGCCCGAAGCGACCGCGGGCGAAGAGCCCGCCCACCACCAGGTAGCCGAAGGCCAGGTAGCCGACTACCGTCGGGATGGTGAAGAACGCCATCCGGGCCAGTCCGGCGGTCGCCCGCCGGCAAATCTCGCCCCCCTCGGCGCGGCCGGCGCGCGCCAGCTCCGGCAGCTCGGCGGCCGCCACCGACATCCCAAAGAGGCTGATCGGCAGCAGGTAGAGGGTCTGCGCCGAGCCCAGGGCGCCGAGCGCACCGGCCGCCAGGTACGACGCCAACAGCAGGTCGACGTAGGCCCCGAGCTGGGCGACGCCACGGCCTGTCACCACCGGCGCAAACGCCGCCAGCGCCTCGCGCACGCCGGCGGCCCTGGTGTCGAGCGACAGCCGGAAGCCGGTCATTTCCCGCACCACCAGCGGCAGCTGCACCAGCAGCTGCAGCCCGCCGCCGACCAGGGCGCCGAGGCAGGCGGCAAAGAGCAGGCGGTCGAGGCCGCCGCCGCCGAGCCCCCCGGTCAGCCCGCCGGCGAAGACCAGAGCGGCGACGATGGCCGCGTTCCAGACGACCGGGGCGACGTACGGCAGGAAGAACCGGCGATGGCTGTTGAGCACGCCGAGCGCCCAGGCCGAAAGCACCAGCAGGCCGGTCATCGGAAAGACGTAGCGAACAGCGGCGATGGCGAGCGGCAGGCNNAGCGGCAGGCGGTCCACCGTCGCCTCACCGGCGGCAACCGCGGCGGCGTCGGCGAGGTAGCCCGGTGTCAGCAGCGTCACCAGCGGCCTGGCGAGCAGCACGCCGAGCAACGCAACCGCCCCCGCGGTGGCGATCAGCAGACCGCAGATCGCACCAGCAAAGCGGCCGGCGTCCCCGCGCCGACCTTCCGCCAGCAGCCGGCTGTAGATCGGGATGAAGGACGCCGACAGCGTGCCCTCGCCGAGCAGGTTCTGCAGGATGTTGGGCGCCCGGAGGGCGGTACGAAAGACGTCGAGATGGGGTCCGACGCCAAAGACCGCATTGACCACGGCGTCGCGCACGACGCCGGACAGGCGACTGGCGAGGATCCCGGCAGCGACCAGAGTCGAGCCGGTGAGGCGCGCCGGCCGCTCGGTCACGCCCGCAGGCGACGCGCGACGAGCATCGCCATCTCCAGCGCCTGCTCGTAGTTCAGCCGCGGGTCGACCTGCGAGCGGTAGGCGCGGCGCAAGTCGTCGTCGGAGAGATTGCGGGCGCCGCCGGTGCACTCGGTGACGTTCTCGCCGGTGAGCTCGAAGTGGACGCCGCCGAGGTACGTGCCCGCCTTGCGGTGGGCCTCGAAGGCCTGCTCGAGCTCCAGCAGGATGTGCTCGAAGCGCCGCGTCTTGACGCCATCGGCGGTCTTCTCGGTGTTGCCGTGCATCGGGTCGCACACCCACAGCACCCGCCGCTTCGCCCGCGCCACCGCCTCGATCACCGGCGGCAGGCCGCGAGCGACGCCACGAGCCCCGAAGCGGTGGATCAGGGTGAGCCGTCCCGGCTCGTTGTGCGGGTTGAACAGGTCGATCAGCTCGAGCAGGGTCTCCGGCGCCAGGCCCGGTCCAACCTTGAGGGCGATCGGGTTCGAGATGCCGCGGAAGTACTCGACGTGGGCGCCGTCGAGCTCGAGAGTGCGCATGCCGATCCAGGGCATATGCGTCGACAGGTTGAACCACCCCGTGCGGTGCGGCACCTGCCGGGTCTGGGCCTGCTCGTAGAGCAGATGCAGTCCCTCGTGGCTGGTGAAGAAATCGACCCGCCGCAGGTTCCCGGCATGCGCTCCGGCCAGCGTCTCCATGAAGCGCAGGGCCTCGCCGATCGACTCCACCATGCGCTGGTACTCGGCCGCCAGCGGCGAGTGCTGGACGAAGTCGAGGTCCCAGTACTCGGGATGGTGCAGGTCGGCGAAGCCGCCGTCGATCAGGGCGCGGATGAAGTTGAGCGTCAGCGCGGCGCGCTCGTAGCCGCGGAGCAGGAGCTGGGGATCGGGGATGCGGTCCGCCGCCGTGAAGGCGACGCGGTTGATGATGTCGCCGCGGTAGGCCGGCAGCACGACGCCGCCCTGCTCGTCGGTGTCGACCGATCTCGGCTTGGCGTACTGGCCGGCGAAGCGACCGACGCGGATCACCTGCTTCTTGGCGCCGTGCACTAGCACCAGGCTCATCTGCAGCAAGATCTTGAGCTTGTTGGCGATGACCCCGCTCTCGCACTCGTCGAAGCGCTCGGCGCAGTCGCCGCCCTGGAGCAGGAAGCGGCGGCCGTCGGCGGCCTCGGCCAGCTGCGCTTTGAGCGCTTCGATCTCCCACGAGGTGACGAGCGGCGGCAGGGCTTGCAGCTCGCGCACCACCTGCGCCACCGCCCCGGCATCGGGGTAGGTCGGCTGCTGGCGCGCCGGCTTGGCCTGCCAGGAGGACGGGGTCCACGGGGCGGTAGTGAGGACGTCCATGATCGGGATGCTACCAGCCCGCGCCGGCGAGGGTCGCCGGCAAGCGTCAGGCGGACCCCGTTCAGGCCGGCGGCAGGCCGGGCGGGCGGAAGGCAAACCCGGCCGGCGCGCCCGCCACCACCTGCGCGCCGACGGCCACCAGGTGCGGACCGACCGACCGCTGGTCGAAGCTCCAGCCGCTGCCGTCGGGATCGGCTCCCGCCGTCGGCGGCGCAAAGACGATCCGCGGCGGCGCGGTGGCGGTGAACCAGAAGCTCGCCAGCCCGTGGCCGAGGCCACCCCCGTGCGCCTTGACGTACGCCTCCTTCAAGGTCCAGATGCCGAAGAAGGTAGCGGCTACGCCGTCCTTGCCGGCGGCGGCCACGCGCGCCGCCTCGCCGGGGGAAAAGTAATGCGCCGCAAGACCGAGGTAGTCGCTCCGGCGGTCGCGGAGCTCGACGTCAGCGCCGACGGTGCCCACCCGGCCGCGGAGATCGACGCCGGCGGCCACGGCGCATACCACCAGACCCTCGGTGTGCGCGACGTTGAACACCAGGGCACCCGCTGCCGTCGGGCCGACCAGCTCGGGCTTGCCCCAGCGCCCGGTCGCGAAGCGCCAGTCTGCCGGCGCCACCGCCTGCCCGTGTTCGGCAGCGTGCCAGGTCAAGGCGGTACGCAGCAGGGCGCGGGCGGCCACGGACAGCTGCTGGTCTCGCAGCAGACGGTAGCGCGCCGCGCGCTCGCGCTCCTCGCGCGAGAGGATCGGCAACAGCTGGCCGCCGACGACGTCGGCCAGGGCCGGCGTCGGCACCAGGCTCCAGACCGTCACCAAGGCCTCGCCGCTCTCGTCCCGCGTCGTCACGGAAACTCAGACGTCGCCCGCGGCGGCGCCCGCGGCCAGGCTCGTGGGCACGGAAACACCAAGGGCCGCGAGCCCGGCGACGAACGCCGGCTCCCAGCCGCGATTGGCCGCCGGGCTGGCAGGGCTCGGGTGCAGGACCTGGCCGACCTCGACGTGGGCCAGCGGCTCGCCGCCGCGCGCGGCGTCGGCCACGACCGTCCGCAGACGGGCAGCGGCAAAGGCGCCGATGCCGACCGCGACGCGCGGCGCCATCAGCCGCAGGACCGCGAGGAGCGCGGCATCGCAGGCCGCGAGCAGCGGCTCGCGCTCGGCGGCGGCGAGCTTGTCGGGGGTCAGATTGCGACCACCGGCGTCGAGGAAGAGCAGCGGACAGTAGTTGACGACGAAGCAGCGGGCGAAGAAGGCGTCCGGGTGGCCATAGGCGGCCTGTGCCCAGCCCCACAGACGCGCCCCGCTCACCTCCACCCGGCGGCAGGCGAGGCCGGTCACCGGCTTGGCCGGATGCTCGTGCGCCGGCTTCCCCACCGGCCGCTCGATGCCCAGCCAGTCGCGCACCGCCGGCACGGCCCCGAACGGCACCCCCGTCTGGGCCATGCCCCAAGGGCCGGGATTCATCCCCAGGAACACCACCTCGCAGGGGGAACGCGCCAGCGCCAGGTACGCGGCCACGGCGTCGCGGGCATAGCTGGTCGGGTCGTAGACGTAGGCGACTGGCGACCCGAAAGGCAGGCCTGCGAGGGTCGCCGAGAGCTCGTCGGCAACGGCGAGCAGGGCTGCGCCCGCGGCGGCGCCCGCGGCTGCGCCCGCGGCGGCGCCCACCGGCGGCAACACGGTCCCGGCGGCGGGAATCCTGGACGGGGCGCGGCTCACGTCAGAAAGCCTACCTCAGGCGGGCGGACACCTCGGCCGTCGAATATGGAAGCGAATTTCCTGGCGTCAGGCCCGTAGCATATGGTGCCCCCACAAGCAAGGAGATGCCAATGAGACGGTCGCTCGTCGTGCTCGTGCTCGCAGCGCTGGCGCCTCCGGCTGAGTCCCAACTCCTGCCGGAGGATCCCGGCGTCACCTCACCTGGGTCGCAAGCCGCATCCGGTCTGCTCGGTCTCGACCCCTCGGGCCGTGGCGTCAGGCCGCGCGACCCGGCGCCGCCGACGGCCACCGAGCCGATGGGCGAAAGCGTCGACCCAGAGCGCTTTCGCATCGCCTGGGTGGATGACCCGGCAGAGTATCGGCGGGCCCTCGCCCAAGCCCGGCGTCTGCCGGGCGAGGGCGTCCGCGTCTCCTCTCCCTGGACGCGCATCGCTGGCGGGATCTACCACTTCGATGGCATGTCCCACCGGGCGGGCCGCATGACTTCGGCGGCCTATGCCTACGACCACGCACAGGGCCGCACCACGCTCTTCCTGGGGTCGACCGGCGGCGGCCTGTGGAAGGTGGTCTACGCCGGCATCTTCGCCTTCTGGGCGCCGATCAGCGAGACGCTCCAGGGCTCGCCCGCGGTGGGCGCCTTCGCGGTCGACCCCAACAACTCGAATCGGATTCTGATCGCCACCGGCGACTCGACGCGCTACACCGGCAGCGGTGTCTACCGCACGCTCGACGGCGGCGCGACCTGGGCTCAAGTCAACCTCGGCACCGCCCTTCCAGGGGCCTTCGAGCGGATGCTGGTCGACCGCGCCAATGCGAGCGTCGTGTTGCTGTCCGGCGACACCGGCATCTGGCGCTCACCGGACTTCGGCGGCAGCTGGGTCAAGGTCTACAGCGGCTCGACCAGTGACCTGGCCCAGCACCCGACCTCGCTCGGGACCTGGTGGGCGGGGGCACCTGGCGTCGGCCTGCTCAAGTCCATCAACTCCGGGAGCAGCTTCTCGCCGGCGCCCGGCAACGTCAACCTGACGACACCGATCGGTCGCGTCTCCGTCGCCGTCTCCGAGAGCTCGCCAAACTACCTGTACGCCCTCCTGGCAGCGCCCGGCGGAACCCTGAACGGCGTCTACCGGTCGAGCAACAGCGGTGGCAATTGGGTGAAAATCTACAACACGGACGATGTCTCGTTCGGCGTCGGCTTTCAATCGAACGCGATTGCCGTCCATCCGAGCAATCCTGACATCGTGATCGTTGGCCAGGGCGGCAGCAAGATGACCTCCAACGCCACGGCGGCCCTACCCACCTGGGGCGCTGTCCAGCGCGGCCACGACGACGTCACCTCCATCGTGTTCGTGCCGCAGTCCATCGACCCCGGGAACACCAACGTCATCGTCACCAACGACGGCGGCTACTACGTCGTCGACTACGTCGGCTTCACCTACAACGGCGATGGCAATCGCCTCGGCCTCGAGGCGGAACAGGTGGTCGGACCCTACAATTCACTGGCGGCGGCGCGGACCGACCCGACCATTCTCTATGCCGGCCTGCAGGACAACGGGCTGATCAAGCTCGACACCGACGCGAGCACCAAGCTCACGTTCCAGGACGACGGCGACGGCGGCCAGGTCAGCGTCTCACCGGACAATGCTGCCCACGTGTTCTACAGCCTGGGCCTGCAGTACAACCGGGCCTACTCCCTCGCCAGCGGCTTTCACACGTCCAAGGTCCTCGTGCAGTGTGGCTTCAGTCAGCCCTGGGCGCCGAGCGTGCTGCGCGACCCCACACCAGGCCTTGGCGCCGGGGCCGAGATGTTCACCTTCGAGACGCCGGAACAGGCTCGCGTCACCGGCAGTCAGAACCTTGCGCTCAACCCCCTCAGCGCCTCGGAGATCCTGTCGATCAACCTCAACGGGATCACGCGCACGGCGTCGCTGGCGGCGGGCGACACCGACGTCGTGGCGACCAACAAGGTGAACCTCGCCATGACCGCCGCGGGCCACGCCGTCAGCGCCCAGTCCGCGGGCGGGAATCTGTTCATTTTCGCCAACACCTTCGGCGCCGGGCAGACCTTGACCGTGACGTCGAATCGGGGCTCCGGCGTCGGCACGACCGGCTTCGGTACCATCGGCCTCACCGATGTCGGCCGCGACAGCAACGCCTGGTACAAAACGATCTCCTCGACGTGCGACTGGGCCAAGGTGAACCCAACTCGATTCCCGGTCACACCAGCCGCCTTCATTCCGAACATGATCGATCAGGCCAACAACACGAGCCAATATGTGTTCTACGTCACCAGCGAGGACAGCGGCAAGCTCATCGTCCTCGACCAGGCGGTACACGGTCTGCCGGGTGCCATGGACTGGGAGGACCGCACACCGACGCTGCCCGGCACGAACAACATCGACGGTGCCGCCTTCGCCGATCGCTCGGCCCTGCAACCCAACACCGTCTACTACACCACCGGCCGTTCCCGGCCGTCACGCGCCTTCCTCAGCACCGCGCGCGGGGACACCTCTCCCCAGAGCTGGCAGGACGTCACCGGTGACCTGGCAACCCAACTGCCCTCCGCCAACTACTGGGAGTTGGTCGCCAATCCGGCCAACCTCAACGAGCTCTACCTCGCCACCGACGTCGGCATCATGCGCAGTGACGACCATGGCCAGCACTGGTATCGCTACATGGCCGGCCTGCCGGCGGTCATCAACGTGATGGACGTCGAGCTGTCGTACGACCTCACGGCAACGCCGATGCTGCGCATCGGCACCTTCGGCCGCGGCTTCTGGGAGCGCCAGCTGGGCACCGCCGACTACTTCTTTGGCGACGGCTTCGAGTCCGGCAATACGCTGGTCTGGGACAGCGACGTGCCCTGAGGCTCGGCGCCCAGCGCCGAAGGCGCCTGCTGGTATACCGGCGGCAAAGCCAGGCGGTAGACCGCCGGCGCCACCAGCTGCTCGCGGTCGACGAGCTGTCCCTGGCGGTCGAAGTGGCCCCACTGGCTGCGGGCGACATACAGCAGGGCATCACCCGCCACCGTCGCCAGGGTGGGCTCCGCCCAGCCGGCGACGTTCTGCGCCAGCACCACGCCGCCGTCGATACGAGCGCCGTCAGCGGCGAGGTCGACCGTCACGATGCGATGCGGTCGAATGCCGTTCTGGATCGCCAACAGCCGATCGTGGCCGGTCTGGCGCGGGTCGAGCTCCAGGCCGTCGATCCCGGTCAGGGCCAGCGCCGCCGGCGCTGCGAGCCACGCCAGCTCGCCGCCTGGAAGGGCGACCCGAAACAGGCCGCGGCCGTAGTCGGCAACGTAGAGCGCGGTGCCGTCACCCGCCAGCGCCAACCCCTGCGGCGACGGCAGGCTGCCGGCGGCGAGGAGGGCGCGTGGGGCCACCGAACCCGGGGCCAGGGCCCAGACCGCGCCCGCCTCCGGGTCGGTCGCGTAGACCGTCCCGTCGACGGCGACGGTCAGGGTGTCGCAGGAATGTCCGTCCTCACCGCCAGCGATGGGCGCCCGACCGACCACGGCCCCAGATCCCAGGTCGAAGGCGACGAGCTCGGCGCGCCGCGGCTCGTCGGCGCGGCCGCCGACCATGAACGGCATCGCCGAGTTGCAGGCCCAGAGACGGCGGCGCGCCGCATCCACTTCGATGCCGAGGAGGCCCCACAGGAGCTCCTTGCCATTGGCGGCGAAGTCGCTGATCACCGGCGGCGCGCCCGCGCTATGGCGCACGCGCAAGATCTTGCGCCCGTGGACGGCGCTGACGAAGATGTCGCCGCTGGCCGGATCCCAGGCCACGCCCTCGGTCGTCAGCTCGCGGTCGGCGAGCTCGAAGGCCACCTCGCTCGCCCCCGCGGTGGCCGTACCGGCCGCGGTGAGTTGCGCCACCAGGGCCTGGTAGTCGGCGCGTGGCCGCAGGCTGGCGAGGTCGTCGTCGGCGTCGAGGCGGAAGGAGAGGCCGGTGGCGGCCAGGCGTCCGAGGGTCGCCACGGCGTCGTCGCCGCGACCGGCCAGCGCCTGGGCACAGGCCAGGTTGTAGAGAAATCCGGGCACGCCAGGGCCGAGCTCGAGCATTTCCTGGGCCAGGCGGAGAAAGCCGGCGTGGTCGCCGGCCTTGTAGGCGACACCCGCCGCCCGCGCCGCGGTGTCGAGCGCCGCCAGCCGCGCGTGAGCGGTTGTGGGTTGCGACGTCGCCGCCCTGGCGGCCGACGCCAGGCAAGGCAGCAGCAAGTTGACGGCGACAACGGCGGTGAGCAGGCAGCGAGAGCCAGACATGGTGGCGTTTCTCCGAGGGGTACGTCCGACGAGCCGGGATTGTCCGCGGTTCCCCCGCGGCAGGCGCGGCAGCTGGGACGACTGGCACGGTCGCCGTGCTAGGTTCCGCCCATCAACGTGCAGTCAACCCGGGCGCCACCTCGCGCCCTCGAGTCCCCCGTCGAGCCATGCAACCCGTCGACTACATCGCGCTGGCCATCCCCGTCTTCTTCGCGCTGATCGGCGTCGAGGTCGTCGTCGCTCACCTGCAGGGCGCCCGCCTCTACCGGCTGAACGACTCCCTGAACGACATCTCGACGGGCATCGTCGACCAGGTGCTCGGGATCTTCACCAAGGCGGCGACCGTTGGCGCCTACGCCTTGGTCTGGGACCACTGGCGCCTGGCCTCGCTCGACGCCACGGCGCCCTGGGTGTGGGTGATCTGCTTCCTCGGCGTCGACTTCTTCTACTACTGGTTCCACCGCGTCAGCCACGAGGTCAACCTGCCCTGGGGGGCGCACATCGTCCACCACCAGAGCGAGGAGTTCAACCTCTCGGTGGCCCTGCGCCAGGGTGCGTTCCAGCCGCTGTTCAGCTTTCCCTTCTACCTGCCGCTGGCCCTCGCCGGCTTCCCGCCGATCCTCTTCCTCGCCTGCTCGAGCTTCGACACCCTCTACCAGTTCTGGATCCACACCCGCACCATCGACAAGCTGGGGCCGCTCGAGTGGGTGCTCAACACGCCGTCGCACCATCGCGTTCATCATGGCTGCGACGATGCCTACATCGACAAGAACTACGCCGGCACCCTGATCGTCTGGGACCGCTTGTTCGGCACCTTCGAACCGGAGCGCGCTGCGCCGACCTACGGCGTCACCAAGCCGCTGCGCACCTGGAACCCACTGTGGGCCAACCTCGACCACTACGCTCGACTGCTGCGCGCCAGCGCCCGAGCACCGAGCCTCGCCGCCGCCGCCCAGCTGTGGTGGAAGCCTCCCGGCTTCGCCCCCGACTGGGCGAAGGCAGCCGAGCCGACGCCGACGCCACCCAGCCCGCTGACCCACGGCGAGGCCGGCAAGTACGACGCCAACCCGCCTTCCGGGCTCGTGGCCTATGTCCTGATCCACTACCTCGTGGTGTTGGGAATCACCGTCTTCCTGCTGTTCAATGCCCACGACCTGACGCGGGCCTGGCGCATCGGCCTGGCGCTCTTCGTCGCCTGGTCGGTGGCCAACATCGGCGGCCTGTTCGACCGCCGCCGCTGGGTGGTGCCGGCGGAGGTGGCCCGCCTGCTGGTCCTGGGGTGCCTGGCGGCAGCGGTGACCAGCATGGCTTCGAGCGGCCCGCTGCGCACCGCCGGGCTCGTCACCAGCGGCGCGCTGGTGGCTGGGTTCGGCGCCTGGTTGCTCGCTCAGCGGCCTTCGCTGCGCCTCACGGCGACGCTGACAGCTCCCTGATCGCCGCCTCGAGCTGCTGGCGTTCGGCGGAGTCGACCTCGAGCGTCAGCGCGCGACGAAAGGCCGCCAGCGCGGCGGCGCGATCGTCGAGCACTTGCATGTAGATAGCGCCGACGGTCTTCCAGATGTCACCGCGCCGCGGGTCGAGTCGCAGCAACTGCTCGTAAAGCTGCGCCGCGGCGCGCGCCTGGCCGAGCGCGAAGGCGGCGCGCGCCGCGTTCTCGAGCGGCACCGGGTTGGTTGGATCGCGACGGGCGGCGTCGCGAAAATCGGCGAGGGCGCCGGTGACGTCGCCGAGCTCGGCCTTCGCCAGGCCGCGCTCGAGCACCACCTCGGGCTTGAAGGCGCCAGCCTGCCAAGCGGCGTCGAGGACGGCGATCGCCTCCTTGCGCTGCCCGCGCTCACGCAGCAGCCGGCCGAGGTTCGCCGCCGAGTCGGCCTGCGCCGGGTCGAGCGCCAAGGCGTGGCGGAACTCGCGCATCGCCTCGTCGGTGCGCCCGAGGTCCTTGAGCGCACCCGCCATGTTGGCCACGGGCACCGCCGACTGCGGGTTCTCCGCCGCCGCGCGCGTGAACAACGGCAGCGCGTCCGCCGCGCGTCCCAGCTGGTGGAGGCAGAAGCCGGCGAGGTTGAGCGCCACGAAGTTGTGGGCGTCGCGCTTGACCATCGCGCTGAGCTCGCGCAGGACCTCCTGACACTTGCCCTCCTGCACCATCGGATGGAGCTCGTGCAGACGTTGCGCGAGGTCGGCCATGGCGCGCGGGTCGGGGAGATCGCCGCTCACCTGACCGCCACCGCCGCCGCCAAGGTAGCCGAGGCTCGCCAACTGCGCCAACTGCTCGGCCGAGAGCTGACTCTGCGCCGCGATCTTCGGTTCGACGGTCTCCCCCGCCGCCGCGAGCAGGCGTGCGAGCTCGCCGCGCCAGCCGGCGAGACGCTCGCCCTGCTCCGCCGCCTGATCACGCGCCTCCCCGTCGGGGCTGGCGAGGTCGAACAGTGCTGGCTTGGGCGCCTGCAGAAACAGCCAGTCACCGTCCGACATCGCCCGCAGCGGATACCAGCGGTAGGAGAAGAACGGCAGGAAGCTCTCGCTGTAGCTCTTGCGGACCGCGGTCGCGGCGGGCTGTGCGGCCGGCAGCAGCGCCACGCCGTCGAGGCCTGACGGCAGCGACTGCCCGGCCAGCGAGAGCAGTGTGGGCATCACGTCCACGGTACGGGTCAGACTTCGACCCACTCGGCCGGCCGGCACTCCCGGCCCCGCCAGGAGCAGTGGCACACGGCGGGCGGCGGCGTACAGGAGCAGGCCATGCGTCGCCTCGCCGTGCTCGCCGAGCATCTCGCCGTGGTCGCCGACGACCGTCACCACCGCGCGGTCCCCCACGGCCGTCAGCAGACGACCGAGCTGCTCGTCGACATAGGCAATCTCGCCGTCGTAGAGCCGCGATGGGCCGTCGAGGCTCGCGAACCGAGTCGGCGGCCGGTACTCTTCGTGGGGATCGTAGTAGTGCACCCACAGGAAATAGGGATGGCGGAGACCGGCGACCACCTTCAGTGCCGTCTCGGTGGTCGCCTCGGCGCGGCGCTCGTCGACCTGGGTGGCGCCGGCATAGCCGGCACCAAGGTCGTCCTCATAGACCCGAAAGCCCTGGTCGAGCCCGTGCCGCTTGGCCAGCACCACCGCCGAAACCACGGCCGCTGTGTCGTAACCGGCGGCGCGCAGGCGTTCGGCCAGCGTCTCGACTCCCGCGTCCAGCGTGAACGTGCCGTTGTCGCGAACGCCGTGCCGGGGCGGAAAGAGCCCGGTGAAGATCGAGGCATGGCTGACCAGGGTCACCGGCGCCGCCGTGTCGCAGCTCTCGAAGCGCGTACCGCGCGCGGCCAGGCGGTCGAGGTTCGGCGTCCGCGCGTACGGCCAGCCCCACGCCCCCAGGTGGTCGGCGCGGGTGGTATCGAGGGTGACGAGCACCAGGTCGGGGCCGGGGACCGCGGCCGCGGGCCAGGCGGGGGCGCCAGCGAGGAGGGCCAGGACGCAGAACAGGCGAATGCGCATGGTGCCGCAAACTCTACCTTGGCAACCCCTGCATGCCCTCCCGCGACGGTCGGGATGCCTTGCCGGATCAAGTTCTGATCCGGCATGGTGCCCACAAGCCACGCATCCCCGGATCAAAGTCTGATCCACGACTCGACGTCGCCCCTGACGTTGATCCCTAAGTAGCTGCAAACATTGAAGAAACGTGCGTGACCAGAACTTGGCAGGGAGCTTGCTGAAGGCCGTCGACGCAGAGCTCGATTCCCATCGAACCCAGAGGAGATGAAACCGATGCTGAAGTCCTTGCGTGGAGTGGCCCTGATGACCGGCCTCGTGGCCGGTGTCCTGGTGGCCGGAACCGCCGTCGCCCAGATGGCCCGTGAAAGCCAGACTCGGGACACCCTGAGCCTTCTGACCGTTCTCAACGAGGGCCTGTACGTCCATCGCGACGGCCAGGACGTGGGCTCGGCTCGCAGCTTCGCGCCGGCCGCGGTCGACCGGTGGGACGCCGCCGCCGCGAAACTTCCGGGCTCCTGGACCGCGCAGGTCGACAAGCGCACCGGTGCGATCGAGTTCGCCGAGGGTAGCGGCGTCGCCTTCGTGCCCGGTCGCGGCAACAGCCTCCGCAATGCGGACCTCGGCCTGGCGCCGGACGCTCAGCCGACCCTCGCTCACCTCGAGCAGGCTGCCCGCGGCTTCCTGCCGCAGGTCGCCGGTGCCCTCGGCCTCAAGGGTGAGACCCTGGTCCTCAACCAGGGCCGCTCGGGCAACCCCGACGCGCACATCTGGTTCGTCGACTTCGACATCGTCCGCGACGGCATCGCGATCGACAACGCTCGCGTCGTCTTCCGCGTCAACAACGGCAACCTGATCCAGTTCGGCACCGAGAACCTGCCGGCGCCCGGCACCGCCACGCCGAGCTTCAAGCTCTCCCAGCGCGACGCCCTGGGCACGCTCGAGCGCTACGTCGGCGGCTTCTGGCCCGGTGAGCAGTGGGTCGACGGCGGCTCGCGGCACCTCCTCCCGATCGACCGGGACGACGCTGGCAAGGCCGACGGCTATGTCATCGGCAACGGCCGCGGCCTCGTCGCGGTGTGGCAGTTCACCTTCCGCCGTCCCGACACGGTCGGCACCTGGCGTGCGCGGGTCGATGCCGCCAGCGGCGAGGTGATCGAGTTCAAGGACGTCAACGACTACGCCTCCGCCAAGATCACCGGCGGCGCCTACACCCAGGACTACCCGGCGGCCAGCCGCAACGCCAACGAGCGCCTGGTGGCCATGCCGTTCGCCAACTACGGCACCAGCCTCTACGCCAACTCGGGCGGCGTCTACAACAACACCGGCGCGGCGACGAGCACGTTGAACGGCAAGTACGTCAAGATCACTGACAGCTGCGGCGCCATCTCGAAGGCCTCCGACGCCGCCGGCAACATCGCCCTCGGCACCGGCACCGGCACCGACTGCACCATCCCGAGCGGTGGTGGCGGCGCTGGCAACACCCACTCGGCCCGCACCCAGTTCTACAACCTGAACCGGATCAAGGAGGTCGGCCGCGGCTGGCTGCCGAGCAACACCTGGCTGCAGGGTGTGTTGACCGCCAACGTCAACCTGAACCAGACCTGCAACGCCTACTGGAACGGCTCGACGGTGAACTTCTTCCGCTCCGGTGGTGGCTGCTCCAACACCGGCGAGCTGCCGGGCGTCTCGCTGCACGAGTGGGGCCACGGGCTCGACAGCAACGACGGCAACGGCTCCTCGACCGAGAACGGCACGGGTGAGACCTACGGCGACTTCACGGCCGCCCTCATCACCCACAACTCCTGCACCGGCAACGGCTTCCTGTCGTCGAACTGCGGTGGCTACGGCAACGCCTGCACCTCCTGCTCGGGCGTCCGCGACATCGACTGGGCGAAGCACAGCCGCAACACGCCGTCGACCGCTGGCAACTTCTCGCAGAGCTGCCCGGCGAGCTCGAGCGGCTACGTCGGCCCCTGCGGCAAGGAAGGTCACTGCGAGTCGCTGGTCTCCTCGGAAGCACTATGGGACCTCGCCAACCGTGACCTGCCCAACCCGGGCACCGGCTCCGCCTGGGCGATCACCGACCGCCTCTGGTACCTCTCCCGTTCCACCTCCACCTCGGCCTTCACCTGCGTCAAGACCACCTCGCCCTACACCTCGAACGGTTGCGGTGCGGGCTCGCTGTGGAAGACGATGCGGGCGATCGACGACGACAACGGCAACCTGAGCGACGGCACGCCGCACGGTGGCGCCCTCTACGCCGCTTTCAACCGTCACGGTCTCGCCTGCACCACCGACGCGGCCGCCAGCACCACCTTCGCGGGCTGCACCCCGCCGGCCGCACCGAGCCTGACGCTCGCCGGCGGCGACTCCTCCGCCTCGGCCTCGTGGAGCGGCTCGACGGGCGTCTATGACGTCTACCGCAACGAGACCAGCTGCAACGCCGGCTTCACCAAGGTCGCCAACGACACCGCCAGCACGTCGTTCCTCGACAGCAGCGTCGCCAACGGCACCACCTACTACTACCAGGTCGTCGCCCAGCCCTCGGGCAACGAGGCCTGCGCCTCGGCGCCCTCGACCTGCATGTCGGTCACCCCGGCCGGCGTCGCCTGCACGCCGCCCGCGGCGCCCACCGGCCTCACGGCCAGCGGCGCCACCGAAACCGGTACCAGCCTGTCCTGGACCGCCGTCTCCGGCGCCACCGGCTACAACGTCTACCGCGGCACGGTCAGCGGTGGCCCGTACACCCAGGTTGGCACCTCCTCGACCACCAGCTTCACCGACAGTGGCCTGACCTGCAACACCGGTTACTTCTACGTCGTCCGGGCGGCCACGACCTGCGAGTCGGGCAACTCCAACCAGGCGACCTCGACCACCACGGCCTGCAACAACGTGCTGACCAACGGCGTCGCCAAGACCGGCATCGCCGGCGCCCTGCAGAGCCAGAACGTCTACACCATGGTCGTCCCCGCGGGCGCCAGCGGCCTCAAGTTCGTCACCACCGGCGGCACCGGTGACGCCGACCTGTACGCCAAGCTCGGCTCCGCCCCGACCACCACGGTCAACGACTGCAAGTCGGAGGGCACCACCGCCGCCGAGACCTGCACCCCGACGGCCTCCACCGCCGGTACCTGGTACGTGATGATCTACGGCTACTCGGCCTACTCGGGCGTGTCGCTGACCGGCAGCTACACGACCACGGTCAACACCCCGCCGACCGCCAACTTCACCTTCACCACCAGCGCCCTGGTGGCGACCTTCACCAATACCTCCACCGACGCCGGTGGCTCGGTGGTCGGCTCGGCCTGGACCTTCGGCGACGCCACCACGTCGACCACCACCAGCCCCAGCCACACCTATGCGGCCGCTGGCACGTACACGGTCGGCCTGACGGTCACCGACAACGGCGGCCTCACCGGTTCGACCAGCAAGAGCGTCACGGTCTCGAACACCACCACCTGCACGGCGGTCAACGACACCGAGCCGAACAACAGCAAGACCACACCGCAGACCATCACCGGCGCCTGCAACCAGATCTCCGGCACCTTCCTGAACGACACCAGCACCGGCAAGGACGACTACTACAAGCTGACCCTGCCGGCCGGCAAGACGGTGACGGCGCTGCTCAACGGCCTGACGGTCGACTACGACCTCTACATCTACAAGTCGGGCACCACCGCCGCCGTTGCCAGCGGTCTGGCGAGCGGCACCACGGCTGAGAACATCAGCTACACCAACAGCACCACGGCGGCGATCACCATCTACGTCCGCGCCTACCGCTACAGCAGCACCCGCACCACCTACCAGCTCAAGGTCAGCTACCCCTAAGACCTGAAGCGGTTCGGCTGGACTTGGCCCCCGGAGCGATCCGGGGGCCGTTTTGTTTCTGGACGACCTGCGTTGCCAGCAGCTGCGAGGCGTCGTGTAGGCTGCCCGCCATGACCACCTGGCAAGCCGCCGTCGCCCTCTTCCTGGTCATGGACCCGGTCGGCAACATCCCGCTGTTCCTGGCCCAGCTGCGACCCCTGGCGGCGGCGCGGCAGCGCGTCGTCCTCGGGCGCGAGCTGTTCATCGCCTACCTGGCGCTGGTCGCCTTCCTGTTCGGCGGGCGCTATCTCGTCGCCTTCCTCAACCTGCGAGAGGAAGCGATCAGCATCGCCGGCGGCATCATCCTCTTCCTCATTGCCCTGCGCATGGTGTTCCCGACGCTCGGTGGCGGCAGCCAGACCGCGGTCGATGACGGCGAGCCGCTCGTCGTGCCACTCGCCATTCCCGGGATCGCCGGGCCGTCCTGCCTGGCCATGGTTCTGCTGCTGATGCACGGTCACCCCGACCGCGCCCTCGACTGGCTGCTCGCCCTCACCGCCGCCTGGGCGGCGTCCGCCTGCATCCTGCTCGCCGCGCCCCTCCTTCAGCGCCTGATCAAGGAGCGCGGCCTGGTTGCGATGGAACGCCTGATGGGCATGCTGCTCGTCACCGTGGCGGTCCAGATGTTCCTCGACGGCCTCGAGCGGTCGTTCGCCCGCTGACCAAACCGGCAGCCAGCACCGCGGCCGCGGCGCCGATGGCCGGGCCATTACAATGCGCGCGTGGCCGCCACCGACCTGCGCTTCCTCGACCTTCGTAGCTTCCTCGACCAGCTCCGCCGGGACGGCGACCTTGCCGTCGTCGAGGCGCCGGTCGACGCGCGCCTGGAGGCGTCGGAGATCCACCGCCGGGTGATCGCTGCCGGCGGTCCGACCCTGCTGTTCACCAACGTCAAGGGCGCCGACTTCCCGCTGGTCACCAACCTCTTCGGCACCGCCCGGCGGGCCGAGCTGGCGTTCGGCAAGCGGCCGTTTCAGTTGATCCGTCGGCTGGTGGAGCTGGCGCAAACCCTGCTACCGCCGACGCCCGGCAAGCTTTGGGGCGCCAGGGACGTGCTCGGGGACGCCCTCAGGATCGGTATGAAACCGGTCGGGCGGGCGCCGGTGACCGAGGTCATCGATCGCGACGTGCGGCTCGACCGGCTGCCGATCCTCACCACCTGGCCGGAGGACGGCGGCCCGTTCGTCACCTTGCCCCTGGTGTACACCGAGAATCCCGACGCCGGCCACGGCGCGAGCCCGGTCGGGCGCAGCAACCTGGCGATGTACCGGCTGCACGTCCACGATCAGCGGACGACCGGCATGCACTGGCAGATCGGCAAGGGCGGCGGCTTTCACTACCAGGTCGCCGAGGAGCGCGGGCAGGCCCTGCCGGTGACCGTCCACCTCGGCGGTCCGCCGGCCCTGATCCTCGCCGCCATCGCGCCGCTGCCCGAGAACGTCCCCGAGCTGATGCTGGCGTCGCTCCTCGCCGGCTCGCGCCTGCCGCTGGTGCAAGGGCCTGGTGCCCATCGCCTTGTCGGCACGGCCGAATTTGCGCTTTGCGGCCAGGTCGCGCCGCGCGTGCGACGCTCCGAGGGCCCGTTCGGCGACCACTACGGCTACTACTCGCTGGCGCACGACTACCCTGTCTTCGAGGTGCAGGCGATCGCCCGCCGGCGCGACGCCATCTACCCGGCAACCGTCGTCGGCAAGCCGCGCCAGGAAGACTTCTTCATCGGCGACCTGCTACAGGACCTCTTGTCGCCGCTGTTTCCCCTGGTCATGCCGGGGGTCGAGCAGCTGTGGTCCTACGGCGAGACCGGCTACCACTCGCTGACGGCGGCGCAGGTCAAGGAGCGCTACAAGCGCGAAGCCATCGGCTCGGCCTTCCGCATCCTCGGCGAGGGCCAGCTGACGCTCACCAAGTTCTTGCTGGTCGTCGACCGCGGCGTCGACCTCCGGGACTTCCGCGCCACCCTCGAGCACGTGCTCGCCCGCACGCAGCCGGAGACCGACCTCTTCGTCTTCGCCAACGTCTCGATGGACACCCTCGACTACAACACCACGAGGATCAACGAGGGCTCGAAGGGCCTGCTCCTCGGCGTCGGCGACGCCGTACGCGACCTGCCCCGCGAATTCCGTCCGGCCGTCGCGCCGCCGCCCGAGGTCAACGACGTGCGCGTGTTCTGTGCCGGCTGCCTGGTGCTCGGCGGCCCGCGCTACGCCGAAGACCCCGGCGCCGCCCGTCGTCTCGCCGCCCACCCAGCCTTCGCCGGCTGGCCGCTCCTCGTCCTCTCCGACGAGCCGCGGCGGGCGGCGGCCAGCGTCGTCAACTTTCTGTGGACCACGTTCACCCGTTTCGAGCCGGCGGCCGACCTCCACGCCGCGCGCACCGCCGTCGACCGCAACCACCTCGCCTTCATCCCGCCGATCCTGATCGACGCCCGACTCAAACCGGGTTTCCCTACCGAGCTGTTCGCCGACCCCGAGACCGCGGCGCTCGTCGGCCGGCGCTGGCGCGAGTACTTCCCCGCTGGTGGGGTCGAGATGGGCGACTCCGACCGTGCCCATCTCGATGCCGTTGGCGGGTAGTCCGCAATCGACCACGGCGCCGCGGCTCGGCCGACGACGTCTGCCGGGGTTCCTGTTCGCGCTGCTCGTCTACCTGGCGACGGCGCGGAGCCTGCTCTACCTGATCGGCTTCGTCACCAACGTCCTCGTCCCGAAGACGATCGACAACGGCCCGGTCGCCACGCCGGCGCTGGCAGTGGCCGTCGACCTCGCCCTGCTTCTTGCCTTCGCGATCCCGCACAGCCTCCTCGCCCGACCGAGGCCGAAGGCCTGGCTCGAACGGCTCCTGCCACCGGCGCTAGAGCGCAGTGCCTACTGTCTGGTCGCCGTCGTCACCCTCGATCTGCTGATGTGGCAGTGGCGCCCGCTCCCAACCGTCCTCTGGGACGTCCAAGCCGCCTGGGGTCGCCACGCGCTGGCGGCCCTCGCCGGCGCCGGCTGGCTGCTCGCCCTGGCGTCGACGCTGTCGCAGGGTCACTTCACGCTCTTCGGCCTGCGGCAGGCCTGGTGCTGGGCCACTGACCGTGGGTGGGAACCGAAGCTCGTCCTCGACCGTGGCCTCTACGCCTGGTTTCGCCACCCGCTGTACGCCGGCTTCCTGCTCGGCATCTGGTCGACGCCGCGCCTCACCGTCGGCCACGCGCTGCTGGCCACGACCTTCAGCGTCTACACGCTGGTCGGCGCCGCCCTCGAGGAGCGCGACCTCCGCCGGCAGATGGGCGACTGGGCCATCGCTTACCAGCGGCGGGTGCCCGGGCTGCTGCCGAGCCCTTGATCGCGAGCCTGTAACCACCCGCGCGGCGCGACCGTCTGGCCTCCTGAACCCACCCTGGAGGCGCCATGCCCAAGCTCCGTCGTTTTGCGGCCTTGTCCGCCCTGCTCGCCCTGAGCGCGGCTCCCGCCGCTCACGCCTACTCCGAGGACGTCTGCGTCTTCCACGTCGCCAACGGCAGCGCGGTTGACCCGGACCACGTCTACGCCTACCCGTTCAACTGCTACGACCTGCAGTGCCTCGACGGGCCCGGCCCGTCGTCGAGCGGCCCGCGCTGCGCGGTGAGTGGCCTGATGCAGTACCTGGCGGTAACCATGGCCCCAGCCGCCAACGGCACACCCCGCTTCGACGGTCACAGCGCGCTGCACTTCGACGTCCTGTTCACCCTGGCACGCATCGCCGGGCTCGGGCATGACGAGGCGCTCCGCCTGGCAACCTGGGGCGAGTCGGTGGACCTCGGCGCCTACCGGCCGGTGGCGTCGATCGACCGCGCACAGACCCCCAACATCGGCACGCTCGGCGTCGGCAGCAGCGAGGAGAACATCAACGGCCTGACCCGCGACAACGTCAAAACCAACGGTTTCTGGCTGCACTACGTCCCCTGGCTCGCCGACGGTAGCCACGCCAGCCACACCGTCACCGTCGCCGGCTACAAGGCCTACCTCGCCAACCCGGCCAACACCGACTTCGACGAGCTCGAGCGGCCGCTCACCCACGTGCGCGACTGGGCGCTCGCCAGCGGCGGTGCCCGTCCCCTGTGCACCCTCGGCTTCACCAACGCCGACGGCACCTGCGCGAGCGGCGGCGTCTACGTCTACGCGGCGATGCTCGGCGACGCGATCTACAACGAAGGCGTCACCCCTCTCGGCGTCCAGCCGGCGCACCAGCTCGCCGACGGCAGCTACGACCTCGCTGCCGGGCAGGCGCTCTCCGGCACCGTCGAGGCTCTCGGGGTGTACCTCCACGTGCTGGGCGATCGCCTCTCCCACGATCTCTGCCTGCGCGACACACCGATCAGGCCGGCGACCGGCAGCAGTCAGACCTGCGACGGCGAGCTTGCCTGGCAGTATGAGCTTCGCTTCACCGACGCATGCGGGCAAGCCAGCCACACCGTTCGCCACTATCTCGAAACCGGCCACGGCGACGCGACGCCCAGCCGCACCATCAACGGCATCAACCTGGCGGCCCGCGAGCTCGCCCTGTGGAGCACCAGCCATCAACTGACACCGGCTCCGCCGCGCGCCGGCCTCCCTGCCTTCCTCGCCAACGGCAAGGTCAACGAGGCCTTCATCCGCCGCCTGATCGGTACCGCGGAGCGCCCCGGGCTCCTCCCCCAGGCGATCGGCGAGCCCTGCGCCAACCGCCGCGCCGAGCGCCTCTGCGCCCTGGCCCGCGACGGCTACGGTATCGGCTGGTACGACGGCAACACCGACTGCCGCTACCTGAGCTTCCCTGGCGACACGAGCTGCGCCTCGCCGACGCCGTCAGAGCTTGGAGCGGGGGCGCCACGGCGGCCGACTGAGTGCCGAACGAGCCGTGGTTGCTATCATGCGGGGGATCGGCCGCGGACCCGCGTCCCGCCGCCGATCCCTCCCATGACCCAGAGAGTCCGACATCAGACGGTTGGCGTTCGCGTCGGCCGCGTGCAGGTGGGCGGCGGTGCGCCGGTGGTGGTGCAGTCGATGGCCAACACCGACACCGCCGACCCGGTGAGCACCGCCCGGCAGTGCATCGAGCTGGCGCAGGCCGGCTCGGACATGGTCCGCATCACCGTCAACATCCCCGAAGCCGCGGCGGCGGTGCCCGAGATCAAGCGACGGATGCTCGACGCCGGGGTCGAGGCGCCGTTGATCGGCGACTTCCACTACAACGGTCACGTCCTCCTCACCCAGCACCCCGACTGCGCCCGCGCCCTCGACAAGTATCGGATCAACCCCGGCAACGTCGGCAAGGGGCGACGGCGCGACGAGCAATTCGCGACCATCGTCAAGGTGGCGGCGGACCACGGCAAGCCGGTGCGCATCGGCGTCAACGGCGGCTCGCTCGACCAGGAGCTGGTGATGGCGCGGATGCAGGAGAACACCGACCGCGACCTCGGCCTTTCCGCCGAGGAGATCTACGACGAGTGCATGGTGCTCTCGGCCCTGCAATCGACGGCGGCGGCGCTCGAGAACGGGCTGCGGGAAGACCAGGTCATCATCAGCTGCAAGGTCTCGCGGCCCAACAACCTGATCGCCGTCTACCGCGCGCTGGCCCGGCAGACGCACCAGCCGCTCCATCTTGGCCTCACCGAAGCCGGCATGGGCATCAAGGGACTGGTGTGGTCGGCGGCGGCCATGGGCGTGCTGCTCGACGAGGGCATCGGCGACACCATCCGCGTTTCGCTGACGCCGCGCCCGGGCGGCGACCGCCGGGAAGAGGTCTACGCCGCCTGCGAGCTGCTGCAGTCGCTCGGCATCCGCAGCTTCGCGCCCAGCGTCACCGCCTGCCCGGGCTGCGGGCGCACCACCAGCACCACCTTCCAGCAGCTCGCCGAGCACGTGCAGGGCTATCTGCGCGACCAGCTGCCGCGCTGGAAGCAGGAGTACGAGGGAGTCGAGACGATGACCCTGGCGGTCATGGGCTGCGTGGTCAACGGCCCGGGCGAGTCGAAGGCGGCCAACATCGGCATCTCGCTCCCCGGCACCGGTGAGGCGCCGACGTGCCCGGTCTACATCGACGGCCAGCACTTCACCACGCTGCGCGGCAACTACGAGGAGCTCTACGCTGGCTTCCGCGCCATCGTCGACGACTACGTCGACAAGTCGTACGCCCGCCGCGAGCCCGCCGCGGTCTGACGGGGCGCGAAACCTCTGCTGCTCCGAAGACGGGTTGGTCTTGCAGACGCCGCAGGGGGCGTCGGCGCGCGGTGGGACGCCAGCGACGGAGGGCTCCCGGGGCGCGGAGACCGGCACCAGATGTCCGGCCTCGCTCGCTCGGTTGGTCCGGGCGAGCACCTCGGGAAACCGGCGCGGTGAAGCGAGGGACCCGCCGCGCGACGGCGCGCCCGGTCGGCCAACCCTGTTCATCACCTGCCGTGGCCAGAACGGGCCATGGGACGCTGCAAGGCGACGCGGCGGCGGCCTGAAACCCTGACTCGCCCAGCCCGTAGCTGTCTCGAAGGCCGCCGACGCGGTCGCTGCCCGATCCTCGCCCCGAATGTTCGTCTGGACCCCTCCCGGAGGCCCGCATGACCCGTCTTCCCCGCACCTCGTCCGCTTGGCTGCTGGCGGCACTTGCCGCCGCCGCGCCGGCCGGCGCCACCGAGTCGATCCGCCTCAGTCGCGACGTCGTTCCCGTGCACCAGAGCCTGCGCCTGGTGGTCGACGCCGACCAGACCAACTACGCCGGCTCGACGGTGATCGACGTCGAGGTCCGTCAGCCGGTGACGAGCTTCCGTTTCCATGGCGAGGGCCTGCAGCTGGCCCGCATCGAGCTCGTCAGCGGACGCCGCCGGACGCCTCTTCAGGTCACGGCCACCGCGGACGACGGCACCCTCACCGTGACCGCCGCGAAGCCGCTTCCCCTCGGTAAGGCCCGACTCGAGATCGACTTCAGCAACGACTTCGAGACCCGCGGCGTCGGCCTCTACCGTCTCGAGACCGGCGGCCACGCCTACACCTTCACCCAGTTCGAGGCGATCGACGCGCGCAAGGCCTTCCCGTGCTGGGACGAGCCGTCCTTCAAGATCCCGTTCGAGGTCACCCTGACGGTGCCGGTCGGCCACCTGGCGGTCTCCAACACGCCGGTGGCGAGCGACACCCTGAACCAGGACGGCACCCACACCGTCGCCTTCGCCGAGACCCGCCCCCTGCCGGTGTACCTGGTGGCGTTGGCCACCGGTCCGTTCGACACCGTCGACATCAAGGGGCTGTCGGTGCCCGGCCGCATCGTCACCGTCAAGGGCCAGGGCGACCTCGCCGGCACCGCCATCGCACTGACGCCCCCCATCCTCGCCGCCCTCGAGGACTATTTCGGGTCGAAGTACCCGTACCCGAAGCTCGACCTGCTGGCGGTCCCCGAGTACTGGTACGGGGCGATGGAGAACGCCGGTGCGATCACCTTCAAGGACGACATCCTGCTGCTCGACCCCAAGGCCGTCAGCTTCGGCGACAAGCGGCGGCTGGCCTCGATCATCGCCCACGAGGTTGCCCACCACTGGTACGGCGACCTGGTGACCATGGACTGGTGGGACGATCTGTGGCTGAACGAGGCCTTCGCCTACTGGGTCGACACCTGGTTGCCAGAGACCCTCTTCCCCGAGCTCGCCCTGCCCACCGAGGGCATCGGCGGCGTCCAGGCGGCGATGGGTCTCGACGCCACGGCGACCACCTTCCCGATCCGTCAGCCGGTCACCAATGTCGTCAACCTCCTCGAGTCGTCGGGCCTGCTGACCAACCAGAAGGGCGAGGCTCTGATCCAGATGACCGACGCCTGGCTCGGCCACGAGACCTTCCGCACCGGCGTCCGCGCCTACATGCAGCAGCACGCCTGGGGCAACACGGTAGCCAAGGACCTCTTCGACGCCCTGTCGAAGGCCTCCGGCCAAGACGTCGCGGCGATGATGTCGAGCTTCCTCGACCAGGCCGGCGTGCCGATCGTCAGCGTCGAGATCCTGCCCACCGCGCCCGGCTCTCCCGCCCAGGTCCGCCTGACGCAACGCCGCTTCGTCGTCAGCGACGGCAGCGGCGACAGCGCCCAGGTCGGAGCCGGCCAGCTGTGGCGCATCCCCGTCGGCCTCCGCTACCCCACCCCCGACGGCACCCACGTCCAACGCGTGCTCCTGACCGCCGCCGAGCAGGTGGTGTCCCTGACCACCACCAGTCAGCCGAGCTGGGTCCACCCCAACGACGGCGAAGTGGGCTACTACCGCTGGCAGGTGGCACCGCCAGTCCTCGAACGGCTCCTCGCCCAGCCGGCGGTGATCCTCTCGCCGCGCGAGCGGGCGGGCCTGGTCGGCCACCTCGGCGCCCTCTTCCGTCAGGGCAGCCTGCACGGCGACGCCTACCTCGCGGCCCTCGCGCACTTCGCCGACGACCCGTCGCCGCAGGTCGTCGACACCCTCGCCGGCGCCATCGGCGGGATCTACACCACGTTCTGGACGCCCGAGCTCGACGCGGCCTTTGCCCGCTACCTGCAGGCAACCCTCGGACCGTCGCTGACCCGCTTCGGTCTGACGCCCAAACCAGGCGAGGAGGAGGGTGTCTCGCTGCTCCGTCCCGACCTCATCGGCTGGCTCGGCGACCGCGGGCACGACGCCACCGTCCGCGCCTACGCCCTGGACACCGCCGCCGAGGTTCTCGCCGAGACGTCCGCGGTCGACGACGAGATCGCCGGTGCCGTCCTCGAGCTGGCGGCCCACGAGGGCGACGGCAAGCTATTCGACACCCTGCAGCAGAAGTTCGAGAGCGCCGAGAGCAGCGCCGACCGCAGCCGCTATCTCGCCACCATGGGCGCCTTCCGCGATCCCCAGATCGTCGCCCGCGCCCTCGACTACAGCCTGCGCGGCCAGCTGCGCCCGCAGGAGCTGTCCGAGATCCCGCGCAACCTCGCGCAGTACCCGCCGCAACAGGACCTCGTCTTCGACTGGATGACGACCCACTACGAGACCATCGGCCAGCGCATCCCGCCGATGTTCATGGCGTTCGCCCCCTACTACGCCAGCGGCTGCTCCCTCGCCCGCCTGGCCAAGGCCGAGACCTTCTTCGCCCAGCCGGGCCACGACGTCATGGGCACCGACGTCCAGCTGGCGCGGGTGGCCAACGGCGTCCACACCTGCGTCGCGCTCCGCGAGCGCGAGCAGACAGCGGTGCGGGCCTTCCTCACTGCGCCGTAGCGGGAGTCTCTACGGCGTGCTCGCCGCCGGCAGCAGGATCTCGAAGACGGTGCCCTGACCGGGGCGGCTGCGGGCGCTGATCCGTCCGCCGCCCTGGTGCACCAGGGTGTAGACGATCGCCAACCCGAGGCCGCTGTGCTCGCCGTCGGCGCGGGTGCTGAAGAACGGCTCGAAGACGTGCCGCAGGATCTCCTCGCTCATGCCGCAGCCGGTGTCGGCGCAGCGGATGAGCACCGCCTCGCGGCTGCGCCCGTCGGCCGCCAGGGGATCGGGTGCCAGGTCGGCAGCGAGGGAGAAGGTGCCGCCGGCGGGCATGGCGTCGCGGGCGTTGGCCGCCAGCTGGCGCAGGATCTCGGTGAGCTGCGGCGCATCGGCAAGGATCGGCGCGAGGTCCGGGGCGGTGGTCACCTCGAGCGCCACCCGCGGCCCCAACACCGCCCGCAGCTCCCCCTCGGACTCCTCGAGGAAACGCGCCAAGTCCAGCGCGCGACGTGGCGGCTGGCTGCGCTGGGCGAGCGAGCGCAGGCGCTCGGTCAGCGCCGCCCCGCGCTCGGTCTCGCGCTGCACCTGCCGCTGGTGGGCAAACGACGACAGGTCGCCGTCGGCGTCGGCGCCGAAGGTGGCCTCTCCGGCATGCTGCCCGATGCGGTGCAGAATGCGCTCGAACTCGTCCGCGATGCCGCCGGCCAGGCGGCCCACGGCCTCGACCTTCTGCGCCTCGGCCAAGCGGCCCTCGAGCTCGCGGCGCGCGGTGACGTCGCGACCGATGGCCTCGAGCAGGGGCGGCCCCTCGGCGGTCGGCAGCGGCCCGGTGGCGAGCTCGACGACCACCGTGCCACCGTCCTTGCGCTCGAGCTCGAGCTCCAGGGTGCCACCGAGAAACTCGTCGCTCTCGGTGAGCCATTCGAACAGCAGGCCGAGGTAGCGGTGGGGCACCAGGTCCTGGAGCTTGCGCCCGAGCAGCTCCTCGCGGCGATAGCCCAGCGTCACCTCACAGGCGCGGTTGACGGCGTGCAGCCGACCGCTGCGATCGACGGCCAGGATGAGGTCAGAGGCGTGGTCGATGAGCGTCCGGTAGCGCTCCTCGCTCTTCGCCAGCTCGTGCGTTCGTCGCGCCACCAGAGCAGCCAGCGTGCGCTCGCGACGCTCGTGCTCACCAGCACGAATACGATCGGCCGCCCACACCACCAGCACGGCGCCGAGCAGGTAGCCGACCCAGGCCATCGGCGAGCGGTACCACGGTGGACGCACCGAAAAGGCAAAGCTGGTGGGCGGGCTCTCGCGGCCGACCGTGTCGCGCCCGGCGACCCATAGGCGGTAGTGCCCCTCGCGCAGCCGCGGGAAGGTGCGCACCGATTCGGCGGACCAGCCCGACCAGCGGTCGTCCAGCCCTTCGAGACGGAAGCGAAACTGGTTCCGCGCGACGTCTTGATAGCTCGGCAGGACCGCCGTCACCTGGAGGTTGTTCTCGCTCCAGTCGAGCGCCGGCGGTTCGGCGGCGGCGGCGACGCCGTCGGTGATCAGCGCACGCGTCTCGTTGGCCACCACCTGCCGCAGGAGCGTGGGGCGCGCCGGCGGCAGGGCCAGGGCCGAGCGCGGATCGTAGAGGATCAGCCCGTCGACGCCGCCGATCCAGACGCGGCCGTCGGCCGTCGGCTCGAGGGCGAAGTACGAGCCCTCGGCGATCCGCCGCAGCGCCGGTTCACCCGCGTCGTGACCCGCGACGATGGCCCGAATGCCCCCCCATTCGCTGCTGCGCCCGGCGATCAGCCAGGCACGACCGCCGCGGTCCTCGACCAGCCGGGTGACCCACGTCGAGCCGTCGGCAAACTGGGGTCCCAGAATCGGCTCGGGCACGAAGCGGTTGGTCGCCGCGTCGTAGCGCAGGAGCCCGCGCTCGCTGGTGAAGACGACGCGACCGTCGAGCTTGGAGACCGAGATGCGACCCCGCGGCAGGCCGGCCTCCTCGCCCCAGCGCTCCACCGTTGCCTGCCGCGGATCGCCGGTGCGCGGATCGCCGGTGCGCGGGTCGCCGGTGCGCGGGTCGCCGGTGCGCGCGCCGCCCACCCCGCGAAAGTCGAGGCGGAGGACGCCGTTGTGGTTGGTCCCCGCCCACACGCGACCGTCCTCCTCGACCAGGGTACGTAGATCTTCGCGCGCCGTCGCCAGCATGCCGCGCTCCTGCCAGACGCCGTTCGGCGTCGGCCGCGCGAGCAGTCGCAGCCCTTCGAGCTCGGCAACCAGCAACAGCGACGGCGTGCTCGCTGGCGCCAGGAGGTAGAGGGCAGTGCCGCTGGCGACCAGGCGCCCGTGGTCAGGCTCGCCCGGTCGCTCCGCCGGGTCGATCGCGTACACACCGTCGTTGGTGGCGGCGAAGAGCTCGCCGCCGACCTCCTCGAGGTGGTACGCCGCGGAGTCGACGCCGTCGACCGCCACGAACCGCGCCTCGCGGGCAGCCGCCGGGTCGAGACGAGCGACGCCGGCGCTGGTCGCCACATAGGTCCGCCCCTGGTGCTCCCTGACTGCCGCCACCATGCCCTCGAGTCCCTGGCCGCGGCCGAAGTGGGAGAGCGGCGAGAACAGCTCGAGCCGTGCCGCGCTGCTGTTCATGCCCAACCACAGATCGTGGTCGCGGTCGAGGAAAAGGAACTTGACGTCGTTGTCGCCGAGGCCGACGTGACGGTCGTAGTGGGCGAGCAGCGTGCCGTCGACGCCGACCTGGAAGACGCCGCCCTGGAGCGTCGCGATGGCGAGGGAGCCGTCGGGCAACGCGATCGCGTGGTACGGCTGATCGGCGATGAGCTCGCCGTCGACGGCGGTCGGCAGGCGTTCGACACGACCGCCGAGCAGGCGAAACAGGCCGCGGTCGCGGGTGACGATCAGCAGGTCGTCCCCGTCCTTCCCGACGCCGCCCGGGAAGGGCAGCACGGCGTAGACGCGATCGGCGGCGAAGGCCTCCCCGCCGGGCACCGGGACGAGGTCGTCGCCGTCGAGGCGCTCGAGCCCGGCGCCACGCGCCAGGACGTAGAGCCGCTCACCTACCACGTAGGAGAAATGGAAGCTCCGGGCCGGCCGCCAGACGCGCATCTCAGGCTCGCCCTCGCGCCAGCGAAACAGCCGGTCGTTGGCCTGAAAGTACACGCTGTCGCCGATCGCATGGGTCTTCCAGACGTCCGAGAAGGCCCGACGATCGGCTGACGGCACGCGGTCGAGGAGCGACACCCAGGCCAACCGGCCGTCGGTGCCTGGCGCCAGATACCCGAGCTCGGCCTGGGCGCCAGCAAAGACCCGACCCTTGGCGTCGACGGCGAGCGAGCGCACCGTCGACAGGTTGGGCGGCGGGATCACCCCCCAGTTGCTGCCGTCGAACTGCAGCACGCCGTCGCGGTTGGCGAAGTACAACAGACCCTGCTGGTCCTGGACGATGGCCCAGATCTGCGGATTGGCCGGCGGCCGGTAAGCGGTGACCGCCGGCCAGCCACGCGGCTGGCGGTAGCCGGCGTTGACCGTCGGCACCGCCGGGCCGTCGGGCTCGACGGCCACCGCCAGAGCGACGGCGGCGCCGGCGAGCAGCCCGAGGCCGAGGAGGGCCGGGCGCAACGAGAGTGGAGGAATCCGCAAGGTAGACCGATCCTAGCCGGAGCGGCGACGCTTGCCTCAGCCTTCTGGTTCGGGTCGCTCTGGTGCGCTTCGCGGCCGAACGGCTGGACGCAGCGGCAACGGAGCCAGCCGCGCGAGCGGCCCGCTGAACCGATGCCGCACCCGCACCAGCAGCAGCAGGGCCACCGACGCCAGGCCGGCGGTCAGCCCCCACCACAACCCGCGCGCTCCAAGCCCGGAGTGGATGCCCGCCCAGGCGGCGATCGGCAGGCCGACCAGCCAGTAACCGACCAGGTTGATCACCGCCGGGACCCGCGTGTCGGCCGCCCCGCGCAACACCCCCAAGGACACCACCTGGATGCCGTCGAAAATCTGGAACACCGCGGCGACGGCAATCAGTGACGCGGCCAGGGTCTGGAGGTCGCGGTCGGGGGTGAACAGGCCGGCCAGCGGCCAGCGGCCGAGCGCGAACAGCGTCGCGAAGACCAGCATCACCGCGACACCGAGCACCATCGCGCAGGCCGCAGCCCGCCGCGCGCCGAGGGCGTCACCGGCACCGATGGCATTGCCCACCCGCGTGGCGCCGGCGGCACCGATGCCGAGCGGCACCATGAACGACAGGCTGGCGAGGTTGATGGCGATCTGGTGGGCGCCCAACGACGTCACGCCGATGGTGCCGGCGATCAGCCCAACGGTCACGAACACCCACATCTCGAGCGCCACCTGGGTGCCGATCGGGATCCCCAGACGTAGCATCTGGGCGTACGACGCGAGCGCCCACACCCGCTCGCCGAACCCGTGCCACACCGCGCGCAGGGGCCGTCGAGCGCTGGCGAGGAGGATGGCGAGCATCGCCCAGCGGGCAAGAGAGGTCGAGTAAGCCGAGCCGGCAACGCCCAGCGGCGGCAGGCCGAAGGCGCCGAAGATCAGCACCCGGTTGCCCGCGAGGTTGATCAGGTTGCCGACGACGATGGCAACCAAGGCCTGGCGCACCATGCCCATCGCCTGGAGCGTCTGTCGCACCACCGTGAAGAGCACGAAGGCGGCATTCGAGAGGGCGATCGCCCGCACGTAGATGGTCGTGCCGGGCAGCAGCTCGGCCGGCTGGCCAAGGAGCCCGAGCAGCGGCCCGGCGTCGAGCATGAGCAGCGTCAGGGGTACGGTGAGCGCCAGTGCAAGGACGATCCCGCGCGCCAGGTGCTCACCGGCCAGCCGTCGCTCGCCGGCGCCGTGGGCTTGGGAGACCAGTGGGTCGAGCGCCATCAACAGCCCCTGGGCGGCGACCAGCAGGCTCATGCTGTAGATGTTGCCCAGCGCCCCGGCCGACAGCGCCAGCGGCGACAGGTTGCCGAGCATCAGAGTGTCGACCGTCCCCATCAGCATCAGGCCGAGCTGAACGATGACCACCGGCCCGGCCAGACGCGCGAGAGCGAGAAGCTCGCTGCGGGTCACCAAGGGGAACGGAACGAGCAGGCGATGGTGAGGCACGGCGGCATTGTAGAGGGCCAGCGCGGCGGCATCGCCGCCGGGCACCTCATGCCCCGCGCAGCGCGTCGAGCAGGACGCCGCGCACGCCTTGGCGCGCGGCCAGCCAGCCGCTGGCGAGACCGGCGACCCAGACCGCGGCGAGGGTCAGCAGCGGCCAGCTCCAGGCCACCTGCCCACCGTGGGCGAGCGCCGTCGGCAGGGCGGCCGCGAGGCCGGCCGCGGTGCCCAGGCAGCTGCCGATCAGCAGCACCAAGGCCTGCTCGCCAGCGACGATCTGCACCAGGCGGCGCCGGGAAAAGCCCATGGCGCGCAGCGCCGCGAGCTCGCCGCGGCGCTCGAGCACGCCGCGGAGAACGACGATGGCCAGGCCTACGGTCCCCAGGAGGAGCCCCAGACCGCCCAGCGCGGAGAAGGCCTCGAGGTAGGTGTTCTCGACCGCCAGGTAGACCGCCAGGCGGTCCGCCGCGGGCCGCACGTCGAGACCATAGGGCGCCAGGGCCCGCTCCAATCCCGCCGCCACCTCGCTCGCCACCGACGGCGACGCGCCTGGCATCGCGATGAGGAAGAAGCCTGCTCCCGTCCGACTCGGAAAGTGTCGCCGCAGGGCGGCCTCCGAGATCAGCAGCTCGCCTTGGAACAGCGAGCCGGCCAGCAGCCCGACCAAGCGCAGCCGCAGGGGGCGGCCATGCTCGTCGCCGACCGTGATCTCGCCGCCAAGCCGCTGGTGCAGCACCCACTGGACCGAGGCCGCGTCGCCCAGGGCCGGGACGACGTCCGGGCCGAGGTCGCGGTCGAGCCAGCGCCAGGGATTCGACGCCGTCGCCGCGTCCCCAGGCAGCACGTCGGCAAAGCGGAAGCCGCCGCGGGCCACCTGGCTCGCCGGCACGCCGAGCAACCGCGGCCGCTGCGGCTGGTAGAGATTCAGGCAGCTGACGTCGTCGCCCGGAACGACCGCGAACGACGTCACCGTCGCGGCGACCAGGCGCGTCAGCAACCCGTCATCAAGGCCGAGCTCGATGCGTTCGGCAGCAGCCCCGAGATCGCGACGCAGCGCAACGTCGCTGGTGGCCAGCAGGTCGTAGCCGCCGAGGCCCCCGTCGAGGCCACCGGCGGTGCTCGGCTGCTGGTGGCTGGCGGCGAGGGTCACGAGAACGAAGCAGGCGACGGCGAGCAGCGACACCGTGAGCCGGCTGCGACCCGGCTGGCGGGCCAGGCCCGACGCGATCACGGCGAGCAGACTTCCCGACGCCGTGCCGCTGCGGGCTGCCCGCGCGCACCATGCGGCAAACGCGGCGAGACCGCCGACCAAGAGCAAGCCGCCGGCCGCGAACGCGAGAATCGGCCGCTCCTCGGCCGCGGCGAGGACCTGGGCCACCGTCAGCCCGACCACGCCGAGGGCACAGAGGCCGGCAAGGACACGAGCTCGCCTGCCACGGCTCCCCATCGGCACGTCGCCGGCGAGCTCACCCGCCAGCAGCGCCCGCGGCGCCGGTCGCTGCAAGCGGCGCAGGCGCCACGCCATGGTGGCCAGGGCGAGGGCCAAGGCCACCACGGCACCGATCCCGACGGCGGACCCACCGAGGTGCAGGCGCAGTCGCTCCGTCCCCACCGCCGGCAACCACCACGTGCGCAGCCCGAGCAACATCAGGGCCGCGTAGCCCAGACCAAGGCCACTGCCGAGCACCACGCCAACGCCAGCAACCACGCCCCCCTCCGCGAGCAGGCGACGGCCGACCTGCCGCGCAGTGAATCCGAGAGCGCGCAGCAGCCCCACTTCCGCCGTTCGCTGCTCCACCGCGAGGGCGAACAGCAGCGAGACCAGGAGCAAGGCCGAGACCAGCACGAACACGCTGAAGGCGACGAACAGCCCGCCGAAGTCGCTGGCGCCGCGCGCGGCCAGCGCCTCGGCGCGCAGCGGCCGCCAGGCCAAGCCGAGCGCAGCGGGATCGAGCCGCGCCACCAAGTCCCGGCTCAGCCCAGCCTCGGCCGGGCCCGCGGCGCCCGCTGCGGCGGCGAGCCGGAGCGACGTCAGCTCGCCATGCCGTGACCCCCACAGCCGCTGGCCGGTGGCAAGGGCGACGAACGCCTTCGGCCGGTCGCCAAACTCCCGCCAGTAGGCCTCGTCCTGGGGGCGGACCCTGGACTGCTCGAAGGGGAAAGGAGCCTGCCAGCCGGCCAGGCTACGGGCATCGGTGATGCCTGGCACGCGCGGCAAAAGGTCCGGGTCGGCGGCGAGGCCGACCGGTGCCACCACGCCGACCAGGCGCAACCGCGTCGTCCGCTCGACCAGCTGGTCGCCATCACCCACCGCGAAGTAGGCCAGCTCAACGTCCTCCCCCACCCGCGCCTCGAGGTCACCCGCAGCCCAGGCCGAGAGAAGAACCTCGTCCGCGCCGAGCGCCGTCACCGCCCGTCCGTC
>CXWL01038256.1_pt1 | contig 38803 bp, 37 predicted proteins | sample 590931 | NCBI WGS metagenome assembly CXWL01 (sample SAMEA3498368, study PRJEB10139) | groundwater metagenome | biome: water well; material: biofilm material | place: Germany | collected 2015-04-27 | reverse complement strand
GCGCAAGGAGCCGGGGCCGGCGGCCGCACCGGCGCGCCGGCGCAGCCGCACAGCAGCAGCGCGTAAGCACAGCAAATAGTCTTATTTTTCATCGGGAATCTCGATTCGAAAGTGGGCGCCCTGGGGGCGCGCAATGAGTTGCACGGTGCCGTGATGCGCGCGCACGTACTCGCGCACGATCGACAGGCCAATGCCGTTGCCGTTGCGGGCGCCGAGCACCCGCCGGCTGCCTTGGTAGAACGGTTCGAAAATGCGCTCGCGATCGGCCGGCGCCACTCCCGGCCCCTGGTCGATGCAATCGATCCCGAGCACGCCACGGCGGGCGCCGAGCGCCAGGCCGATGGCGCCGCCCTCGGGACTGAAGCGCACCGCGTTGGACAGGATATTGGCCAGCGCGACGGCCAGCTTGTCGGCGTCGGCCAGCAGCGGCGGCGCGCTGCCGCGCACGCTCACCTGCAAGCCGCGCGCCTGCCACTGCAGACGCTGCTGGTCGACCACCTGTTGCAGCAAAGCGAGCACGTCTACACTGGTGCGCCGCACATGGCGGGCGTCGTAGACCGCGGTGTTATAGCGCAGCAGGTCTTCGATCTGGCTTTGCAGCGCCGCGCTGTTGTGGCGCAAGATGCCGGTGATCTCGCGCTGGCCGCCGGTGAGCGGGCCGGCCACGGCATCCTCGAGCAGGGCCACTCCTTCGCGCAGCGCCGCGAGCGGGGTCTTCAATTCGTGCGAAATATGGCGCAGGAAGCGCTCCTGGTCGTCGTCGAGCTCGGCCAGGCGCTGGCGCAGCCAGTCCAGTTGCCGCCCCAGCCTGCGCATGTCGGCCGGTCCGTCCACCGCGACCGCCTGGTCGAAACGGCCCTCGCCAAGCCGCCGGATGGCCAGCTCGATGCGGCGCAGCGGCCGCGACAGCCAGGCCCCGAACCAGCTGGCGAGGATCGCGCTCAACACCACGGCGCCGGCCACCAGCGCCGTCAGCCATTGGCGCTGGCGTTCCAGTTCGGTCAGCATGGCGTCGTTGCGGCGCGCCATTTCGCGCTTGTTTTCCGCCGCCAGCCGCTGGTTGACCAGGGGCAGGCGCGCGAACGCGTGTTCCAGCACCGCCTGGCCGCGCAGCCGATCGCGCCGGCCCGACTTCAGCGCCGACCACACCGCTTCAGCCTGCGCCGCCCACTCCCCCGCCAGTGCCGGCGCCGGCGCGCGGGCGCCGGCCAGCAGCGCCAGCGCGGCCCCGGCCTGCTCCCATGCGCTGGAATAGCGTTCGCGAAAGACCGCTTCGTCGAGCACCATGAACTGGCGCGCGCTGCGCTCCATGGCCAGCGTGCGCTCGGCCAGGTGTTGCGACTGCTCGCTCAGCATCACGGACTGCGCCGCCGTCTCGCGCCCCAGCCGGGCCAGCCGTTCGAGCGTCAGCAGGGCCTGCACCGAGCTGGCGCTCAGCACCAGCGAGATCAGGATGAAGCCGGCGAACAGCAACTGCCGAAACGAGAGCCTGGCCAGCATCGGCTCAGCGCCGCCCGATGGCGAAATACTCGATGCCGTGGCTGCGCACCAGCGCCGGCTGGTACAGGTTGCGGCCGTCGAAGATCAGCGCCTTCTTCAAGGCACCCTTGATGGCGTCGAAATCGGGCGCGCGGAATTCCTTCCACTCGGTGACGATGACCAGCGCGTCGGCGCCGTCCAGGGCCGCCAGCGGCGTATCGGCGTAGCCCAGGCGCGCATCGTCGCCGAAAATGCGGCGCGCCTCCGGCATCGCCACCGGATCGTAGGCGGTCACGCTGGCGCCCATCCGCCACAAGCCCTCGATCACCACCCGGCTCGAGGCGGCCCGCATGTCGTCGGTATTGGGCTTGAACGCCAGTCCCCACAAGGCGAAGCGCATGCCGGCCAGGTTGCTGCCGAAGCGCGTTGCGATCTTCTCGAGCAGCAGGTGCTTTTGCGCCTCGTTGGCGTCCTCCACCGCCTGCAGGACCTTCAGGCCAGTGCCGTTTTCCGCCCCCGTGCGCAGCAGGGCCTGGACATCTTTCGGGAAGCACGAACCGCCGTAGCCGCAGCCCGGGTAAAGGAAATGGAAGCCAATGCGGGGATCCGAACCGATGCCCACGCGTACCTCCTCGATGTCGGCCCCCAGCTTGTCGGCCAGGTTGGCCAGTTCGTTCATGAACGAGATGCGGGTGGCCAGCATGGCGTTGGCGGCATACTTGGTCAATTCGGCCGAGCGCACATCCATCACGATCACCCGGTCGTGGTTGCGGATGAACGGCGCGTACAGCGCGCGCATCAGCGCAATGGCGCGCTCGTCGTCGGAGCCGATGACGATCCGGTCCGGGCGCATGAAATCGTCGATCGCCGCGCCCTCCTTCAGGAATTCCGGATTCGACACCACCGCGAACGGCAGCGTCAGGCCGCGTTCGGCCAGTTCGTCGCGCAGCACCGCTCCGACCTTGTCGGCGGTGCCGACCGGCACTGTCGACTTGTTCACCACCACTTTGTAGTCGGTCATGAAGCGGGCGATATTGCGCGCCGCCGCGGCGACGTACTGCAGGTCGGCCGAGCCGTCTTCATCGGCCGGGGTGCCGACGGCGATGAATTGCAGTACGCCGAAGGCGACGCTGCGTTCGACGTCGCTGGTAAAGCGCAAACGGCCGGCAGCGACGTTGCGCCGGATCAGCTCCGCCAGGCCCGGTTCGTGGATCGGCACATGGCCGTCGTTGAGCATCCCGATCTTGTCTTCATCCAGGTCCAGGCACAGCACCTGGTTGCCCATTTCAGCCAGGCAGGTGCCGGTCACGAGGCCGACGTAGCCGGTTCCGATTACGGTGATTTTCATAGTGTTCCTTCGAGTTAGGGTTTGCCATAGTCTTGCGGCAGGAATTGCAGGCGATCCCATGGGAAGCCGTCGAGGATCGCGGACGCGCCGGTCCCCTTGAACAGTGCCGGATACGGGTCGGGCGCACCGCGCGCGGTGGACGATTTCGGGTTCTCCAGGCGCAGCGAGATGGCGCCGGCCTTGTCCCACACCACGAAGCCGTACTTCTGGGCCGCGCGGGCGATGATCCTGGCCACCGGATGCAGCTTGAGCTGGTCGACGTCGAGGTCCGGATCGAGCCGCATGCGCAGCCCTTCCGGTATGCGGTTCGGCTTGCGCTGCGGGTTGTAGCCGTCGGAGCGGTGCGCCGGCCACGACTTGATGTTGAAATGTTCGGCGTCGACCAGCGCGATGCCGATCGCATGGCGGATTTCGCCGCGCTGCAGTTCCGCAGCCGTGATCTGGCCGCCGATGAAAGGCAGGCTGGTGGCGGTGGTGCCGTAGTGCGCGGGGAACACGCCGTCGCTGCGCGAGACCTTGGCCAGGCGCCCGCCCCAGCAGGCCTGCCAGCCGCCGTCGCCCTTGCGGGCACGCCAGAACTCCCACAGCGTATCGCTCGACGGCTGGTAAATCGTCATTTCGGCGTCGCTGCCATCGGCCGCTTCGGCATAGGCGGGAATCGGCACCGCCTTCCATTGCTGCGCCAGGTGCTTGTCCTTGAAGCCCTTGTTCTGGCAATTCCATTCCGTCACGTCGATCCCCGGCAGGTCCGGCCCGACCACGTAGACAGGGCTGGCGTACTTGCGCGTGTTGAGGTTGACGTTGCCGTAATAGGCTTTCTTCTGGCGCAGGAATTCCTGCACGAAGGCGGCCGAATCGCGGTGCAGCGGCGCCGCGCGCGGAATCGGGGCGTACCAGAAACTGTCGGCTGCGAATACGCCATCGGTGGGCAGCCTGGCGGCGCAGGCGCCGTGCGCCGCCGCGGCCAGCGCGGCCAGTGCGGCCGCGCTACGGTAGGTGAGTATCATCGGATGGTTCCTTTTCAATGTGACGGCGCGTTTCACGATGGGTCGCGCTCGGAGCGCACCCATTTCACCTGGCGCCGGACCAGGAATTTCAGGTACAGGGGAATCTTGACGAGGGCGTACACCGGCGCGCAGGCCAGTTCGCGCCAGCTGAGGATGGCGCGCCCGAAGCGCAGCCATGCCGCCAGCACGGCCAGCGTGAGCAGCAGCGGCGCGGCCAGCGCCAGGCTCCACGGCATCGCCGCGCCGGTCNNCGCCAGCGGCGGCACGCACAGGTCGAGCGTGAGCGCGCACAGGCCGGCATTGCGCCCGCGCAGGCCTTCGAGCAACAGGCGCGGGCCATCGCGCAACAGCATCGCCAGGTGGCCGTGTTCCCAGCGCGTGCGCTGCGATTGCAGGCCCTGCGCATTGACCGGAAATTGACTGGTGACCAGCGCCTCGGGGCAGAACAGCGGCGCCTGGCGGGCGCGCGCGAAGTCCAGCCCCAGCCGCAAGTCCTCGACCAGGTCGGCGCTGGCCAGGGCGGCGCGCTCGATCAAGGGCCACGGGAACACCATGCCGCTGCCCATCAGCTGGCACGGCAGGCCGGCGCGCGCAAGGCCAAGCGCGCGGGCCCGGTTCTTCACCGCCCAGGCGAATTCGGCGATCCGCGTCTTCAGGCCGCTGCCGGCCGGCGCGCGCATCAGGTACAGCGCCTGGACCGGACGGCCTGTCTCGGCGCAGCGGCGCGCCAGGCGATCGAGCGCATGCGGCGCCAGCAGGCAGTCGGCGTCGACCACGGCCACCAGCGCCGGCGGTGGAGCAGGGAATTGGCGCGGCATGCCGCGCCCCTGCGCAACGGACCTGCCTTGCAAGGCAGGTTTCCGTTCCCCGATTGACCAATCTTCAGTTATGAGGGCCAGATGGCGTATCCCGGCATCGAGCGCGTAGCCCTTGCCGCGGCGCTCGGCGTCATGCCGGATCAGCACCTCGGCGCCGGCCCGGCGCGCCAGCGCGGCGGTGTCGTCGCTGCAGTTGTCGGCCACCACCAGCACGCGGTCGCCCGCCTGCAGCTGGGCGAAGACCGAAGCGAGCGTGGCGAGGATGCCGGCGCCCTCGTCGTGCGCCGGCACCAGCACCGCCAGCGTCGGGCGCGCGCAGGCGGCGACGCTGGCGGGACGGGCCATCAGCGCGAAGCCAAGCTCCAGCACGAACACGCCGACCGGCACCGCCAGCAGCACCAGCAGCAGCAGGAACAGCGCCGCGCACCACCATGCGGCGCTCATGCGGCGCTTTCCGCGCGCCGCAACGCCGGCGCCGGCCCGCCCTGCGCGCTGGCGCGGAACAGGTGCGCCAGCTTGGCGGCTTCGATGTCGATCGCATGCCGTTCGAGCACGCGCGCGTGGGCCGCCTGCCCCATCGCTTCGAGCGCGGCGGCCGGGGTGGCCAGCATCTCTTCGAGCGCGGCCACCAGTGCGTCGACATCGCCGGCGGCGAACAGCCAGCCTTCGCGGCCCGGACGCACCAGCTCCGGGATCCCGGCCACGTAGGTGGAAAGGACCGGGCGGCGCAGCGCCATCGCCTCCATGATCACCACCGGCAGCCCTTCGGCAAAGCTTGGCAGCACCAGCGCAAGCGCGGCCAGGATCTCGGCGCGCACAGTGGCGCTGTCGATCCAGCCGGTGATGCGCACGCACGATTGCAGGCCGTAGCGGGCGATCAGCGACTCGAGTTCGGCGCGCATTTCGCCGTCGCCGGCCAGCACCAGTTCGACCGGCGTGCCCTTGCGCACCAGCCGGGCGACCGCGCTCACCAGCAGCAACTGGCCTTTCTGTTCGCACAGGCGGCCGACGCAGACGATGCGCGGCGCGGCCGGCGGCGGCGCCGCCGCGCCGGCGTGAAAGTCCGGCTCGATGCCGCAGTGGACCACCTGCACCTTGGGCCAGTCGCGGTAGCCGATCCAGCGGTACAACTGGCTGCGGCCGTACGAACTGATCGCCACCACAAAGGCGGCGCGGCGGATTTTTTCGGCCAGATGCAGGAATTCGGGCTGGTCGAATTCTTCCGGCCCATGCACGGTAAAGCTGTACGGCGGNNGCCTCGGCCAGGTAGGCCAGGTGCAGCGGCCACGGGCGCGCGGCGCGGCGCCCCATGCGCAACGCCAGGACCAAGGCCCGCAGGAAGTCGATCGGGGCGGCGCCGAACCGGCGCAGCACGGCCAGCGCCAGGGCGGCCGCGCCGTCTTGCAGCACATAGCGGGTCTGCGCGCGTTCGCGCAGGTCTTGCGGATCGACCAGCGCGTCGTCCCAGCCGCGCAGGGCGATGCGCTCGACCTCGAAGCCCTGCCGTTCGAGCGCGAGGATCTCGCGCCGGATGAAGCTGTGGCTGACCTTCGGGTACTGATTGACCAGGTAGGCTATTTTCATGAATTCGATCCTTCAAGTTGTGGTTGTCCGGCGCGCGGCGCGGCCAGGATGACCCTGGCCGGCGCGCCGACCGCGGTGGCGCCGTCGGGCACGTCGCACAGCACCACCGCCATCGCGCCGATCCTGCAGCCATGGCCGATGCGGATCCCGCCCAGCAGCTGGGCGTAGGCGCCGACGTCGACATCGTCGCCGAGCACCGGCACCGGCCCGCCCTGCTCCCGGTTGCCGATGGTGACCCCTTGCCGCAGCGTGCAGTTGGCGCCGATGACGCTGTCGGGATGCAGGAAGATCCCGCCGAAATGCCAGATGCGCAGGCCGGGGCCGATCTGCGCCGATTTCGGCAGGCTCACGCCGACCACCGTCTCGACCAGCCGGAACAGCGGCCAGTAGCAGCGCGTGAGCAGGCGCCGCGCCAGCCCCGGCGCGCGGCGCTCGATGCGGCGGCCGAAGCGGTAGGTCCATACCGCCCATGCCGATTGCTCCTGCAGCAACGGGTGCGCCACGGCGTAGCGCCGCAGGTCTTCCATCCAGTCCGGGTCATGCGCCATCGCGATCTCCTCTCGGTTGCGCCTGCACCGGCATGGCGAAGGGCGCGCCGTTGCCGCCGAAGCGCCCTGCCAGGCGCCGGGCGCGTTCGATGAACCAGCGTTCGAAATAATTGGTGGAAAAATGCGCCAGGGCGAACAGCACCAGCAGCAGCAAGGGCCGCTTGGCGTACTTCGCGGCGAGCTCGCCATCGCCCAGCCAGGATGCCGCCAGCAGCGGGTGGATCACATACAGCGCATACGAGAGCACTGCCAGGTACCGCAGGAAGCGCTGGTCGAGTCCCTTGGCCAGGCGCGTGTGCGGAGCCAGGATGGTGGCGCCGACCAGCAGCGCGGCGAAGTACGGCCTGACATAGTTGAGCCACCCGCCCAGCGGCAGGCAGGACAGCGCCAGCAAGGCCAGCAGCGGCCACTGCGGCAGCCGTGCCAGCCAGGCCCGCAGCGCTGAAGCAGGCAATTGGCGCGCCATGGCGCGCCCCTGCGTAAGGGGCCTGCCTTGCCCGAGCGACAGTCCTTCGTCCGCGCGGGCTTCGCCCCGGCCCCCGTGCACCACCAGCGCCAGCGTGCAGCCGGCCAGGATTTCGTCGACCCGGTAATAGCTGATGTCGGAGGCGTAAATGCCGTACCAGGCGCGCAGCGCGGAAAACAGCAGGCCCAGCACCGGCAGCAGCCACAGGCCGCGCCGCCGCAGCACCGCGACCAGCAGCGCGATCCCGGCATAGAACTGCATTTCCAGGCACAGGCTCCACAAGTGCAGCGTCAGCGACTCCAATTGCCTTGGCGGGAAATTGGCATAGAACAAAAAATGCGCCAGCCAGGCAAGCGAGGAGGCGCCGGACAGGCTGAGGGCGATGCAGAAATACAGCCACGCCAGCGGAACGATCCGGCCGCAGCGGCGGATCAGGAAACGCAGCACATGCTGGTCGCGCAGCAGCACCGAGGTGATCAGGAAGCCGGACAGCGTGAAGAACAGCGCCATGCCCAGGATGCCGGCGCTGTAGTTCAGCTTCCACGCCTTTGGCCCGAGCGGCAGCAGGTGGGCGGCCAGCACCAGCAGGATGCTCAGCCCGCGCCAGCCATCGAGGGCCGGGAAATGCGCGCCCTGCCGCGCCGCCACCGTCAACTGTCGCCTTTCGGCGCCGGTGCGCCATGCGCCAGCAGCGCGCAGCCGGCCCCGGCGACGAACCAGAAATACCAGTTGAACGCCAGGTAGGCGGCCATGTTGTCGGAGGCCGACACGAGCAGATATTGGAGCACCAGCGCAATCAGGACGAAGCCGCCGAGGCGGTTCACCGCAAGCAGGCGCTTGAACACCCACAGCAGCCGGGCAAACAGCCACAGATAGGCCAGCAGGCCGAGCGCGCCAAGCTCGAACAGCCACTGGACATACAGGTTGTGGGCGCCGAAATGGGTCTTGCCGGCCAGCGGGAAGAAGGTCGGCGAATAGTAGGCGAACGCATCGACCCCATAGCCGAGCAGGTAATGCGAGGGGCGCATCCAGCCCAGCCCAGATTGCCAGATATACAGGCGCCAGGCAAAGGAATTCAACTTCGCATACTGGCGCACTTCGTTGCCGGTGCCGAGTTCGAGCACGCGCTCGCGCACGTCCGGGATCGCCAGCGCGAGCAGCGCAATGAGCGGCAGGTAGAGCAGGTAGCGCCGCTCGAACAACAGGGCGTAGGCGAAGAACAGGCCGAAACAGGCGATCCAGGCGCTGCGGGTCTGGGTCAGGGCCAGCATCGCCAGCAACAGCAGCAGGTAGGCGGAGAGGCCGAGGCGCTGGCGGCCCGACAGGCTGTAGCTGGCGCTCTTGAGCACGTAGAAACCGAGCGCGACGACCAGCGTCAGGTAGAACGCGTAGATGTTCGGATGGGCAAACGTGCTTTGCAGGCGGGCCCCGTTCGGCCCGATGACGCCGCCGTGCAGCGCGATGTCGAGCAGCCCNNGTGCGCACCACGTAGAAGGCGCTGACGAAGACGGCGCAATACGAGACCTGGGCCAGGTACAGGCGCACCGCGTCGCCCATCGACGGCGCCAGCAGCACGCCGCACAGGCCGAGCAGCAGGAACGGCAGCCACAGTGTGAACATCTTCCTTGGCAACAGACTCGGCTTTTCGATCACCAGCAGCACGGCGATCAGGATCACGAACGCATTGATCAAGCCGCCGACGCCGATCTGCATCGATCCCAGCGCGACCCGGGTGCTGTCGAAGAACACGTCGCCGGCGGCGCGCAACAACAGGATCGTCGTCAGCAGCAGCATGCGGCTGTACAGCAGCAGCATGCCGAGCAGCAGCAGCGCCGGCAATACCAGGGCGCGCGCCGGGTTGCCGTCGACGGCGCCGACGAAGGCCGGAATCGCCAGCCCGGTCAGGACGGCAAACAGCGCGACGAACAGCGCGCCGGCATGGCGGCGCGACGGCAGCGGGAAACGGCGCATGGCCGTCTGGTTCGCCATCAGGCGGACTGGCGCGCGGCCATTGTTTGCGCCAGCTTGCGCCGGGCGGCGCGCAGCAGCAGGCGTGCGCACTGGCCCAGTTCGGCCGGCCCGGCGCCGCTGCGCAGGCGCCTGGCGCCCATCGCGAAGGCGTCGGCGACACTGCCGCTGGCGGCGAACAGCGCCATGAAGAAGCCGTACGCGCGGCGCCGCGCGGGCGCCGGCAAGGCCGCGTAGTCGTCTTCGAACTTGGCCAGGATGCGGCGGTGGCCCTGGATCACGGAACGCGGATTGGTCGAGATCCTGACCTTGTCGGTGACGCTTTGCAGGTAGCGCACCAGGTATTCGCGCTGGCAATGTACCGACGAACGGCGGCACAGGCGAATGAACAAGTCCCAGTCCTGGCAGCTGCGGAACGCTTCATCGAGCCCGCCCGCCGCGACCAGCAGGTCGCGCCGCACGACCAGGTTGGAGAACGACCCGATGAAGTTCGACACCAGCATCCGCTCGAAGCAGTCGCCCTCGATGTCGGGATGGATGCGCAGCGTTTCGGCGCCGTCGTCGTCGACGCAGGCCAGCCAGGTGTAGCTCAGCCCGCATTCGGGTCCGAGCCGGCGCAGGCCGTCGACCTGCTTGGCCAGCTTGTCGGGCAGCCACAGGTCGTCGCTGTCGAGGAAGGCGACGAACTCGCCGCGCGCGCGCCGGATCCCGGTATTGCGCGCCACCGCCCCGCCCTGGTTCGACGCCAGCGCCACATACGAAATGCGCGGGTCGCCGATCGCGGCCACCCGCAAGCCGGTGTCGTCGCTCGAGGCGTCGTCGACGACGACGATCTCGAAGTCGCCCAGGGTCTGGGCCAGCACGCTGTCGATGCAGGCTGCGATGCAGTAGCCGCGGTTATACGATGGAATGACGACGCTCACCAGCGGCGCTCCCGGCGCGCGGCCGCTCATTGGGCCAGCCCTGTCGGCGTGAGCCGCAGGATCGATTGCTTTTGCCAGCCGCGCAGCAGCCACGAGCGTACCGTGCGCCGCTCGGCCGGGCGCGCGCCGTAGTGCGCGTGGAAGGCGCAAAAGCGCGCCGCCATCGTGGCGCGGTCGCGCCGCGCCAGCACGCGCCGGAACGCCAGTTCGCGCTCCAGATCGAAGCTGGCCGGCACCAGCTTGCGCAGCGCCGCGTTCAGCGTTGCGTAGCCGTCCGAAAAATCGGCCTGGCCTTCGACCTCGAACAGGCGCTCGCCATGATTGCAGAACGGCGCCGGGTCGCAGCGCGCGCCGCCGTGCAGGATCGCCACCGATTCGGCCAGCGAGCGGGAAATGTCGAGCGCCACCTGCATCTGCGCATGGTGCCTGGTGGCGCCGACGTTGGCGCCGTGCCAGCGGTACTGGATCAGCTTGCGCTCGAGGTTGACGCAGGGCGCCAGCAGCGCCAGCTGGCCGAACAGGAAATAGTCTTCCGCCAGCGCCGGCACCTGCAGGCGGCGCGCGTGCGGCACGGCGCCGATGAAGTCGTCGCCATAGCGCACCGCCAGCCCGCTCGCCTGACCCAGCCGCCGCAGCGCGTCCAGCCGCAACGCCGCCGCCGGGTGGCATACCGGGGTGCGGAACAAGGCGCCGGCGAGGATCCCGTGCGGCCCGGTCGGCATGTCGATCTGGCCGATGGTCTTGCCGCGCGCGTCGATGACGTCGCCCAGCGAGCCGACCGCCACCAGCGCGGCATCGGCCTCGAAGGCGCGCGCCAGCACTTCCATGCGCTCGGGCAGCGAGACGTCGTCGGCATCCTGGCGCAGCACGTACTTGCAGTCGCACAGCGCGAGCCCGCAGTTGAGCAGCCCGGACAGGCCGCGCGCTTCGGGGAAGGCGCGCACGATGATCCGGGCGTCGCGCGCCGCATAGGCCGCCGCCAGTTCGGCGCTGCCGTCGGTCGAGCCATGCTCGAGCACGATCAGGCGCCAGTCCCTGAAGGTTTGCGCGACGATGCTGTCGAGCGCCTCGGCCAGGAATGCGATGCCGTCCTTGACCGGCAGTAGTACGTCGAATGTGGCCATTTATGCCTCCGCTTTCTTCTGAAAACCTATTAGGGAACGCAAGCTGAGCAACTGCGGCCGCAGCAGCACCAGGCTGGCCGCGCCGTAGCCGACGACGCCGATGGCGACTTGCAGCAGCAGCGCCGCCAATGCGTTGTGAATCGATTGCGCCAGCAGCGGCGCGCTGGCGTACAGCACGCCCGCCATGAACAAGGCGGCCAGCATGGCCGGGGCGATCGAGCGCACCAGCGCGCCGAAGCGGATGCCGATCAGGCGCGCGCTGAAATACAGGGCCGGCACCGCATTGAGCAGGTTCGCGGCCAGATAGGCCGCCGCCACGCCCTCGATGCCCCAGCGCGCGCCGAGCGCCACCGCGCCCACCTGCAGCGCGGCGCCGACCAGGCCGAGGCGCAGCATCAGGTCGGTGCTGCCGCGCGCCATCAGCACGGTGCCGGTGCTGCTCACCAGCGACTGGATGAAGCCGACCGGGGCCAGCCAGCCAAGCAGCGAAACCGAAGCCTGCCAGCGTTCGCCCAGCATCACGTGGACGAACGGTTCGCGCAGGGCGAACAGGCCGGCCATCAGCGGCGCGCTCAGGAAGGCGATGAAGCCGAGCGAACGCAGGTACAGGGCGGCCACCGCGGATGCCGATTCCTGCTTGCGGCTCATGACGGGAAACAGCACGCGCGCGACCACAAAGGTCATGTTCTGCAGCGGGAACAGCATCAGGCGGTAGGCCATCGCGTACACGCCGAGCGCGGCGGTGCCGAGCAGGCGGCCGACCACCATGCTGTCGGCGTTGCGCGAGATATACAGCACCACGTTGAACAGCGACAGGTTGCCGCTGAAACGGGCGATCGTCTTGAACTCGGCCAGGTCCCAGTGGCGGCCGGGCCGGAACGAAGAACTCAGCACGACGATCGTGGTCGACACCACGGTCGAGGCGATCATCTGTCCCACCAGGCTGAACACCCCGGCGCCGCGCCAGGCCAGCAACAGCGCCACGCCCAGGCCGCACAGGGAGGCGGCGATCTCGGCCCTGGCCACGACCTCGAACTTCGATTCGCGCTCGAGCAGCGCCTGGTGGACGACGCCGGCGCCGGTGACCGGGAACACCACGGCCAGCATCAGCAGCACGGCGGCCAGTTGCGGCTCGCGGAACACCTGCGACGTCAAAGGCGCCACGCCGGCAATGGCCAGTCCGATCAGCAAGCCCAGCGCCAGGTTGGTCCAGTGGACGGTGCTAGCCATCTTCGGCGAAACCGCGCTGGCCTGGATCAGCGCGGCGCCGGTGCCCATGTCGCGAAACAGGTAGGCCAGGTTGGTCACGATCGCCGCCAGCGCCATCAGGCCATAGGCGTCGGGCGCCAGCAGGCGCGCCAGCACCGTCATGCTGACCAGCTGCGAGACGACCCGGGCGCCCTGCGACAGCGCGACCCAGCGGGTATTCGAAACGTTCGTCGCCATCTATGGTTGCCCTGTTGTGGTTGGCATCAGTTTTCTTCTCAGGCCGGACAGGCGCGCCTTCAGCGCCGGCGAGGCCGTCATCTCGACCAGCTGGCGCGCGCCGGGCAGCCGTCCCAGCGTGAGCAGGTGGCGGCCTAGGGCGCGGTAGCTTGGGCGCGCGCCGATCGCCTTGCAGATCGCCAGGTAGCCGGCCAGCAGGTCGTAGAAGCGCCGCACCAGTTGCGGCCGGATCGGCGCCAGCGCCGCCCTGTGCCGGCGGCACTGGCCGGCCAGCGAGGCGAGCGCGTGCAGGTAGCCGGCCGCGTGTCGGTCCGACCTGGCCTGTGTCATGGTCGAATCGGCCCGGATGCGGCGCTCGAAAAACACCGTGTCGATGCACAGCGATACGCCGGCGGCGCAACCGAGGCGGGTGATGATCTCTTCGTCCTCGTGCACGATCGGCAGGAAGGCCAGCGCGGCCTCGCCCCACAAGGTGCGGCGCGACAGGTACAGGCAGGGACTGGCGAAACAGGTCCCGCGCTGCAGCAGGGCGCCGGTCGCCTCGATGCCGCTGGCAAATTCCATGTCGAGATTGCGGCGATACGCGGGCCGGTAGCCGGCATCGCATCCCGGGTCGACGAACGACAGTGCCGAGAAATACACGATGTCGACCTCGGGCCGGCCGCCCAGCAAGGCTTGCATCGAGTCGACAAAATCGGCCTTGAGCAGGTCGTCGGCATCGAAGAAATACACGTAGTCGCCGCTGGCCAGGGCCAGCGCGAGATTCCTGGCGCGCCCCTGCCCGCCGTTGTCGACATGGACGATGCGCACGGCCGGGTGGCGCCGGTACTGCTCGATGATGGAGCCGGTGCCGTCGGTGCTGCCGTCGTCGACGATGATGATTTCGTGGAACGGCGCACTCTGTGCGAGCAGGGACGCCAGCGCGGCGGCGACGTAGCGCTCGACGTTGTAGGCCGGCACGATGGCGCTGATCCTGACCTGGCGCGGCATGCTGTCGTCCCTCATGGCCTTGCCTGCTGCGGGCGGCGCCCGAGGAACAGGCGCGCCGCCAGCGGCGAGGCGCTCAGCAGCAAATGCGCCAGGTAGCACAGCAGCAAGGCAACGGCGATGCGCGCCGGCGCCTGCATCACGCCGAGCTTCTTGGCCATCAGCAGCTGCACGAACTGGTGCAGGAACATGATCGTCATCGACGCGCCGCCGAGCGCGGCCAGCGCGCGCCCGGCCATGCTGGCCTGGATCCGGCGCGCCAGCACGGCCAGCAGCGCGACGGCGGCCAGCGCACTGGCCAGCGTGACGACCGGCAGGCCGAAGTCGCCATACTTGAGGTCGAGCGTGTTGCCGGCGCCGGCCGCGTTGAGCAGCAGCGCGCCCAGGGTCAGCAGCAAGCACAACGGGGTCCAGCCGGCCAGCTCGACGTCGCGCACGGCGTAGCCGATCAGGTACAGCGGCGCGCCGAACAGCACCACCTGCGCATCCCACGGCAGCGACCAGTGCGGCCACTGCGAGGCCAGCAGATAAGCGCCGGCCAGCATCAGGGCGCAGGCGGCGGCGCAGGCCGGCGGCGGCAAGCGCCGCAACAGGAAGTGGACCAGCTGCTGGGTCAGGAAATAGCAGGTGACGAACCAGAACACGCCGGCAAAGCCGGTCAGCAACTGGCCGCCGAACAGCATCGGCGCGACCAGCAGCGGCCAGCTCCAGCGCCCGCCGCCGGCCTGGTCGGGCACCGCCAGCATCANNTGCGGCGTGGCGGCGTCATGCAGCCAGCCGCCGACCAGGAAGAACAGCGGCATGTGGAACATGAAGATCTGCGCGGCCAGTGTCCGGTTGAAGGTGATGTGCCCGACCACGACCGCGAGGATGCCGATCCCCTTCAGTACGTCGATCCATGGCTGGCGCTGATTCAAGAGGCGCTCAAAACTCGTTCAGGACGGCGCCCAGCACGGCGATGCCCGCCTGGCCCATGGTCGCCGCCAGTTGCGTCACCGCGCCGAGCGCGCTGGCGTCCTTGCGCGCGACGACCAGCGCCGCGCCGGCACGCGCGGCCACGCTGCGGGCGTCGACGCAGTCGAGCGCGGCTGGCGTGTCGATCAGCACCACATCGTAGTTGTGCGCGAGCTCGTCGAGCAACTGGGCGAATGCCGGCCTGGCCAGCAATTCGGCCGGGTTGGGCGGCGCGATGCCCGAAGCGAGCACGGACAGGCCGGGCAGGCCCGGGATCGGCGCGATCGCGGCCAGCCCGGCGCGCCCCGACAGCAGCGCCGACAAGCCCATGCTGTTGGGCAGGCCGAACAAGGCGTGCTGGCGCGGCTGGCGCAGGTCGGCGTCGATCAGCAGCGTGCGCTTGCCGAGCTGGGAAAACGCCACCGCGAGGTTGGCGGCGAGGAAACTGCGGCCCTCCTCCGCTTGCGCACTGGTGATCGCGAGCGCATGCTGCCGGCCCGCAGCGCCGAACCAGCGCTGCAGCAACTCCGAGCGCAGCACGCGCAGCGCCTCGGCTTGCGCACCGAACGGCTGGTAGGCGAGCACCAGCTCCTCGCTGAGCGCGCTATCGCCCTGCAACAGGTAGGGAAAGTCGAACTGGCGCGCCAGCGCCAGTTCGACATCGGCCGAGGTCAGCAAGCCGAGGCTGATCGCCGCCTGGCCGAAGCTCTGGCCGTGGGCGCGCTGGCGGAGCAGGATTTGTTCGGTGGCGCCGGCGTCGAGGCGGCCGGCGTCGACCAGGATCGCGCCCAGCGCGCGGCGGGCCGAGCCGGCCGGCGCAGCGCCCGCCAGCCCGGCGCCGCCGCTGGCGCGAAAAGGAGTATCGCTAGTGATCATGGTGAGTTCCCGATAAGGTTGGATGGGGGCGCGCGGCTAGCCCTGAAGCGGGTTGGCGCCGTCGCGGCCGCGGCCGAAGGCCGGCCAGCCGGCGGAGCGTTGCCGGCGCGCGCCGGGGGCGTTCTTGATGATGCCGAGCACCGCCAGGCCGGCCGTGTCGCGCAAGTCCTGCGCCGAGCGCACGCGCCGGTCGAACAGTTCGAGCATGACGGCGCCGCCTATGCCCAGCAGGGTACCGGCGGCCAGGCCGATCAGGATATTGAGCAGAACCTTCGGCCCGAACGGCTTGCGCGGGGCCAGCGCCGCGGTCAGTACCGCCACGTCGGACTGGTTCGCCTGCGCCTCGATATTGGTCAGCGTCAATCGCTGGGCGACGGTGTCGTAGGCGCGCTGGGCGCTGTCGACTTCCTTGCCGAGCACGGTCATCTCGTCGCGTGTGCGATTCATCCGCAGCACCTTGTTCTTCTGGCCCTGCAGGGCGGCGCCGGCCTCGCTGCCGCGCTGCTGCATGATGGCGGCGTTCGCGCCGACCGCATTCGAGGTCAGTCTGATTTGCGCATTCAGGTCCGCCCGCAGCTTGTCCACCTCGGCCTTGGCGCCCTGGTATTGCGGATGGTTCTGGTCCAGTCTTTGCGCAATCTCGGAAAACTTCGATTCGGCGTTGCCCAGCCCCAGCTTCAGGTTCTGGATCAGCGGATTGTTCGCCACGTCGGGCGACTGCGCGGCGGCACTGCCCTGCGCCTGGCGCNNTACACCGAGGTGCGCTGCGACGGCTCCACCTTGAGCTGGACGCTGGTCTGCTGGTAGGCGCTGGCGAAGGCGTTGGCCACATCCGCCGCCTGCTGCGGCTCGCGCCCGATGTAGCTGATCTGCAGCACGCTGCTCTCGCGCGCCGGCAACACTTCCAGCTTGGCCAACAGGCCGGCGGCGACCCAGTCGCGCAGCTGGCCCACGCCGCCGGTGGCGGCGATGAAGCCTTGCCTGGCCGGTTCGCCTTGCGCCAGCTTGAGCGCATCGACCACCTTCAGCGCCACGCTCATGCTGCCGACGATCTCGATCTGCGTCGCCATATAACCGGGCAACAACTGCGATGCCATCGCCTGCCCGGTGACCGGATCGCTGCCCTTGTAGTTGAGCACCAGCGAGGTGGTGGCCTTGTAGGTCTTCTGGCTGAGCAGGCTGACGCCGGCCGCCGCCGCCACCGTCAGCAGCAGCGCGAGCAGCGCGATCCGATAGCGTGCGCGCAGGATCAGCAGGAACTGGGCCATGCTCATGGCGCCGCCTTGCGCGGCGCGCCCGCCGGCCGCCACGGCGCCATCAAAACAAGCTCTCTTTGACGTAGACGACGTCGTCGATCTGGACCACATCGCCCTGCTTGGCGGCGAACTCGGTGAGCTTGCCGGCGCCGTCGCGGCGCTTGATGCGCAAGCCGCGCTCGGTGCCGCGCGCGGTCAGCCCGCCGCCGATCGACAACACCTGCTGCACCGTCATGTTCGATTCGAGCCGATAGGCGCCCGGCTTCTGCACTTCGCCGTAGATGTAGAAGCGCGGCGCGCGCTCGACGAACACCACGTCCCCGGTGACCAGGTCCAGGTTCAGTTTCAGGTCGCCCGCACGCATCATCTTGACCAGGTCGACCGTTTCCTTGCTGCTGGCGCCGTTGCGCTTGCGGATCAGGTAGACCACATCGCCGCCGTCGGGCAGCACCCCGCCTGCCAGCGCAAGGATGTCGATCAGGCCTTGTTTGCCATCGACCGGATAGCGTCCCGGCTTGTTGACCTGGCCGAGCACCGACACCAGCTGGCCCTGCGGCGAAGTGACGAGGATGTTGACCTGCGGCTTTTTCACGAAGCCGCCGCTGATCAGCAGCCCGGCCACTTTCGCCTCGGCCGCCGACACCGCCAGGCCGCCGACCGCGACCTGGCCCAGCAGCGGGAAGCTGATGGTGCCAGCCTGGCTGAGCCGGGTCTCCAGCGTCAGGTCCGGATTGCCATACACGGTGATTTTCACCACGTCGCTGGGCCCGAGCAATACTTCCTCGGCGTTGGCGAGGCTGCACGCGGCACTGAACAACAGTGCCCATAGTCCGATCACGATCTTGTTCATTGTTTCTCCATGTGGTTCGAGGGGGGGACGGCAGCGGGCGGCGCCACCATTGCCTGCTGCTGGTTGAAATAGTCGATCGTGGCCAGCTTGCGCAGGCGCTGGATTTCCAGTTCGCCGACCTGTTTGCGCTGCGTATTGCGCAAGAACGCCGCGATTTGCGGCGCCGCCGCCGCCGCCGTCACCGGGTTGGGCGTGACGTCGTGCAGCGCATTGAGCATCGTCTTGGGCCCGGCCTTGACGACGAACAGCGCGAACCGGCGCATCGTTTTCAGCTGGGCGAGCATTTCCGGCGCCAGTTCCGCGCTGCTGCGCGCCAGATGGGCGACCTGGTAATCCACCCGGCGCGCGTCGAGCCAGCGCGCCACCTGCTCGATCGAGCCGGCGCGGTCGAGCTGTTGTTGCAGCTGCGGCGTGAAGTCTTTGCTGTCGAGCACCAGTTCCTTTATGTAGAACAACTTGCGCCCGGCGAACAGTTCGGGATGGGCCTGGAAGTACGCGTCGATCGCGGCGCCGGTGGGGGCGGCGATCAGGGCGAACTTGCTTTGCAGCTGGGCCTGGGCCAGGATGTCCGTCCTGGCCCGTTCGATCGCCTGCAAGACCAGCGCATTGCGGTCGAGCTTGTTGCGCACGGCTTCCTCCTGCAGCAACTGGTTGTCGATCAGCGCCTCCAGCTGCGCCTTGTCCACCAGCGCCAGCCGGTCCCCCGGCGCGCGCCTGGCGTCGGGCGCGGCCAACAGGCTGATGTCGACCCCGTTCACGCTGGCCAGCGGCAGCGCGCGTACGACCTTGCCGTCGGCCGGCTGGCCGCAGCCGCTCGATGCCAGCGCGGCCAGCGCGGCCAGCGCGCTAGCGGCGCGCCGGCGCATCGAAGCTCCGTTCGAGCAGGCCGTGCGCCGGGCGCAGGGAGAAGCCGTGCTGGCGGCCCCGTCCCAGATAGACCAGGCAGCCAAGCACCAACAGCAGGACCGGGCCGAACGCGGGCAGCGGGCGCGCGGCCACCAGCGCGCCGTAGCGCGTGCGCGCCGTCGGCGGCATGATGGCGGCGGCGCCGGCGGGCAGCGCGAACGCGCTGGCGGCATCGGCGGCGAACGAACCGGCGCTTTGACGGCGCTGCTCGGGACCGGCGGCGCCCTGCAGCGCGGCTGGCACGACCTGCTGCGGGACGGCGCCGGCGTGGCCACTGTCGTCCGCCATGAACGGCATCAGTTGAATCACCGGCACCCGCGCGCCGCAGGCGCCGGCGGCGCCCAGCAGCAAGGCTGCCAGCGCGAATTTGTATGTGTTCATTTGCACCCTTTCGACGATGGTTGCGCTGCTCGTTCTAATACGCATTGTCTCGACCCAACACCACTTTGACGGTGCGCAAGATGATCCACAGGTCCAGCGACAAGGACCAGCTGCGCAGGTAGTCGAGATCGAATTCGACCCGCGCCGCCATCTTGTCGAGCGTGTCGGTCTCGCCGCGCAAGCCATTCACTTGCGCCCAGCCGGTAATGCCGGGCTTGACCTTGTGGCGCAGCATGTAGCCCTTGATCAGGCCGCGATACTGCTCGTTGTGCGCCACCGCATGCGGGCGCGGCCCGACGATGCTCATGCTGCCCGCCAGGACGTTGATAAACTGCGGCAATTCATCGAGCGAGGTGCGGCGCAGCACCGCGCCAAGGCGGGTCACCCGCAGGTCGTTCTTGCGCGCCTGGGTCACGCGCGCGCCGTCCTCGCACACCGCCATCGAGCGAAATTTATAGACCACGATGTCGTCCCCGTTCAGGCCATAGCGGCGCTGGCGGAAGATCACCGGCCCCGGCGAGGTGAACTTGACCGCCGCGGCGATCGCCAGCATGAGCGGGGCCAGCAACAGCAGGACCAGCGCGGCGATCACGATGTCGCTGGCACGCTTGACCAGGCTGTTGATGCCGGAAAATGGCGTCTCGCAGATGGCCACCACCGGCATGCCGCCGACCTCGTCGAAGCGCGCCTGCATCAGGTTGAAGGTGACCATGTCGGGCAGGAAGTAGATCGAGGCGGTGGTGTCCTGCAGCTCGTCGAGCAGGCGGCGCACGCGCGGCTGCGCCGACATCGGCTGGCTGATGAAAATCACCTGGATGCCGCCGTCGCGCACATAGGCGGCGACGTCGGACATCGTGCCCAACAGCGCGACATCGGGCCGCGGCGCCTGGCGCGTTACGGCGCGGTCGTCGAAGAAGCCGCGCACCTCCATCATCCGGTGCGGCGAATCGGCGATGCGCCTGGCCAGCTTCAACCCGGTTTCATTGATGCCGACGATGACCACCGAACGCAGCTGGCTGCCGCGGTGCAGGCCGGCCGCGTACTTGCGCAAGGCCAGGTGGGCCGCCACCAGCGCGAACGGGGTGGCGATGAACCACCAGCCGATGACGCGCTGCGAATAGTGGTACGAGAAACCGGTCGCATAGCCGATCAGGGCGATGATCGCGACGAAGATCGTCCAGCCGAAGAAGATGCCGCGCGCGAAGGCGAGCAGGCGGCCGCTGCGCCAGTTGCGGTCCGAGTCGATCTGCTCGTGCAGGTAGGCCGATACGAAGAACGCGACGATCGCCAGCACCAGGTAATTGCCGGAGAACGGTTCACGCAACAGGCGCGTCAACAGGAACAGGGTGCCGAGGATCACCAGCGGGTCGATCACCCGCTTGAAGAACGAAAAGACCGGGATGTCGCCGACGCTGGCTACGTGCATGCGTTCAGAATTCATAGCGCGAGTTCAGCAGCAGGCCGGAACTCGGATAGCTGTTGCCGGCCAGCGTGGAGCGCCGCTCGTCGCGGTACGCCTTCGCGCTCAGCTGCAAGTGCGAGGTGGGCTTGTACACCAGCCCGAGCGTGGCGCGGCGCACGCTGTCCTTGCGGTCGGACTGCGCCGAAGCGATCGCCGCGGTACCGCTGTAGTCGCTGGTTTCATGCTTGAGCTGGCCGTCGAGGCGCAGCTTGTCCGTCAGTTCCCAGCGCGAGCCCAGGCTCACGCCCTGGTTCAGCGTGTAGCTGGCCGTGACGTCATCGAGCGCGCCGATCTCGCGCCAGCCGGCCAGCGCAACGCCGAGCTTGGCGCTGGCCTGCCAGTTCGCCGCCAGGCGCGCGTTCACGCCACGGTAGTCGCGCGCCGCGAAGGCATCATGCTTGCGCTGGACCAGGCCGCCGAGAAACTGCAACTGGGTCTTTCCCGTGATCAGCCAGTTGACCTTGGCCTTCAGTTCATCCTGGTCATAGCTGTTATCGACCGACAGCGCGCCGACCTGTTGCCGATTCGGGAATTGGCCGCGGGTATGGCGCAACTGGGTGCCGATCGTGCTGCCGCTTGCTGCGAGGTAATCGAGGCCGAGTTCGCCCACATTCTCAAGCCGGTTGCCCGCTTGCTGGGTGTCCAGGTCATACGCGAGGGTGTCGCGCGAGATGCCCGCGCGCACCCGCCAGCTCGGGTGCAGCAGCCAGGCGCCGTCGGCGAACTCCCTGCGTTGGGAGCGCAGGTTGCGCTCGCGGCCGTGGAAGTTGACGAACGGGGCCAGCGACTGCACATAGCTCGNNTCATGGTTCAGTTCGGGCAGCTGATCGTAGGTACTGCGGGTAAATTGCAGCGCCGCCGACAGCACCTGCTGGCTGATGCGCTTATCGACGAGCAAGCCGGCCTCGGCACGGCGCGAGGTGGACGACACTGCCTCGCCGGGACGATCGACGCCATCGCCGATCCCGAGCACATTGTCATCCTGCGCCACGCCGTAGCCCAAGTAGGGCCGCACGACCCGGTCCGGCGCCGCCGATGCAGGCAAACTCGCCAGTGCTCCGAGGTGCAGCAGGCAGAAGGCGGCGCGCGACCACGGCAGGAGCGGCGCGGGGCACACCGCGATAGTAGACAAATCGGGTTTCATTAGTAATGGCCTCATTCTGGAGGGTGCACAAAGGCTAACCATTGCCCAGGGTGCGAAAAAGAATGCGACAACTACTGCACATCCGCGTAATTGCTGTGCCCAGCGCTCCGCCTCGCGGCAGGGCTGTCGGAAGATGGGGGGCAGTGGGGACGATCCGCTTGGCGGGCGTCAAAGGTCGCATGGGATACGCGCCGCAGTGTTAGCTGGATGGCGCGTACCGCATGGAGAGGATCAACTTGATAAGTAACAAGCGACCGGCAAATACTAGCCGAGTTCGCCTCGATGTTATGTGCGCCAACACACGCTCGCGCGCAATCGGCAAATGCGGCGCCGCCGCGGCAGCCGCTCAGGGCTTGCCGTAGTCCATCGGCAGAAATTGCAGGCGATCCCAGGGAAAGCCATTCAGGATCGCGTACGAAGGCTGTCCGGCAAACAGCGCGACATACGGATCGGTCTTGCCTAGCGCCGTGTACGATTTCGGATTCTGCGCGCGGATCGACAGCGCCCCCGCCCTGTCCCAGACCACGAAGCCGTACTTCTGGGCCGCCTTGGCGACGACCTTGCCGGCCGCGCTCATTGGCAGCGTATCGACCCGGATGGCGGGATCGAGGCGAAAGCGCAGCCCTTCCGGGATGCGGTTGAGCGCTGCCTGCGGGTTCTGGCCATCGGAGCGGCGTGCCGGCCATGAAACGATGGCGGCAGCCTCGGCCTCGACCAGCGAAATGCCGATCGCGTGGCGGATCTCGCCGCGGCTCAATTCTTCCGCAGTGACCTGCCCGCCGACGAAGGGCAGGCCGGTCGCCGTCGCACCATACGGATGTGGCCAGGTGCCATCGCTGGCCTTCACATTGCTCAGCTTGCCTCCCCAACAAGCCTGCCACTGGCCGGCGACGCGGCGCGACACCCAGAATTCCCACAGGGTATCGGTCGACGGCTGGTAGATCGTCATTTCGGCATCGCTGCCGTCGGCCGGCACGGCAAACGCCGGGATCGGCACCGCCGCCCATTGCGTTTCGAGCCCCGGTTCGGGATACTTTTTGTTCTGGCAGTTCGAATACGCCACCCTGGTCGTCGGCGTGTCGGACTGGGCAATATAGACCGGGCTGGCGTACGACGATGTGTTGATATTGACCGTACCGTAATAGGTCTTCTTCTGGCGCAGGAAATCGGCAACAAAGCCGGCCGAGTTGGCGTGCAGCGGCGCATCGGGCGGGATCGGCGCATACCAGAAACTGTCTGGCGAAAAAATGGCGTCGGTGAGCAAGGACGCGGCCGCTGGCGCGGGCACGCCGACCACCTCGGCAAACGTCGTAGTTGCCGACGAATCAACACCGGCGGTGTTGCCGCCGCCGCAAGCGACAAGAGAGCATGCGCATGCCGGCACCGCCAGCAGGCGCGACAGGTGGCGAATTGCGCCGGAAAGCCGTGCGACAGGCCATCCCGGGGTGAATAAAACAGCCATATGACGCCCACAAATAATCTTCCGTACGGCAATGTTATGCTGTTTCGCGACCAAAACGTTTTGCGCAAGAAAATTACCTTGCGAGGCACAACAAGGTGCGCCTCCCCTGCTCCCCCGACTCGCCCTTCGTCTCCACTTTCGACGCAGGCGGGGGCCAATTCCTGGAATATGGAAATGGCGTTCCTGAACTTGGCTTTCGATCCATTCAGCCCGAGCAGCACCGGCTTCCGCTTGCCGCCCGCGTCGGCCGGGCGCAGGGAATCGCCCAAGGCGCGAGATATATGGTCTAGAATGACGAATAATTTTGCAATTCAATTCTCCGGTTAATTAAATGGCGACAGACGACGATTCACCGAGGGCAATCATTGGGCATGCCCTGTCGCGCGATCCCGATGCGATCGTCAATAACAGCATTCAACTGCTGGAATTGTTGGCCAATTCGCTCATCGGCATCATCGGCGAACAGGGTTTTGAGACCTTGTTGTTTCGCAGCGTGCATCGCGTCAATCTTGAGTTTCCATGGATGATGTTCGACCCGCGCTCGCGGCCGACCGACCCGGAGTTCAACTTGCTGCGCCGCTGTTTCGAAGGCCAGGACCTGGCCCAGGTCAAGGCGGCCAGCACACTACTCTTTAACTCATTCATTGATATTCTCGCGCTGCTAATTGGAGAACATCTGACGATGTTGATTCTGCACGCGGCATTAGGCCGCGCCGGAGCGGAAAAAATTAGCGAGGAGCAGCATGGATAAGCGGGTAAAGATAGGCCGTCTGCTAACGGGCGTGCCTGGTTTCGACGAACTGATGGGCGGCGGCGTTCCGGAATTTTCGTTCAACCTGATCGCCGGCACGCCCGGCAGCGGGAAGACGACGCTCGCCCACCAGATGATGTTTTCGCTGGCGAACCCTGAACGGCGCGCGCTGTTCTTCACCGTACTCGGCGAGCCGCCGTTGAAGATGCTGCGCTACCAGCAGCAATTCGAGTTCTTCGATTTCGACAAGCTTGAAAACTCCGTCAGGTTCGTCAACCTGGCGGCCGAAATGGTCGACGGCGATTTCGATCGGGTGATCGCGCGCATCATCGATGAAGTCCAGGAATTTTCGCCGAGCCTGGTGTTTGTCGACTCGTTCCGTTCTGTGGTGCAATCGACGCAATCGAACGACCAGGGATCGGCCGGCCTTCAATATTTCGTCCAGCAGCTGGGCATGCAGATGACCAGCTGGCAGGCGACCACGTTCCTGATCGGCGAATACCTGCAGCCGGAGGCCGAATCCGGCCCCGTGTTCACGGTCGCCGATGGCATCTTGTGGCTTTCGCAACTGGTACGCGGCGATTCGATGGTGCGCAAGATCCAGGTCGTGAAAATGCGCGGCGGATCGCAAAAACTGGGAGCGCATACCTTCCGCATCGGCAATGACGGGATTCAGATTTTCCCGCGCGCCGTGCTGCATCACCCGGAGGGCGGCGAACCGCGCTTCGCGGCCGGCGAGCGGCTCTCGATGGGCGTGCCGGAGCTCGATGCGATGCTCGGCGGCGGCGTGCCGGCCGGCTACTCGCTGTTGCTGGTCGGGCCATCCGGCTCCGGCAAGACGATCCTGGCGACCGAGTTCCTGGCCGAGGGCGTACGCATCGGCGAGCCCGGCGTGATTGCCGCATTCGAAAAGAGCCCGAACCAGCTGTTAAGCCACAAGCTCGACCAACTGGTGCGCGAAGGCAGCGTCGGCGTCATCAACACGCGCACGCTCGACCTGTCGATCGACGAGATCCTGCACGACCTGGTCACGATGATCGAAAAGAAAAAGGCCAAGCGGGTGGTGATCGATTCGCTGTCGGGATTCGAGCTTGCGCTCTCTTCGATCTTCCGCGACGACTTCCGCGAATCGCTGTACCGGCTGGTGGCCGTGCTGACCGGGATGGGCGTCACGGTGCTGATGACCGCGGAGCTGGAAGACCGCTACACCATGCTGCGCTTCAGCTCGTACGGCAACGCCTTCCTTGCCGACGCGATCATCATGCAGCGCTACGTCGAACTGGCAGGCCAGTTCCGCCGCGTCATTTCCGTCATCAAGGTGCGCGGCAGCGCGCACAGCAAGGACGTGCGCTTCTTCGACATCGTCGACGGCAAGACCGACATCGGCGAACGGCTCACCGCCTACAGCGGGGTCTTGTCCGGACAGCCGGTGCGCGGACGGCGCGCTCATCGCAACAAGAAAAACCTGCAGATGCTCGGATAGCACTTGCCCCGCCCTCCAGCTTTGCCGCTGGAGGCCGGTTCACCCTCGCCGCATCACGAGGTCGGCCCGGCGTCGGCCCCCATGCCTGCCATCAGCTCCTTCAACAGCGCGTCGTTAAATGCCGGCAAGTCGTCCGGCTTGCGGCTGGTGATCAGCCGGTCGTCGACCACCACTTCCTGATCGGTCCACTCGGCGCCGGCATTGCGCAAGTCATGCTGCAAGCTGGGCCAGCTGGTCATGTGTTTCGACTTGGCCACGCCGGCGTCGATCAGCGTCCAGGGACCATGGCAGATCGCGGCGATCGGCTTGCCCGACTCGGCGAATTCGCGGATGAAGGCAATCGATTCCGCGCTCAGGCGCAACTGGTCCGGATTGGCCACGCCGCCCGGCAACACCAGCGCGTCGTAGTCGTTCGGCCTGGCCTCCTTGACGTTTTTTTCCACCTTGAATTTGTCGCCCGGCGTCATATGATTGAAGCCCTGCACTACCTCGCCCGCCGCTTTCGGTGCCAGCAATATCACTTGCGCGCCGTGTTGTTCGAGGAAGCTGCGCGGCGAGCTGTATTCGATCTGCTCCACGCCGTCCGTCATCAGCACGGCCACCCGTTTGCCCGCCAGGTCTTGATCGCTGTTCATTTCCTGTGCCATTGCCGCTCCTGATTATCGATTATTTTTTCGCCATTGCGTCGCATCGATTCTAGTGTGCCCGGCCCGGCGCCGGCGCGCGCCTGCGATTTGCGCGGCTAAATTTTCCTGCGAAACATAAACAAAACGATGGCTTGTGTTGTGCCGGAAATAGAAGCGAATCGCGCATGCGCATGTCCCAATCATGCAACCTTAAGTCGCACTATTTTGCTACCGGAGTGCGCATCCTCAAGGCGATAGGCATAGAATAGGCTTATGCAACTTGGGTAACGAGCGACGGCTGTGTTCATTTAAAAATGTCCGCTCGCAGTTCGGCAACGAGAGCTAGCGATGGCGATAAAAAGACTCATATGCATTTCGGCTGAGGGCGGCAGCGCGGTGCGCGAAAAATGCGGCACCTTGAGCGGATGGGATGTGTGCACGGTGTCGAGCCTGCACGAGGCCAACCTTGTGCTCGAGTCCCAACGCTTCATGGTCGGATTATTGCTGGACTTCATCGGTGCCGAATCGAGCGCCGAGTCGGACCGCTTCCTGCGCCGACACAGCAATGTGCAATGGGTCGGCGTACTCGAACGCAGCGTACTCGACCATCCTGAATGGCGCGCGCTGGTCATCGATCACCTGTGCGATTTCCACACCAACCCGCTCGACCGCGCGCGCCTGCATCACACGCTTGGCCATGCGCACGGCTGGGCGATGCTGCGCGAACGCCGCGTGCAAGAATTCGACCCGGCCGCGATCCATACCATCAACGGCGAATCGGCCGCGATCGTGGCCTTGCGCGCGCAAATCCGCAAAGTCGCGTCGGTCAATGCGCCGGTGCTGATCTGGGGCGAAAGCGGCAGCGGCAAGGAACTGGCCGCGCACGCCATCCACGCGCAGTCGCCGCGCGCGCGCGGGCCGTTCGTGCCGATCAATTGCGGCGCCCTACCCCCCAGCCTGATCCAGTCGGAACTGTTCGGCTACGAGCGCGGCTCGTTTACCGGCGCCGCCAGGGAAAAGGCCGGCTTGATCGAGTCGGCCGCCGGCGGCACCATCTTCCTCGATGAAATCGGCGACCTGCCGAAAGAGATCCAGTCGAACCTGCTGCGGTTCCTGCAGGAACGGACCATCACGCGCATCGGCGCGACCCGCGAAATCGCCGTCGATGCGCGCGTGATCGCCGCTTCGCACGTGAACCTGAAGCATGCGGTGGCGCAGGGTTCGTTCCGCGAAGACCTGTACTACCGCTTGAACGTGCTGCCGATCGAAGTGCCGCCGCTGCGCGCGCGCAAGGCCGACCTGCCGCAACTGGCCGAGCATTTCTTCCTCACCTACTCGGCCGAAAAAGGCGCCCACGTGAAGGGGTTCAGCAGCAAGGCCATACGCGCCATGGAGCAGCACGACTGGCCAGGCAATGTCCGCGAACTGATCAATTGCATCCGGCGCGCGATGGTGCTGGCGGACGGCCGCCTCATCACTCCCGACGACCTCAGCCTCCCCGAAGCGAGCTCGGCTTTCAACGGCGACGCGCTGGTCGAATCGCGCGTGCGCGCCGAGCGCGATGCGATTTGCGTCAGCCTGGCCAACGCCGGCAAGAACGTCACGCACGCCGCGCGCGACCTGGGCGTGTCGCGCATGACCCTGTACCGGCTGCTCGCCAAACACAACATCACCGTCTGATCGCGTCGCCACTTCGGGTCACCGGCTGCCGACCCGCGCGCCCCCATGATTGTGTAACTTACTGTAAATACTGTAACGCTGACGTTACAGTTCGAGCGCGTTCGAGCCGCCCACAACAGCCATCGCTACAGCAAAACAATCGATAAGCGAAGGGTGTAACAGCTTGCAGGCGAACACTGTAACAAGAATGTGACACCCCGATCGAGTGCTGTTGGCGCGCAGCACCGAATTCAAAAAACGGGCTCAAGCATTAGAAATTTCCGCCGGCGTTTCAAGGACTTAAAGCGAGCGCGTCCGTCTGGCATCAAGATTGCTATTACCCCCTTGTCCGGCAACGACCTTGCTGGTCGCAATATTTTCTTGTACATCAACCGGGAGGGGCTTTCCATGAAACGAACTATAATTGCAGCGGCGGTTTTGATGGCGTTCAGCATGTCGGCAATGGCAGACGACCCAAAAAACAAAGTCCGCAGGGTGGGCAACGATAACACCCAGAACGCTACATCAAATACGACGCACAGCAGTACCGGTGCGTCCGCCAGCGACCACTCGAGCGCATCGCAGGACAATAACAGCGGCCAGAATAACAGTGACGGCGACGCGGATGCGGACGGAACAGGTGCCGTTGCGGCAAACAATGGCGGCAGCGCCACTTCCAACTTCTCGAGTTCGTTCAATCGCTCGTCGGCAACTGCGATCAGCAAGCTGCATGGCGAAGTGAGCGACAACCGGATCCATGATATCGGCAATACCGCCAAGAATAGCGGCGACGCCAATGGCGCATCCGGGCGGGGCGGCACCGGTGGCGACGGCGATGGCGGCAATGCCAAGGGCGCGAGCGGCGGTGACGGCGGCAAAGCCTACGGCGCCAATGGCGACCGCGGCGCGGCCGGCGGCGATGCTACCTCGGGCAATGCCAGGAATGGTAACGCCAAGGTCGGCGACGCGGACGGCGGCAACGGCGGCGACGGCGGCGCGGCGCGCAATGCGACCAGCGGCCGGGCCGGCTCGGGCGGCGACAGCGGCGACGGCGGCGACGGCGGCAGGTCGCGCGCCAGCGGCGGCGACGGCGGCCGTGGCGCCAGCGGCGGCGAAGGCGACGGCGGCGACGGCGGCAAGGCTAGCGCGTACGGCGGCAACGGCGGCCGTAGCGGATCGGCGGATGGCGCCGACGGTGGCAATGGCGGGAAAGGCTACGTCAAGGGCGGCGAAGGCGACGGTGGCGCCAGGGGCGGCTCGGGCGGCGACGGCGGCGACGGCGGCAAGGCCTACGGTTCCAGGGCCGACGCGTCCAGCGACGCCGACGGCGGCAGGAGTTCGGCTGGCGGCAGCCTTGCTAGGTCCGGACGCGAGCGTGGCGCCGGCAACAGCGGCGCGGCCACTTCCGGCACTGGCGGTAGCAGCAATGGCGGCGCCGCCACGGCCGGCGGGAATACCACCACGGCCGGCGGCGCGACTGCCGGCGCAGGCGGTGCCGGTGCAGGCGGCGGTGCAGGCGGCGGCGGCGGCACTGGCGGATCAGCCACCAACACCTCCGGCGCGGGTGCAGCCGGCGGTGCGGCCACCAGCGGCGCGGGCGGCGCAGGCGGAACCCTGACCAGTACCGGCGGTGCAGGCGCCGGCGGTAACGGCGGATCTGGCGGCGCGGGCGGCGCTGGATCCGGCGGCACCTCGACCGGCGGCGCCGGAGCGGCTTCAGGGGCTGGCGGTGCCGGCGGCAGCAGCGGGCAAGCCTCGAACACCGGTGGTGGAGGCGCATCGGGCGGCTCCGCAACTGGCGGCACCGCCAGCAACGGCACCAATACTACCGGGGCGGCAACCGGCGGTGCCGGCGGCGCAGGCGGCGCAGGCGGCAGCAACACGGGCGGCACGGGCGGTGCGGGCGGCGCCAATACCGCGGGTGCGGGAACCGGCGCGGCAGGCGGCGCCGGCACTGGCGGCGCCGGCGGCAGCAACTCTGTCTCTAGCGGCGTGTTCGACATGTCGAACACGATGAGCAGTATCGCCCAGTCGGCAGCAGGGGTCTCGGTGATCAGCCAGAACAACGGCTTCTCGTCGCTGGTCCAGCAAAGCATCAACGTCCAAGCGAACCTCGCGGTGGGCAGATAGCCCTTTTGCCGCCATGCCGATCCTGGCATGGCGGCTTTTTTTAACTAGGGGGACAAGATGCAACTCCAATTCGTGCAGAGGACGCTGCTTGGCGGATTGCTGGCCGCCTGCGCCGGCAGCTGCCTGGCTTTACCGACCGAGCCGGCGCAGGCAACCGGCGCGCCAGAGACGGCGCGCAGTGCCGGACCGCCCGCCGCGCGCAGCGAAGACGCGCCGCAGCAGGTTCAGCCGAGCCAGCCGACTGGCTGGGGAGAACCGGCGCAGCAAGGCCAGCTGTCGGGCTCGCGCGGCGGCACCGACACGGTCGCCAACCATGCGAAGCTGAGTGCGATCGTCAGCAACAACTCGGCGGTCAATGTCGCCACCGGCAACAACATCATCGATGGCGGATCGTTCTCCAACATGAGCGGCGTGCCGATGGTGATTCAAAATACCGGCGCAAATGTGCTCATCCAGAGCGCCACTGTGATCAATTTGCAGCTAAGATGACAATGAAGAGCTCGCACATCATTTCATTGCTGTCGCTCGCGCTGGGGATGTCGCACCCGGCGGCATGGGCCATCGAACTCGGCTCCGCGTCCGGGGTGCGGACGGTCGTGCCGCTCAAGAGCATGAAGGAAATGCGGTTCGGCGCGACGGTGCGCCAGCAATACGACTTCAGTTGCGGCTCCGCCGCGCTGGCAACCTTGCTGACCCACCACTATGGCCAACCGGTTTCCGAGAAGGTGGTGTTTGAACAGATGTTTGCCAAAGGCGACCAGCAAAAGATTCGCCAGCAAGGCTTCTCGCTGCTCGACATGCAGCGCTTCCTTGCCAGCCGCGGCTTCCGCGCCGACGGTTTCGAGTTGCCGCTGGAAAAGCTGGTCGAAGCAAGCGTGCCCGCCATCGTGCTGGTGTCGGACAAGGGATATAACCATTTCGTGGTCATCAAGGGGATTGCCGACGGCAGGATCCTGCTGGGCGATCCGTCGCGCGGCGCGCGCGTCGTTTCGGTCGAGCGGTTCCGGGAGATCTGGATCAGCAAGCTGTTGTTCGTGATTCACGGCTACGACGGCGCGGTCGCCTTCAACGCGGGAGCCGACTGGCGCGCGTCGCCGCTGGCGCCCTTGGCCCAAGGCGTGCCGCGCAACGGCCTTGATGTCGTCACCCTGCCCAAATTCGGGCCGGGCGACTTTTAACGGGAGGATGCAATGCGCCGTCGATCAACGCCAGTGCTGCTTCTGCTGACGGCATGGGTGGCCGCGCAGGCGCACGATGCGGCCGTGCCGCTGCCGCCGCTGGCCGAACTGGCGCTGGACCTTGAAGTGGTCTGCTGCACCGCGCCGCCCGGCTGGAACCGGGTCGACCCTGCCGCGCTCGACACGATGCGCGGCGGTTTCACCACCAGTNNATCCAGAACAGCCTGAACGGCCAGACCATCAGCAGCGAGACCATCATCAGTTCCAGCGTCAACAGCATGTCCTTGCTGAAAGACTTGAATTTCCAGGCGGGAGTACGCGATGCGGCGATCCGCGCGATAGGCACGCACTAGTTTGGGCCTGTGCTATTTTTCTATACAAAAGGAGAAATCGATGCAAGGAAAATTCGTTCTGGGCCTGGGTGGAGCCGGCTTGTCGGCCCTGTTGCTCGCGCCGTCGGTATATGCCCAACAACCCGGCGCCACCATGCAGGAGATGGAGGTCCAGCTAAAGAAACTGCAGCACGCACTCGATGAACAACGCCAACTGGTCGACCAGCTCGCCGGCGAAGTCAATGCCCAGCGCGCGCAGCTGCGCTCGATGCAGCCCAGTCCGATCGAAGTGCTGGCCGGCCAGCGCGGCACCGGGCCGGCCGAAGGCGCTGGCCAGGCCCAGGCGCAAGTCCCGGTCGAGGTACAAACCCAGGCGCCCACTACGCCGGTCGGCAAGGCGCCCAGGCGCGACAGTCGCCCGCCCGAGGTGGCGCCGCTGTTCGAGCAGCCGGGCGTCCTGACCCAGAAGGGGAAATACGTGCTCGAGCCGTCGCTGCAGTTCGGCTACTCGTCCAGCAACCGGGTCGCGCTGGTCGGCTACACCATCATCCCTGCCCTGCTGATCGGCCTGATCGACGTGCGCGAGATCAAGCGCAATACCTTCAGCGCGGCGCTGACCGGCCGTACCGGCATCTCCAACCGGCTTGAAGTCGAAATGAAGGTACCGTATGTCTACCGGTCCGATTCCACCGTCAGCCGCGAAGTGTTTACCGGCACCGCGGTCGAAAAGGTGTTCGATACGTCCGGCAAGGCGATCGGCGACGTCGAGCTGGCGGCGCGTTACCAGCTCAACCAGGGCGGGGCGGACAAGCCCTACTATATCGGCGGCCTGCGTTTCAAGACGCGCACCGGGCGCGATCCGTTCGATGTCGTCACCGATTGCGTCCGCCGCTGCATCGGCGAAAACGTGACGGGCACCGGACTGCCGCTGGAGCTGCCGACCGGCTCGGGGTTCTACTCGATCCAGCCAAGCCTGACCTGGCTGTTTCCGTCCGATCCGGCGATCTTCTTCGGCACTTTCAGCTATCTGCACACCTTCAAGCGCAGCGGCGTCAGCCGGCAGGTTCTCGATGGCGAGCGCGATTCGCTTGGCGACCTGGCCCCGGGCGGCGTGATCGGTTTTAATTTCGGCATGGGGCTGGCGCTCAACGAGAAGGCCTCGATCAGTTTCGGCTACGATCACAGTTCGATTGCGCGCATGCGCCAGAACGGCGCGACCGTGCCCGGCTCGGTGCGCACCCAGCTGGGCACCTTGCTGATCGGCTACTCGTATCGCCTGAACGAGAAGCGCACGCTGAATGTGTCGATCGGCGCTGGCGTGACGCGCGACACGCCCGACGTCTCGCTGACAGTGCGCGTGCCGTTCAGTTTCTAGTGCGCGCCGCGCGCTACTCGCCGCCCAGCACCCGCAGGCGGGCGCGCAGGCGGTGGATTTCGTCGCCCAGGTCGAGCACCAGCGCGGCAATGTCTTCGTTGGCGTCGAACGCGCGTTCCACGCTGAGCAGGCGGCGCGCCCGCACCAGGTCGCCGCTGCGGAACTCGGTGGTGCCGAGCTGCACGAGGTCGCCCTGGCCCAGCACGCCGGCCTGCACGTGGCGCACCACCCAGTCCGGCTCGACCTCGCAGGCGCGCGCCAGTTCTTCGAGGGTCAGGGCAACGTCGTCGAGCAGCACGCCACTTAAGGGATCGCCATGCGCCATGGTTCAGGCTCCTATTCGCGCGCGCGGGTTGAAGGCAAGTTCGCGCGCCATGGTTTCGTACAGCTTGCGCGCCTTGTCGTTGTCGGCCGGCGGCAACACCACTTCGAGGATCAGGTACAGGTCGCCATGCGGATGGGCCGGGATGCCGCGCCCTTTCAGGCGCAGCTTGCGCCCCGTTTGCGAGCCGGCCGGCACCGTCACTTCCACCTCGCCGGACGGGGTCGGCACCGCGATGCTGCCGCCCAGCGCCGCTTCCCACGGCGCCACCGGCACCGTTTCGTAGACGTGGCTGCCTTCGACGCGGTAGCGCCGGTCCGGGTTCAGCTGGATTTCGAGGAACAGGTCGCCCGGGCCGGCACCGCCGCTGCCCGGGTGGCCCTGACCCGCCAGGCGCAACTGCTGGCCAGGCAACACGCCCTTGGGGATCTTCACGTCGAGCGACTTGTCGCGCGTGACGACCCGGCCGGACGGTTCGCGCTCGGGCACGCGCATGCTGACGCTGCGGGTCGCGCCGTGGTAGGCGTCGGCCAGGTCGATCGCCATGCTGGCGTGGATGTCGTCGCCGCGCATCTGGAAGCCGGCGCCGGCGCCGGCGCCGCCGGCGCGCGAGCGCCGTCCCACATGGGCGAACAAGTCGGAAAAGAAATCGTTCTGGTCGGCGCCGCCGGCGCCGAACGCCGAAGCCCAGTCGGGCGGCGGCTGGAATTCCTGGCCGGCGCGGCGCCCGCTGCCCAACTCGTCGTAGGCCGCCCGTTTCTCAGGGTCGCCCAGCACGCCGTAGGCTTCGTTGATTTCCTTGGTCTTGCTGTCGGCGTCCTTGTGCTTGCTGACGTCGGGATGGTATTTGCGCACCAGCTTGCGGTATGCCTTCTTGATCTCGTCGGCCGAGGCGCCCTTGTCGACCCCGAGGGCCTGGTAATAGTCCTTGTATTCCACGAAAAGGCACTCCCCGGAGCGGTTTCTTCCATCGTACTGCACTGCCGGGACGGGGAGCGCACGGCTTGCAGGCAGAAAATCGCCGATCCGGCCGAAAAAATCGGCGCCGACCGTGATATTTCGGTTTCGGCTTTCTTGACATGATGATAAATTGATATCCACTGGCAAAATTGTTGATGGAGGGACCTGAACATGAACAAATGGGTGAAACGCACCAGCCTGGGGCTGGTCACGCTGGCGATCGCGGGGGTTGGCGCGGTGGTGGCCGGCAAGGCGCTCGGCGAACGCAAGCTGGTGCGCCAGGTCGCGCTGACGGTGGCGCCGATCGCGGTGCGGGCCGACGCTGGCCAGATCGAACAGGGCCGCTACCTGTTCAGCACGCGCGGCTGCGCCGACTGCCACGGCGCCAACGGCGGCGGCAAGACCGTGATCCAGGATGGCCCGATGCTGGTGGTGTCCCCCAACATCACGACCGGCGCCAACAGCGTGACCACCGCCTACAGGATCGAGGACTGGGTGCGCACCGTCCGCCACGGCGTCAAGCCGAACGGCAACCCGATCATGATCATGCCGAGCGAAGACTACAACCGCCTGACCGACCACGACATGGCCGCCGTGATCGCCTACATCAAGCAGTTGCCGCCGGCCGCCGGGGTCGAGCCGGTGGTCCGGCTGCCGACGCCGGTCAAGGTGCTGTATGCCTTCGGCCTGGTGAAGGACGCCGCCGAAAAAATCGACCACGCGCTGCCGCCGTCGGCGCCGGTCGAAGCGGCGGTCACGGTCGCGCACGGCGCCTACGTGGCGAACACCTGCATGGGTTGCCACGGCGCGCACCTGAGCGGCGGCAAGATTCCGGGCGCGCCGCCGACCTGGCCGGCCACCGCCAACCTGACCCCTGGCAAAGGCAGCGTGATGCCGCGCTATCCCTCGGCCGAGGTGTTCCAGGCCACCCTGCGCAGCGGCCGGCGGCCGGATGGCACGGAGATCAGCACGGTGATGCCGTTCAATTCCCTCAAGGAAATGAACGATACCGACGTGCACGCGCTGTACGCCTACCTGAAGACCTTGCCGCCGATGGAAGCCGGGAACCGCTGAGCGGACGGCGTCACGGATGAGCTTGCCTTCGGTGGATGGCGGCCTTGGCAAATAGACAGTAAAATCATCCGTTTCGCCCCGCCGCTTTCCCCATGCACACAGCCACCGCGCATCCCTCCTCCCCTGTCGTCAATGAAATCAAGGCCGTGTGGCGGCTGTCCTGGCCGATGCTGGTGGGCCAGCTCGCCACCGTCGGGATGGGCGTGGCCGACGTCGCCATGACCGGCCACGTCAGCGCCGAGGAACTGGCCGCGGTGTCGCTGGGCGCCTCGGTCTGGTCGATCGTGCTGGTCACCGTGATGGGCATCATGATGGCGATCAATACGGTCGTCGCGCATGAGATGGGCGCGGCCAACTACCACCTGATTCCCCATTCGGTGCGCCAGGCGCTGTGGAAGGGGCTGGGCGTGGGCCTGGTGGCGTGCGCCGCCGCCAACCTGGCGACGCTGCTGTTCGACCATATCGGGCTCGACCAGGCGGTCAACGACAAGGCCTCGATGTTCGTGCACGTGATCAGCCTCGGCATGCCGGCGTTCGCCTGCTACCGCGCGCTGTATGGTTACACCACCAGCATCAACCAGACCAAGCCGGTGATGGTGATCGCGGTCGGCGGGCTGCTGTTCAACATCATCGTCAATTGGCTGCTGATTTTCGGCAACCTCGGCCTGCCCAGGATGGGCGCGGTCGGCTGCGCGGTCGCCACCGCGGCCGGCATGTGGCTGATGCTGGGCGCGATGATCGGCTGGATGCGGGTCGCGCCGGCCTACCAGCAGACCTTTCCGTTCACCCATTGGGAGTGGCCGAACCGGGCCGAGATCGGCAGCATGCTGCGGCTCGGGCTGCCGATCGGGGTCACCTATTTTGCCGAGGTCAGCGCGTTCGGCGCGATCAGCCTGCTGGTGGCGCGCTTTGGCGTGGTGCAAGTGTCGGCGCACCAGATCGCGCTCAATTTTTCCTCGCTGGTGTTCATGGTGCCGCTCAGTTTCGGAATCGCGCTGATCACCCGGGTCGGCCAGTCGCTGGGCGAAGGCGATCCGCGCAAGGCGCGCTTCGTGTCGTGGGTGGGGGTGGCGATGTCGATCGCGTTCGGGGTGCTGTCGGCCGCCTTCATCGCCGTGTTCCGCTGGGAGATCGCGCGCGCCTACACCTCGGATCCGGCGGTGCAGGAACTGTGCGTGCAGCTGTTGCTGTTCGCGGCCCTGTTCCAGTTGTCGGACGCCACCCAGGTGGCGACATCGAGCGCGATCCGCGGCTACAAGGTGACGCGCCAGCCGATGGTGATCCAGCTGGTCGCGTTCTGGGTGTTTTCGCTGCCGCTGGGCTATGTGCTGGGACTGGCGCCGGCGTGGTTTCCCTGGTCGCCCGCGAAGCCGATGGCGGTGTTCGGCTTCTGGATCGGACTGGTGCTGGGCTTGACGGTGGCGGCGGTATTGCTGACGGCGGCGCTGCACAAGCTGGCCAGGCAGCGGGTGCTGCAACAGTAGGGCATATTTACAGCGTTTTGCAGCCGACTCTGGTATCGTCTCGACGTTGTTCCAGATAAACCATCACCACGAGACAATCCATGCGTTTTTTCCTTTGTTTTTTAGCCGCCTTGTCGGCCGCTCCCGCATCCGCCGAGCGCCTGACACTGGACCGTATCCACGCCGACCCGGCGCTGGCGGGACCTGGCGTGCGCAACCTGCGCGTCTCGCCTGACGGCGAGCGCATCACGTTCCTGCGCGGGCGTGCCGACAACCAGTTCCAGCTGGACTTGTGGGAATTCAACATGAAGGACAAGACCACGCATCGGCTGGTCGACTCGAAACAGCTGGTGCCGAACGAATCGATTTCGCCCGAAGAACAGGCGCGCCGCGAGCGCGCCCGTACCGCCAGCCTGAACGGCATCCTGAGTTACAGCTGGTCGCCCGACGGCAAGCAGCTGCTGGTGCCGATCGGCGGCGACCTGTACCTGATCGACGCCGCCCGTCCCGAGGCCGCGCGCAAGGTTGCATCGGGCAATGTGGCCGATCCGAAAATCTCGCCGAAGGGCCGCTACGTTTCCTTCGTGCGCAACCAGAACCTGGTGGTGATCGACCTGACCAGCGGCGCCGAAAAACAGCTGACCAGCGACGGCAAGGGCACCGTGCACAACGGCGAAGCCGANNGACGATTCGGCCATTGCCTACAAGCGCTTCGACGAAGCGCAGGTGCCGGTGGTGCGCCGCTTCGAAATCTTCGCCGACCGCACCGACGTCGTCGAGCAGCGCTACCCTGCCGCGGGCGATCCGAACGTGGTCGCCGAACTGATGATCGTGTCGCCAAGCACCGGCCTGCAGCGCAAGGTCGACATCGGCGCCGAGCAGGACATCTACCTGGTCCGCGCCGACTGGAGCGCCGACAGCAAGCAGTTGTTCTACCAGCGCCAGACGCGCGACCAGAAGCGCCTCGACCTGATCGCGGTCGACGCCGCCACCCTGGCCCAGCGCACCGTGCTGACCGAAACATCGAACACCTGGGTCAGCATCCATGACGACCTGCGCTTCCTGAAAAGCCAGAACGCCTTCCTGTGGTCGTCCGAGCGCAGCGGCCGCAACCACCTGTACCTGTACGGCATGGACGGCAAACTGATGCATCCGGTGTCGAGCGGCGAATGGGGCATCGACGGCATCCAGGCGGTCGATGAAAAGAGCGGCCGCGTGTTCGTCTCGTCGAACCGCGACAAGGTCATCGACAAGCAGATCTACTCGCTGGCGCTGGACGGCCGCGGCGCCGGCCAGCCGGTGCGCATCACCAAGACCGACGGCTGGCACGAGGCCGCGTTCTCGCGCAACGGCGAAGTATTCGTCGACACCTTCTCGGATCCATCGACCCCGCCGCAGATCTCGATCCGCCGCCCGGACGGTTCGATGGTCGGCTGGCTCGAGCAGAACGCGCTGAACGCCACCCATCCGTACGCCAGGTTCAAGTCCGACCATCTGAAGACCGAATACGGCACGCTGAAGGCGAACGACGGCCAGACCCTGTACTACTCGATGATCAAGCCGAGCAACTTCAGCGCCGCCAAGCGCTACCCGGTGTACCTGTCGACCTACGGCGGCCCGCACGCGCAGCACGTCTCGCGCAAGTGGGGCAACATGTTCGACCAGTACATGGCGCAGCAGGGTTTCGTCGTGTTCCGCCTGGATAACCGCGGCTCCTCGCGCCGCGAGCGCGCCTTCACCGACGTCATCCACAAGGAACTGGGCAAGCACGAAGTCCAGGACCAGGTCACCGGCATCGACTGGCTGGCCAGGCAGAAGTTCGTCGATCCGAAGCGGATCGGCGTATTCGGCTGGAGCTACGGCGGCTTCATGACCTTGCGCCTGCTGTCGGCCGCATCGGACAAGATCGCGATGGGCGTGTCGGTCGCGCCGGTGACCGACTGGGCGCTGTACGACACCCACTACACCGAGCAGTTCGTCGGCGCCACGCCGAAATCGGACGCGCAGGCCTACAAGAGCAGCGGCGTGTTCGCCCACCTCGACGGCCTGAAGTCGCCGCTGCTGCTGGTGCACGGCATGGCTGACGACAACGTGCTGTTCACCAACACCACGCGCCTGATCGACGGCCTGGTCAACCGCAACGTGAAGTTCGACCTGATGACCTATCCGGGCGCCAAGCACGGCATCTCGTCGCGCGCCGGCCAGCGCCANNGCCAAATTAATTGCTTGCGTCCTTGATGACTTCCTTGGCGTCACCCAGCTTTTCCTGGACCTTGCCTTCGACCTGGTTTGCCAGGCCCTTGGCCTGCTGCTCGGTGCTGCCGACCAGCTTGCCGGCCTCTTCCTGAATCTTGCCGCCGATGTCTTGCAGTTTGCCGTTAACTTGGTCTTTGTTCATGGTGAGCTCCTGGAATTTAAGCACATGCCGGAATGGCCATGCATTGAAGCCAGAATAGCGCGC
>CXWL01015485.1_pt1 | contig 38807 bp, 41 predicted proteins | sample 590931 | NCBI WGS metagenome assembly CXWL01 (sample SAMEA3498368, study PRJEB10139) | groundwater metagenome | biome: water well; material: biofilm material | place: Germany | collected 2015-04-27 | reverse complement strand
GACCCGCCCGGAGTCCACTTATAAATCGGGGAAAGTTGTTCAAACAAACGGAGCCACTTCTGTTGTTCCGGCAAATGTGGCTGTGGAGTCGTCTCTTTCAATAACCCTGAACAACTATTTACCGCAGCATGTCGGAAAAGAGCGGACGAAGTCCTTTCTGAAGGACGCGGCAACATACAGTCACCAGCTGAACGTTGTCTTGCCTATACTCGTTGGACTATTGAAGTTGCCCTCTCTTCCTGAGCAGATTCGAGGACTTCTCAATAGCCTTCGCGGGCTACGCAACGATATTGCGCATTTAGGCGCAACGGAAAATCCTATCGGAAAGGAACAATGTGCTGAACTGCTTTGTGCGGCACTCTTCGGTTTTCAGTATGTTCTGCTCCTGCAGAGAAAGCTGCTATCAGCAACATAACTTTAGCTGCTGCGGACGGGGGGAACCTCATTCGATAAAGTGGACGCCTCCACCTAGCGCTTGAGTAGGTCTTCCGGCCCGCGGCACCCATGCAACCAGGGCCAGCTCAGGTCGAAACGCCGGCCATGGAGGAAATCGCTCAGCCAGGTCTTCTGCACCCAGTAGTGGAAGGTCGCAAAGGCAACGACGGCGGTGAAGCCGCACACGAGCAGGAATTTGAGCGGCGACGGGAAGTCGTACTGCACCAGCCACCAGCCCGCCAGGCAGACCAGCGGCATGTGCACGAGAAAGACCCAGTAGGACGATTGGGACACGTATTGGATCCACGGCGATTCCCGGTCGAACCAGCGCTGCGCGCTGCCGAGGAACAGGCAAGTCAGCGCCCAGGTGCAGGCGCCGTTGGCCAGCACCGCCGCGAGGTGAAGGTCGAAGTTTGAGCCGCGCGCGGCGTTGTCGAGAACGCTGAGCCAGGTCGCGAGGGGGAACAATAGGCCCGCGAGCAATCCGGAGACAGGAACCCGGCGCGCCAGGGTCTGGAGGAAATCCCGGTAGTGGTAGAGGAAGTAGCCGAAGACGAAGAACGAGCCGTAGTAGAGGAGCGACGGCAGGTGCGGCTTGAGGAAGACGAATCCCTCGAAGACCTGGCCGCCGCGGAACGGCCACAGGGTCGCGGCGGTATAGAGCGCCAGCAACGCCAGCGTGAGCGGCGACTCCAGCCCGCGCCTGACCCGTGCCTCGAACTTCAGGCTGCCGCCGACCAGGAACCGGCACACGGGAATCAGGAGATAGAAGTAGCAGAGGTAATACAGGAACCACAGGTGCACCAGCGGAACCTGGCCCTGGGGCAATCCCATGGCCCGCACATCGCGATCCAGCGACTGCAGCGCGCGCGGATCCGGCCACAGGCGATGCGAGCCGTAGCCGGCGGCGAGCAGGAAATCCAGCATGAAGAGGATGGTGAGCGGCAGGATCGTCACGGCGCCGGCGAGGAGCGGCGCGAGTACCCGGCGCGCGCGGTCCTTGTAGGTGGCGGCGACGCCGCGCCTCTCGACCAGCAGCGCGGTGAAGAAGCCGGCCACGACGAAGAATGTCGGCATGCGGAAGCTGTGGATGAAGGCGAGCACCACGTCGAACAGCGCGGAGTTGTTGCGGTCGACGATCGGCGGCACGGCCGGCGGCGGCGACTCGAGGTAGAACATCGCGCCGTGCAGCGCGATGCCCAGCATCATCATGGTGCCGCGCAGTGCGTCGAGGCCGTAGTACCTGCGCTCTTGCACCGCGCGCGCCCTAGCGGGACATCAGCCGTTCGAGGTAGCGCGCCAGCAGGTCGATCTCGAGGTTCACCCGCGCGCCGGGCTTGAGCCGTTTCAAGGTGGTGACCTTGAGCGTGTGCGGGATCAGGTTGACCTCGAAGGTGCCGCCCGCCACCCGGTTCACGGTCAGGCTCACGCCGTCGATGCAGATGGAGCCTTTGCGCGCGATGTAGCGGGAGAGAATCCCGGGGGCCTTGAATTTGTATTCACTGCCCTTCCTACTCACAAATAAACCGACGCCATCCACATGCCCGGTGACAAGGTGCCCGCCCAGCTTGTCGCCGAGGCCAAGAGCCGTTTCCAGGTTGACCTCGCCCGGCTGGTCCAGGCCGGCGGTGACGCGCAGCGTCTCTTTCGAGACGTCGAACCACAACTTGCCCTTTGCTTTCTTCACCACCGTCAGGCAGCAGCCCTGCACGCAGATGGAATCGCCGATGCGCAAGCCGGCGAGCGGCAGGCGGCCGGTGCTCACCTGGAGCGGGTTCACTTTTTCGATGCGGCCGATAGCCTGGACGATGCCGGTGAACATCAGAGCCTCGCGAGGATGCGGATGTCGTCGCCGATGCGGTCCATCGACACGATCTTCATTCTTATTCTTTTATCAAGGGAAGAAAGTCCGGGCAAGGAAACCATGCCTTGCGCCTCGTCGCCGAGCAGGCTGGGACTCAGGTAGAGCAGGAATTCGTCGACGCAGCCCTCGCGCACCAGAGAGCCGTTCAGGCGCGTCCCCGCCTCGACGTGCAATTCGTTGATGCCGCGGCGCGCCAGTTCTTCCAGCATGCGCGGCAGTTCGACTTTGCCCGCAGGATTGGAAAGTTCCCGAATCTCGGCATCCAGCTTTCTTCCCGGATTCACGGCGCAGAAGACCAGTGTGCCACCCCCGTCCAGCACCTTGGCCTTTTCCGCGATCTCCAGCCGGCTGTCCACCACCACGCGCAACGGCTGGCGCGATGTGGCCACGTCGCGCACGGTGAGGCGCGGATCGTCGGCTTTCACGGTGCCGATGCCGGTGAGGATGGCGCAGGCGCGCGCGCGCCAGCGGTGGCCGTCCTTGCGCGCTTCGGCGCCGGTGATCCACTGGCTGCGGCCGTCGGTTAGTGCGGTGCGCCCGTCGAGCGTCGCCGCGATTTTCATCCGCACCCAGGGACGGCCGCGCGTCATGCGCGAGACGAAGCCGATGTTGAGCTCCTTCGCCTCGCCTTCCATCAAGCCGTGGTCAAACACTATCCCGGCCGCGGCGAGGGCCTTGCCGCCGTGCGCCGCCTTCGGGTTCGGGTCGAGCATCGCCGCGACCACCCGCTTGATCTTAGTTCTCTTGATCAAGTCAACACAGGGAGGCGTGCGTCCTTCATGGCTGCAAGGCTCCAGGTTGACGTACAGCGTCGCGCCCGCGGCCTTCGCGCCGGCATCGGCGATGGCGACGACTTCGGCGTGCGGGCCGCCGGCTTTCTCGTGCCAGCCCTCGCCCACCACGGCTTCGCCCTGCACCAGCACGCAGCCGACGCGCGGATTGGGCGTCGCGGTGTTCAAGCCGTTCCCGGCCAGCGCCAGGGCGCGCGCCATCATGGCGCTGTCAAAGGCGCTGAAGGAATTCACTTTTTCCCGCGGCGCCGCGGGGATTTCACTTCCTGCACCGCTTCGCGGAACTCGTCCGGCGACTCGAAGCTGCGGTAGACGGAGGCGAAGCGGATGTAGCCGACCTTGTCGAGCCTGGCGAGCTCGCGCATGACGAGGTCGCCGACCCGGCTGGTGGGGATCTCGCGCTCGCCCAGGGCGCGCAGCTTCTCCTCGATGCGGTCCACCGCGGCGTCGACGTCCTCGGTCGCCACCGGGCGCTTGCGCAGCGCGAGCGTCATGCTGCCGATCAGCTTGCCGCGGTCGAAATCGGTGCGGCTGCCGCCTTTCTTCACCAACCGCGGCATGCGCAGCTCGACGCGCTCGTAGGTAGTGAAGCGCTTGTCGCACTTCGGGCACTTGCGCCGGCGCCGGATGACGTTGGTGCCTTCGTTCGAGCGCGTGTCCACCACCTGGGTGTCGTCGCCGGAACAGAAGGGGCAGCGCATGGCCTAGCTATAGACCGGGAACTTCGCGCACATCGCCTTGATTTCGCGCGTCACGCGCTCGCGCGTGAGGTCGCCCTTCGGATCCTCCAGCACGTCGGCGATGAGGCTTGCCATCTTCTCGGCCTCGGCCGGGCCGAAGCCTCGCGTGGTCATCGCCGGCGAGCCGAGGCGGATGCCGGAGGTGACCATCGGCTTCTGCGGGTCGTTCGGGATGGCGTTCTTGTTCGCCGTCATGTGCGCGCGCCCGAGCGCGTCCTCCGCGTCCTTGCCGGTGATGTCCTTGGCGCGCAGGTCGACCAGGAACATGTGGCTGTCGGTGCCGCCGGAGACGATGCGCAGGCCGCGCTTCGCGAGCCCCGCCGCCATGACGCGCGCGTTTTCCAGCACTTTCACCTGGTACTGCTTGAACTCGGGCTTCAGCGCCTCGCCCAGCGCCACCGCCTTGGCGGCGATGACGTGCATCAGCGGACCGCCCTGCAATCCGGGAAAGATCGCCGAGTTGATCGCCTTCTCCTGCTCGGGCTTGCCGAGGATCAGCCCGCCGCGCGGGCCGCGCAGCGTCTTGTGGGTGGTGGTGGTGGTGAAATCGGCGATGCCCACCGGCGAGGGATACAGGCCCGCCGCGACCAGGCCGGCGTAATGCGCCATGTCCGACATCAGCAGCGCGCCGCACTTGTCGGCGATGGCGCGAAAGCGCGCCCAGTCGATGACGCGGGAGTATGCGGACGCGCCTGTAACAATGAGTTTTGGTTTCTCTCTTAAAGCTGTTTGTTCGGCAGCTTCGTAGTCGATTTCTTCCTTCTCATTCAAACCATACGAAACCACGCGATACAGCTTGCCCGAGAGATTGACCGGCGAGCCATGCGTCAGGTGCCCGCCCATCGCGAGAGACATGCCGAGGATCGTGTCGCCGGGCTTGAGCAACGAGGTGTACACGGCCTGGTTGGCCTGCGAGCCGGAGTGCGGCTGCACGTTGGCCCAGGGCGCGCCGAACAGCTTCTTCGCGCGCTCGATGGCGAGGGTCTCGGCCATGTCGACGAATTCGCAGCCGCCGTAGTAGCGCTTGCCGGGATAGCCCTCGGCGTACTTGTTGGTGAGGAGCGATCCCTGCGCCGCCATCACCGCGGGGCTGGCGTAGTTCTCCGAGGCGATCAGCTCGACGTGGTCTTCCTGGCGCCTCGCCTCCTGCCGGAGGATGCCGCTGATTTCGGGATCGGATTGTTCGAGGGACTGCTCGAGCTTCTGGGTGGCGGGCATGGGGCGATTTTATCAGTCAGGCGGAATCGGCCTGCAGCATGAAGCGCACCGAGTGGTCGCCATGCTTCGCGGCGCTCCTGCCCATGCCGAGCCAGCCGCGGCCGGACAGGACCAGCTCTTCCTGGCGCAACCGGGTCTCCTCGGGCTGTACTCCCGATTCCTCGTCGGGCAGGACGAAAGTACCGTTGCTGGAGAGGTCGATGAGCACGAAGCGGCCGTCGCGCGACTCGACGCGGGCATGAACCCGCGAGGCGAACAGGCTCACCACCACGATGTCGTTGTTGTCGCCGCGGCCCATCTGTACGCTGCTGTGCTCGTGGTCGACCACGAAAATATTGGCGCGGTAGATCAGCTTCAGAGAAAGCCGGGTGTCGGGCATGGCCGCCACGCTAGACGATGACCCGCGCCACGAGATCCTGCGGCGTGTCAATGTCGCGCAGCACGCCGGGGTCGCCGACCGGGATTTTCACGCAGCTCGCCTCGTTCGCGGCCAGGATCTTCTTCGCGCCTTCGTCGCCGCGAAGCACCTCGAGCTCGCTCCTGAACTTCCCGCTGATGCCCACCGGATGCCCGCGGCGCGCGCGGAAATACGGCGCAACCAGCGGCGCGCCGGCCACGAGCGCATCGCGCACCGCGGCGATGGTGCTCGAGCGGATGAAGGGCATGTCGGCGAGCGCGACGACAAAGCCTTCGGCATCCGCCGCGGCCCGCGCGGCGCAGGCCAGGCTCGCGCCCATGCCCTCGGCGGCGTTTTCGCACACCACTACCCTGCAGTTTTCTTTCTCAAGAAATTCTTTTAACTGGGGGGAATCCGGGCGGACGACCGCAAGCACCTTATCGGAAAAAACAACCTTGAGATGCCTCGCCGCCTGGATCGCGATCGGCACCTCGTGCGGCAGGGAATGCAGCAGCTTGTCGGAGCCGAACCGCGTCGCCGAACCCGCGGCCAGCAGGATGGCGACGACGTTCAAGTCTTCAGGTCTTCTGTGGAGCGACTTCGCAGGCGGAAGGTTCGAAGCGCGCCGCAGGTTTGGCCGCCCAGCTGGGCTCGCTCACGCCGTGGCGCACCGCGGTCATCTCGGCGAGGATCGCGACCGCGATCTCAGGCGGCGTCTTCGAGCCGATGTAGAGGCCGACCGGCCCGCGCAGGCGCGCGATCTCGCCCTCCGAAAGATCGAACTCCCTCAGGCGCAGGCGGCGCGCGTCGTTGTTCTTCTTCGAGCCGATGGCGCCGACGTAGAACGCGGGCGACTTGAGCGCCTCCATCAGCGCGAGGTCGTCGATCTTCGGGTCGTGCGTCAGCGCGATCACCGCGCTGTGCCCGTCCAGGCTGGCGGCGGCGAGCACGTCGTCCGGCATGCCGCGGTCGAGCTGCACGTTGGCGAGATCCCAGCCATCGGCGTACTCGGAGCGCGGGTCGATCACCAGCACGTGGTAGTCGAGCATGCGCGCCATTTCCGCGAGGTAGCGCGTGAGCTGGCCGGCGCCGATCAGGATCACGCGCCAGCGCGGGCCGTGCACCGTGGTCAGCACCTTGCCGTCGAAGGCCAGCACGTCCTGCCAGGTGCCGGAGGCCATCGTCACGCGGCCGCTGTCCATCTCGAGGCGCCGGCGCACGAGTTGCTGCTTCGAGATGGTCTCGAGCAGTTCGCCGAAAGCGCTTTTCTCCGTCACCGGCTCCATCACCAGTTCCAGCGTGCCGCCGCAGGGCAGGCCCCAGCGCGTTGCTTCCTCGTTGGTGACGCCGTAAGTGATCAGTTGCGGCTTGTCCTTCGCGACATTGCCGGCGCGAACCTTGTCGATGAGGTCGTCCTCGACGCAGCCCCCGGACACCGAACCGACCACCTGGCCGTCGTCGCGGATCACCACGAGCGCGCCCACCGGGCGCGGCGCCGAACCCCAGGTCCGGACGATGGTGCCGAAAGTGACGCGATGCCCCGCCTTGCGCCAGGCCTCGGCACTGCGCAGCACTTCGATATCGACGCTATCCATGCGGAAATGTTAACCCAACTTTGCAGCCCCGGCCGTGCGCTCCGGCGCCGATCGAGATCACGGCGGCGTGCGCCAGCGCGATCTCGCGTACGATCGAAAGCCCCAGCCCGCTCCCGGTGCCCGAGGTTCCGGGCACGCGGTGGAAGCGCTCCAGCACCTGCTCGCGCTCGGCCGGCGGGATGCCGGGCCCGTCGTCTTCGACCTCGAGGAACGCGCAATCGTTCCGCAATCCGGTCGTGACCGTCACGCGCCCCGCATGCGGCGTGTATTCGAGCGCGTTGTGGATCAGGTTGGCGAGCGCCTCGCGCAGCAGCAGCGCGTCGCCCGATACCTGCGCGTCGGCCAGGTCGAAGCCGAGGTCGATCTCCTTCGCCAGCGCCCGGTGCACCCACTCGTCGGCCGCATCCTCGACGACCGCGCGCAGGTTCACGGATGTGAACGCATCCGCGCGAAAACCGCCGGGTTCCGCGCGCGCCAGCGCGAGCAGCTGGTTGGCGAGGCGCGCGGTGCGGATCGTCGCGCGGTGCACCTGCTCCAGCTGCGCATGCTGCTCTTCCGGGGAGCGATGCGCTGGCGCGATCTCCCATTGCGCGAGCGCAATTTCTATATGCGCCTGCAAACCGGCGAGCGGCGTGCGAAGCTGGTGCGCCGCGTTGGCGAGGAAGCGCTGCTGGTTGCCGGTGGATTCGGCGACCTGGCCGAACACCTGGTTCAGCGCATCGACCAGCGGGCGCGCCTCTTCCGGCGCATGGCCGGGATCGATCGGCCGCAGGTCGCGCGCCGAGCGCGAACGGATCTCCGCCGACAGGGTCTCAAGCGGCGCCAGTCCGCGCTTGACGCCGAACCAGACGATCACGAGGGTCGCCAGGGCGACCAGCAGTTCGGGCACCAGGGCCGAGAGCACGATGTTGCGCGCGAGCTTGCTGCGCTTGTTGGTCGTTTCCGCGACCTGGACGGTGCAGGTGCTGCCGCCGCAGGGCACCAGCAGCGCGACGATGCGTATTTTCTGCTTGCGATACTCGCCGTCATAGGCGATCACGCCGTCCTTGGGCACACGTGACGAGGGAACCGGCGGCAACCCAGGGTCACCCGCCAGCGCCGTACCGTTCGCGTCGTGCACGTGGTAGTAGATGATGTCGTATTTGTCGGTGCGCAGCGCCTGCTCGGTCGCCCCGGGAAGGTCGAAGCTGACTTTGTCGCCGGCGCTGCGTATGCGCTCGGATAGCGCGATGCCGACATCCGCCAGCGCCTGGTCGTAGGCCTCGCTCGCGGGTTCGAGGGAGAGGAAGTACGCGCCGACCGCGCCCGCAACCAGAAGCGTCGCCACCGGGGGCAGGAGCGCCTTTAGCAGCCTGACGCGCAGGCTACTGACCAGCTTTTCTCTCCTTGAATTCTTCCAGCATGTAGCCGAAGCCCCGCACCGTCCGGATCTTCACGCCGGCCGGGTCGAGCTTGGCGCGCACGCGCGATACGTAGACCTCGATGGCGTTGGGCGTCAGCTCCTCGCCCCAGTTCGCCACCGCCTGGATGATCGCCTCCTTGGAGACGATTTTCTCGACTCGTGCCAGCAGCACTTCCAGCACCGCCCATTCGCGCGCCGCCAGGTCGAGCGGCGCGCCGCCGAGCTGGGCGCGGCGCGCCACCGTGTCCAGCATCAGGGGCCCATGCACGATCTTCGGCCCGGTCTGCGCCTGCGAGCGGCGCACCAGCGCGCGCACGCGCGCGGCGAGTTCCGGCATGGCGAAGGGCTTGGCCATGTAGTCGTCGGCGCCCAGGTCGAGGCCGCGTACCCTGTCGTCCAGCGCGTCGCGCGCCGTAAGCACCAGCACCGGCACCCGGTCGCCGGTGGCGCGCAGCCGGCGCAGCACCTCGAAGCCGTCGATGCCGGGCAGGCCGACGTCCAGGATTACCAGGCCGAAATTTTCCTGCCGCGCGCCGAGCACCGCGTGCTCGCCCGTGGCCATCATGTCCACTGCGTGGCCTTCGCCCTCGAGGATGCGCGCGATCCCGCTCGCCAGCGCCGCGTCGTCCTCGACAATCAGAATCCTCACCTGATCCATCATACAGTCACCAAAAAGAAGGGGCCCGCGCGTGGCGGGCCCAAGGACTTCGTGTCCGAGGGGAGGAGGAGGATCCCCGGCCACGCTGCTGCCAATCCGTTCACGTGAAGACCCGCCAAGTCTGCAAGACCAAGCTTGCAGGCATCTGTACGCGGGCTTGCAGGCAGCTTGCGCTCTCCCGTGACGGACCACGGGCAGGGAGCCAAAAGCCATGCCGCAGCGCAACATTGCTCCCGCCCGGCCCCTTGGCTAGGATGCACGTCCCCCCGAATCAGCGGATCGACGAAATCCCCAGGAGGCAGCATGGCGGTCAAGGTTTCCCTCAAGGTCAACGGCAAAGCGGTTTCGGCGGAAGTCGAAGAGCGCACGCTCCTCGTGACGGTGATCCGCGAGAATCTCCGGCTGACCGGCACGCACGTCGGCTGCGACACCGCGCAGTGCGGCGCCTGCACCGTGAGCATGAACGGCAAGGCGGTGAAATCCTGCTCGATCCTGGCGATGCAGGCCGAGGGCGCGGACGTGATGACCATCGAGGGCGTGGCCAAGCCCGACGGCACGCTGCACCCGATGCAGGCGGCGTTCAAGGAACACCACGGCCTGCAGTGCGGGTTCTGCACCCCGGGCATGGTGATGAACGCGATCGACTTCGCGAAGGGCCATCCCAATCCATCCGAGCAGGAAATCCGCGAGGCGCTGGAAGGCAACCTGTGCCGCTGCACGGGCTATCACAACATCGTCAAGGCCATCGGCGCCGGCGCAAAAGCCATGGCCGCTGGAAAGTAGCCAGTAACCACCAGGACGGGAGACGAACATGGGTGCACCGCTGATCGGCGCTCGGGTCGAGCGCAAAGAGGACTACCGCTTTCTCACCGGCGCCGGCCAGTACACCGATGACGTCGAGCTGCCGCGCCAGACTTACGCGGCATTCGTGCGATCCCCGCATGCTCATGCAGTCGTTAAAAAAATAAACAGTACGAAAGCAAAGAATTCCCCCGGTTTCATCGCGATTTTCACGGGCGAGGACTTCGCCGCTGCCAAGCTCGGCGGCCTGCCCTGCGGCTGGCTGATCACCGACGTCAACGGCCAGCCGATGAAAGAGCCGCCCCACCCCTGCCTCGCGCAGGGAAAGGTGCGCTACGTCGGCGACCAGGTGGCAATCGTGGTGGCCGAGACCATCGACCAGGCGCGCGACGCCGCCGAACTGGTTGAAGTCGACTACGAAGTACTGACCGCCGTCGTCGACGGCTCCAAGGCGACCGCCAAGGGCGCGCCGCAGCTGCACGAAGCCGCGCCGAACAACACCTGCTACGTCTGGGCGATCGGCGACAAGGCCGCCACCGACGCGGCCTTCGCCAAGGCGGCGCACGTCACCAAGCTCGACTTCATCAACAACCGCCTGGTGCCCAACGCGATGGAGCCGCGCGTGGCGATCGGCTCGTATTCGCGCGCCGACGACAGCTACACGCTGCATGTCGCGAGCCAGAACCCGCACGTAGAGCGGTTGTTGATGACGGCCTTCGTCATGGGCCTGCCCGAGCACAAGGTGCGCGTGGTGGCGGGCGACGTCGGCGGCGGCTTCGGCTCGAAGATCTACCTGTACGCCGAGGATGTCGCGGTCACCTGGGCCTCGAAACAGGTCAATCGTCCGGTGAAGTGGACTTCCGACCGTTCCGAAGCCTTCCTCACGGACGCGCACGGACGCGACCACCACACGGTGGCGGAAATGGCGATGGACAAGGACGGCCATTTCCTCGGCATGCGCGTCAAGACCACGGCGAACGTCGGCGCTTACCTTTCGACTTTCGCCTCCTGCGTGCCGACCATCCTCTACGCCACGCTGCTCGCCGGCCAGTACAAGACGCCGGTGATCCACTGCGAAGTGACGGCGGTGTTCACCAACACCACGCCGGTGGATGCCTACCGCGGCGCGGGCCGGCCCGAGGCGACCTACGTCGTCGAGCGCCTGGTGGAAACCGCGGCGCGCGAGATGAAAATCGATCCGGCCGAGATCCGCCGGCGCAATTTCATCACCGCGTTCCCGTACCAGACGCCGGTCGCGCTGATGTACGACATCGGCGACTACAACCAGACGATGGACGCGGCGCAGAAGCTTGGAGATGTTTCAGGCTTTTCAAAGAGAAAAGAACAATCAATTAAAGACGGAAAACTTCGGGGTCTCGGCTACGCGGCGTACATCGAGGCCTGCGGCATCGCGCCCTCGGCGGTCGCCGGATCGCTGGGCGCGCGCGCCGGCCTGTTCGAGGCCGGCGAAGTGCGCGTGCACCCGACCGGCAGCGTGACGGTGTTCACCGGCTCGCATTCGCACGGCCAGGGCCACGAAACCACGTTCGCGCAGGTCGTCGCCGACCGCCTCGGCATGCCGATCGAGAACGTCGACATCGTGCACGGCGACACGTCCAAGGTCCTCTTCGGCATGGGCACCTACGGCTCGCGCTCGATCGCGGTGGGCGGCACCGCCATCGTCAAGGCGCTGGACAAGGTCATCACCAAAGGCAAGAAGATCGCCGCGCACCTGATGGAAGCGGCCGAGGCCGACGTCGAGTTCAAGGACGGCGCCTACACCGTCGCCGGCACCGACAAGAAAAAGATGTTCGGCGAGGTCGCCTTCGCGGCCTACGTGCCGCACAACTACCCGCACGACAAGCTCGAGCCCGGCCTGAACGAAAACGCCTTCTACGACCCGTCCAACTTCACCTTCCCCGCCGGCACCTATGTCTGCGAGGTCGAGGTAGATCCGGAAACCGGCGTGGTGAAGATCGAGAAATTTTCCGCGGTGGACGACTTCGGCAACATCATCAACCCGATGATCGTCGAGGGCCAGGTGCACGGCGGCCTGACGCAGGGCATCGGCCAGGCGCTCACCGAAGGCGCGCAGTACGACGCCAGCGGCCAGCTCACCACCGGCTCGTTCATGGACTACTGCATCCCGCGCGCGACCGACGTGCCCTCCTACCAGGTGGAAACGCGCGTCACGGCCTGCACCCACAATCCGCTGGGCGTGAAGGGTTGCGGCGAAGCCGGCGCAATCGGCGCGCCCGCCGCGCTGATGAACGCGATCACCGATGCGCTCGGCATCAAGGACATGCCCATGCCCGCCTCACCGCAAGCGGTGTGGACGGCCCTGAAAAACAAGAAAGCAGCCTGAGGAAAACGCCATGCACGCATTCAAATACCACCGTCCTTCCAGCGTCAACGACGCCGCGGCGCTCGCCAAGGGCGAGGCCAAGCTGCTCGCCGGCGGCCAGACGCTGGTGCAGACCATGAAACTACGCCTCGCCTCGCCCTCGGACATCATCGACCTGGGCACCCTCAAGGAATTGCAGGGAATCAAGTCCGACGGCAAGAGCGTCACCATCGGCGCGATGACTCGCCATGCGGACGTGGCGCATTCCGCAGACGTGAAGAAGGCGATCCCCGCACTCGCCGCATTGGCCGGCATGATCGGCGACCGCCAGGTGCGCGCCATGGGCACCTGCGGCGGCTCGATCGCCAACAACGACCCGGCGGCCGACTACCCGGCGGCGGTGCTGGCGCTGAACGCGATCATCACCACCAACAAGGGCAAGTACGAAGCCGAGAAATTCTTCCAGGGCATGTTCACCACCGCGCTCGGCGCGGGCGAGATCATCACCTCGGTCTCCTTCCAGGTGCCGAAGCGCGCCGCCTACACCAAGTTCAAGAACCCGGCCTCGCGCTTCGCCATCGTCGGCGTGTTCGTCGCCGACTTCGGCGGCAGCGTGCGGGTGGCGGTGACCGGCGCCGGCCCCGGCGTCTTCCGCCAGGCCGACATGGAAAAAGCGCTCTCGGCCAAGTTCACGGCGGATGCGGTGGCCGGCATCAAGGTCAAGCAGGACGGCCTGAACAGCGACATGCACGCCAGCGCCGAGTACCGCGCGCATCTCGTGACAGTCATGGCCAAGAGGGCTGTTGAAGCCGCATTGAAGTAAAGATTGCCGGAGGGGGTTGGAGGTAGTTGCGCCCGTCTAGGGCCTGGGGGTTACGGCTCCCATACCTTAGACGGGCTTTTTTTTGATCGGAAACTGCATCTCGACCACCGCCTCCTCCATGCGGTCGGGCTGCGGCGGTTGCAGGAACAATTCACGGCTTGGCCCCGCCAGTTCATAGCCGTTCGCTTCGACGAAACTGCCGATCTTCCCGGTGACCAGGTGCGCGTGTTCGGGCAGGCCGATGCGCACGCAGGCCGCCACCGATGCTTCCGCAGGAAGCTCACGTAGTTGAAGCTGGCCCGCGTGCTGCTTCAACGCATTTCCCTCCAATACAAAACCGAATTCCACGTCGATCTTGTCCTGCTCGAAAGCCTGCGCGTGCGCGACCGCTATGAGAGCCCCGGGTGGGCGCCCATTCACCGCCGCGTGCAATTCGCCGATGAGGCCTCGCGCCTCCACGAAAGAGGCCACGGTGCGCCGCAGGGAGAGGAGCGTGCGCGCGGGCTCGGCGCGAACCACCACGTCGTCGACCGAGAGCGCGCCGTCGGCGTCGACCTGAGCGATGCGGGTCTCGATCTGGCGCAGGCGCGCGGCCTCGTCCTGCATCGCGCGTTCGGCGTCGTTGCGCCTGACCAGCAGCATCGCGCGCAGCTCGGCCGCCGAGGGATTGGCGTCGATGATGCGCGCGATCTGCTCCAGGCTCATGCCGAGTTCCTTCAGCACGAGGATCCGGTTCAGGCGCGGCAGCTGTGCCGCGCTGTAATACCGGTAGTTGGTTACCGGCTCGACGCGCCCGGGCCGCAAGAGCCCGAGCTCGTCGTAGTAGCGCAGCAGCCGGCAGGAGACCCTCGCGATCCTCGAGAAGTCGCCGATGCGGAACATCAGGCCGCCATCGCCGCGCCGAGGAAATCCCGGCGCAACCCCATTGCATCGACCGCGGCTTCCTCGCGCCGCAGGGTCTCGCGCAGGGCCGGCTGCCGCACCATGCGGTCGAACAACGCCGCCAGGCGCGGGAAGCGCTTGCGGTCGAGCTCGAAGCCGATGTACTGGAAGGTGATCAGATTGGAAACCACGGCGATGTCGGCCATGGACAGCGCCTCGCCCGCCAGGAATTTGCCGCCGGCCTCGCCATCCAGGTAGCCGAAGGTCTCCGGCATCGCGGTACGCAGCACGGCGTCGATCTTACTTTGGTCCGTCGGAATGTTGCGCAGCTTCGGGTGCACGAATACCTCGTGGAACAGCGGCCGCACGACCGAGCTGAACACCGTGCCGGCGTACTGCTCCAGCGACAGGGCCCGCGCGTGGGCGCGCGCCTCTTTCGGATAAAGCGGCTGTTCGGGATGCAGCCTGTCCAGGTATGCGGCGATGGCGGTCGAATCGGACACCGTGAAATCGTCGTCGCTCAGCGCAGGGATGAGTCCGGTGGGGCTCAGCTCGCGCCAGTTCGGGGGCGGGTTGCCGGGAATGACCGGGACGACTGGGATGACCTCGTGCTCCAGTCCCTTTGCGATGGCGGCGACGATGACCTTCCGGGTATGGACCGAAACAGGCGTGCCGTAGATCTTGATCATGGTGGCTCCTTTGGTTGGTGGAGACGCCACGCTGGGGATTGACGCTACGAGAGAGTCAAGCAGCCAAGTTGAATCAACTCAATGGAAATAAATGACTCATATAAGATACAATGACTCTTATGAGATACAGTAGCCTCAAAACCACTTTGCGGGCCGCTCGCGGCGCCAAGGGACTCAGCCAGTCCGCGCTGGCGACTGCCAGCGGAGCCAGCCGGGCGACCATCGCGCGGCTGGAGGCTGGAGCCGGGCAGGATTTCCGGCTTGGCACGCTCGTACGTATCTGCGCCGCGCTCGAGCTTGAGCTCGCGGCGCAGCCGCCCGGCGCGCGGCCGGCGGGGGAAACCGCGCTCGCTAGGGCGCAGGCGCGGGCCGGGCGGCTCGACCTCCGGCGCCGTCACGCTGCACTCGCTGCCGGACTGCTCGCCGTACCGGCGGGCGAAGCGACCGAGCTCGTGCGCCGGGCGCGCGCCAACGTCGAGCGCTGGGAGCGCGAGCGCCTGTGCAGCGATCACTACATCTCGCGTTGGCGCACCCGGCTCGACGGTTCGCTGCGGACCGTGGCGCTACGCCTGCTGGAAGACGGCGAGTGGACGGATGCGCTGCTGCAGAACTCGCCCTGGACCTTCGCCCTGGAGCCGGCTGCGCCATGAGGCGGGAGGACCTGAGGCGCCTTTTTGCCCAGGCCCGCGAGCTCGCTGGTGAAACGGACTATGTCGTGATCGGCAGCCTAGCCGCGCTCGGCTACGCCGACGACGTACCGCCGCGCATGGCCATGTCGCTGGACGTGGACGCGTTCGGCAAGAACGACCCCGCCCGGATCTTCGAGCTGGCGGCCGCCCTCGGCCAGGGCAGTCCTTTCGAGGCCGAGTTCGGCTACTACCTGGACCCCGTCTCCGCGCGCATCGCGACCCTGCCGGATGGCTGGGAGGCGCGGCTGGTGCGCATCGAACTCGAACCCGGCCTTGCCGCCTGGTTCCTCGAACCGAACGACGCCGCGGTCTCGAAGTACGCGCGCATGGAACCGCGCGACCGCGAATGGATCCGCGCCGGCCTGCAGGCGGGAATCCTGGGTTTCCCGATGATCGAAGCGCGCTACAAACAGACCACCTTCTTCGACGCCGCCGAATCGGGCCGCGCTCGAGCCGCCCTCGACGAAGACCGGGCCTGGCAGCGCGATCGGCGGCGTTGAGCCGGCGAGCCGCCGGTGGCGGCGGAGGGCCAAATGCCGGAAAATGCCGGCTTTCCGCACTGCGACAGGAACATGGCGCGACCGCTCCCCAAATCCATCGACGAAACCCACAAGATGCTCGGCGAGGCCGATTACGTGGCCGACCGCAGCCTGGCCACGGCGCTCTACCTGTCGCTCTCGATGCAGCGGCCGATGTTCCTGGAGGGCGAAGCCGGCGTCGGCAAGACCGAGATCGCCAAGGTAATCTCGGCGGCGCTCGGCCGCGAGCTGATCCGCCTGCAATGCTACGAGGGCCTGGACATTGCGCAGGCGGCCTATGAGTGGAACTACTCGCGCCAGATGATCGAGATCCGCCTTGCGGAGGCCGCGGGGGAGAAATCCAAGGAAAAGCTCTCGGCGGACATTTTCTCGGAGAAGTTCCTCGTCAAGCGCGCGCTCGCCAGGGCGCTCGAAGGCAAGAAGGGCGCGGCGCCGGTGCTGCTGATCGACGAATTGGACCGGACGGACGAGCCCTTCGAGGCCTACCTGCTGGAAGTGCTCTCGGACTGGCAGATCACGATCCCCGAGATCGGCACGCTCAAGGCCGTGGAGCCGCCGGTGGTGATCATCACCTCGAACCGCACGCGCGAGATCCACGACGCGGTGAAGCGCCGCTGCTTCTACCACTGGGTGGATTACCCGGATGCGGCGCGCGAACTGGAGATCCTGCGGCGCAAGGCGCCCAGGGCCGCAGCAGCCCTGTCGAAGGAAGTGGTGGCTTTCGTGCAGCGCCTGCGCGGCGTGGACCTCTTCAAGCTGCCCGGCGTCGCCGAGACCATCGACTGGGCCAACTGCCTGGTGGCGCTCGACCGCGTCACGCTCGATCCCGAGACGGTCAACAACACGCTCGGCGTGCTGCTCAAGTACCAGGACGACATCGAGCGCATCGCGGGCGAAGAAGCCGCGCGCCTGGTCACCGAGTCGAAGACGGCCGCGGCCACGGCCTAGGTCCCGCGATGAGCGCCGCCTCGTTCCTGCGCCGCCTGCTCGGGCGCTCGCGCGCCGGCGTCGGCCAGAACACGCAGCACCTCGTCTCTCTGTGCGAAGCGCTGCTCGGCGAGCGCGGCGAAGTGTCAGGAGCTGCTCTCGCCCGCCAGGCGCTGGCCGCCTACGAAGCGCTGGACCAGCGCTGCCGCGACGAATTCTTCGACATCCTGGCGCAGGAGTTCGCCCCCGCGCCGGAGGCAGTGGGCAAGGCCGCCGACGCCTACCGCTACGACCCGACGCCGCAGAATCTGATCCAGCTGCAGCAGGTCATCGATACCGCGCGCCAGGAGCTGTTCCGGCGGCTGAACATGGCGCCGGGCGGCACCGCGGCGCTGGTGCAAATGCGCCGGCAGGTGCTGCGCGGCCTGAAAGCACACCCGGCCTGGAACGCGATCGATGCGGACCTGCTGCACCTGTTCCGTTCCTGGTTCAACCGCGGCTTCCTGCGCCTGGAGCGCATCGACTGGCGCACGCCGGCGATCGTGCTGGAGAAGCTGATCGAGTACGAGGCGGTGCACGCGGTGCAGGGCTGGCGCGACCTGCGCCGGCGGCTGGAGGGCGACCGGCGCTGCTTCGCCTACTTCCACCCGCAGCTGCGCGACGAGCCGCTGATCTTCATCGAGGTGGCGCTGACGCGCGGCATCAGCGCGCAGGTCCAGCCCCTGCTCGACATCAACGCGCCGGTCGCCGGGACGGCGCAGGCCGACACCGCGGTCTTCTACTCCATTACCAACTGCCAGGAAGGCCTGCGCGGCATTTCCTTCGGCAACCTGCTCATCAAGCAAGTGGCGGAGGACTTGAAGGGCGAATTCCCGCACCTGAAGCAGTTCGCGACACTTTCGCCGATCCCGGGCTTCCGGCGCTGGCTGGACGGGTCCGAAGCGCGAGTGAAGCTCTCGATGGGACCGAACGCCGAGCAAAGGCTGGCAATCCTCTCGGCGATCGAGACGCCGGGCTGGCACGCTGGAGAGGTACCCGAAGCTCTGCAGAAGCTCCTGACGCGACTGTGCGCCTGGTACCTCGTGAACGCGAAGCAGGGCGCCGAGCCGCTCGACCCGGTGGCGCGCTTCCATCTCGGCAACGGCGCCGCGCTCGAGCGCCTGAACTGGCTCGGCGACACTTCCGAGTCCGGCATGGCGCGCTCGGCCGGCATGATGGTGAATTACGTCTACCGGCTGGACGAGGTGGAGCGAAACCACGAGCGCTATTTCGCCGACGGCACGGTGGCGGCGTCGCGCGCGGTCGCCAAGCTCGCGCGCAAGTCGCCGCTCGCGGCGCTGGACGAGAAGCGCACCGAGGCCTGAGTTTTCCCGCGCATGTTCCCTGAAATCGACGCTGCCGGCACCCGGCAGAAACTTGCCGAGAACGTGATGCACTTCGCGCGCCTGCTGCGCGCCGCGGGCCTGCGGCTGGGCCCCGACCGCGTGGTGGACTGCGTCAAGGCGCTGGAACTGACCGACTGCAACCGGCGCGAGGATTGGTACTGGACCATGTCGGCGGTGTTCCTCTCCAAGGAGGAGCAGCGCCCGATCTACGACCAGGCCTTCCGCATCTTCTGGCGCGACCCGAAGCTGGTCGAGAAGATGATGAACGCGCTGCTGCCCAAGACCTACGGCCGCGCCGGCAAGCCCGAACAGGAGCAGAGCCAGCGCCTGTCGGACGCCCTCTTCGACCAGATGAAGGCGGAGCAGGAACTCAAGGAACAGAAGCTCGAGATGGACGCGCGGCTCACCTTTTCCACGCGCGAAGTGCTGCAGCGCATGGATTTCGACACCATGTCGGCGGCCGAGCTCGCGGAAGCCAAGAAAATGCTGCGCGAACTGCACCTGCCGCTGCCGCTGATCCGCACGAGGCGGAACAAATTGAATGTGAACGGGAAGAAAATAAACCTGCGCGCCACCCTGCGTGAATCGCTGCGCGAAGGCGGCAAGGTGATCCCGCTGGTGCGCGAGGCGCCGGAGTTCATCCATCCGCCGCTGGTGGTGCTGTGCGACATCTCGGGCTCGATGAACCCGTACGCGCGCATGTTCCTGCATTTCCTGCATGCCATCACCAACGACCGCGACCGCGTCTCGGTGTTCGTATTCGGCACGCGGCTCACTAACATCACGCGCCAGCTGCGCCACCGCGACGTCGACGTGGCGATGGCGCGGGTGGCGGACGCCATCAAGGACTGGTCCGGCGGCACGCGCATCGGCTGGAGCCTGCGCGAGTTCAACTGGCGCTGGGGCCGGCGCGTGCTCGGCCAGAACGCCTGCCTGCTGCTGGTATCGGACGGCCTCGACCGGGAGGCTGGCGAAGGCCTGTCGGAGGAAATGCAGCGCCTGCACAAGTCGTGCAAGCAGCTCATCTGGCTCAATCCCCTGCTGCGCTACGAGAAATTCGAGGCGCGGCCGGCGGGCGTGCGCGCCATGCTGCCGCACGTGGACCGCTTCCTGCCGGTACATAATCTTAAAAGCCTCATCGATTTATCCCACGCGCTGACCGAACAGGGCTCGCGTGGCGTACGTTCCGCACTGGAGAAACGCACATGGAAATGACGGGCGAGCAGCTGATCCACGCATCGCAGGCCGACACCTGGGCGGCGCTGAATGACCCGGAGATTCTCAAAGCCTGCGTGCCGGGCTGCGAATCCATCGACCGCACCAGCGACACGGAGTACGTGGTGCAGATGACCGCGCGCGTCGGCCCGGTGAGCGCGAAGTTCAAGGGCAAGCTGAACCTTTCCAACATGAATCCGCCGCACTCCTACTCGATCGCCTTCGAAGGCCAGGGCGGCGTGGCCGGATTCGCGAAAGGCGGCGCCGACGTCAGCCTCACCCCGGAGGGCCATTCGACGAAGCTCGCCTACAAGGTCAAGGCGAACGTGGGCGGCAAGCTCGCGCAGATCGGCTCGCGGCTGGTGGACGCGGCGGCGAACAAGGTCGCCAACGATTTCTTCGTTTCCTTCAACGAGAAAGTCGGCAAGCCCCAGCACGCCGCAGCGGAAGATCCCCACGACGAACACCATCCTGAGCCGGTGCCGCGCGACCCGGACCTGCCCCAGGTATCGAATGCCACGCTGTCGTTCTTCGCTGCCGGCGCGCTGGTGGTGTTCGTGGTCGCGCTGGTCACCGTCCTGTAGGACTGTGCACTACGTCACGTCGCCGCCCGTCGGCGCGCGGCGACCGTCCGGACATTCGGATAAGGAAGCGTCAATAGTTCCTCCCTGACAGATTCTTGCAAACGTACCCTCGGTGCATTGCCTTGCATCAGGGAGAAGCGCGATGGGTGCAGTACCGGCAGTTTCGATGCACCAGAAGACCACGGTCGGCTTCACGCCGGCCACCGATCGCCGCCAGGCGGTGCTCCTCGGCACGGAGCTGCGCGGCCTCGCGCGCATGTCCGAGGCGCTGGATGCCAGCCTCGTGCTGCTGCTGGCGAACGAGTTCTTCGCCTTCACTTCGGACATCGTCGCCGCGCACAACGGCGAGGCGATCACGACGCAGCACGACATGCTGCTCTCCGCCTTCACGCGCGGCAACGCGGTGCAGGAGGCGCAGCAGGCGGTGTGCGCGGCGCAGCGCATCCAGTCCGAATTCCCGAAGCTGGCGGAGAAATGGCGCACCGCCTACGGCCTGCGCAGCGCCGTGGCGCAGGGACTGCACCTTGGAGAGGCGGTGCTCGGCATCGCCGGGCCGCGCGGCCTGGAGCGGCGCGTGGCCTTCGGCGACAGCGTCAGCCTGGCGCAGGCGATGGTGACCCGCGCGCGCGCCGGGGAATTCGTGATGTCCGAAGCGGTGATGGGCGCGCTGTCAGTGGAAAACCTCGACCTGGACGCGGAACCCCTGCCGCAGCTTGAACTGCCGCGCCGCTCGCCGATCCGCATCTACGGCGTGCTGGTCGCGGGGCGCCTGGACTTCACCTAGCCTGGATTTTACTTAGCGGCTTCCCTGATCGCCTGGGCGAGTTGGTCGGGTGGATAGGCGCCTGACAAGCCGGATTCCTTGTTGAAGATGAAGGTGGGCACGCCGCTGATTCCCAAGTCACGCACGCGTTCTTCCTGCTCGGCGACTTGCGGCGCGTTTACGCCTGCCGGCCAGTTGTCCACGCCGGCGGCTGTCGCGATTCCCGCAAGAACTTCGGCATCGCCGATGTCCCTGGCCTCTTCGAAGTAGGCGCGAAACAGCGCGTCGACCACGGGTCCGGCCTTCCCCTGTGTTTGCGCGAGATCAATCAGTTTGTGCGCAGCAACGGTATTCGGCGTGCGCTGCATGCGGTCGAATGCAAAGGCGATGCCCTCGCCCGCGCCCTCCTGCGCCACGCGCGCGTCCAGCATCCGGCCCTTTTCCACGGAGCCGAATTTCGCCCGCCGGTAGTCGGCGCGCGCGACGCCCTGCTCCGGCATATCCGGGTTCAGCTGGAACGGCAGCCATTCGATGCGCGCCTCGACCTCGCCCTTGAGCGACTCCAGCGCCTTTTCCAGCCGGCGCTTGCCGATGTAGCACCAGGGGCAGATGACATCCGACGCAATCTCGATCAGCAGGGGCTTGGCCATGGCGAACCTCAGCGTTTCTTCGCGGGATCGGGCACGGTCCAGAAGTAGATCGTCCGCCCGTCGATTTCCAGTTTCTTTTCCGGCTTCCAGTCGCCCATGTCGAACTGGTGCGACACGATGCGCGTGCCGGGCCTGAGCTCCGCCCACAGCCGCGGCCGCAGCCTGACATTCAGATCAGGCAGCAGGTACAGCGTCACGATCGTGGCATCCCTGAAATCGGCCTTGAACAGGTCTTCGCGCCGGAACCGGACCAGCTTCGTCACGCCCGCATCCTGCGCGTTCCGGTTCGCCTCCGCGACGCGATCCGGATCGATGTCGATTCCCGTCGCGCGGATGCCGTACTTCTTCGCCGCGGCGATCGGGATGCGGCCGTCGCCCGAGCCGAGGTCGTAAAGGATGTCGCCCTTCTTCACGTCGACCAGCCGCAGCATGTCCTCCACCACTTCATGCGGCGTCGGCACGTAGATCACGTCGGCGGTCCAGCCCTGCGAACCCTGCCCCGCCGCAGGCGCGGCGCAGGACAGCGCAGACATGAGGACCAGGGGGAGCAGCGCGCGAATCACAAGGTTCTCCGCTTCAGTTTCCGGCGATGGTCATGTTGTCCACGAGGATGGAGCCGCAGCGGTAGGCGCCCCGCACGACCGTGTCGCTGCCCGTCATCGCGATGCCGCGGTACATGTCCTTCAGGTTTCCGGCCACCGTCACTTCTTCAACCGGGTATGCGATCTCGCCATTCTCCACCCAGTAACCCGCCGCGCCGCGCGAATAATCGCCGGTAAGCAGGTTCGTCCCGTGGCCGAGCAACTCGGTCACCAGGAAGCCGCGCCGCATGTGCTTCAGCATGCCGGCCAGGTCCGGGCCATTGGCGGAAAGCACGAGGTTGTGGGCACCGCCCGCGCTGCCGGTGCTCTTGAGGCCAAGCTTGCGCGCCGAATAGCTGGCGAGGAAGTAGCCTTGCAGCACGCCTTTCTCCACCACCGCGCGCCTGCGCGTCGCCACGCCCTCCTCGTCGAACGGCGTGCTTGCGAGCGCCCGCGGTTCGTGCGGAAGCTCATCGATCGTGATGTGCTTCGAGAAAACCTGCTTGCCGAGCGCATCGAGCAGGAACGAGGATTTCCGGTAGAGGCTGCCGCCGCTCGTCGCCGAAACGAATGCTCCGATCAGCCCTGCGGCCACCGGCGCCTCGAACAGCACCGGCGCCTGGCAGGTGGCGATCTTGCGCGAACCCAGCCGCGCCAGCGCGCGCCGGCCGGCGTAGCGGCCGAGCGCCTCGGGATCGGCGAGCTTCCCCGGCACGCGCGACGAGCTGTACCAGTGGTCGCGCTGCATCAGGCCGCGGTCCTCCGCGATCACCGAAAGCGAGATCGAATGCCGCGAGGTCGGGAAGCCATGCATGAACCCGAGGCTGTTGGCGAAGACGAACTGGCCCTGCTGCGCCGATACCGTCGCCCCCTCGGAGTTGGAGATCTTCGGCGACAGCGCGAAGGCCGCGCGCTCGGCGCGGCGCGCGATGCGGATCGCCTCCTCGGTGCCGAGGCTCCAGGGATGGTGCAGGTCCAGGTCGAGCTTCTCAAGGTCGGGCGCGCGCGCAAGTTCTTCGGCCGCGGGCGGCCCGGCGCAGTCGTCCACCGCGGTCTTGCGCGCGATCGCCGCCGCGGCCTCGACCGCGCTGGTGAGCGCCGCCGGGGAAAAATCGGAGGTGCTGGCGTGGCCGCGGCGCGCATTCGGGCGCTCGCCGAAGTACACCGTGATGCCGATGCCCTTGTCCAGGTTGTGCTCGATGGTTTCCGGCTCGTCCTTGCGCACCGTGACCGACAAGCCGCGCCCTTCGGAGACCTCGGATTCGCAGGCCGAGGCGCCGGCGCGCTTCGCCGCGTCAAGGACGTGCCTGGCGAACTCCCTCAGCTGCGAAGGAGCGTAGGTAAAGCGATTGGCTTTCGGCATGGCGCGCTATGATACAAGCGATGAACACGGAAAACGACGGCGAATTCCTCAGCCGCACGAAGAAAAAGCAGCAGGTGGAGGAATTGCAGAAGCTGGGCGCGACGTTGATCGAACTGCCCGCGGTTCAGCTCGACGCGCTCGGCCTGCCCGCGGAACTGCTCGCCGCCGTGCTCGCGGCGCAGCGCATCACCAGCCACGGAGCACGGCGCCGCCAGGTGCAGTTCATCGGCAAGGTGATGCGCCGGATCGACCCCGAACCCGTGCGCGCGGCCGTGGCCGCGATCGGCAACCAGTCCGCGACGGCGCGCGCGCGCCAGAAGCGCCTGGAGCAATGGCGCGAGAAGCTGATCGCCGACGACGCGGCATTGACCGAGTTCGCCGGCACGCACGCCAGCGCCGACCTGCAGGCGATGCGCACGATCATCCGCAACGCCCGCAAGGAGATTGCCGAAAGCAAGCCGCCGCGCGCGCAGAGAGAACTGTTCCGGCTGATCCGGGAGTTCGTAGAGACGCCATGATCGCGACCGAATTCCTGTGCAAGGTCGAAGTGAGCCTCGAACCCATACGGGATCTCGGCGAAACGCCGCTCGGCCGGCGACGGATCATCAATATCACCGGAGGAAATTTCGCAGGCCCCAGGCTTGCGGGCCGCATCCTGCCCGGCGGCGCCGACTGGCAGCTGATCCGTGCCGACGGCGTGGCCTACCTGGATGCGCGCTACACGCTCGAGACGAACGACGGCGCGCTCATCTACGTGAACAACAAGGGCTACCGCCACGGTCCGAAGGACGTGATCGAACGCATGGCCAAAGGCGAGGACGTCGACCCGGCGCTCTACTACATGCGCGCAACGCCCTGGTTCGAGACTTCCGCGCCGGCCTACGCCTGGCTCAACCGCACCATCTGCGTCGCCAGCGGCGCGCGCCGCCCCGCCGGGGTGGAACTCGATTTCTACGAGGTCAAGTGAGCAATCTGAAAGTCGGCATCGTCTCCATCAGCGACCGCGCCTCGGGCGGCGTGTACAAGGACGAAGGCATCCCGGCGCTGAAGGACTGGCTCGGCAAAGTCATCTCCTCGCCCGCCATCGAGGTCGAGGAACGCCTCATCCCCGACGAACGTCCGGTGATCGAATCGACGCTGGTCGAACTGGTCGACATGAAGGGCTGCCATCTCGTACTCACGACGGGCGGCACCGGACCAGCCCGGCGCGACGTCACACCCGAGGCGACACTGGCGGTGGCCGACAGGGAAATGCCAGGATTCGGCGAGCAGATGCGTGCCGTGAGCCTGAAATACGTGCCGACGGCCATCCTTTCGCGGCAAGTCGCGGTCATCAGGAAGCAGGCGCTGATCATCAACCTGCCGGGCCAGCCCAAGGCGATCAAGGAAACCCTCGACGGCGTCTTCGCCGCGGTGCCCTACTGCATCGACCTGATCGGCGGGCCCTACATCGAGACCGACGAAATGCTGGTGAAGGCTTTCCGACCGAAGAGCGCGCTCCGACACAAGTCATAGGTCGATTCGTCGGCGCGCGATCAGATCCATCGCCAGCGTCGAGATCGAGCAGAGAATCGCCTGATCGCTCGTAGCCAGGGCAACGGCAGCGCCATGGTTGACCGAATTTCGAAAGTCGGCGTAGATGACTTCCATGTGGTTGGATTCGGTGCAGAACGGATCTTGGATTAGCCCGCGCGACGTTTCATGAAATGTGGTGTATCTTTGACTTCTCGGATGTGCCTAGGAGACGAGCCATGGGTGGCAGATCACGTCTTAGCGTCATCAAGGAACATAGCCATGTTCCGTTGCGGCCGAATCCAAAGCCAGTAACTCCGCCGCCGCCGCCGCCACCGCCATCACCCCCCAAGAAGTGACAGGGCCCTACGCGGGAAGACCAAATCATGAGCCAACGCACAAATTACGACATCAAGTTTGAACTCGAGTACGCGACGCGTTCATGCGGTTTGCATGAAACACTTTGGCGAAGGTTAAAAATTTTCTTCATGATTGTGACCGCATTTGGTGCAACAACCGCAGCGACGGGGTTCGTCAAACATAGTCCCGAATTGGCCGCGGTGAGCGGTTTGATTTTGGCGGTAGTTTCGGTGCTAAATATGGTGCTCAATCCGGCCGCGCGTGAAAAGGCTTACAAGGTTGACGGGAAACGCTACACGCGCTTGAGGTCTTCCGTTATCAGTCTTGATGACTATTCGTATGATGAAAAGCTCGACAGGAAATTGCAGGACTTACATGTGGACGATGAGCCTGAAATCAATGCAATCTCCGCGCTGGCCTACCGCGAGGCGATGACACGATTTGGCCATGAGGATAGCGAAAGTCTTGGCGTGATGCCTCGTTTAATCTCGGTTATTGCCTAGAGAATTTCCCTGTTCTTCGTGCTTTCGATGCGCCCCGAGAATAGGACACTCGTATTTCGGGCGTTTGAGCGGATCGACTTCGCGGTCGTTGAGAATCTGGCACGCCAAAGCGGGCTATAAGAGAAAGGTCTCGCGCTCGTTACCTCAGGAAGATCGAGGTGATTTGACCAGCATCTATGCTGGCCGCGTCACCCGGAACCACATGGCGTACAGCGCCGGCACGAACAGCAGCGTCAGCGCCGTCGCCACGATCAGCCCGCCCATGATGGCGTAGGCCATCGGGCCCCAGAGCACGCTGCGCGCGAGCGGGATCATCGCCAGCACCGCCGCCGCCGCGGTCAGCACGATCGGGCGGAAGCGGCGCACGGCGGCCTCCCGGATCGCGTCCCAGGCGTGCGCGCCAGCCTCTCGGTCCTGCTCGATCTGGTCGACGAGGATCACGGTGTTGCGCATGATCATCCCGCCCAGGGCGATGGTGCCCAGCATGGCGACGAAGCCGAAGGGCTTGCTGAAGACGAGCAACGCGAAGGCGATCCCCACCACGCCCAGCGGCGCGGTGAGCAGGACCATGATGGTGCGCGAGAAGCTCTTGAGCTGGAGCATGAGCAGCGCGAGGATCACGCCCAGCACCAGCGGCATGCCGGCGGCGATCGAGGCCTGCGCCTTGGTGTTCTCCTCCCAGGCGCCGCCCGCGTCGATGCGGTAGCCGGGCGGCAACGCGGCGCGAATCGCGGCGAGTGTGGGTTCGATCGCCACGGTGACGTCGGGCGCCTGCACGCTGTCCACGATGTCGGCGCGCACCGTTAGCGCGAGGTCGCGGCTGCGGCGCCACAGGATCGGTTCCTCGAGGGTTTCGCCGATGGTGGCCACCTGGGCGAGCGGCACGCTGCGGCCGGTGGCAGTCGGCACCGCGACTTCGCCCAACGCGGAGAGCGAGGCGCGCTCGGCGGGGGGCGCGCGCAGGGTCACCTCGATCAGGCGGTCGTTCTCGCGGTACTGCCCGATCGGGATGCCGCTGACCGCCGCCGCGGCAGCGCGCGAAACGCCCTGGGAGGTCACGCCCAGCGCGCGCGCCTTTTCCTGGTCCACGTCGATACGCATGGCAAGGACCTTGTCGCCCCAATCGACGTTCGTGTCCACGGTGGACGGATTGGCGCGCACCTTCTCCGCGACCAGGTCCGCTATGCGCTTGAGTTCCGCGGGTTTCTCGCCCGAAACGCGGAACTGCACCGGGTAGTTGACCGGCGGGCCAAGCGGCACGCGGCTCACGCGGCCGCGCACGCCCGGAAAGTCCTCCGCCAGCGCCTTGCGCAGCGCGGCGATGGTGCGCTCGCGCGCGGCCACGTCCTTCGTCAGGACGATGGTCTGCGAGAAATTGGTGCGGAACAGCTGCTGGTCGAGCGACAGGAAGAAACGCGGCGAGCCGTTGCCGACGTAGCTCACGTAGCTCGCGACATCGGGGTTGCCGGCCAGCAGCTTTTCCACGCGTTCCGTTTCGCGCTCGCTGGCCCGGATCGAGGCGCCCTCGGGCAGCCACAGGTCGACCATCAGTTCGCCGCGGTTCGACGACGGAAAGAACTGCTTCTCGGTCAGCTTCATGCCGAACACGCCCAGCACCAGGCTAGCGGCGGTCGCGGCGAGCACGGTCTTGCGATTCTCGATGCACCAGTCGATCACGCGCCGCAGCCGGCGGTAGAAGGGCGTGTCGAACATCTCGCGCGGGCGCTCTCCCGCGGACACGAGGTGTTCCTTCAGGAACAGGCTGCCGATGAATGGCGTCGCGATCACGGCGGCGAACCAGGAGATCACCAGCGCCATCGTGGTGACGGCGAAGATGGCAAAAGTGTACTCGCCGGTCGCCGACTTCGCGGTGGCGATCGGCAGGAAGCCCGCGGCGGTGATCAGCGTGCCCGAGAGCATCGGGAATGCGGTGGTCGAGTACGCGTAGCTCGCCGCGTGCAGCTTGTCGAGGCCCTCCTCGAGCTTGCGGTGCATCATCTCGACCGCGATCATGGCGTCGTCCACCAGCAGCCCCAGCGCGATGATCAGCGCGCCGGTGGAGATCCGGTGCAGGTCGATGCCGAAGACGTACATGCCGAAGAAGGTCGCCGCCAGCACCAGCGGGATGGTGAGCGCGACCACCAGCCCGGTGCGCGCCCCCAGCGTGAGGAAGGAGATCGCAAGCACGATCGCCACGGCCTCGGCCAGCGAACGCATGAACTCACCCACCGAATCCCGCACCACGGCGGGCTGGTCGGAAACCTGCTCGAACTCGACCCCGACCGGCAGTTCCAGCTTCAGCCGCGCCATGGTGCCCTTCAGGTCGCCGCCCAGCTTGAGCACGTCGCCCCGGCGCAACATCGAGACCGCGAGCCCGAGTGCCTCCTGGCCGCGGTAGCGCATGGTCGAGACCGGCGGGTCGGCGTAGCCGCGCGTGACGCTGGCGATGTCGCCCAGGCGGNNCGCCCAGGCGGAAGGTCTGCGCGCCGCTCTCCCCGCCCGCCCGCAGCCGCAGGTCGGACACCGCCTGGACCGAATCGAGCTGGCCGGTGACGCGCAGCTCCACCGTGTTGCTGCGCGTCTCGACGCTGCCGGGACTCAGGATCGCGTTCTGCGCCGCGAGCGCCTGGCCGATGGACTGCGGGTCGATGCCCAGCGCGGCGAGCCGCTTGGACGATATCTCGACGAAGATGCGGTCCTCCTGGACGCCGACCAGCTCCGCTTTGGAAACGTTCGGCAGCCGCAGCACCTCCTGGCGCACGCGCTCGACGTAATCGCGCAGTTCCGAGAGCGTGAAACCGTCGGCCGTGAAGGCGTAGATCGAACCGTAGACGTCGCCGAATTCGTCGTTGTAGAACGGGCCGATGGCCTCGGCCGGCAGCGCCTGGCGGATGTCGCCAATCTTCTTGCGCACCTGGTACCAGATCTCCGGCACCTCCGGCTGCGGCGCCGTGTCCAGCAGCTCGAGCACGATGAGCGATTCGCCCGGCTTGGAATAGCTGCGCGTCCACTTGTAGTACGGCGTTTCCTGCAGCTTCTTCTCGATGCGGTCGGTGATCTGGCGGTCGACCTGCTCCGCGGTGGCGCCCGGCCAGAGGGTGCGTATCACCATGGCGCGGAACGTGAAGTCGGGATCTTCGCGCTGTCCCAGCCTGAAGAAGGACATGGCGCCGGCGACCGCGATCACCAGCAGGAAGAACAGCGTTAGCTCGCGGTAGCGCAGCGCCGCGGCGGACAGGTTGAATCGGTCTTCGGGACCGTGCGGCAGGCCGGGCACGTCACTTGTCCTGCAACACGCGCACGCGCTGGCCGGAGCGCAGCAGCGCCGCGCCCGCCGCCACCACGACGTCGCCCGGCTTCAATCCCGACTCGATGGCGACGCGCTCCCCGGAAATGCCCGCGGTCCTTACCTGCCGCAGCTGCACGATGCCGGCACTGTCCACGAGGAACACCTGCGGCTGGTCGCCGCGCGAGTAGAGCGCAGCCACCGGCACTTCCAGCTTCGGCAAGGCGTTGGCCGCGCTGACGGCGACGCGCGCGCTCATGCCGAGCTCGATGTCCTCGCCCGCGCCAAGGATCGTGGCGCGCGCCGCGTAGGTGCGGCCCACTGGATCGGCCGCGGGCGAGAGTTCCCGCAGCTTCGCCTTCCATTGCCTGCCGGGAAAGGCATTCAGCGTAAGCGTGAGGTCCACCGCATTCTGCACCAGGGCGCGCTGCGCCTCGGGAACGGCAAACGCCGCCTCCAGTTCGCCGCGGCGCGCCAGCCGCGCGACCGTCTGGCCGGCGGCGACGACCTGGCCCGCCTCTGCTTCTATCGCGACGATTACGCCGGCGCTATCGGCAAGCAGCAGCGCGTAGCCCGCCTGGTTGGCCGACTGGCGCGACAGCGCCTGCCCCGCCTCCAGTTTCGCGGCCGCCGCTTCGAGGCCGGCCGAACGCCGGTCGAATTCGACCTGGCTGATGAAATTCTTCTCCCGCAACTCGCGGTAGCGCGCCAGTTCCGCCGCCGCAAGGTTGCGCTCGGTCGCGAGGGCAGCCGCCTGCGCCTTGGCGCTCGCCGCGGCAAGCGCGAGGTCGGAGACATCCAGCCGCGCTACCGGCTGCCCGGCGCGCACCTTGCTGCCCACCTCCACCAGCCGCTCGACGACTTTTCCGCCGACGCGGAACGACAGCCGAACTTCATGCCTGGCGCGCACGTCGGCGGCATAGCTGGCGGTGCTTTGCTCCGCCGATTCGCCGATCGTGATGACGCGCACCGGACGAATGTCCTCGGGTTTCCTTTCCGTCGCGTCGCTGCAGGCGGCCAGGAAAGCGGCTGCCAGCGCGAGCCCGATCGATTTGATCATGGTTTCACCTTTCTGCTGCGCCTTTCGGCGCTATCCCACAGGTCGAAGAGGGCAGCGACCAGCTGCTTTTCGAAATCGACGCGGAATATCGCCATCTCGGGCCGGTGCATCACCTTGCGCAGGCTGAGCGGCGGATCCGTGAGCTGCCACAGTCCGATGATCATCGAATAGCAATTGGTCAGCAGCGCCACGCCCTCGCCGGGTACCAGTCCGGGATACAGCTGCTCGATGCGCCGCCCGAGACTGTCGAGCCGCTTCGCGATGCCGACCTTGAATGCGAGCGCCGCCTCGGTGCTGATGTTGGTGTCCAGCATGTAGCGGCAGTTGCCGGCGACCGGGTAGAACTCCGGGTGCGCGCGCAGGTAGACGAGGCCATCCTCGACCACGCGCCGGCCGTGCGAATCGGAGGCCGCCAGCGCGCGCTGGACGACGTCGAACAGCTCGTGCGATTGCCGCTCATGCAGCGCCAGCAGCACTTCCTCCCGGGTGCGGAAGTACAGGTAGACGGTGCCCTTGGCGAGGCCGGCGCGATGCGCCAGTTCCTCGACCGAAAACGTGGCCGACGGATCGCGCCGCAGCAGGGCCGCGGCCGCCTGCACGATGGCCGCGCGGCGCTCGGATTTGTCCTGGGGCGCAACGGCACGGGTGCGCACCTTTAACTGACCCTTGGTCATTTTCCGAAATGCTAAATGACTGCCGGTCACAACGTCAACCGCAATATTCCCGCTACAATCCGGCCATGACCCAAGCCATTGATGCGATTGAAATAGAGACTGGCACCGCCCCCAGGGCAGCGGTGATCTGGCTGCACGGCCTGGGCGCCGACGGCCACGACTTCGAACCCATCGTGCCGGAGCTCGGGCTGCCCGCCTCGCTGCCGCTGCGCTTCATCTTCCCCAACGCGCCGCATCGCCCGGTGACCATCAACAACGGCATGCGCATGCCCGCCTGGTACGACATCCTGCAAATGGGCGGCGGCACGGAGGATGAAGCCGGGATCCGCGAATCGCAGCGGTTCGTGGAAGGCCTCGTCGAACGGGAAACGCAACGCGGCGTTCCCCGCGACAGGATTGTCCTCGCCGGCTTTTCCCAGGGCGGCGCGATCGTGCTGCAGGCCGGCCTGCGCCACCCGCAGCGCCTGGCGGGCATCATGGCGCTTTCAACGTACTTGCCCTTGCAAGCCAAATTGGAAAACGAAAGGCAGGCCGCGAACGCCGATCTGCCCGTCTTCATGGCGCACGGCAGCTACGACGGCATGATTCCGATGCAGCGCGCGGCGTTGTCACGCGATGCGATGAAGGCGCTGGGCTACAAGGTGGAGTGGCACGAATACCCGATGCAGCACACGGTCTGCCCCGAAGAAATCGCCGACATCGCGGCCTTCCTGCTCAGGATTCTCTGACCAGTTCCCTGAATCTGGCGATTTCGTAGTCCTCGCCTCGTTCGGCCAAGGCCTGCGGCAGGTAGACGTGGTTGCGCCCGCCGTGCGCGATCTCGAGGTTCTGTCCCGGGGTGAACGCGCCTGGCTTGAGCACGATGCGCGATTCCGCAGCGTCGCCGCCTTTCATCAGCACGCCCTGCTCGGTGATCGTTGCGACGCCGGCGACCGCGAAGCGCGACAGCAGGGGCGTCTTGGACAGGGTCTCGATGCCGACGCGCGCCTGCTGCCCCGCGAGCTTGTTTACCCTGCGCACCAGGCCGAGCACCCAGTTGGTGCCGCCCTCGGGCTGCAGCGCGAGCAGCGCGCCGACGCGCAGCCAGTCGCCCTTGAGCTGCGGCACCACCGCGCCAAAGCCGCCGGCGCTCACGTTCTCGACGATCCAGCTCTCCGAGTTCTGGTTGTCGAAGTCGAGTGAATCGCCCTCGCCCAGTACCCCGAGCACCCCGGCGAAGCCGTGCGCGACGGAAAGCCGCGACTTCACCGGGTGGCGCTGCGTCTTGCGCTCCGGCGCCTGCGGCGACCAGTAGAGGTGCAGGTGGCGCATCGCTTCGAGCGCGACGTGCGCCTCGTAGGTCCCGCCCAGGTTGATTTCGGCGGGCACCTGCCCGCCCACCATGACGCGCTCGGCCAGTTCATGCAATTCGGCGTGGGCCGCGCCCGGGCCGAAGCAGCGCAGGCCCGGCACGGCCTGCGGCGGGCGCGTCAGGCGCGCGGGCGACATCGCCTGGCCCAGGTCCGTCCAGAAAACCATGCCCGCCGCGGGTGCGTTGCCCAGGACGAAGCGCGGCGCGAATTCCGCGATCAGGCGTTCCGCCAGTTCGACTTCCACCGGCAGCATGCCGTCGGGCGCGCCGGCGCTGAACATCACGCCCTTGAGGAATTCGAGCTGCGGCGTGGATGCCGCGGCGCTGCCGGGGTAGACCGTCGCCTTGGATTGCGCGAGCTGCTTCGCCTCCGCGAACGCGTAGACGCTGTTGAACACGCCCCAGCTCGCGAGGTCGATCGGGCCGTAGCGCATGTGCATCCACTTGATCTGCTGCGCGAAGCTGCGCAGCGTCCTGACGAGGAGCAGCGGCAGCAGGGACCTGGCGGCGTCCACGCCCTTCGCGTTCTGGACGAACTGGTCGACCGAGCGCGCGCAAGAATAGCCCGCCTGCTTCCAGTAGCCATGCAGCGCGCTCCAGAGACGGTTTTCCTGGAAGCGCGACGGCCGGCCCGCGGCGAAATAGTCCTTCCCCAGCTTGCGCGCGAAAGGCTGCGCCGCGTCGTCCAGCGACAACAGCAGCTGGATCCTGGCCTCCGGCCGGAAACCTTCCACCGCCGCCACCGATTCCATCCAGTGCATCAGTTCGTCGAGCGCCTTGACCGGGTCGTTCGCCGGCAGGCCTTCCAGCAGGCGCTTCGCCTCCTTCGGGTCGGCCAGGGGGTGGTCCGGCTTCGAGCCGCCGAAGAGCTTCATCGTGCATTACCTCCGCAAGGCGTGCATCATCCTATGTCCGTCGGGCTTTATCAATGCGTCCAATGTCAATTTTCCGCCTGATGCGGATCGGCCATGCGATTTCTCATCGTTGACGAGTCGAGCGAGTACCGCCGCCAGCTTGCGGGGATGCTGCGCGCCGAGTGGCCGGACGCGCTGGCCGATGAATGGGATCCGCGCCAGCGCGGCAATCCCGCTGCCAGCTTGGACGGCGAGGACTACGACCTCGTGCTGCTCGAGCAGCATCCGGCGGGCGAGGACGCCATCCAGTGGGTGGCGCAGATCCGCGGGGCACGGCATGACCCGCCGGTGATCCTGGTGGCCGACCATGGCGACACCCACGTCGCGATCCAGGCGATGAAGGCCGGCGCGGCCGACTTCCTGCGCAAGACCGGGCTCACGCGCGAGCGCCTCGCGCGCTCGATCGGGGATGCGCTGCGCGAACACGAAGCGCGCCGCCAGGAGAGCAGCGGCACGCGCTCGGGCTTCGCGCGCACCATCCCGCTCGAGGCGCTCAAGGCCGGCGCCCCGGTGGAACACGAAGGGCGGATCCCCGGGTACCGCACGCTGCGCAAGATCGGGGAAGGCGGCATGGCGCAGGTCTACCTCGCCGAACGCCTGCATGACGGCGTCCAGCTGGTGCTCAAGGTGCTCGATTCGGGCCTGCGCCGCGACGCCACCTTTCTGCAGCGCTTCGTGCGCGAATACAAGCTGCTCGTGGCTGCCGAGAACGAGTACGTTGCGCATATCTTCGACCAGGGCTTCTCCGGCCAGCAGCCCTACATCGCGATGGAATACCTTTCCGGCGGGACCCTCGCCGCGCGCATGCACGAGGGCATGAGCTCGCTGGCGGCATTGCGCGTCACATCGCAGATCGCCAAGGCCCTGGACGCAATCCACTCGCACGGCATCGTACACCGCGACCTGAAGCCGCAGAACATCATGTTCCGCGCCAACGGCCGCCCCGTGATCGTGGACTTCGGCCTGGCCAAGGACCTGGATTCCAGCATCCAGCTCACGCGGCACGGCGAGGTGATGGCGACGCCGCGCTACATGAGCCCCGAGCAATGCCTGGGCCTGAACGCCGATGCGCGCTCGGACCTCTACAGCCTGGGGGTGGTCTTCTACGAGATGCTGACCGGCCAGCGGCTGTGGGACGGCGAGGGCCCGGCGGGCCTGATGCAGCTGCATGTCCACGGGAATATCCCGCGCCTGCCTGAGCGCCTTGCCGGCTACCAGACCATCGTCGACCGGCTGCTCGCCAAGCGGCCCGAAGATCGATTCCCGAATGCGCGCGAACTTTTCGCTACCATCGCGATATGACCGAAGAACAGCAATACCTCGACCTGCTCTCCCACGTATTGGCGAGGGGCGCGAAGAAAACCGACCGCACCGGTACCGGCACCCTGTCGGTATTCGGCCGCCAGCTGCGCTTCGACCTGAGCGCGGGTTTTCCGCTCCTGACGACCAAGAAGCTGCACCTGAAGTCCATCGTCCTGGAACTGCTCTGGTTCCTGCGCGGCGACACCAACGTGAAATGGCTCCAGGAGCGGGGCGTTTCGATCTGGGACGAATGGGCCGATGAGAACGGCGAGCTCGGCCCGGTGTACGGCTACCAGTGGCGCCACTGGCGCACGCCCGACGGGCGCGAGATCGACCAGATCGGGAACCTGCTCGATTCCATCGCGAAGAAGCCGGATTCGCGCCGCCACATCGTTAGCGCATGGAACCCCGCCGACGTCGACCGCATGGCGCTGCCGCCCTGCCATGCGCTGTTCCAGTTCTACGTCGCGGACGGCAAGCTCTCCTGCCAGATGTACCAGAGGAGCGCGGATCTCTTCCTCGGCGTGCCGTTCAACATCGCCTCGTACGCGCTGCTGACGCAGATGGTCGCGCAGGTCACGGGCCTGCAAGCCGGCGAGTTCGTGCTGACGCTGGGCGATGCGCACCTCTACCTGAACCACCTGGAGCAGGCGCGCGAACAGCTGACCCGCACGGCGCGGCCGTTTCCGCGCATGCGACTGAATCCCCAGGTACGGGACCTGTTCGCCTTCCAGTACGAGGACTTCACCCTGGAGGGCTACGAGCCGCATCCGGCGATCAAGGCACCGATCGCCGTCTAGAAAAAAACAGGCCCGCCTGTCAGGGGGGGGTTAGAAGGCGGGCCCGGGGGGAAACAGAATTGCGTCGTGCTCAGGCCGATGCGACCGGCTCCGTCGATGTCCCGGAGAACGCCGCGTCGCCCCGCGGCGACGGCTTGAAGCTGGCCGGGGTGATCGAGTGGCGATCGAGCAGGCGGTAGAATTCGGTCCGGTTTCGGCCGGCAAGACGCGCCGCCTGCGTCACGTTGCCGTGCGTCATCCAGAGGATGCGCACCAGGTAGTCCCGTTCGAACGCGCGCCGCGCCTGGTCGAGCGGCGGCGGCGCGGGTTGCAGGGCGGAATTTTCGTGGCTGCTCATGCGCCCATGATCCACGCAAGAATTCGTCAGGACGAGGACGTATGTCACGAATCGGCAGGCCAAACCTTCCGTCCGTCGCCTCCGGGGCGACGCGCATCTACCTCGTCGCGGCCCTGGCCAGGAACGGCGTCATCGGCGCGGGGGGCAAAATGCCCTGGCACCTGCCCGAGGACCTGAAGCATTTCAAGCAACTCACGCTGGGCCACCCGGTGATCATGGGCCGCCGCACCTGGGATTCGCTCGGCAAGCCGCTGCCGGGCCGGGAAAACATCGTGGTCAGCAGGACACGCGGCTACGAAGCGCCTGGCGCGAGCGTTGCCTCGACGCTGGAGGCGGCGATCGCGCTGTGCGCCGGCGAGCCACTGGCGTTCGTGATCGGCGGCTCGGAAATCTACGCCGCCGCGCTGCCTCTGGCCGACGGCCTGGTGCTCACCGAGATTCAGCAGGACTACGAGGGCGACACGAGCTTTCCGCAATGGGACCGCCATGCCTGGCGCGTGTCGCAGAAGGAAACGCACACGGCGGCGAGCGGCGTGCGTTTCGAATTCGTGCTGTATGAACGCGCCTAGCGCGCCCCGGCCTACCGCTTCGACTCGAAGATCCTCACTTCCGGCAGCGGAAAGCCGTTGAACTCGCTGGCATAGGCCGTGGTGTAGGCCCCGGCGTTGCGCAGGTAGATGAAATCGCCCTCTTGCAGGTCCGACGGCAGGGGCTCGTCGCGCAGGACCACGTCCACCGAATCGCAGGTCGGCCCGGCGACATGCCAGGGAATGTCCGGCCCGGAGCGCTCGGTGCGGATCTTGTACTTGAGGCCCTCGGTGGTCTCGATCACGCCGCCGAACAGGCCCGCGTCCCAATGCATCCAGCGCTTGCCGGCGCGCGTCGCCGTGCCGAGGACGCGGCACACGAAGTAGCCCGCGTCCGAGACCAGGTAGCGGCCGGGTTCGGCGACCACCTGCACCTCGTCGGGGAACGCCTTCAGCGCCTCGTTCACGACATCGCCGATCACTTCGATCGAAGGAATCGGCTTGACGTGGCGCACCGGGAACCCGCCGCCGATGTCCAGCATGCGCGGCTCGAGGCCCGCCTTGGCCATGGCGTCGAAAACCGCGCGCGCCTTCTCGATGCCGACGCGCCAGTTCTCCGGGTTGCGGCACTGCGAGCCGGCGTGGAAGGTGACGCCGGCAAGGTCCGCGCCGCGCCGCGCGGCGGTGGCGATGATCTCGCGCGTTTCCGCGGCCCCGGCGCCGAACTTGCCCGACAGGGGCCAGTCGCTGCCGATGTTGGGCGTGGAGATGCGCAGGTACATCTTCGCGTCGGCGCGCACCTCGTGCACCCGGCGCAGTTCGTCGACGCTGTCGATCACGAACCACTCCACACCCCTGGCCGCGGCGTAGGCGATGGCGTCGCGCGACTTCATCGGGTTGGAATAGAACACCTCCGCGGCCGGCACCCCGAGCGAGAGCAGCAGGTCGAGTTCGCTGGTCGAGGCGATCTCGAAGCCGCAACCCTCCTGCGCCAGCACCTTGAGGACGCGGCGGTCGGGATTGGCCTTGACGGCGTAGTGCGGCCGCACGCGCGGCATGGCGGCGCGGAAGCGGCGCGCCTTCTGGCGCACGATGGCGTTGTCGAGGATCAGGAACGGCCGGGTGTACTTCTGCCGGGCGGCCTGGCGCACGATCTCGAAATCGAGGCTCGATTCCGGGTGCGTGTCGAAGATCTGCTCTTGCGCCTGCGAATTCTGCTTGCTGTTGCGTCCGAAGCTGCTGCTACTGGGGCGTACGCCCATCTCAGTGTCTCCCGGGTACCTAGGTTTCTGGAAGGTCAAGATCGCCGACCGGGCTGCCCGAGTTCCTTGGTCCTCTCATGATGACCTCCTTTTAGCCTGTTGAGTCCTCAGGGAAAATCCCCGAAAACTTGACGCGATTATAGGTATGACCCCCCCGGTGTCAAGGGATTCGCGGCGGGATTTGCGCCGGCGCGACAGAGGGAGCGCGGCGGCGGCGATCCTGAGAAACCACTATAGGTTGGGGCCGTAACCCGCCCCGCACACTACTAATCGGCGCTCAGATGCGGGGCGGCGTGACGCCGGTCTGGCCCTGGTACTTGCCGCCGCGATCCTTGTAGGAGGTCTCGCAGGTCTCGTCCGACTCGAGGAAGATCACCTGCGCCACGCCCTCGTTGGCGTAGATCTTCGCCGGCAGCGGCGTGGTGTTGGAGAATTCCAGCGTGACGTGGCCCTCCCACTCCGGCTCGAGGGGGGTGACGTTGACGATGATGCCGCAGCGGGCGTAGGTGGACTTGCCCAGGCAGACCGTGAGCACGCTGCGCGGGATGCGGAAGAACTCTACCGTGCGCGCCAGGGCGAAGGAATTGGGCGGGATGATGCACACCGGGCCGCTGAAGTCGACGAAGGACTTCTCGTCGAAGGCCTTGGGGTCGACGATGGTCGAGTTGATGTTGGTGAAGATCTTGAATTCGGTCGAGCAGCGGATGTCGTAGCCGTAGCTGGAGGTGCCGTAGGACACGATCCGCCGGCCGCCGACTTCCTTGACCTGCCCGGGCTCGAAGGGCTCGATCATTCCCTGCGCCGCCATGCGGCGGATCCACTTGTCGGACTTGATGGTCACTCGCGCTCTCCCGTCTTGAGGCCGCAATCATAGCGATAGAATGACCCCGACCATGAGAGCGACGGCCACGGCCTGGATCGCGCTGGCGGCCCTTGCCGCGGCCCTGCCGTCGCCGGCCGCGGCGCAGGCGCCGGCCTTCACCGAGGCCGAAATCCGCGCCATCGTCTCCCACGGCCCCTGGCCGCCACCCCTGGCGACCGACCCCGGCAACCGGGTCTCCGGCAAGCGCGAGGCGGTGGAGCTGGGCGAGCGCCTGTTCTTCGACCACCGGCTCTCGGGGAGCGGCAAGTTCTCCTGCGGCAGTTGCCACGTGCCGGAGCGCAACTGGACCGACAACCGGGTGCGCGGCGCCGCGGCCGCCGAGGTGGATCGCAACACGCCGACGCTGATGAACCTGCGCCTCGCGCGTCGCTTCGGCTGGGACGGCGCCGCCGACAGCCTGCCGGCGCAGAGCATCCGACCGATCCTCAGCACGCGCGAACTGGGCGCCAGCGCGCGCCAGGTGGCCGAGCTGGTGCGCAAGGACGAGCAGCTCGCCTGCCGCTACCGCAAGACCTTCGGCGCGGCGCCTTCGGCCACCGACGACGAGGACGTGCTCGCGGACGTGGGCCGGGCGCTCGCCGCCTTCCAGGAAACCTTCGAGACCCCGCCCACGCCCTTCGACCGCTTCCGCAACGCGCTCGCGAAGGGCGAGCCGCTCACGCCCTGGATCTATTCCGAGCCCGCGCAACGGGGGGCGAAGA
>CXWL01001763.1_pt1 | contig 38838 bp, 36 predicted proteins | sample 590931 | NCBI WGS metagenome assembly CXWL01 (sample SAMEA3498368, study PRJEB10139) | groundwater metagenome | biome: water well; material: biofilm material | place: Germany | collected 2015-04-27 | reverse complement strand
GGGACGCACGACCGAGGCCATCCAGCACGGCGAGGAAGCCGTGCGACTGGATCCTGGTTACGCTGAGGGCTACTACAACCTGGGCAACGCGCTGGCGCAGGCCGGCCGGTTGCCGGTGGCGCTGACCCATTACGAAGCGGCGCTGCGGCTGAGGCCGGATTACGCCGATGTCGCCAACAATCTCGGCAACGTCCTGGTCGAACTCGGCCGCCTGCCTGAAGCCATTGCCCGGTATGAGCAGGCCCTGCAGCTCAAGCCCGATTACGCCGACCCGCATCGCAACCTGGCGGCGGTGCTCGCNNCCCCGGGAGGAATTCGCCAACAGCCTGACGCACGGGTTGGGGGCGGGACTGAGCGTGGCGGGACTGGTGTTGCTGATCGTCAGGTCAGCGCAGCATGGCAGCGCCTGGCATGTCGTGAGCACGGCCATCTTCGGCGCCTCGCTCGTGCTGCTCTATACGGCCTCGACGCTTTACCACAGCCTGCGCGGCGAACGGCTCAAGCAGGTGCTGCAGAAATTCGACCACGCCGCCATCTTCCTGCTGATCGCGGGCACCTACACGCCGTTCGTGCTCGTCACGTTGCGCGGCCCCTGGGGCTGGAGCCTGTTCGGGGTGGTGTGGGGTCTGGCCGTGGCCGGCGTGACGCTCAAGTTCTGGCTGGCCGGCCGCTTCCGGCTGATCTCCACGCTCATCTACGTCGCGATGGGCTGGCTGGTCATGGTGGCGATCAAGCCGCTGGTCGCGGCGTTGCCGGCCGGCGGTCTGCAACTGCTTGTTGCCGGCGGCCTGTGCTATACGGGCGGCGCGGCCTTCTATCTCTGGAAACGCCTGCCGTATCACCACGCCATCTGGCACCTGTGGGTGCTCGCGGGCTCCGTGTGCCACTGGGCCGCCGTTTATCTCCATGTGGTGCCGGCCGGCGGCGTTCAGGCCGCTTGAAAGGGGTAGATGCTGCCGAGACCGAGGAGGCGGGTGAGTTCGTCGAGGGCGCGACGGGTCTCTTCCAGCAGCTGCGGGTCGGCGAGATCGGCGTGGGTGAGCTTGTCGCGGTAGTGCCTTCTGACCCAGGCGGTCAACCGGGCATGGCTGCGGTTGGTGAGGAAGACGCCGGGGGGAAGGGCGGCCAGCTCGGCGTCGTTGAGCACGACGCGGAGGCGCAGGCAGGCGGGACCGCCGCCATTGCGCATGGATTGCTTGAGATCGAAAAGGTGAACCTGCCGGACAGGGGTGTCCCCGCGATCGACCAGTGCGCGGAGGAAATCGCGCACCCGCGGGGTCTCCGCGCAGTCGCTGGGGGCGATGAGCGCCATCTCNNGCGAAGAATTCGTCGCCGGGGTTCAGTTTTTCAAAGCGCCGTCGCAGGTCGGTGACGACCGCCTCCGGGTGGACGAAGGCCTGCTCGTGGTAGAAAAGGACGTTCTCGTTGCCCACCGAAATGACGTCGTTGTGGAAGACGCCGGCGTCGATGGCGGCGGGGGCCTGTTGGGCATGGCAGGTGTTGTCCTCGCCGAGTTCATGGAGGCGGGCGACGGCTTCGCAGGCCTCCAGGGACTGTCGCGAGGCAAATTTTTTGGTCCGGGCCTTGGTCTGTGGTGCGCCGAGGGCGCTGTGGCCGTGGACAAAGAAGTGAAGACCGTAGTGTCCGTGGGTCGGGGCGAAGCGGGTGTGGTTGGCCGCGCCCTCGTCGCCCATCGCCTGGCCGCCCCGCACGGGTTCGTGGATGACGAAGCGGGTGTCGTCGCGGAAGATGGCGCGGAGGGTGCGTGCCGTCTGGGGCGGCTCGATCGAACGGTGAAACTTGGAAATGAGGTTGGCGGGAGTGAAATGGACCCGGCCGTCGGCGGTGTCGGAGGAAGGGGCGACCGTGGCGGCGTTGGCCACCCACATATTGGAGGCGGAGGCGGAGGCGACGAGCAGTTTGGGCGCTTGCTTGGCCGCCGCGCGGAGGACTTCGGTGTCGGAGCCGGAGAAGCCCAACCCGCGGAGCGTCTCGAGCGACGGGCGCTGGTGCGGCGGCAGCACGGCCTGTTTCAAGCCGAGCTCCGCCAGGAATTTCATCTTGGCCAGGCCTTGGAGAGCGGCCTCACGGGGATTCGAGACCGCGCCGCCGTGGGTCATGGAGGCAACGTTGCCGTGGGAGAGGCCGGCGTAGTTGTGGGTCGGACCGACCAGCCCGTCGAAATTGACCTCGGAGGTTTTCATGAAGAGTGCGAGAGTGGATCGTCGGAAGAACCTGCGTCCGTCAAAAGGAGAGTCCGGGGGGCAGCTGGGCCGGCAATTTTAGGACGGGCACCTCGATGGAGGCGATGGGGTAGGAGCAGTAATCGGCGGCGAGGTAGGCGCTGGGGCGGTGGTTGCCGCTGCGACCGACCCCGCCGAAGGGGGCGCCGCTGCTGGCGCCGGTCAGCTGCTGGTTCCAGTTGATGAGGCCGGCGCGCACTTCGGCGTGAAAGCGGGCATAGAGGGACGCGTCGTCGGAGATGAGACCGGCGGCGAGACCGTAGGCAGTGCGGTTGGCCTCCTGGATCGCGGCGTCGAAACCGGGCACACGGATGAGTTGAAGCAGGGGACCGAACAGCTCCTCGTCGTCCCGGCCGGCCACGGTCGTGACGTCCAGCAGGCCGGGAGTGAGCAGGCCGGTGCCGGGGCGGAGATGTTTCATCCCGGCCAGCACCCGGGCTCCGCGGGAGACGAGCTGCTGCTGGGCGTCGAGCAGACGCGCGGCGGCGGCGGCGGAGATGACCGGGCCCATGAACGGCTCGGGCCGGTCGGTGGCGGCGCCGACCCGCAGGGTGCCGANNCGGCGGGCGCAGGTGCAACGCTGGCCGGCACTGAGGTAGGCCGATTGGACGGTGAGCAGCGCGGCCGCCTGGTGATCGGCGGCACGATGCACGACGAGCGGGTTGTTGCCGCCCATTTCGAGGGCGAGGATTTTTTCCGGTGTCCGGGCGTAGAGTTCGCTGAGGGCGAGGCCGGCCCGGGCGCTGCCAGTGAAGAAGAGGCCGTCGATGCCCGGGTGGGCGGCGAGGGTGGCGCCCGTATCGCGGTCACCCGGCACGAGAGTGAGCACGCCGGCGGGGAGTCCGGCGGCGGCCCACAGCCGGGACGTGAACTCAGCCACGGCGGGGGCGAACTCACTCGGCTTGAAAACCACGGTGTTGCCGGCGAGCAGCGCGGGCACGATGTGCCCGTTGGGCAGGTGACCGGGGAAATTGAAGGGGCCGAGGACGGCCACGACGCCGTGCGGCTTGAACCGGGTGATCCCGAGGGTGTTGTTGAACTCCGCGCAACGACGGGCGTGCGCCTCGATGGAAATGTTGATCTTGCCGGCCATCGACTGAACCTCGGTGAGCGCTTCCCAGTGCGGTTTGCCCACCTCGCGGGAAATGGCCTGGGCCATGGCCTCCTGCTGGGTCGAGAGTTGCCGCGCAAAGGCGTGGAGCAGAGCCTCGCGTTCGGAGTGGGGGCGGCGCGACCAAGCGGGGAAAGCCGCCCGGGCCTGGGAGACAGCCTGGCCGACGGCGGTCGCATCGGCGGCGGGGCCGGTCCAGACGGTTTCGCCGGTGGCGGGGTTGTAGGACGAAAACTGGGACATGCGCAATGGGTGGTGGGTGAACCGTTCCGGTGAGTCACGGCTCATGTGAGCCTGATCCAGGGCAATTGATGGATCCTACTTCAACGGGGCGTAGGTGAGTTTGTCGCCGGGTGCGAGGTGCAGCGCGGTGACGGTGTCCGGGGCGAGGGAGACGGTGCCGTCGGGATTTTCCCGGACGGCGCCGAGGGTGGCGCGAAAGTCGAGGCTGTTGTTCGCGAGCAGCCAGGTCGTGGCGTCGCCCGGGAGCTCGACGGGGCCCTGGAACCGCGCAGTCCGGGCGGTGCGGAGGGTGCGCACCTTGTCGGTCTCGGCGCGAATGAGCGGCCCCGCGTCAAAGATGTCGACTTCATTGGTCCGTTCGAATCCTTCCGCCAGGAGGAGGGCGAGCGCCGGTTCAGATTCGTGATGGACGCGGCCGACGACGGATTGCACCCCGGCGCTGAGCAACGGCAGATATATCGGGTGCCGGGGCATCAGATCGGCGATGAAATCCTTGTTGCCGAGGCCGCTGAGCACATCGGCGGCGTAGAAATCAAAGGGGAAGAAGTGTCGCCCGACGGCCTCCCAGAAAGGCGAACGGCCGGTCTGGTCGATGTAGCCGCGCATTTCCGCGATGACGGTGGCGGTGAAGCGCTTCCGTTGGGTGCCGATGAAAAGGAAGCGGCTGAGCGAAAGCAGGCGGCCGGCCCCGCCGCGGCGGCGGTCGGCCCGGAGGAACAGCGAACAAATCTCCGACGGCCCGCGGTGCTCCTGCCGGAGATGAAGGACGGGGATTTCCTTGTCGACGTTGAGCGACTGATGGATGAGACGCTCGGGCTTGATCTCGTAGCTATACCACGGCTCGAATCCGCCGACCCGGGAGGCGATGCCGGACACACCCAGGAGGTCGCCTGTGGCGGTATCCTCCAAGGCGAAGAGGTAGAACTCGCCGCCCGGCTGGTGCACCCGCGGGCTGAAGGCCCGGAGGGAGTTGTCGATGCGCTCGGCGAGAAACTCCTTGTCCGGGGGCAAAGTGGTGAGTCCGCCGCCGGTGGACTTGGCCAGGACGACGAGGCCGGGCAGGTCGGTTTCGCCTATAGGCCGGATGATGAGCATGCTAGGTAATGATGGGGATTTGCGGTGGCGGGATTTTCACGAAAGTTTATAGCGGTGGGGCACACGTATTTGTTGCCCAACACCCCGGAAACGTCAATCTGACCGTCGTATGAAAATCGCGATCATCGGGGCGGGCAAAGTGGGCGGCGCACTCGGCAAGGCCTGGGCCAAGGCCGGGCACACGATTGTTTTCGGCGTGCGCGATCCGGCGGGGGGCAAGACCCGGCCGCCCCTGGCGGAGATCGGTAGCACGGCGACCTCCAAGACGGTTTCCCAGGCGGTGCACGGCGCCGATGTGGTCGTGCTGGCCACGCCGTGGGACGCGGTGTCCGAGGTGATCAACGCGATGGGTGATGTCCGGGACAAGATCATCATCGACTGCACCAATCCGCTTTTGCTCAACGCCGAGGGCAGCCTCAGCCTGTCGCTCGGCTCCTCCACCTCCGGGGCCGAGGAAATCGCCCGGTTGGCTACGGGAGCGCGCGTGGCCAAGGCCTTTAACACCTACGGCTGGGAAAATTTTGCCGACTCCACGTATCCCGGTTATGGGGATCTGAAGCCGCTGATGTTTTATTGCAGCGATGACGACGGCGCGAAGGAGGCGGTAGAAAAGCTGGCCAAGGACCTTGGCTTTGAACCGCTGGACACGGGCGGTCTCGGCATGGCGCGCAGCCTCGAACCGCTGGCGCTGCTCTGGATCCGCCTCAACATCCGCGAAAGCCGCAACGCCAACTTCACCTGGGCGCGGTTGACGCGCTGAGCCCGGGCCGGCGTGCTGCTCGCCTTGCACAAGCCCTACGGGGTGCTTTCGCAGTTTACGTCCGCGCCGGGCTCGCGTTGGCGGACCCTGGCGGATTATCGCCTGCCACCGGACACCTACGCGCTCGGCCGGCTCGACGCCGACTCCGAGGGGCTGTTGCTCCTTTCCGACGAGCCCGGGCTGAACTCCCGGCTGCTCGATCCGCGGTCGGCGCACCCGCGCGAATATTGGGTGCAGGTCGAACGCATCCCGACCGACGCCGCGCTCGGCCGGCTCGCACGCGGGGTGAGGATCGGCGGCTACTCCACCCGGCCTTGCCTGGTGCGGCGGCTGGAGCCTGCGCCCGCCGTGCCGCCGCGTGATCCGCCCATCCGCCAGCGGCAGTCGGTGCCGGATTGCTGGCTGTCGCTTGGATTGGTCGAAGGCAAAAACCGGCAGGTGCGGCGGATGACGGCCGCCATCGGCCACCCGACGCTGCGGCTCATGCGCGTGTGCATCGGCCGATTCCAGCTGGGGACCCTCGCGCCGGGCCAGTGGCGCGAGTTGACCGCGGCCGAGCGCGCCGCCGTGCTGGCCTGAACCGGCGGGCCGCACTGGCCGGATCCTGCCCCCGGTCTCCCAGCTGATGTCAACTATTGGTTGACAAAGATTTGGGTGGCCGACGGCGGTTCGCAGGCCGGGGTTTATTTCTCGAGCAGGGCGTCGACGAGCCGGTTGACGGTCGCGGAGGTCTCCTCGCGCAGAGACACCCGGGTGCTGAAAGTGACACTAGCGTAGGGCTGGCTGGCGAATGGGTCGCGGACGGTGATTTTCAGAAAGACGAGATGTTCACCGAAATCCCACGCCCAATGGTCCTGAAATGCGACGACCGCCTGGGTGTCATCAGGCATCATGGTCCGTGGGCCGATCTCAACGGTGCGCCCGCGGGCCTTGAAGGCCCGGGCGATCTGCTGATCAAGCGCGCGGTTATCGGTGGGGTTGCTCAGGATGAAAACCCGCCGCACGTCCCGCAGATTGCGGCCGCGCTCAACGGAGGCCTCAAACGAGGCACAGCCGCCGAGCAGCAGGCCGGCAACGAGCATCACCGGCACTCGCGCCAAGAGGAGCTTCATGCCGAGCGTTCGCCCCAGACCTGGGCGAGGTGGACGAGGGTTTCGACCGCTTTCGCCATGTCTTGCAGGCTGACCCACTCGCGCGGGCTGTGGACCTCGTGCATGCCCGTGAAAAGGTTGGGGGTCGGCAGTCCGCGCGCGGTCAGGTTTGAGCCGTCGGTGCCGCCCCGGATGGCGGTGGACTTGGGGGCGAGTCCGGCGCGGCGGATGGCCTCCTGGGCGAACTCGACCGGCCGGAGATCCTGCTCCAGCCAGTAGCGCATGTTGCGGTATTGCTCGGTGAAGGTGAGGTCGAACTGGGCGCGGGGTTCGGCGGTGCGCAGATCCTCCACGATTTTCGTCACCCGGGCGCGTTTGGCGGCGAGGCCCTCAAGTTCAAAATCCCGCAGGAGCATTCGCACCCGGGCATACTCGGCGAGCGCGGCGCATTCAACCGGGTGGATGAAACCCTCCAGCCCCGAGGTGCGCTCGGGAGAAAGCTCCGCCGGCAGCGCCCCAAGGAAACGCCCCGCCAGCCGCGCGGCGTTGACCATGAGGTCCTTGGCCCAGCCGGGGTGCGACGCCACGCCGCGGATTTCCAGCAAGGCGGAGTCGGCGCTGAAGGTTTCAAAATCAATCTCCCCCGGGGTCGCACCATCCAGGGTGTAGCCGGAATCGGCGGCCAATTGCGCGAGGTTGAGCTTGGCCATGCCGCGGGCGATTTCCTCGTCGGGATTGAAGCAAACCCGGATCCTGCCATGCGGTATCTCCGGGTGCTGCCGCAGGTGGCGCACGGCGGCCATGATGATCGCGATGCCGGCTTTGTCGTCCGCCCCGAGGAGCGTGGTCCCGCTGGCGGTGATGATGTCGTGGCCGAGGCAGTCGCGGAGGAACGGAACGGTGTCGAGCGTCAGCTTTTGGACCGGATCATCGGGCAACACGATGGGCCGGCCGTCGTAGGCGCGGTGCACGATCGGCTTCGCGGCGCCGGGCAGGTTGGGCGCAGTGTCCACGTGGGCGAACCAGGCAATGACGGGAGTGGCTTTGGGTGAAGTGGCCGGAAGGGTGGCCAGCAGGTAGCCGTGCTCGGTCAGCAACACGTCCTCCAGGCCCGATTGCTGCAGCTCGGTTTCGAGGAGCCGCAGCAGATCCCACTGGCCGGGTGTGCTCGGGGTGGACGGGGATTGGTCGCTGCTGCGGGTATCGATCTGCACATAGCGCAGGAAACGGGCGAGGAGATCGGACGTGTCCAATTGCACCGCGCGAGGGTTGGGCCGCCCCGCGGGCGGGACAATCCGAAACAACACTGCAGAGCGGCGCTTATTTCGCCGGAAGGGCGATGAGGTTGCCATCGAAACCGGCCGCAATGACCTTGCCGCCGGCGAGGGCGAGGGAGCCGGCGTAACCGCCGAAGCCCTCCGCCGGGGCCGGCGCCGCGAGCAGCTGCCAGCGCACGGCGCCGGTGGCGCGATCCAGCGCCACGATGCCGCCGGTGTGGGCGATGACAGTGCCTGCAATGTTCTGGGCGGCGGTGCCGGTGAAAACGCGGTCGGCGGTGACGAGCGGCGAGCCCCAGTTCATGCCGTGGACTTCGGCGCCCCATTTGGCTTGGCCCGTCGCAGGATCAAGCACGGTGACGCGACTGTAGTCCGAGGCGCCGACATAGACGAGCCCGTCCCGCAGCACGGGCGAGGACTCGACCCACGAGAACCAGTAGGAAAATTTCCACGCGGGCGAGCCATCGGCGAGGTTGAACCCATGGAGCATGTAGTCCCGGCTGCCGACAATCAGCGTGTTGCCGGCGATGACCGGGGTGGTGACCACTCCGCCGCCGGTTTTGGCGCGGAAGGTTTCTTTTCGGGTGCGGCGATCCAGGAGGACGACNNGCCGGAATAGACTGGTGCCCTGGCGTCGTGCCGCCAGCGGGTCTGGCCGGTGGCGGGGTCGAGCGCGTAAAGGCCGCCGTCACTGGAGCCGCAGTAAAGGCCGCCGTCGAGAAGCAGCGGGGTGGCGGCGCGATGGTTGAAGGTCGGGTTGTCGGGCGCGGGCTGGCCGGCGATTTTTTCGTCGTGCAACGGCACCAGCCAGCGTAGCGCGCCGTCGGTGCGGTTGAGCGCGACAAGGTTCATCTTGGTGTCGATGAAGTAGACGGTGTCGGCGCCGACGACGGCGCGGCCGTCGATGCCGTTGGCTCCCTGCCAGGACCACGCAGCGGTGCCGTCGGCGGCATGCACCGCATGGAATTTTCCCGCGCTGGTGCCGAGGTAGATCATGTCGTCCGCCACCACCGGCGGCGCCCAAGTGCCGGCCCCCAGGGCAAATTTCCAGAGGGGAGCAGGCGCGGGGGGATGACGGGCCGGCGCCGGTTTCGCCGCGAACTGACCGCCACGGTTCAGCTCAAGGGGCAGCCGGCCAAGGCCGAATGTGCCGTTGAGGTGGTCGCCGTCGAGCCGGAGCTTGATGTCGAATGCGGGTGTGATGGCGTAGTTGCCCCGGCCGTCGGCCTCGACCGGGATGCCCATGGCGTTGTTGTAGGTGAACATCGCCGGGAAGTTCAGGCGAAAGGTGAGCGTGCCGCGTTTGGTGCGGAAAAACTCGAAGCCGATTTCCGCTGTGGCGCCCTGTGGCGCCGTGACCGTGCCGGTCCATACGCCCTCGACGGGATCGGGCGCGGTCTGGGCCGGGCTGGAAATCAGCAGGCCGATAGCGGCGCACGCCAGCAGTGGCCGGCGCCAGGAGTCAAGGGAAAGCATGACCGGGTTTTACGGCGCCGATGCAACCCCTCAAACGCTAAGCGACCACCGCCTAATTGGACACGGCCAATCGCAGCACGGGCGGACATCACAGGGTCGCGAAAAGCGCCCGAAGATCGGAGGGGAAGACCGGCTTGGGCAGGATAAAGTCCACCTTGTGCTTCCGGTAGGAGGCGTCGACCGCCTCGCTCAACTCGGAACTGAAAACGATGATCCGGCCCGTGTAGTTCATCTCGCGCAGGCGGGCCACCAGCTCCAGTCCGCTGACCGTGGGCATGTGATGGTCGGTGATGACCACATCAAACGCGGACGGATTGGCGCTGATCAGTTTCAGGGCGAGATGGCCATCGGAAACCGAGTCGACCTTGTGACCTTCACGGCCCAGCACTACCTCCAGCAATTGGCGTAACTCCCGCAGGTCATCGGCGTAGAGAACGCGGAGTGATTTTTTCTTGGTTGGGTTGCTGGCAACAGGCGTGCTCATTAATGAGTGCGCCTAGTTGCTAGCAGATAACACTTTGTTTGTCCGCGGGCTTGTTGTTAAAAACCTGCGAATCTATGCTAGGGTCATTTGGCCGTGGTCTCGAGCCCCCGGCGCAGGAGCAGGGGCTTGATGTCTGGCTCGCTGCCGGTGAATTTGCGGAACATTTCGAGCGCATCCTGGCTGCCGCCTCGCGCGAGGAGAGTGTTGCGGAAGTGATCGCCGTTGGCCCGGGTGAGGCCGCCGTTCTGTTTCAGCCACTCGACGCTATGGGCGTCGAGCACCTCGCTCCAGAGGTAGGAATAATAGCCGGCCGAGTATCCGCTCGCGAAAACATGGGAGAAATACGTCGTCCGGTAGCGGGGAGGCACCGGGGCAAAGTTAACCCCCGCTTTCTCGAGCACCGCCGCCTCGAAGGCCAGCACGCCATCCGTGTCGGGCACCTCGGCGGCCGTGAGCTGGTGCCAGGCTTGGTCGAGGATCGTGGCGGCGAGTTGTTCCGTGGTCTTGAACCCTTGGTTGAACCTGTCCGCGGCTTCGACCTTGGCGAGGAGCTCCGCCGGCATGGGCGCGCCGGTCTGGTGATGCTTCGCATAGTTTACGAACACCGAGGGCCAGGTGGCCCACATCTCGTTCACCTGAGAGGGATACTCCACGAAATCACGCGGCACGGAGGTGCCGGCAAAGCGCGGATACTTCACGTTGGAGAACATGCCGTGCAAGGCGTGGCCGAATTCGTGAAACATCGTGTTCACCTCGTCGTGGGTCATCAGCGTGGGTTCACCGTCGGGCGGCTTGGGGATGTTGAGGTGGTTGCCGATGACGGGGAGGTCGCCCGTGAGGCCGGACTGGGGCACGTAGGCGTTGGCCCAGGCCCCGCCGCGCTTGTTGGGCCGGGCATAGAAATCACCCAGGAAGAGCGCGAGCGGCGAGCCGTCCTCGTTGAACACCTCGAACACATACATGTCCGGGCTGTAGCCTTTCAGGTCAGGCCGCTCCTTGAAGGTGATGCCGTAAAGCTTGGTCGCGGCGTGGAAGACGCCGTCCACCAGCACGCGGCGGATCTCATAGTAGGGCCGCAGCTGGTTGCCGTCGAAGGCGTAGCGGGCGCGCCGGACTTTCTCGGTGTAGAAATCCCAGTCGCACGCGGCGAGCGTGAAGCCGCCCGGCCCGGCATCGATCAGGGCCTGCATGTCGGCGGCCTCCTTGCGGGCGTTGGCCACGGCGGGCGGGGCCAGCTGGGCGAGCAGCTTGTTCACGATCTCCACGCTGCCGGCGGTCTGCTCCTCGAGCTGGAGGGCGGCGTGGGTGGGATAACCGAGGAGCACGGCGCGCCCGGCCCGGAGCTTGGCGAGCTGGGAGACGATGGCGCGGTTGTCGAACCCGCCGCCGTGGCTGCCGCGGGCGAGGGAGGCGGCCATGAGGCGTTCGCGCACGCCGCGGTTTTGCAGCGCGTTGAGCGGAGGCTGGCCGGTGGTGTTCTGGAGGCGGAGGGCGAACTTGCCCTCGTGCCCGGCGGCTTTGGCGGCGGCGGCGGCGGCCGTGATGGCGGCGTCGGACAAGCCGGCGAGTTCGTCGCGGGTGTCCACGATCACGGCGGAGGCATTGATTTCCTTGAGGACGTTCTGGCTGTATTGGGTGGAGAGCTTGGCGAGCTCGGCGTTCAGGGCCTTGAGCCTGGTCTTGTCGGTCTCGGAAAGTTTCGCGCCGCTGCGGACGAAATCCTTGTAGTAACGGTCGAGCAGGCGCGCGGACTCGGGATCAAGGCCGAGGGTGGTGCGGGCATCGTAAACGGCCGACAGGCGGGTGAAGAGCGCGGAGTTGAGCCGGATGGCGTCGCGGTGCGCGGCAAACTTGGGCGCCAGCTCCGTCTCCAGTTTCTGGAGGTTGGGGTTGGTCAGGGCTCCGGTGAGAATGCCGAAGGCGCGGGAGGCGCGCCCGAGGTTGTCACCGGTGCGCTCCATGGCGACGACAGTGTTCTCGAAGGTGGGGGCGGCGGGGTTGCCGGCGATGGCGTCTATCTCCTTGAGTTCCTCGGCCATGCCCTGCTCAAAGGCGGGGGCAAAATGCTCGTCCTTGATCTGCTCAAACGGCGGCAGTTGATAGGGCAGGGTGCTCGGCGTGAGCAACGGGTTGCTGGCGACCATGGCTGGCACACTTGGGGTGATCACAACGGCGGGTTTCGGAGCGGCGGCCGGGACATTCGCCGGGGCGGTGGTCGTCCAACACCCGGCGAGAAGCACGGGCAGCGCGGCGAAACCAAGCGTGGTGAGGAACGGCGTCAGCAGGGGCGTCCGGCGGGAGGCATGGGGGGTGGGCATGGGATGATTATTTTGCCCAACACATACCGCGCGCCGCGGCTTGGCAAGACTGTCGCAGCGAAAAAATCCCGCGCCGGCCCGGCCGGGCTATGGCCGTCGCAGGGTGCCTTCTCAATCCGGGCCACAAAGAAAAAGGGCCGCGCGCCGGCGGCCCCGGGAGTCGGAGGAACGCGCTGGGCGCTCAGTTTGTGATGTCGTGCGTGGTGCTCTGCTCACGGATCGGCAGATAGAGTTTATACCAGGCTTTCTGCGCGTCGCTGTCGGTGTAGTCCTTCAGCGCTTTCTCGTTGGCGAATTCCATCACGATGGCGTGCGTCCGCTTGATGTTGGTGCCGGGNNAGGGCCTGCGCGCCGTCGAGCGCGGCCTGGATCTGTTCGGGCGTGGTGCCTTCTTTCCAGGCGACGGTCACGACGTGAATCACGGATTTCGGTGCGGTCTGGGCGACGCCGGTTGTTGCGCCGAGCGCAAGCAGCGTGGCCGTGAGCAAGGGGGCGAGTAGTTTTTTCATGGGGGACAAGGTTTCGGTTTTTGGCGCGGGCTGTCAACCCGGACGCGGAGGAGCGGACCATGCCGCTCAGCGGGCGGTCAGTTGCATCATGTGCGCGGGATTGCGGGCGCCGGCTGCGGCGTCGGCGGGGAAGATGGCCTGGATCTCGGCCAATTCGGCCGGGGTCAGCATCACATCAAGCGCGCCGAGGTTTTCATCGAGGTTGCGGCTGCGGCGGGTGCCGGGGATGGGCACGATGTCGGCGCCTTGCGCCAGCACCCAGGCGAGGGCCAGCTGGCCCGGGGTGCAATGCTTGCGCGCGGCCAGTTCGCCGATGCGCCGCACGAGTTCGAGGTTGCGCGCTAGATTCTCCCCCTGAAAGCGCGGTTGATGGCGCCGCAGGTCATCGGCGGCAAAGTCCTCGAAGCGCTTGATCTGCCCGGTCAGAAAGCCGCGGCCGAGCGGGCTGTAGGGCACGAAGCCGGTGCCGAGTTCGCGGCAGGCGGCCAGCGGGCCGGCCTCGGGGTCGCGCGTCCACAGTGAATATTCGCTTTGCAACGCCGTGATGGGGTGCACCGCCGCCGCCCGTCGCAGGGACACGGGGCCGGCCTCGGACAGTCCGAGATGGCGCACTTTGCCCGCGCGCACAAGACCGGCCATCGCGCCCACGGTGTCCTCGATCGGCGTGGCTTGGTCGACGCGATGCAGGTAATAAAGATCGATGGTGTCGACCTTGAGGCGGCGGAGCGAGGCGTCGCAGGCGGCGCGCACGTAATCGGGCCGGCCGTTGATCCGGCGGGCCGACGGGTTGGCGGGGTCGCGCACGAATCCGAACTTGGTGGCGAGGAACACCTCCGCCCGCCGGGTCGCCAGCACTTTGGCCAGCAACTCCTCGTTGGCTCCGCTGCCATACATGTCGGCGGTGTCGAGGAAGGTCACCCCGCGGTCGAGCGCGTGGTGCAGCGTGGCGAGGGACTCGGCCTCGTGGCGCGGGCCGTAGAACTCCGACATGCCCATGCAGCCCAAGCCAAGGGCGGAGACGCGCGGACCGTTTTTCCCCAGCGTGCGTTGTTGCATGACCGCACCCTAGCCAGCCGGCAGGAAAAGTAAACGGGCGCCGCCGGATGAATTCCGGCTGGTTTCGGCGCGTGGTTGTTGCAGGCTGCGGGCATGACGCATGCCGGGAGATGTTTCGCCACGGGCGTGGTTCTGCTGCTCGCGGTGCACCCGGAGCTGGCGGTGAGCCCCTGAGCGCCATGGCCCGCAGCGTCATCCTCGAGTCCACCCCGCGCTGCGAAAAATGCCGCTGCCCGCCACGCTGGTGCATCTGTGCGGGATTCCAGCCGGTCATGTGTCCGCTGCAGGTGGATGTGCTGATCCACAAGCGCGAATACTGGCGGCCCACCAGCACGGGCCGGCTGATCAATCGCGTCGTGACGGGTTCGCGCGGTCATGTCTTTTGGCAGGAGAAGCCACCCACACGGGAGTCGGTCGTGGCTCCCGGCCGCGAACTCTGGATCCTGCATCCGCGCGGCGAGGCGCTGCCGGCCGGAGCCGACCCGGCCGCCGTGCAGGCGTTGCTGCTGGACGGCAGTTGGAGCGAAGCCGGGTCGATGCTGGAGGTCGTGGGGCAATGGGGCCGGCGGGTCAGCCTGCCGCTGACCGGCCCGAGCCGTTACTGGCTGCGCGACGCTCCGGGCGCGGGCAAGTATGCGACGGTGGAAGCGTTGCTCGGCCTGTTCGCCGCCTTCGGGTTCAGCGAGGCTGCGGCGCAATTGCGCCTACAGTTTGAGCTGCACGTCTACGCCGGACTTCGCACGCGTGGGGCGAAGGCGCTGGCGGATGAATTTCTCGCCACGTCGCCGCTGCGCGCGACGATGCCGGAACTCCTGGCCCAACTCGACGCGCGCCGGCCGGCGCAGCGCTAGGGCCCGGCCCGGGCACAAACGGCTTGTCGGCGACGGCGGTGTGCGGGTAACTTGGCAGCACCCCTATGTCCGTCACCCCTGTTCCTCCCGGGCCTGAAGTCGCTGCTGTTATGTCTGGTGCCGACCGCGAAGCTCACTGGTTGGCGAACACCTACCGCCCGCACGAGGCCAATCTCACCGTCCGCGCCGTCGTGGTCGGCATGCTCATCGGCGCGACCATGTGCCTTTCCAATCTCTACGTTTTCTTCAAGACCGGCTGGAGCATCGGCGTGACCCTCACCGCCTGCATCCTGGCCTTTGGGTCGTTCCAACTCCTGCAGGCACTGCGGCTCGTCAAAAAACCGCTCGGGGTGCTGGAAAACAACGCGCTCACCACGGTCGCTTCCGGGGCGGGCTACATGACCGGGGGCGGCAACATGGCGGCCTTTGGCGCGCTCCTCATGATCACGACGGTGCGGCCCGACAGCACCGCGATGATTGCCTGGTTTGGCGTGATCGCGGCCCTCGGCGTATTCGCGGCCATCCCGATCAAACGCCAGCTCATCAATCATGAGGAACTCGCTTTTCCCACCGGCACGGCCACGGCCGAGACCATCAACTCCATCCACAGTGCGGCGGCCGGGAGTGGCAGCGGCAAGGTCACCTGGCTCGCCGGTTCCGCCCTCTTTGCCGCCGCGCTCACCTGGGTGCGCGATGCCTGGCATTGGATCCCCGCCACCTTCGGCCTGCCCGTGACGCTCGCCGGCCGGGCGCTGGCGGATTGGACGCTGTCCTTCAAGGCCGAGGTGGTGCTCATCGGCGCCGGCGCGCTGATGAGTTTCCGCACCGGTTGGTCGCTGCTGCTGGGCGGATTGCTCACCTACGCCGTGCTCGGGCCCGCGCTCATCGCCCACGGCATCATCACGACCGTCAGCTACAAGGCGATTGTCGCCTGGACGCTCTGGCCGGGTGCCGCGATCCTGGTCGCCTCGGGGCTCACGTCCTTCGCGCTCGATTACCACAGCATCGCCCGCTCCTTCACGGGACTGACCCGCATTTTCCGGAAAAAATCCACCGAGGACGCCGACGCCGGCATCGCGGCCGTCGAGTGTCCCGAGTGGTGGTTCCCGGTGGGTTTCGTGGCACTCGCGCCGATTGTGACCGGATTGATGGTCTGGCTGTTCCAGATCCCGCTCTGGGCCGGGCTCATCGCCGTGCCGCTGGCGGTCGTCATGGGCTTCGTGGCCGCGCGGGTCACCGGCGAGACCGACGTCACGCCGACCAAGGCGCTCGGTCCCGTCACGCAGCTGATCTACGGCATCATCACGCCCGGCAATCTCTCCGGCAACATCATGGCGGCGAACGTCACGGGCGGCATCGGCCTGCACGCCGCCGATCTGCTCACCACGCTCAAGACCGGCTGGCTGCTCGGGGCCAAGCCCCGGCACCAGTTCTACGCGCAGCTCTTCGGCGTGCTGGCCGGCGCGGCGATCGTCGTGCCCGCCTTCAACCTCATCCTGCCCGACCCGGGCGTGCTCGGCGGCGAGGCCTGGCCCGCGCCCTCCTGCGTCGTCTGGGCCGGTGTTTCCAAATCATTTGCCGGCGGCATCGGCGCGCTCCATCCCACCGCCAAAACCGCCATCATGGTCGGTCTGGCGCTCGGCGTCGCGCTGGCCTTGTTCGAGAAACTGGCGCCGAAAAAACTCCGGCCGCTGCTGCCGTCGCCGGCCGGGCTGGGCATCGCGATGGTGCTGCCGGGCAGCAACTGCATCGCCATGTTTATTGGTTCGGCGATCGCGGAATTCATGCGCCGCCGGATGCCCGCGCTCGCCGAGAAGACCGTGGTGCCGGTCGCCTCCGGCCTGATCGCCGGGGAAAGCCTCATGGGCATCCTCATCGCCTTCCTCGTCGTCACCGGCGTCCTCGCCAAGTGAGGCGCGCTATTTTTTCGGCAGCGTGCCGGCGAAATCGCGCGCGACCACGAGCCAGCGCTTGAGCCCGGCGGGTGTGGCGAGGGCGGGCGCGTCCACCAGCAGCCAGCCCTTCATGCTGCGACCGGTGATGTCCATTTCGCGGACATGTTTCTTTTCCAGGTGGGCGGACCAGTCCGCCGGACCGCAGCGGACGACGAGGCCGTCCTGCCAGATGCCGACGCACATGTTGCCGTGCAGCAGCCACGCCATGCCGCCGAACATCCTTTTCGGGGCGAGCCCGCGCCAGCCTTTCGTGGCGGCGGTGACCCGGGCGGTGAGTTTCGCGTCGCTGGCCATGGCGTTACAATTAGCCACCCGGAAAACCGGCGCAAGCTTGGGTTGGCTGGGTCTCACGCAAAGTCGCCAAGGCGCAAAGGAGGGAGCATAGGCGGCTTTGCGGCTCCGCGAGAGATTGCCTGGCCCTTTGACGGCACAAAGTTTCCGGGGTAATGTCTGGACGTAACGAACCCATTCCCGCCATGAGAACCCTCTCCCTGTTCGCCCTGCTGGCCTTCGCCGTTTCGCCCGCCATCGCCGCCGATCCGGCGGCTCCCGCGGCGACCGTTCCGGCCGGCGAACTGCCCGCCGTCAGCCACTGGGTCTATCTCAGCGAGCTGCCTGAGTCGGCCGATCTGCTCAAAAGTGCCGCCGCCAACGGCCTGACCGTCAAGCGCCTCGACCGCACCAGTGACAAGGTCGTGATCACCTACGTCTATTCCGACGGCCTCGTGGCCAGCGTCGGCTACGCCCTGTTGTCCTCGGCCGGTAACGCCGACCGGGTGGCCGCAAGGGCGGAACCGGTGAGGACCGAAAGAACCGAACGCACCGTGCGGGTGGTGGACGATTCCGAGGTTATTTATGTGCCCCGCCGCACCCGGTATATTTATCGCGACCCCTTCGACGACTTCTGGCTGCCGCTGACACTGGGCGTGGGCATTGGCTGGATCACCAGCGGACACAGCCACGGCGGCTGGCATGGCCACGGGCGCAGTCACCGCGGCTGGCGCCACTGAGGCGATGCTTGACTTGGAAATCATGTGAATCATTGTGATTCACATGAAAACCGCCACCGTCCGCCAACTGCGCACCGAGTTCCCCAAGGTCCTGGGCTGGGTCAACGCCGGCCAGGAGGTGGCCATCACGCGCCGCCGCAAGGTCGTGGCCAGCCTCATCCCGGCGGGCGATGCCCCCCGGCGGAAGCTGGCGCGGCCCGATTTCAAGGCCCGCCTGCGCGCGATCTACGCGGACAAGGTGATCCCGGCCGCGACGATGAAAGACATCCTCGCTGACAACAAAGGCCGTTACTGATGGCCGCGCCGGTCTACGCCGACACGAGTTTCCTCGTGTCGCTCTATGTGCAGGATGCCAACTCGGCCCGGGCCACCGGGTCGGCGGCGGACCTGCTGCCCTTGCTGCTTACCCCTCTGGCCGAGCATGAGCTGCGCAATGCGATCCGGTTGTGCGTTTATCGCCGCCAGATCACCTCGGCCCAGCGTGAGCAGGCCCTGCATGAACTGGACAAGGACAAGACGGCGGGCGTGCTGCACGAGGTGCCGCTGGACTGGCCGAAAGCCTTCAAGCACGCCGAAGCGCTGGGCCGGCATCACACCGAGGCGCAGGGCCACCGGGGCATGGACATCCTGCATGTCGCCTCGGCCCTGGCCTTGCGCGCGAAACGCTTTGCGACTTTTGACGACCGGCAGCACAATCTGGCCAGGTTGGCGGGGCTGGAAGTGCTGCCGTAATGAACCCCCCGGCCGCGGGGTGCACGGGAAGATGTGCTTCCACAAAGGTTGAGGCAGCGCCACGAACCAGCTCGTTGTATTCGCGCCGAAGCTTTGAGCCCGACCTTACTCGGTGTCGGTGATCCAATGGCTGGCCCAGCCAAGAAATGGAATCAGATGTTCTGCTTGAACGACGAATACAGTTCTGAGGTAACGAACCCAAAGTGACTCGTGAACACTGGTGGGAGTGTTCGTTGTAAGTCCTGCAAATTGTGCCGCCAAGTTGTCGATTCGATAATTAACTCCGAGCCATTTCTGAGGTCTCAATTTTAATTTCTCAGCCGCAATCTGGCCACGATCGATAGAAACATTTGCGGATTCGAACTCCGCAGAGAAAAGGTCGGCTGAAGTCACGACTATCGGCAGGAGACGAAAGCTCAGGGCTTTCATTTTCGTAAGCTCGACGCCCATTCCAATCATGCCAGTGCATACTTGCCTTAACGACTCTTCAATCGCCTCTGTAGCGGATGACTTTTGTCCTGAGTTTGGACGGTTAATTCGGGCTTCGATATAGAAATTGAACATTGGGCAATCCTGATGAGCGTAAATCTTCTCTACACGTTGGAACAGTGGCGGGAATGCGTCCTTTTGTTGGTCCCAACCTCCGGATAAGTCGGCGCGCTGAACGAACATGGATCGCCTTGTAATCCCTGTTAGGCGAACATTTTGGTCAAAGAATACCCATCGCTTGTAGTCACGGTTTGCACGTTTGCACTCAACTATTAGGTGCCACGGATCACGAGTTGTAGTGCGACTTCCAAGAACTATGTCGATCTTGGTATTGTATTCACCACGGGCCCCAAATGCGACCGGATACTCAGTTGCACGAACCATCCAGGCGCTTTCCTGCGCACCGTCCAATGTATCCAAAACCTTTTGTTGAAAAAGGAATCCTTGCTCATTCAACGCAAGTGCCACGACTTCCTCTGCTGTCGCCCGATCGTCTTCGTTAGCGTGCTTCTTTGGATTCATCCCTTGAAGGTTTAATGCGCCAAGTGGAGAAGATTGACGAGGCATAAACTTTCAGAAACGGCCGGAATACGCAGCCCCGAAATATGTCAGATCCCGACTCTTAGCGGAGTGAAATGTGAGTTGGGTCAGTAATCCAAATACGGAGCCAGCCATTTCTCCGCCCCACCGACGGGAATGCCCATGCGTTGGGCGTAATCTTCGATCTGATTCTTGGCCAGTTTCCCGGTCGCGAAGTATTTCGAGTCAGGGTGATTGAAATACCAACCGCTCACGCTGGAAGCAGGATACATCGCATAACTTTCGGTGAGTGTGATTCCCGTGCTTGATTGCGCGCCGAGCAAATCAAACAGCGGAGGCTTGGCTTGGTGATCCGGGCAGGCGGGGTAGCCGGGGGCGGGGCGGATGCCGCGGTATTTTTCGCGGATGATGTCCTTCATCTCCAGGTTCTCGGTCCGGCCGTAGCCGGAAAACTCGCGGGCCTTCTTGTGCATCAACTCGGCGAGGGCCTCGGCGAGGCGGTCGCCCAGGGCCTGGGCGAGGATGGCGTTGAAGTCGTCGTGCTTTTTCCGGAACTCGGCGGCGAATTCCTCGACCCCGTGGCCGGCCGTGACGGCGAAGCCACCGAGGTAGTCGATGCGACCACAGTCTTTCGGCGCGATGAAGTCGGCGAGGCAGTGGTTGTGCTGGCCGGCGGGCTTTTCGTTTTGCTGGCGAAGGAAATGGAAGGTTTTGAGCACCTTCGGTCGACGCCCATTCGACAAGCTCAGGGCGTTGAGGTCTTCGATCCCTGCGGGATCATATACCTCAACGCTGTCGCCAACGCTGTTGGCTGGCCAAAAACCGATGACGGCCTTGGCGGTGTAGCGCTTTTCGGCGATGATTATTTTAAGCATCGCCTGCGCCTCGGCGTAGAGCTTGGTGGCCTCGGCACCGACGACGGGATCCTGCAGGATGTCGGGGAAGCGGCCATGGAGCTCCCAGGTGCTGAAGAACGGACTCCAATCTATGTAGCTCGCGATTTCCGCGAGCTCCAAGCTTTCAGCTTTCAGCTTTCGGCTATCAGCTTTTCCAGGCTGACCGCTGATGGCTGATGGCTGATCGCTCGTGAACACTTTCGTGCCAAGGAACTCCGGTTTCGGGATGTCGACTTCCGCCCAGTTGAACTTCTGTCCGCGCTTGCGGGCTTCCGCGAGCGGCAGCAGCTTCCTCGCGCCTTGGCGGTCGGCGAACTCGGTGCGCTGGCGTTCCTGCATGGCCTTCACCTCGGCGATGTAGGCGGGTTTGTGCTCGGGGCTGAGGAGCTTCGAAACGACACCGATGACCCGCGAGGCGTCGAGCACGTGGACGACGGGCTCGTCGTGGTTCTGCGCGATCTTGATGGCGGTGTGCGCGGCCGACGTGGTGGCGCCGCCGATGAGCAGGGGCAGCTTGAAATCGAGGCGCTTCATCTCCTTGGCGACATGCACCATCTCGTCGAGCGAAGGCGTGATGAGGCCGGAGAGGCCGATGACATGGGCGCCCTGTTCCCTGGCGGCAGTGAGGATTTTTTCGCACGACACCATGACCCCGAGGTCGACGACCTCGTAATTGTTGCAGGCGAGGACGACGCCGACGATGTTCTTGCCGATGTCGTGCACGTCGCCCTTGACGGTGGCCATGATGATCTTGCCCTGGGCGCGGGCGGTGCCGCCGGAGGCAACGAGCTGTTTCTTCTCCTCCTCCATGAACGGCTGGAGGTAGGCGACGGCTTTCTTCATGACGCGGGCCGACTTCACGACCTGCGGGAGGAACATCTTGCCCGAGCCGAAGAGATCGCCGACGACGCGCATGCCGTCCATCAGCGGGCCCTCGATGATAAGGAGCGGCTTGCCGTATTTCCGACGGGCTTCCTCGGTGTCCTCGTTGATGAAGGTGTCGATGCCCTTGACGAGGGCGTGGGAAAGGCGCGCCTCGACGGTGCCCGAGCGCCAGGCCTCGGCGGCAAACGGCGCAATGCTTTCCGCGGGGAGCTCGCCCGCCGCCGCCGCCTTCAGTTGCTCACCGAGCGTGATGAGCCGCTCCGTGGCGTCGGGGCGGCGGTTGAGCAGGACGTCCTCGACATGCGTGAGGAGGTTCCGGTCGATCTCCTCGTAGACCTCGAGCATCGAGGGGTTGACGATGGCCATGTCCATGCCGGCCTTGATGGCGTGATAGAGGAAAGCCGAGTGCATGGCCTCGCGGACGACATTGTTGCCGCGGAAGGCGAAGGAGATGTTGGACAGGCCGCCGCTGACGCTGGCGTGGGGGAGGTGCTGCTTGATCCAGCGCGTGGCCTCGATGAAATCGACGGCGTAGTTGTTGTGCTCGTCGATGCCGGTGCCGACGGTGAGGATGTTCGGGTCGAAGATGATGTCCTCCGGCGGGAAGCCGACGACATCCACCAGCAGCCGGTAGGCGCGCCCGGCGATGCGGATTTTCTCGGCGTAGGAAGCGGCCTGGCCGTTCTCGTCGAAGGCCATGACAACCACGGCGGCGCCGTAGCGCAGGATGGCGCGGGCCTGCTCGAGGAATCTGGCCTCGCCTTCCTTGAGGGAGATGGAGTTCACGATGCCCTTGCCCTGAAGACATTTCAGGCCGGCCTCGATGACCTCCCACTTGGAGGAGTCCACCATGACGGGAACCTTGGCGACCTCGGGCTCGCTGCCGATGAGGTGCAGGAAGCGGGTCATGGCCGCGACGCCGTCGATCAGGCCGTCGTCCATGCACACGTCGAGGACGTTGGCGCCATTGTCGACCTGCTGACGGGCGACGGCGACAGCCTCCTCATATTGGCCGGCCTTGATGAGCTTGGCGAACCTGGGCGAACCGGCGACGTTGGCGCGCTCGCCGATCATGAGAAATACCGCCGGGTCGTGCGTGAACGGCAGCGAGCCGGACAACTGGAGGGGCCGGAAGTTGTCCCGTTGCGGTGTGCTCGCCGCCCGGGATGCGTCCGCAGAACTCGCGCGCCATTCGTCGCGATTCTGCGGCGCAGGCGCGAGGAGGTTCACCTTGCGGGCCGGCTTGGGGGCGAGGGAACGCGCAATGGCGGCGATGTGCTCCGGGGTGTTGCCGCAGCAGCCGCCGGCGATGTTAAGCAGGCCGCTCGTGGCGAACTCGCCGAGGTAACGGCCCATGTCCTCCGGGCCGAGGTCGAAACCGGTCGGGGAGAGCGGATTCGGCATGCCGGCATTCGGGTAGCAGGAAATGAAGGCGTCCGATTTCTCACCCAGTTCCGCCAGGAACGGGCGCATCAGATCGGGGCCGAGCGAACAGTTGAGACCCACGACCAGCGGCTTGTGCTGGCGGACGGCGTGCCAGAAAGCGCCGACGGTCTGCGCCGAGATCATGGTCTCGCCGCCGCGACCGACCGCGGCCGAGATCATGAGCGGCAGACGGATATGGTCCTCGGCGAAAACCTCCTCGATGGCCACGAGTGCGGCCTTGGCGTTGAGCGAGTCGAAGACGGTCTCGACCAGCAGCAGATCCACCCCGCCGGCGATGAGCGCGCGGGTCTGGCGGCGGTAGTCGGCCCTGACCTGATCGAAAGTGACGACGCGGAAGCCGGGGTCGTTGTGATCGGGCGAGTTGGAAAGCGAGACGGTCAGCGGCCCGAGCGCGCCGGCGACGTAGCGGCGCCGGCCGGTGGCGTTGGCGATACGATCGGCCCAGGTGCGACATTGCGACGCCGACTGGAAGTTGATGTCCCAGGCGAGGGTCTCGAGGAATTTGCTCTCGATGACGCCTTGGTAGAAGGCCGGGTCTTTGCGGCCGCCCTTTTCCCGCGGGTCTTCGAGAAAAAACTCGCTCTGGCCGATGGCCGTGGCGGAAAAGGTGTTGGTCTCGATGATGTCGGCGCCGGCCTCAAGGAAGCGGCGGTGAATGTCGCCAATCTCGGTGGGGCGGGTGAGGGAATAGATGTCACCGTTGTTCTTGAGGTCCTTGGGCGCGTCCTTGAAGCGCCCGCCGCGTACATCCTGTTCGGTAAGGTGGTAATCGCGGATCGTTGTCCCCATCGCGCCATCAATGATCGCCACGCGCTCGGCCAGCAGGCGGCGGAGCGCGGTCTCGGCGGCGGTCTCAGCGGACGCGCGACGGGAACTGGCGGGGAGGGCGGACATAGCAATCGTAAGTATCCATACATCAAGATTTGATGATATGAAAAGGCAAGACCGGGCTGTGCCGGGGCGGGCTTATGACGTAAATCCCCACCGGGATTGGGCTTGCATAAGCGAGCGGCCGGGTGGATTGGTGGCGGGCCTGAGGTTCTTTCGTCAAATTCCAAGGAAACAGGGAAGGCCGTGCGATCCGGCCACAGTTGCGCTGCGGTAACGCATCACAGACCCCCACCGGCGGCAGGCGCCGGGCAAAGCCAATCGGGTGACCGGTGAAGGCGAGGGGCGAGGTCAACACGCCAGAGGCGTGCCAATGCGGAGTCCGAATACCTGCCCCCGGAAACTCACCACGCGGCGGCCTAGTGCGGGCCTCCGCGCTTCACCTTCAACGCACATTGAAGGGTGGGAGTGGAAACGCGCGGCTTCACCGTGGCGATCTGCTCTTGCCGCAGCATCAGCAGATCATGAAAACCACCATCGTGGCGCCGCTCCGGCGCCTGCTCCTCCTCGCCGGCTTCCTGCCGGCCATCCCCGCGTTGGCGCAAACCGCCGAACCGGAAAAACTGCCGACCTACGTCTTCACGGCCACCCGCACGCCCGCGGCGCTGACGACACTCGGCACCTACGTTGACCACATCACCGCCGCCGAGCTGGCGCGCCGGCAACTCACCGGCCTGCGTGCCGCCCTCGGCGGCCTCCCGGGCGCGCCGGCTTTTGCGTCGGGCGCGGCGGGCGGGGTGGCGTCGCTCTTTTTGCGCGGCTCGAACTCGAACCAGACGCTGTTCCTCGTGGACGGCATCCGCTTCAACGACCCCAACACCGACTACCAGGTGTCGCTCGGCGGCATGAACCTCTGTGGCTGCGACAACCTCGAGGTCTCGCACGGCCCGCAGAGCACGCTTTACGGCGGCGAGGCGATCGGGGGCGTCGTGGCCCTGCGCGGCCAGCGCGGCACCGGCCCGGGCAGCGCGACCATTGCGGCCGAGGGCGGCTCCTTCGGTATGGTGCAGGGCGCGGTCAGCGCACAGGCCGGCGACGACAAGCGCGCCTACACGTTTTCCGCGTCCGGCGGCCATACGGACAACGAGCGGCCAAACAACCAGTTCGACAGTGTCACCTACGCGCTGCGACTGGACCGGCAGTTGAGCAAGGACGTTGCCCTCGGGGTGACATGGCGCGGCTTCGTCGGCCGCTACGGCTCGCCCGGCGCGGTGATCGGCTTCGGCGCCAACGATCCCGACAACACGGAGAGCGAGAGCAACCAGCTGGCGACNNGGCCTGACTGCCGAGGCGAACCACACCCGGAACACCGGCTTCGGCAGCATCAACGAGCGGCAAAGCCTGCTGGCGATTTTCGCGCAGGACGAGTGGACACCCGCCGAGCACGTTTACCTCACCTTCGGACTCCGCAGCGACGATCACGACACGTTTGGCCGCGCCACGACGGGCCGGATGACGGCGGCGTGGCTGTCGCAGGATTCGCGTTGGAAGGTGCGCGCCACCTACGGCACGGCCTTTCGCTCGCCCAGTTTCCTGGATCTCTACGGGCAGAGCGCATTCTACGCGGGCAACCCGGATTTGCAGCCGGAAAAAGCGCGTGGTTGGGACGGCGGCGTGGATTATTTCCTTGCCGCCAATCGCGGGGTGCTGAGCGCGACGTGGTTCGACACGCGCTACCGCAATCTGATCGTGTTCAACTTCGGCGTGTTCCCCGGCACGACGGCCAACGTGGACACGGCGCGCACCCGCGGCCTGGAGCTGGCGGGCAAATTCAGCCTGCCCGGGGCCGTGGAGGGGCGGCTGGCCTACACCTACCTTGAGGCGGTGAATCTCACGAGCCACACCCGTCTGCTGCGCCGGCCGCGTCACAGCGGATCGCTCGACCTGTGGCGCAACTTCGGCCGCGGCTTCAGCGCAGGCGCCGGGGTCGCCTTTGCCGCTGGCCGGCAGGACGTGCATGCGGCGACCTTCGCGACCATCAACGCCGAGGACTACACGGTGGTGCGCGTCTACGGCGCCTGGCAGGCGAACGCCCGGCTTGCGATCAAGGCCCGGGTGGAAAATCTGCTCGCCGAGCACTACGAGGAGGTCCACGGCTACCCGCAGCTTGGCCGCGGAGTCTTTGTCGGAGTGGAGTGGAAGTTCTGACAGGCTTAACAAGCCTCCGCACTCCGCGCTTGCGGCATTTCCGGTGGACGGGGAAGCTGCCGCACCCCCATGAACATCCCCACCGGCCGTATCATCGCCTTCCTTTTCCTCGGCATTGTGGCGCTGGGCGCGGAGGATTTCCGCCACGGCCAGCCGACCCAGGCGCAACGCGACGCGGCGCTTTACGTGCCGGACCTCGNNGCAGATTTATTCGGTGCCCGGCTCGGTGTTGCAGTTGAAACGGTTGCGGGAGTTTTATGCGGCCTGGCAGGCCAGACTGGAGGCGCTGCCCTACGAGCCGCTCGGCGCCGAGGGGCGCATCGACTGGCACCTGCTGCGGCTCAACCTGCGCTATCAGCTCGGCCTGCTCGACCGGGCGGAACAGAAGGGCGCGGAGATGAAGCCGTTCATGGGCTTTGCCGAGGCGATCGCCGGCCTGCAGGAGAAGCGCCGGGACTTCGCCCAAGTGGATCCGAAGGCCTCGGCCGCCGTGCTGGCACAGGTCCGCACGGACATCGAGGCGGCGAAGAAGTCGTTGGAAGGCGACGGCGCCAAGCCCGGCAAGATCGCCGCCCTGCGCGCGGCGAACCGGATGGATGACCTGGGCAAGACGCTGAAAAACTGGTTCGAGTTCTACGACGGCTACGATCCAGAGTTTGGCTGGTGGACCCGGGAGCCCTACAAAAAGGCGGCGACGGCGCTGGGCGACCACGCGAAGTTCCTGCGCGAGAAAATTATCGGCGCAAAGGCCGGCGAGGATGAGCCGATCATCGGTGACCCCATCGGGGCGGAAGGACTGAAGCTGGACCTGGAGCGCGAAATGATCCCCTACACGCCGGCCGAACTGATCGCGGTGGCGGAAAAGGAACTCGCCTGGTGCCAGGCCGAGTGGCGGAAGGTCGCACAGGAGATGGGGCTGGGCGACGACTGGAAGGCCGCGCTGGAAAAGACGAAGCAGGACTACCTGCCGCCCGGCAAACAGCCTGAGTTCATCGCCGGGCTCGCCTACGAGGCGGTGGATTTCATCACGAAGCGCGACCTGCTCACCATCCCGCCGCACTCGATTGACGACTGGACGATGACGATGATGTCACCCGAACGGCAAAAGGTGTCGCCGTTCTTCCTCGGGGGCGACCGCATCATCGTGTCGTTTCCCACCGACACGATGGACCACGCCGACAAGCTGGACAGCCTGCGGGCCAACAACCGGCATTTCGCCCGCGCGACCGTGTTCCACGAGCTGATCCCCGGGCATCACCTGCAGGGTTGGTATGCGGACCGCTTCAACCCGCATCGTGGACTCTATTACACCCCGTTCTGGGTCGAGGGCTGGGCATTGTGGTGGGAATTTCATCTGTGGGATCTGGGCTATCACAAGGACCCGATGGACAAGGCGGGGGTGCTGTTCTGGCGCACACACCGCTGTGCCCGGATCATTTTCTCGCTGAACTTCCACCTCGGCAAATGGACCCCGCAGGAATGCATCGATTTCCTCGTCAACACGGTCGGCCACGACCGGCACACGGCGACGGGCGAGGTGCGCCGCTCGTTCAACGGCGACTACTCGCCCCTCTACCAGGTCGGCTACATGATGGGCGCGATCCAGCTGCGCTCTCTCTATGCCGACCTCGTGAAGACCGGCAAAATGAAGGAAAAGGATTTCCACGACCGCGTGCTGCAGGGCGGCATCATGCCGATCGAGATGGTGCGCGCGCTGCTGACCGGCACAAAACTGCCGCGCGACTACCGCAGTTCGTGGAAATTCGCCGGGGAGAAACCCTGAGCCGGAGTCCCTGATGCGACTGGAGCTGATGTCAACTATTGGTTGACATCAAGTGAAGGCCCGGCGCCGGAACCGCCGATTCAGACACTGCGTGCGCGGTTGAGGGCAGCGAGGTGCTTGAGCAACGCGGCCTCGTCGATACCGGCCGGCCGGCCGTAGGCGGCGGTCACGGCGGTGTTGAGCGATTCGGTGGCGCCGCCACGCACCGCCTGGGCCACGGCGTGGCGGAGTTCCTCCTGCGCGGCCGTGAGGGCGCTCAAACCCGTGCCGGGGGGCCAGGGGAACGGGTAGGAGTTTACGACCCAAGTGGGCGTGCGACGGGAATGGTATTCGCGCCACCAGACCGCGAACGGGTGCGCAGCAAGGACGCCGTGGGTGAAATCGTCGTCCCGCGCGACCACGAGCAGGGTGTCGTCGGGGATGAAGGCGGAATCAAACCACGTCCAGACCGGCGGCTTGGCCCCCACGGGGGTTGCGAGATAGCGTTCGCGGCGGGCGAGGATGGCGCGCAGATGTTCGTCGGCATGCGGATTCACCCACCAGCGGTCGCGCGCGGGCCGCTNNGCCGGGAAATCAATCAGCCAGCGGCTGGTTGGACGGCGGGGATCGGTGGCGGTCGCGAGTTGGCGCAGAACGTCGGCGTTGGATTTGCCGTGGGGGTTGCGGGCGCCAAGCATCCGTTCGGCCAATTGAGGCGGGATAGCAGCGGTCAGAGCGACGCGTTCACCGACACAGGCCAGCCCGGCATTCTCCGGCAGAGGGCGGGGAGCGGGATGCGGCATGGGCAGTTACCAATTGCCTAAACCCGGAGGCACGCCAAGCGTAGACCCATTATCCCATGAAGATCGCGTGTTTCGCCCGGGGCGTGGCGTTGGGTTTTTCGCTGGCGGTGACGGCGGGCGCGAGTCCGTTGCAGGACAAGGTGCGGGCCTATCGTGTCGCCCATGAACAGGAGCTGATGACCGAGTATCGTGAATTGGTCAGCCTCCCCAACGTCGGAGCCGATCAGCCCAACATTCGCCGGAACGCCGACTTTATCCTCGCCATGATGAAACGGCGCGGGATTCCCGCGGAATTGCTGGAGGGGCGCACCCGGGTGACCAACCCCGCGGTCTTTGGCGAGATCAATGTGCCCGGGGCGACGCGCACGGTGGTCTTCTACGCCCATTACGACGGCCAGCCGGTCAATCCCCGCGAATGGGCCGAAGGCCTCGATCCATGGAGTCCGGTGTTTCTTACGGCGCCAATCGCGCGCGGCGGGCAGATCCTCGCGACATGGAAACCGGGAGACAGGATCAATCCGGAGTGGCGCATCAACGGCCGCGCCAGCGCCGATGACAAGGCGGGCGTGTTTTCCATCCTCAACGCCTATGCCGCGCTGGCGCAGAGCGGGGCCCGGCCCACCGTGAACGTGAAATTCTTTTTCGAAGGCGAGGAGGAGATGGGTTCACCCCACCTCGGCGAACTGCTGGAGCTCCACCGGGCCAAACTGCAAAGCGACCTGTGGATCATCTGTGACGGGCCGCGCCCCGTGTCCGGCCGCAAATCAGTGGTCTTTGGCGTGCGCGGTGACGTGAACATGGAGCTCACCGCCTACGGCCCGAAGCGGCCGCTGCACAGCGGCAACTACGGCAACTGGGCGCCGAACCCCGCGCTGCGGCTCGTCACGCTGCTCGCGAGCATGAAGGACGAAAACGGCCGGGTGCTGATCAAGGGATTTTATGACGACTATGTGATGTTTTCCGAGAGCGAGCGCATCGCGCTTCAGGATGCTCCGGCCACCGACGCTGTCCTGCTCAAGGAACTCGGTCTGAAGGAGCCCGAGGTGCCGGGGCGTTCCTTGCTCGAGGGCTTTGAGTTGCCCGGGCTGAACATCAACGGCATCACCAGCGCCAATACCGGGCGCACGGCCACGAATGTGATCCCGGCGGTGGCGCACGCCACGCTGGACCTGCGCCTCGTGCTGGGCACCGACTGGCGGCGCCAGGCGGAACGGGTGACCGAGCACATGAAGGCGCAAGGCTGGCAGGTGATCGACCATGAGCCGACCGACGCGGAGCGCGCCCAGCATGCCAAACTGGTCAAGGTCGAGGTGGGGCCCGGCTACAACGCGCAGCGCACCCTGATGAACCTGCCCATGGCCCAGGCGGTCGTGTCGGCAGTGCAATCGACCACGCCCGATCCGGTGGTGCGTTTGCCGAGCGCCGGAGGCAGCCTGCCCTTGAGTGTCATCGAGGACCTACTGGGCGCCAAAGTGCTCACGGTCCCGGCCGCCAATTACGACAACAACCAGCACGCGGAAAACGAAAACATGCTGGTCGGCTACCTCTGGGAGGGCATGGAGACTTTTGCCGCCCTGATGACCATGCCCTGAGCCGCGCCGCGGCGGGAGCGCGAGGACGACGGTCCTCAGGATTTTTTTGCCGGATGGAGCGCCGTGTGGACGGCCCCCAGCAACGCCTCGGCGCTGAAGGGTTTGCCGAGGAACGCCTGCGACAGTTTTTGGATTTCCGCCAGCTCCGCCGCCGCGGAGTCGTTGCGCGACAAGCCACTCATCGCCAGAAGCCGGATGTCCGGTCGCATCTGCCGCATGGCGTGGGCCAGCGCGAGGCCGCCCAGCCGGGGCATGTCGACATCGGTGACGACAAGGGCGATTTCGGCGGCCCGGGTGTTGAACAATTCAATGGCCTCCAGGCCGTCGCGGCAGGTGAGCGCAAGATAACCGTGCTCATGGAGGATCTGCCGGACGAGTTCGAGAATCGGTGCTTCGTCGTCCACCACGAGAATGAGTTCGCCGTGGCCGCCGGGGAGGGCAGAGGGTGTGACGGTGTCAGGCCGCGCGGTCTCACTCACCGTGGCCGGTAGGTAAACCCGGAACGTGGTGCCGCGGCCGATTTCGGTGAGCACTTCAAAGAAACCGTGGTGGCTGGCGACGATGCCACGCACCGTGGACAGCCCCAACCCGGTGCCCTTGCCTTCGCCCTTGGTGGTGAAGAACGGCTCCCAGATGCGCTGCAACACCGCGGGGGCGATGCCGGTGCCGGTGTCGGCGACCTCCAGCATGAGCCAGTCACCCGGGCGGGCGCCGGTGATCGCGGCGGCGGCCGCGGCGTCCAGCCGGCGGTCGGTGGCGGCGAGGCGCAGCGTGCCACCCGCGGGCATGGCGTCGCGGGCGTTGACGCACAGGTTGAGGATCACCTGGTGAAGCTGCGTGGCGTTGCCCTGCACCAGCCAGAGATCGGCGGGGACCTGGTGTTCGAGCCGGATGGACTTGGGGAACGTTTCCTCGATCAGCGCGGCCACGTCCTTGAGCAGATGGCGGACTTGGACGAGCTGCATCTCGCCGCCGACCTCGCGGGCGAAGGAGAGGATCTGCCGCACGAGCTTCGTGCCGCGCTCGGCGCTGCGTTCGATGATGGACAGGTACTTTTCCTTGGAGGCCACAGGGGGGCTCTGGCGGATGAGAGGTGCGATCATGACGAGCGGGGCGAGGATGTTGTTCATGTCGTGCGCGACGCCGGCGGCGAGCATCCCGAGGTTCTCCAGCCGCTGGGTGCGCAGCGCCTGCTCCTCCATCTGTCGCTTCTCCGTGATGTCGGTGCCGATGTTCAGGCGGGCGATGGGCCGGCCGGTCTCGTCGCGGACGAGGTTGATGCGCAGGTCGAGCAGGAGGGACTGGCCGTCCTTGCGGCGCAGCTTGAATTCGCCCTGCCAGGCCCCGGTATCCATGACGCTTCGCCGGACGGACTTCGTCCAGACGGGATCGGCGCCAAACAACTCTTCGACGTCTTTGCCGAGCGCCTCGGCGACGGTCACGCCGGTGAGGAGTTCGGCCCCCTTGTTCCAATAGGTGAAACGGTCGTCGAGGCCGACCACCATGATGGCGTCGTGTGTCTGTTCGAGCAGGTTGGCCTGCTCGCGGATTTTCCCCTCGGCCTGCTTGCGCTCGGTGATTTCGCGTTGCAGATCGGTGTTGACCGCGGCCAGCGCTTGGTTGGCCGTCTCCAGTTCCATCGTGCGCTCGGCGATGCGGACTTCCGTCTGTTTGCGCGCGGTGATGTCCTGCAAGAACACGACCGCCCCAGGTTGTCCGTGATAGGTGATGGGAGTTGCAGACACTTCCACCGGCACGGGGGTGCCATCCAGCCGGAGAAAAACCTCCTCCAACGGCGGAGCTGCGCCCCACATCCGCTCTTGTTCCACCCTCGCCGCGCGCTGCCTGACAATGGCGTGATAGTCCGGATGGATGCGGGAAAGCACGGGTTGACCGAGGATCTGTCCAGGGGCGGTGGCGCCCAACAGACGCAAGGCGGCCGGATTGAGGTAGGTGAACTTCAGCTCCAGGGTCACAAACACCGCGATCGACGAACCTTCGACCACCGAACGGAAACGCTCCTCGCTCTCCCGCAGGTTCGCCTCCGCCATTTTCCCCTCCGCCGTGCGCTGCGCCAGCGCGTCCAGCATGGCGTTGAACTCCCGCGCCATCTCGGCGGCTTCATCGTCTCCCGTCAGCTGCGCCCGGACGGTGGGGTCGCCGGACCGGACCGCATTGAATGTGTCCTGCACCGCATAGAGTCGCCGGGTGATGCGCCGGCCCATGAACCACGCGATCACAGATCCGATGACAATGGCGCCGAGGGCATAGCCTACGCCGTTGCGGGTGATCTGCTCGAGTTTCGCGCCGGTCATCTTGGGCACGAGTCCGATGCGCGTCCAGCCCACCGGCCGGCCGACAAGAAAGACGGGGCTGATAACGTCCGCCAGATCCACGGTCTTGCTGTAGACCATCGGGCGCGCCTCGCGGGGAAGGTCGAGCAGAAATTTTCCGTTTTTGGACCGGTCGGTGTGCGCCAGAATGCGACCCTGCTGATCGGCGAGAATCGCAAAAACGAGTTCCGGGTTCTGGCGTTGGGCGTCCACCAGTTCCTGGAGGCCGGCGAGGTCATGGGCGGCCAGCCAACCCGCCGCCGTGGTGGCCAGAGTGTGCGCGAGCGTGTTGGCCTGCTCCTCCTGCTGCTCCAGCAGCATCTTCCGTTGCCGTTGGGTCAGATCCACGATGAACAGCGACATCATGACGGCGTGGACGGTGGCCACGCTGAGAATCAGGCGGCCGCGCAGTGTGCCGAACAGAAAATGGTTGAGGCGGTGAAGGCTCATTTGGTTTCCACTTTGCGGACTTCCTGTTCGAAGCGATCCACGTAGGCCCGCACGATGGCGTAGTCTTGGTCCGTGGCGGGGATGAAGCGGGCGGTTTCCAGGCCGGCCAGCAGCGCCCGGCCCGGCGCGGTATTGGGGAGACCGGCCAGAAGCTTCTGCACCCGGGTCGCGATCTCCGCCGGGATATCGTCGCGGACCATGACCGCGTTGTTGATCAGCGGCTCGGTTTCCCACGCCACCCGCAATTGCGCGGCCTCCGCCGGATGGGTTTTCTGGAAATCCCGCCACGGCGGCGGCCAGGTGGCGCCGCCGGCGGTCATTTTCGCATGAACGTTCAGGATGGAGGACTCCTGCGAGCCGACATACCGGTTCTCAATGTCCCGGTTGATGTCGAGACCTTGCCGGTGGAGGAAATATTGCGGCATGATGCACGCCGCCAGCGCCGTGGGCGAGGGATAGCTCACCGCCTTGCCCTTCAGGTCCGCGGGTTGCGTGATACCGCTGTCCTGGCGCACCAGGATCAGTCCCTTGAAATCCTCCGGTTCGCCCGCCATGGCGATCACGCGGTAGCCGTGCTTCATGGCATCGAGGGTCTGCCAGGGATTCGACAGTATGAATTCCGGCGTGCCCGCCCGGTATTTCCCCTCGAAATTGGCGTAATCCCGCGAGGCCTCGAGGGAGAAGCGGGCACCGGGCTTGTTCCCGTTCAGCCACTCCATGAGCGGTTGATAGGCTTGCGTCAGCTTGACCGGATTGTGCAGCGGGTGAACGGCGAAACGATAAGCGGAAATCACTGGCACGGCCGGCGCGGCTCCATACTCGGGCCCCGGGTTTTTGGGCGGTTGGTCGCAACCCGAAATCAGTCCCGTCAAAATCGCGCCCCAGAGCGGCGCAGCACGGGAAGCGAACAAGGCTGAGCACCGTAGCCGACGAAGAGGGTCGGGCCCTTGCTCAGGATGGCTTGGTGGTTTCATGGAGCCTGGTCATTCACGATTGGGTTTCCGTGGAGGGATTAGTGACGGCTCCGGCTTTGGCATACTGGCAGCGCAAACCCAGGGCTGGGACAAGTGGGTGGCCTCATTCTTCAGATCGGGCACCCGGCCCAGGCGGTGGATGATCCGGCAAACCAGCGGCGCAATTCGGCCATGGCGCGAGTATATTTCCCTCTGCCCGCTTGCGCTCGATGAGGCAAAGGGGAAGCGCCCAATTGTCCGGCAGCTCGATCCCACCCAAGAGGGGTATGCCGGTGCTAATGATTCGCCGAAATGATTTTCATTTTGGGTCCAAGTCCCCCGAGCATACACTGGGCCGGTGTGTCCGGCCGGGAGCAGGGCCACCATCAAGCGGCCGCGCCAGGCGAGGGTGTTCATAGCAGGTGTGCCCCGATGTCGGCCGGCGGAAGGGCATCCACCGGCCGCGAATCGGATTTTTCTGGAGGCTAGTGCGGGGCGGAGCGGATAACCAGCCTTTTGGCAGCTTTCCCTGCATCTTCGATTTCAGCTTGATCACGCGCATAAGCGGAAATCGTGGCCGGCGCGGAATGCAGCGCACCTGCCCGCCGTGATTGGCTTCTCAGCCAACACGTGCGGGAGCTAACCTGAGCGGCCGTCGGAGCGCAGGCCGAGCCAGCGGGCGAGTTCGCCGACAGCGGAAGCGACACGGTGGCCGCGACGGACGGAACGGGAGACAACGCGAAGTTTCTTTTTTTCGCGGTCGGCTTTCGGATCCACGTGACCCACGATCTCATTGCCGGCGAGCACCGGCAGGGCGTAGTAACCGCGTTTGCGCTTGGCCGGTGGCGTGTAGACCTCCCAGGTGTATTCAAAATTCCACAGCGCCGACGTGATCCGGCGATCATAGATCAGCGGGTCTAACGGCGCCAACAGCAGAGGGAGAAGCGTGGGTTCGTCGCCGCGCTCGGAGTGACACGATTCGAGAATGGGGAGATCGGAACGCAAACAGTGGAGCAGCGGACAGCCCTCGACCCGGACGGACTGCACCAGATCCGTGACCTCTGTAAGCTCGGCGCGTTTGAGCAGGACGAGCCGGCGCTGGCGGAGCTTGAGCAGGGCTTCCCAGCGGGTGGTCACCTTTTTCTCCGGTTCGGGCAGGGCCAGCACCCGGGCAGGCAGAACGCGCTCGGGCAGGTCGTAGTAGCGGCGGTTGCCCTCGCCGCGCCGGGAGATCAGCAGGCGACCGTGAAAAAAAAGCTTCTGCAGGGTGGCCTTGGCCTGGGTGGACGCACCCCAGAAGGAGCGCGCGCGGCCAGTGTCGGCAAAATCCTCCGAACACAGCGGTCCGCGCGCGGCGATCTCGGCGAGCAGGAGCGGCACGAGTTGTTTCTGGCGCGGGGACAGCCGGCCGGACCATGCGCCCGGGCGGTGCTGGCGGGAGCGCATGACAGCCCGCAGGTGNNACCGCCTTCACGGTAGTCACGGACGCGGTTGCGCAGGATGAGGTCGTGCATCCGGCCGGTGACGTTGATCGGATCAATCTGGATATAGCCGTGGTGGGCGAGGGCGGCGCCGATGTCCGGCGCGGGAGCATCGAGCATCAGCGCGCGGCGCATGAAACGGCGCGCGGCCACGGGGGCAAGGGCGAGGGGAGTCATGCTCGATACATTGGGTCATGAAAAAGCCGCGCAGCGGGCGCGGCTTTGAGCGGGGGAGGGACAATCCGGGTTATTTCTTGGGTGCGGCAGCCTGGACCTCGGCGAGACGCTTCTCGAGTTCGTTCATCTGGCTCACTAGGCGTTCCTCGATTTTCTTGCGGTCGGAGCTGTTCACGATGCTCATGCTGGTGGCGTCGCGCACGACGTTGGCCGGCAACGTGAGCAGCCGGGTGAGCAGGCCCTGGTCCTTGAAGCTGCTCAGGTAGAGTGCGGTGATCTCGTGGGAGAGTTTCATCGAATCCTGGGCGACGGCCTGTGAGGCGAGGAGCTGGGTATTGAGCTGCTGGTTGCGGGACATCTCGCCGGTCAGCACGCCGCTGATCTGGTCGGTGATCCGCTGGCTGTAGGCGTTGATGGATTCGCGGGTGAGGTTCTGATCCTTGGCCATCTCGGAGAGGATGGGGGAGATCTTCTCAGCCATGCGACTGGATACCTTGTCGACCTGCTCGTTCTGCAGCTTCTCGGCCTCCTCGGGAGTCTTGGGAATATTCGAGCCGTAGGGCATGACCTTCGCCGCAATGGCCTCGGCCAGCTGGTTGACCTTTTGCTCGTTGAGCTTGGCCACTTCTTCATCCGTCATGAAGACGTCGGCGGCGCGCTTGGAGATGGCATCCTTGAGCAGCTGGTTGACCGATTCGATGTGCCGCCGGGTTTCTTCCGCGGAGGCCTTCATTTCGGCGTTGGTCTGCTCGCGCAACAAGGCCATCTCGGCCTGTTGTTTGGCGGCCATCTCGGAGGCCATCTTCTGGTTGAACCAGAATGCGATGCCCAAGATGAGGGCGGCGGTGAGGATTATTGCGGGGAGTTGTTCTTTAAGCTTTTGCCACATGGTGTGTATAGTTGAAGTGCGAGGGACAGCCATAGCAGGTGGATGTTCAATTGCAATGCTGCCTTAGCCAAAAAAAACGCACCCCGATGAGCCTCAACCGCTGCGAACAAGCCCTCTTTGCCTACTGGGAAAAGCAACCCGATGAACAGCGGCACTGGCAGGCCAAGGTGAGCAAAACCGCCNNATGTTGCGCGAACTCGGAGGGGGCGGATTGCGCCGGGTGAGCCTGTTAAATCTCGCCGAGCACATTATCCGGATATGGGGGCCGCCACCCAAGCCCCGAAACTAGGCCGACCCTGGGACGGCCGGTTTGTTTGCCGCGAATATTCACAATTTTGCAATTACTGTATTTACAAAGCCGCCAAGAGGATGCATTTGTTGTTCACAAGTTATCCACTCGATGGAAAACACCATTAGCTCGGTTCAAAATTCACCGCAGCATTACGTAGAGGTAAGGGTCAAGACCTACGTTTTGGATACGAACGTTCTGCTGCACGATCCGCAGTCGATCTACAAATTCGAGGACAACAACCTGGCGATTCCCGTCGAGGTTCTTGAGGAGCTCGATGCGATCAAAAGCGAGCAGTCCACGGAGCGCGGCCGCAATGCCCGCCGCGTGCACCGCATCCTGCAGGAGCTCCTGCCGGATTCACGCTCGATGCACGAGGGGGTCAAGCTGCCCAGCGGGGGCACGCTGTCGGTCATCATCAACCGCTATCTGGTGGAGAACAACTGGTCGTCGCCGGCCATGCAGCGGTTGCGCGCCGTGCTCTCGGACTTCACCAAGAAGGACAACCGCATCATCGCCAGCGCCCTCTTTATCCAGGAGACCAACCCGCCGCCCACCATCCTTGTCACCAAGGACGTCAATGTGCAGCTCAAGGCCCGCGCGGTCGGCCTTGAGGCCGAGGACTACCTCAACGACAAGGTGCCCGAGGCCACGGCCGATGATGACGGCTACCGCACCGTCCCGCTCGATGTCTACGAGATGCAACGCTTCTGTTCCGAGGGCGAGTTCGAGCTGGCCGACGACCTGGCGGCACCGCTCTACCTCAACGAATACATCCTGCTCATGACGCCCGAGGGCAAGACGATGCCTGGCCGCTTTTATGGCAACAAAATCGTCCGCCGGCTGCATTTGCCCGATTTTGTCAAGGCCCCCGGCGGCATCCCGATCCGCCCGCGCAACCTTGAACAACAGTTTTTCGTCGACGCCTTGATGGACGACAGCATCGCGCTCGTCACTTGCTTCGGCAAAGCCGGCACCGGCAAGACGCTCCTCTCCACGGCCTGTGCGCTTTTCCAGACGACCGACGAAAGTTCGCGCTACGACGGCCTTTCCATCTCCCGTCCCGTCATTGCGCTGGGCAAGGACATTGGGTTTCTTCCCGGCACGCTCGAGGAGAAGATGAAGCCCTGGCTGCAACCCTACCACGACGCGCTCGAGGTGCTGATGCCCTCGAAGCCCCAGAAAGAACCGCAATTCGCCAGCAAGAAATCCGGCAAGAAAAAGAAAAAGCGGGACGACCTCATGGCGCACATGACGTCAGCACAGCCGGTGCACAACAACGGCCATCATCACGGCGGCGCCCCGCTGGTCAAACCCTACGAACGTCTCATCAACAGCGGCGTCGTCGAGATCGAAGCGCTGTGCTTCATCCGCGGCCGCTCGATTGCCCGCCGCTTCTTCATCCTCGACGAGGCGCAACAGCTGACCCCGCACGAGGTGAAGACGGTCATCACCCGCATCGCGGAAAGTTCGAAACTCGTGCTCATCGGCGACCCGGCGCAGATTGACAACCCCTACGTGGATTCGCGCAGCAACGGCCTCGTCTACTGCCACAACCGGATGAAGGGCCACGCCCTCGCCGCGCACGTCAAACTGTCCAAGGGCGAGCGCTCCAAACTCGCCGAACTCGCCGCCGACCTGCTTTGAAGTCCGGCTCGGGCGGCCTTGATTCTCGGCTTGCCGCCACCGGCCCAGGCCGGAAACTGTCCGCCTCGTGGACAAAGTGCTGACGCAACCGAAACCGGGCCCCGGAGAGATGGACAATCCCGAGCTATTGCTCGCCCAGCGCGAGCTCCGGCACCTGCACAACACCATCCAGGCGCTCCGCGCCGAGCTGGAACGCGTGCAAGCCTCGCGGGACGAGGCGGTACAAGCCGCCGTGGCGGTCGCGCAGGATGAGGCGCGCCAGCTCCGCACCACGGTGGCCTCGCTCCGCGACGAGTTGCAAACCCTGGAGGCGAACAAAGGCGAGTCCGTGCAGGCCGCCGTGGCCGCCGGCCACGACGACTCCCGCCAGTTGCAGGGCACCATTCAAAAATTGCGGGACGAGATGGAACGTCTCCGCCACGAGCACGCCGAGCTGACAGACAGGCAGATGCGGGCGAGCCAGGACGAGTTGCGGCAGTTGCGCGGCACCATTGCAGGCCTGCGCGAACAATTGGAGAAGTCCCATGCCCGCTAAGGCCAGGTCCCGCCTGCCGGAAAAATCCAAAGCCCGCGAGAGCCTGGCCTCCCTGCGCGCCCGTTTGCGGCGGACGGAGATGCTGATCCGGCTTTCGCAGCGTGTCGCCACCATCGACAGCCTCGACGATTTGCTCGCCACCCTCGTCGAGCTCACCGCCAACGAGACCAACGCCGAGCGCGGCACGCTTTTTCTGAACGATGCGGCTTCGAACGAGCTTTATTCCCGCGCGGCGCAAGGCACTTTCAACCGCGAGATCCGCCTGCTCAACAACACCGGCGTCGCCGGTGCCGTGTTCCAAAGCGGGAAGGGCCTGATCATCCACGACCCTTACCAGGACGAGCGCTTCAACGACGAGATTGACCGCAAGACCGGCTTCATCACCAAGTCCATCCTCTGCGCGCCGATCAAGACCGCGCGGGGC
>CXWL01032968.1_pt1 | contig 38858 bp, 54 predicted proteins | sample 590931 | NCBI WGS metagenome assembly CXWL01 (sample SAMEA3498368, study PRJEB10139) | groundwater metagenome | biome: water well; material: biofilm material | place: Germany | collected 2015-04-27 | reverse complement strand
AGTAGCGCCTCGAGGGCGAACTCTTTCGGCACCATGTGGCTGACGTGTACACAATGTTCTCCGACACTGTAGGCCCAGCGGGTGTGACCCCCATACCGGCAGATCATCGAGAGCGCATGCGCAATGTCCGCAATCCGGACGTCCTCTGGTTTTGGGGCCAGGGGGGTGTAGACCTTACCGGTGTACGTCATCATCCAGTTAAGGTTTCCCATTTTAATATCCTCCCGAGCTCGGCAATGGAATGTACACTGGGGGGAGGTTCGGCACCGTGGGAACGGCCGGCAACGATGGGATTCCTATCGACGTGGCCGGCGCGTAGTAATAACTCGGGGGTCCTGTTGGGGGCTGGATCACCGTCGGCGATCCCCCTCGCCCAGGATAGACAAACGTCAATCCCTTCCCCGGTTGGACCAGCACACCGGTGGTCTGGGCGTGAGCGTGTGAGATGATGCCCACAATGACGATCCCCGTCATCAGGGCCAACAGAATGAGCACGAGCACCACAATGCGGCGCATGAATATCCCGACCACAGCGCACCTCCAAGGTTACAGGAACAACAATGCGAGTCCTATCAGCAACGCGTATTCGAACGCGGCGATCCATCCGTCGACGCTCACTTGAGCATCCAGAGGATGAGGGCGATCCCTCCAAGCACGAGGAGTGTGTCGATGTTCTCAGGTGTCATCTGAATGCCCCCAATTGATGGGCGGAGTATACACGAATGGTGACACGTTGTCAAGAAGCATTTTGCTTGAGATAGTCGATGGCGTTGTTTATAGGGCATCGCGCACCCGCTTCCCCATCCCCTCTAAGAGACTGTCCTGGATTGATCGTTTGCTCTGTAAATTTTCACGCACATCTTCGTCGATCGTCCCCTTCGCCGTAATAAAATAATGAAACACCGAACGATGTAACCCGGCCTGGTGTTGTCGCAATGGTCCGATGCGTTCAGCGATTTGCATATGAGCCTCCGCGCTAAAATCACAACTAAAGTACACCAGAATGTTCGAACCTCGTTGTAAATTGAGCCCGTGCCCCGCGCTCATGGGGTGCGCAAACAGAATAGGGATCTTCCCGGCGTTGAAGTCGGCGAGCGTTTGACTCTTCTGATCGAGGTGTCTCCCTTTTGGGAAGTGCTTCAACAACCGATCGAGTTCTGACTGAAAATGATAGGCCACCACGATGGGGGCGCCGGCGGACTCTTCAATAATTTCCTCGAGGACTTGGATCTTCGCATCATGGACGGCGACCCATGCGCGAGGCCCCGGGGTTGACGCGTCCCCTGTGTAGACCGCGCCGCTCGCCATCTGTCTCAGTTTGGCGGTTTTCGCCCCAGCATTCCAGGCCTCTATCGGGGTGGAGAGGATTTCGGTGTAGAGCGTTTTCTCAAGTTCCCGATACTGTTTCTTCGCGAGCGGTGGGAGGTCCACCTGAATCTCCCGTACGATCGGCTCGTCGAGACTGAAGTAATCTTCCGCACACACCGGGAGACACACATCCACGATCGCCTCTAGAATCTGATCTTGCGCGTGGGGCAACGCTGTATAACCGAACCCGTTATACTCTCGCTGGAACCACCGTTGCTGAAATGCGGAGAAGGTTCTCCCCAACCGCTTCCCGTAATCGACCGGGAACATAATGCCCCACAAATCTTCCAACCCGTTCGCGGTGGGCGTCCCGGTGAGCCCGACAAATCGCGCGATCTTGTGGTGGTACATCACCTTCAATAACGCTTTCGCTCGAGTTCCGCCTTGCCCGACGACGAAGGTGGTCCCGTCCTTGTTCGTGCGGAGGGAGGCTCGGAGGCTCTTAATTTTACTCACCTCGTCACAGACTACCATTTGATAGGGCCAGTGACTGCCCCACCGCTCGCAGAGCCAGACCAAATTTTCATAATTACACGTATACACCGATGCCTTCTTGTAGAGGGCGGCGTTCCGTTCTGTTTCTGTCCCGACGATGGGCACCACACGCAGCCCGCTTAGATGTGGCCACTCATCCACTTCCTGCGGCCACACATCTCTGGCCACGCGCAATGGGGCCAGGATTAAGACGGGGCCATCGATCATTCCGGATAAGAGCATGCGATCAATCGCGGTCAGCACCGATACTGTTTTCCCCATGCCCATGGCCGCGAACAGATGCCCCTTGGGATGGAGCATGATGTGATCAATCATCAGTTCTTGATACGGTCGAAGGGTCCTAGCATCCATTCGAGACTTCCTCTTCCTTCTCAATGGGGAAGTAGCGATCGATCTGTGCCGTCGACCACAACACTTTCACCTCTTGCGTGAGCTCACGCAACCGTTTATGGCACCGGCCTTGCGCCGGGGAGACCTTGCCCCCTGGGGCCTTGATCTCGCACCACACAACTTCTCCTCCGGGGAGTACCACCAACCGATCGGGGACTCCGACGCGACCGGGAGAGACGAACTTAAACGCTTCGCCTCCTATCGCACGGACCCGCTGATCCAGATAGGCTTCGATCGAGGACTCCCGTTGGGACTTCTTCTTGGAGATCGCCCCGCGGGGAGGCGGCATCAGAGGACCACTCACAATTCACACCCCACAAATTGCCCGTTGGCGTGGCGTAAGAGTTGGATCACCTTGTCGGTGCTCGTAATCGCATAGAGCACCCCTTCGTCCACCACAATGCTGGTCACCACGCCACATTCCTTCGGAAGCTGAATCACAAGCTGGTGTTTCTCTTCTAACTCTTTGGCCGTCATGCCGTCCCTCTATACAATAATCGGGAGTAATTTGATCGTCACGCCCTCGATCACCATCATATAGCGTCGGCCACGCTCTATTCGGGGGAGCGGCTTCGCGAAGACGTATCGCTTGCCGTCCGCCGCGGTGTAGGTGCTGAGGGATCCTGTGAACCCTCCAACAAACGCTTCGTATTGCTGTGGGATCTTTGGAAGAATCATGCCGGTCTCCTCATTAGATTGCCACCCCGAGATCTCGCACCATCTCTCTCGCCCGCGCCACGTACCATCCCCGGTCCACATCGACCGGGGTGTGATCCGGGAGGACCACGCAGATGCGCGCCCCGAGGGTGTCGGGCACCTGGTGCTCATTCACTTTATACCGCATCGAGTCGTCGCTATTCAGGGTATAGTACCATCGAACGACTTTTCCAATGTCCTTACCCCCAAACACCGCCCCACCGGTCACCTTCCGCACGCAGACAAACTGTCGGATATCGTCGCACAACTCGATCGTCGTTTCGATCGAGGCCCCCAGGGTGAGATAGTCGACCGCGGCTCGGGCACAGATCTGGGCATCCGGGTTCTTGTCGAGTCGATCCACATAATTGTAGTCGCCCTTGAGTTTCACCTTGCCGTCAACTTGCACGGCCACGTAATTTGAAACGTCTCTAGAATAGACGCTTTGATAGGACACGCTCTCCATGCTGAGGCCGCTGTAGGTCTCCCACTCTTTGACGACCGCTCGGGCGGCGTCGTAGGATGCTCGAGGGTATCGGTAGGTGACCCCGTCGGTATTCGCGCTCGTGACGGTGACCCCCTCGATCTCAGACAACCGTTCGATCAACATCAGCAAGGCGAGTTGCCCAGTCACGGTCACCCTGATGACCAACTCGGGGCTGTACAGCACACTCCATCGGGATCCAAACTTCCCATACGTGGAGTTGGCCACGATCTTGAGTGAGTCCGCGACCACCTTATTGCCGGTGCGCTTGGCGTCAGTTCTTCGGTCGACGATGCTCTTATACACGTCGAGAAAGTCTTTGCCAATGTGCGCCGGGTACAGCCCCTGGGTCAGGATCAGGTTTGGATAGTAACCGGTGACATCGACATCCTCGATCCCGTATTCCTCGTCGGCCTCAATCACCTGATTCGATTCGCAGGAGTGGAGTCCTCCCGTTCCCATGCGGTACTCTTTGCCGGCGATCCACACGATCGTATTCTTGCCGGTCTTAATGGACTCGGGCATCAGCACCCCGCCCTTCTCACTCACCTTGAACGTCGCCCCCCGCACCTTCTCGAGGAGGACTTGCAGGTCGTGGCTGTGAAAGTCCATCCACGCCGGTACCCGGTACTGGAAATCGTTTCGCACACTATCGTCGGGCCGGCGGACTTTGACATGACGGTCCCTACCCTTCGTTTCCACTTCCTTCTTAATCACCGCTTCCGCAATCTGGGCATCGGACTTGCTACGAAGATCGATCCCATACTGCGCGCTCATTGCCTCTCGCAATTCTAGTTGAGGCGCCAACGCCTTATACAGGATCTCGGTATTCAACACGTCATTCAGGCAGTACTCCCGGATCACCGGGATCATCTCCGGGGTGACCAGCGCGTCCGGGTGCAGCGGCAGATCCTGGATCGAGACCGCATGCAACCGGGCCGCGTAGGCTTTCAATGATGCTGTGAGTGGTGCCACTTCAATAATGTCAACATGGTCGATCTCTTCGCTCTTCGGGTTGATCCCGTACTGTTCGGCAAAGGTCCACTGCTTCACATTATGCACGATCACCGCCGTCGCTGCGAGCTTCAAGGTCTCGAGCGTGGCATGATCGGTGAGCGAGTACAGGAGGAGTGGGAGGTCGAAGTGGGTTCCGTTAAATGAAACCAATCTGTGTCGGCTAATCAGTTCGCGAATCGCATCAGCCTCCCCGGGCAGGTAGGGAAACTCATACCCACGTACCTCCCCGGTTTCCAAACACCGGAATGCGGTGTAGTACCAATTGCGGTATACCTCAGTGTCAAAAAAGAGAATAGGGCGCATCTACGCTCCTAACACTTTCAACGCAAAGGTTTCAGGGGACTTCGCGTGCTTCTTGCGATTACAATTCGCACAGGATGGGCGGACGTTTTCCATAGAATTATACTCGTGCGCCATCCGCCCACCCTCCTCCAGTTACGCCGGTGTAGTACGAGTGACGAGGTGCTTGCACACTTCCACCAAGGAACGAATCGTCTTGTCTTTCAGCTCGAGGTCGGCGCGGAGATCGTCGTTGATCTCTTCCGTGATCTCGAGTTCTTCTTCGAGGTCCTCGATCTGCGTTTCCGCGACATCAAGCCTTTCAAGCCCATGCACCATGAGTTCGAAGAATTTCTCCTTACTCGTCGAGACGTAGTCCGCGGCTTCTTCCACCGTGAGTTCGTAGTTCCCAATCTTCATGTTCAGTTACCCTTCTATGAATCGATCGAGCAAACGGAACTCGACCAATTTCAGGCCATTCTCGTTGTCTCCCAGTGCCACCAACGGGATGGGCGTGGCGTCGACCGTGGCCGCTTCCTCGCGGATCGCGTTCCACTCGGCGATGTACTTCACCATGTTCGGTCCCTGCTCGTCGATGCCCCAGCCCCGTGATTGGGTCTTGGCTTCATCGAAGAACCGCTCTTCGCCCAATGTCTGAATCAGGACTGCGCGCCGATCTTCCGTGGCGGCATACAACTTTTCCAGAGTCCGGTGGAGTTTCGCCAACCGGAACTTCCCGAGTTGAGGAATGGTGCGTTCCTTGACACCTTCGAGGACATCCTTGATCGCACGGTAGGCATCGTGTATTTGTCCAAGCGTGGTTTCCAATTGAGTCTCTCCCTTCGGGTTAAAAAATGGAGCCCGTGCCGGTTCGCGATCCGGTCTGGTGATGAGGATCTGATCTCATCCCGTGCTGAGCTTACACTACGCGGGCATCTCGACGGCGTGGTTCTTACACCAAATCAGCCGCCTCGTCTTCCACCACTTCGAATCCCACTGCTGTGGCCTGGGGTGCACCACCGAAACTGTCCCCATCGTTCAGGAACTGGACGACCACGAGGGTGGCGCGCATCCCGTTGCCCCATTCATTCTTCTGCGCCCACAGTTGCACTCGGGCGTTCACATAACAGCCGCCGTACGGTCTGCCGCTTTCCTTCGTCAGCGGCGTCAGGTCGCGATCCAACACGAGCACCGGGCCGTCGTCCTTCTTTCGCTTCGCTGAGAGCGCCTTCATGCCGGCGAAGCCGTCATACGCCTTGAGATCGCCGTCGAGGTAGCACCACTTCATGGCTTGGCCGTCGATGCTCTTCACCACCTGGGCCGTCTTGTCTCCCCACTGGGCCGCGGCGACTTCGGCAATGGCCTTCTGAATGCTGATGTCGTTCTGAGATCCCGGCACAACCAAGAAGGTCGCGGCGAACTTCGCATCACCCGTCCCTTCGAACTGCTGCGCCGTGTAGACCGCTGGGAATGCGATCCGGACGTTCTTCAGGAACACGGTCCCTGCTGGAAATTTTGCTTGATCCGCCATATACACACACCCCTTTCCTATATATTGTTTTAGATTAACTCGTGGCCGTCCTGGTCTGACACCGGAGCGTACTCCGTTTTCAGCACCGCGTAGACCCGTGACCCCTGCGACGGAATGACTGCGAGATAGTACTCCTCGACCTCACCGATGGCCATGATCGCGCGCCGTGGGTTGTCCTCCCTCAGCTTGGGATCGTTGTGTTCCAGTCGGCAATACATGACAACCTCCTAGATCAAATCGCTGCCATCCTGCGCTTCAAACCCTTCGGTCGACCCGGTCCTCACGACCGCGGGTCGCTTGTCAGTGGCTGGCGCCACACTCACGGCCCCCTCACTTTGCGTGATCAACTCTGCGGTCTTCTCCCACTGGCGGGGGTGCTCCTTCTTGAGGAGTTTTTCCGCTGTTGTGGGGCTGATCAGCGTGAAGTCATACATCTCCTCCGTCTTCAACCGGAACTGCTTGAACAGCGTTTCCGTCGCTGCCGCATCGGCCCACTTCCTGGCCCCCTTCCGGCCTTGCACCAGCTTGTAGGGTCCCTCTGACCCGACCACGTCGTGACCGGCCAAGAGCGCGGCTTCGACCGCCGCACGGACCCCCTTGATCCAGAGTTCCACCACGCCGACCTGATCCATCCACGCACCCAACCGCCCGTCGGCCTTCGCGGCGACGATTCGGGCCGGGTCGTTCCCGACCTTGTCTAGATTCTCAAACCCGACCACCGCCATGCCTTGCACATGGCTTGCGAGCGTGGGGCAGGTGCCCTTCGCTTTGCAGAATCGACAGCCTTTCTCGGTCACCTTGAACGGGAGCGTATGCACGCCGTGTTCGGCGAACATCTTGAGGCCGGCTTGGATCTGGGTGCCGGCGCGTTCCACTTCACGGGCAAAGAGTTGGAGATCGTGGTAGCTCACGACCCACTCTTTGGGGTCCCCGTTGCCGATCCGTGGCTGGCAGATCACCAGTCGAACGGTGTCGACTTCCTCTTGAAGATCGTGGAGGGCTATGGTTCCGAGGGCATACATCATGAGTTGGCGATTGTTCTCGGGCGAGACCTCGACACCCATTCCATATTTCAAGTCGATACAGATCAACTCTCTATCTTCTCGAATGACGATCGCGTCCGCGGTCCCTTCTGCACCCTCCTCGCCGGTGAGGTGACCAATGGGTACCAGCGTTTCAACAGTGAGGGACCCCCCGGTCGCATAGATGCGCACGGGGTCGATGTATCCCTTCTGCACGATCACGGCCATGTCATCATTCACCGCATTGCCTGACGGCAACGCGCGACCGACCAGGGTGGCCGCATCGACGCCTTCCTCTAGACAATAGGCCCCAAGCTCATGGGCATCGGTGCCTTCATCGGCATACTTGGAGGTCGTGTCCGGGAGATCCTTGCATAAGATCACCGAACCTAAGCAGTCCATCCACCGGTCGGCTCCCGATGGACCGAGCCTCGCATGGGTGTTGTTATCGCTCATAGATCCCCCTTATGCCATCAACACGCGAATCGCGCCAATGAAACGCTCTTCGTCAGCCACCGTGATCTCCCCGCCCTTCTTCGCCCCGAAGCTCGCGAGGAGCTCCACGACCTTTACCTTCTCGACCTTCTTCAATGAGGCTGCGATCAACTGGCTGATCGTCTCCTGACGTGGGGTCTTGCCCGGCACCGTGTTCACCGGAGTGGTCGGTGCTGCGGGAGTGGCCGGTGCTGCAGCCTTCCCACCATTCTGAATCATGTCCGTACGATTCGTCGTCGGGTCCACCTTCGTGGTCTCTCTCAGCGACTTCCGCATTCCGGCCTTCGCTGCACTCTCTGCGGGAGGCGCGGCCTCTTTCTCCGTGGTCACCACCGTCACACTCTGCCCGTAGAGATACGCGAAGCCGAGCACGGCCTCCCGCACTTCCTCCGGAGTCCCACTGATCGTCATCGTCATCTGGCTCATACACCACCTCCCTCTTATATGGTGAAAAAATGTGACCCACTCCTTCAAGCAAGGCCGCATCCTACACGAACCATTCCTGCCTGTCAAGTGTCGTTCTAGGTACTATTTTGTACGCCGCGTACACAATGGTTCCTTGACAGGGAGTCTCGTCTCGCGTATGATGCGCCCCTATGTCTACACCTAGGCCTGCACCGATTCGGGGAAAGGGATTTGGCAGTCGGCAGAACGCGAGACGTCTGGCCACGGCGGTGGCCGGTCGTATGGGTACCCGGTTCGCGAAGTCCGCGACATTATTTTCATCATTACCAAAGGAGGTGCCTCGTGGAGATGGGTAACATTGTGCTGTTTGGGTTTCAATTCATGCTCGGCGTCGTGGCCGCGTGGCTGACCGTCGGGGTTGTGGTGGGGCTGCTCGTGCTGCTCGCCGGGGCGCTCGTCGCGTGGAGGGCGTAGCCTGTGGGTCCCTGGGGGCATTGGTATGTGCTGTCCATGAATGACCTGCTCGCGGTCAGTGTGATCGGCGGGTTGATGATGATGGGATCGTGTACAATTCTTGTGCTGCTCTTTTTGGCAGCACTCTTATGGGGGTGGCAATCATGAGGGCAAATCTTGAAGCTGAACAGGTCAATTGGCTCGTGCATCAATCGTTACGGAACCGGCTGACCCCCTACCGCGAACCCGCGGTGGTGCGGGTGGCTCGTACGCCTGGTGGTCAATGGTTGTGTCTGATGCTCGGCGTGGTCGTGTCGCTCTTCCTGTTCGCCACCGTGTTCGGATGGGGGATACGATGAAGACGCACCGCATCGGATCCATGCCCTTGTCTGCCTGGCTTCGGCCGCGGGGCCGCACGAAGCTCCTCTCGACCCTGATGGGTGTCAGTGAGTCCATGGTCAGTAAATGGGGAAGCGGGGTCCGTCAGATTACGGCGGAACGCTGCCTCGAGATTGAACGTGAGACCGCCGGTGTTGTCCGCTGTGAGTCGATGCGAGCGGATCTCAACTGGGCCCGAGCCCGAATGCCACGATAGGGGGTGCCGCCATGTCGACGATCTATTTTCAACACTTCACTGCGTATGAGGATCTGTTAGAGGAGTTTGCCATTGACCGGTCGGTGGTGGCGCCTGAGGAGATCCTCTACGCCTATTATGGACTCGATTACTATACCGGAATGGCCAGGGTCCTCTTTATGAGGGACGGGATCCTGTATGAGGTCACCGGTGACCATTGCTCCTGTTCCGGGCTCGAGGGGCAATGGCTCCCTGAGGTGGTCACCTGGGAGCAACTGGCCATGCGACCCGGTCACGACGCCGGCACCACAGTCCCCAAGGATGGCCCGAATGCCGCGGCGCGGGAGGCCTGGGCCACCCTCGTGCGGTCTCACGTTCCACGCGCATAGGAGGCGCACCTCATGACCCCCAAGACACTCACTGCGTCACAACTGAAGCACGCCTTACTCACCCGCATCGCCGCCCTCGAGGCCCTCGATGGGCGTGCGGCCCCCGGTGTCTCCTCGGTGGCGGCGGTGGAGGCGAGGATTGAGACGATGTTCCGTCACATTCTCGACCGCTTGGATGCGATCGAAGAGCGGGCCTCGTGCGCGGAGCGCCGGGTCGACGGCTTATGGTCTGACAAAGGATGGTCCCTCGATGAATAACCCTACGCGGTACGGCGCCACACCCGAAGACTGGGTGTGGTGGAGTGGCACGCTCGGCTTGTGCAAAGAATTATTACCCACCGTCAGCAATCCCCACGCGACAATCTCTCCGAGATCCGTCCTCACGTCCGGGGCGAAGGTCCCAAGCCGATACACGACGGAGCGGGAGGTCGTCGGCATTCCCCGGTGGAACGAACGGCACACCTCCGCCTTCGAAATCACGGCGTGGATGACCGAACCGGATTACGGCATCTGCGTGCAGATGCGGACGATCCAGGCCTTTGACGTGGATGTTGAGGATCCGGAGACGATCGCGGCCATCGACGAGGTCGTGGGGATCTACGAGATGCCACGCCGATGGCGTGGGAATTCCTCAAAGTGCCTGTATCTGTTCCATCCCCAGACCCCGAGCAAGAAGCGGGTCTTGAAGGTCGGTGATGGCATGATCGAGATGCTCGGTCTCGGGAACCAATGTCTCGTCGCCGGTCAGCATCCGTCTGGTGCACGGTATCAATGGGATCCTTTTACCACGATCCCAGCGCTTGATGATCGTCAGGTCGCCGAGCTCCTCGAGGACCTGCGGACGGCCGTGGGTGGGAAGAAGGACTGGTCTCGTGGGGCACGGGTTCCAAAGCATGTCCTCACTCCAGGTGTCCAGACGCGCGTCACGGTGGCGAAGGCGCCGCCGACGAATGCTGAGCATGCTGAGGATGCGGTGGGGCACGATTCGGTGTATCCCAACGAGGCGTCGCCGCGTGCGGCCCTCGAGGAGGAGCGCGCCCGAGCGGTCCAGTATGCCGCCATGGGCCCTGACCCGGTGGTGGACTATCTGACCGAGCAGGGCGTCGTGAAGGGTGAGGGTGAGGGTGGGTTGCTCTACGTGACGTGTCCCTTCGAGTCGGCCCACGGCAAGGCGACGGCGGACAGGACCCAGACCTGTTACTTCCCTGCCGGCACCGGTGGCTACATGCTGGGGCATGTGAAGTGTTTGGATGGGTCCTGCGGGGCCTATTCGGACGTCGATTTTTTGGTGGGATGGGGCTGGACTCGGTATGACCAGCTGCGGGGGTTTGAGAAGGAAGACCCGTACGTGGCGCCGGTGAGGGTGCTCCCCCCGTTACCTCATGAGGAGGTCCAGGTCGTGCTCGATTCGCTGGGCGTTGAGGTGGGAGTCGTACCCGTGGGTATTCAACACCCGCTCGAGGGTGACTCCGCGCTGAACGGGATTCTGTCTGAGAAGAACGGGATCCGGTTTGGCCGGGGGAAGATTCTCCCTCTCACCCCCCAAGGCACCGCAGATCGATTCGTGATTCTGTTGGACGGCAGAGCCCGGTATGTGTTCGAGACCGATACCTGGCTTGTGTGGAAAGATCGCTGGGTGGTTGACACGGGCCACGCGATGCTGACGCAATATGCCAAGCGCCTGAAAGACGTGTTGAAGGATGAGGCGATTGCGTTGGTGAAAATGAGTTTGAGCCAGGATGCGAAGACGGTGCTCGACTGGCAACTGAAGGTCCAAACGATTCAGATGATCGACTCGAGCATCCGGTTTGCCTCCGTGGCGCCAGGAATCACCCTCCCTCTGGCGTCTCTGAATGCCCACCCGTATCGAGTCGGCGTACATGAAGGCCGCGCCGTCCTCGACCTCGAGACCGGCCTCGTGCGTGCCACCGCCCCCGGCGATTATTTGACGAAGTCCCTCTCGGTGGCGGGGGTGGGGCAGTCGCACATGGCCCGTCGGTGGGTCCAGTTTCTTCATGAGGTGTTCTCCGGAGATGTGGCCATGGTCGGCTGGATCCAACGGTTCTGTGGCTACCTGCTCACGGCAGACACCCGGGAGCAGGTGTTCCTGTTCCTCCATGGCAGTGGGTGTAATGGGAAGTCGGTGTTCGTGAACATCCTCAAAGATATTCTGGGCGACTACGCCCGGACCCTCGACGCCTCGACGCTCACGCAATCGGTGAGGAATGCCCAAGGGCCCTCGTCTGATATCGCCGCCCTCGTGGGGCGCCGGCTGGTGCTGGCCCCGGAGACTGAGGAGGGGAAGTCGATGGCTGAAAGCTTGGTCAAGTCCTTGACGGGTGGGGACACCGTCTCGACCCGTGAGCTCCATTGCGCACAGTTTGAATTCAGGCCACAATTCAAACTGGTGATGACGGGTAACCATAAGCTCGCGATTAAAGGGACTGATAGTGGGATCTGGCGACGCATGCGGCTCATTCCCTTCAAGGAATCCTTCCTGGGTCGTGAGGATCGGACCCTGGAGGTGACCTTGCAGTCCGAAGCTCCTCATATCGTGGCCTGGATGGCCGAGGGGGCCCGCTTGTGGATGGATGGGGGCCTCGGGGATGTCCCCGCTCAGGTCCGCGAGGCGACCAGGGCGTACGCCAGCGAGATGGATACGTTGGGCGAATTCATCAGCGATTATTGTGAGCTTGGTACAAATTTGCACAGTGTTGGTCCAGAATTGTTCAAGTTCTTTACCAACTGGTTGCTGAGTTGCCAGAACCATCCGTGGACGAAAAAGCGGTTCACGACGTTGTTGTGCGAACGCCCAGGGATTGGTATGCATCGAACGAGCTCCTCAAGGGATTATGTCGGGATCGCAATCCGCGAAAATCAACGAACTGCCCTTGAATTGATGTCCAATTCGAGGAATTGAGTCCGTTGAGTCCGTATTTTTTGCGGAATGGAGGTTTCCATGACACTCCCATGACAAATTATCGGTTTTTTAAGTTTAGCCTATACGAGAAAATTTTATATAGCATAAACTCAAAAATGCCATAATTGGTCATGGATTTGTCATGTGAATGTTTTCATATAGTTAGTGTGAGTGTAGCATTCCGCCACAGTTTAGTGCTTCGCACCACACACCGGTGGAGGGGGAGAGACAGTGAAACAATTTTTGTCACACAGGAGGATGTATGTCCCAAGGATATGAACCATCGAGGAGACCGAAGTCGAGTCTGATCGGGAGTCGCCATGTGGATGCCCCGGCAGGGGCCCTGGCTGGCCTCCCAGACGACGCGAAGGAATACGGGGTGTGCCCCCGGCCTTTCTGCGGCGGATTGATTGTGAGGCGAATGCTGGTCACCTGGAACGGGGATTGCGAGGAGTTGGTGTGTGTGTCCTGTTCCCGAGCGAGACCGGTGAGGATGGTCGAACCCTACCAGGCGATGCGGGCGGAACGGAGTGCCACCGTCGAACGGATGATGGCCCCTCGGGTGGCACCGCCCCGGGGAGGGGGGGCTGAGGTGGAGGGCGCGGAGATCCCGAGGGCGATCAGAGGGGTGATGCGGGAGGCGTGAGGGGTGTGGTGGGGGTCTCGTCGTGAGACCCCCAGTGGGTTAGGGTTGTATCGGGCAGGGACGGAACGAGGTCGGGCAGGCCCCACGCACCAGGATGAAGTCCTTCTTCGGGAACAGCCGTTCAAGCCGGACCATCATATCGAAGGCCTCCCTCCGTGTGGGATATTGGCAGGGATGGTTGAGCTTGATCAGGATGCGGGATTCGCAGAGGGGGATGCCTCCGACGAGGATGTGGGTCATGATGGCGCCTCTCTGGATGGCACCCCGGTTGAGCCAGGGTGCCCGATCCGTGAATGGGTTAGGCCGTCGCGTTGGCGAATTCGTCTCTGGATATCCATTTGCCATTGGCCATTTGGATGTCCTGTGCTCGCTCGAGCTCTCCGTTGGCCTTCGCGTTGGCGTACTCGCGAAGGACGTTCAGCTTTTCGTTCTTGTGCATGGTGGCGAGACCTTGCATGTCGTGTTCACCCCCTCCCTCAGTTGCGTGTGCTGTACCCTGACGCCGGTCGTGTATGCTCCCGGCGTTTCGCTGGACTCCCACCAGCTCGTCAGAGGGTTACTCCGTGATGGTCATATTCACACGTGCTGTGTGGCGCACTGCGTACGTGTGAGGGTGTGACTCGATCATTCTACGCTCGCGACGATTCGTTGTCGAGTGCCCGCTTCGACCCTGGCTTGGGGTAGAGCTCCGTGGTCGGTCGAAGGCCCCTTTGGGGATACACCCCCTGCGCGTCGAGTTCCACATACGCGAAGGTTTCAAAGTCTGCGGCGCCACGATCGAGTGTGCGGCAGAGGATATCATAGGCCGCCTTCGCGTTGGGGGCCAACACCGTCACACGCACGTTCCTGAAGTCGTAGCGTTTATTTTTTGCCTTCTTCATGTGAGACTCCTTTCACGAGGTAATGGGTGTAGAGGAGTTCCTGCTCCGGTGTGCGGGAGGATCTCGCCATGAGATCCATCCACGGTCTGGATCCTGCGACGCATTCCGCATGGCGCCACTTGTCATGCCCCACGTAGATCCATTGCCCCCATGGGACTCGCTCGCAGATGCAACAGGTGTGGTTCATTGTGGCTCCTTCCTGGTATGGGTCTCGACGAGACGGTTGATGGCCTTCCGAAAGGTCTTGAAACAGTCCACTCCCTGCTGTCCATCAACCTTCCGTGCGTCTGCCGGTGTGAACGTGTGAAATTGCTTGGTGGTGAGTGAGAGACACCCAATCTGAATATGGGTGTCGGAAATGGTCACGGTATAGGGAAGTCCGAGGATAACAATGGGCGTGCGGGACACCTGTGCCTTGCCGTACACCCGGGCGTCGCCGGTCACCTCTGCGTTGCCGTACACCTGTGCCTTGCCGCACACCCAGGCGTTGCCGGACACCTGTGCCTTGCCGCACACCTGTGCCTTGCCGCACACCCAGGCGTTGCCGGACACCTGTGCGTTGCCGTACACCTGTGCCGTGCCGGACACCCAGGCGTTGCCGGTCACCCTGGCGCTCGCTGCTACCCACCCCCCAATCGAATCATCGGGGTTGATATGTCGCTGGGCGGGTACAGGCCCAGCCCCGTCTTGAAAATCATACGTGGTCATGTGCCGATCCCCTTTTGGTTTCATAGGTCTCCCTCCCCAATATCATCTTCCCCGACCTGTGCCCCTAGACCTAGCCCGTGCATTTCATGCACTTCCACGAGCTCCCATTCCGTGATCATGTTATGGGTATCGTGACTTGCCTTCGACAACAGTTCCGCGTATCGGGTTCGCGCTTCGCGCTCGTTGTCGAATACGAGCGCGTTCTGCTCCCCGTCGAGGGTTTCGCTACGGATCTGCCATTCCGGTTTGTCCTTTGCCATACATCCTCCTTGGTGAACGTCCAGACCCCTCGGTAGGGGTTTCGCCCTTCCGGGCTCGTCAGTGGACTTGTGCGCGGACCATGATATTTTCCGAGTAGATATATTCGATCAACACCGCTTCCTGCTTGTTGAGTCTTTGTATCTCCCGGGCGACGGCCACACTCTTCGATCTGGCCTCAGGCTCGCGCTCCCCCTCCAGTAGCGCAATGTCGATCGTGAGGGAGGACTCACTCTGTCCGTTCCACATCCCCATCCCTTGGTAGATCGTGAAGCCGGGGAAATACCGGGGTACGATCTGCGTGATTGCCGGGAGATTGCCACAGTCCTCTGTACAAATTCTTATCAGCATATTCACCCTCTTTCGCATCGGTATTGTTGAGCACGTGTGAGTCACCCTCAAGAATCTTTGACATTACCAAGACCGTTGTTACATGGGGCACAGGTACCCGCGCGAATCCGCCCACTGTTATGGCTCCTCGCCCACCGGCTCTTTTGCAATCAACCGCGAATCCGAGAGCACAAAATAGAAATCGTTCTCGTAGGACCCACCGATGAGGTAGGTGACAGGCGTGAGCCACCCCAAGGTCCGGGCTAATCTGGCTGCCACCGTCGCGTGCATCTCCTCGGTGTTCCCTGTGAGGTTTGAGGTGGAGATGGTCAGGTTCATAAACATTCCCGCCGACGCTTTAATCCTCGTCGGTTTGGTGTTGGTGTACCCCAGATATTTGGTCTTAATCGCTCGTATTGGTCCCATGTGCTTCCTCCTTGGTGATACGTCCAGACCCCTTTGTAGGGGTTTCGCCGTTCCCGGCTCGTCAGTGGACTAGCGAAAGTGAATGCTATACGGTCTCGGTTTCGCTGCGAGCCAGGTTTGTATCTCCGCATTCACTCCGCGTGTAAACTTCGCGCCATGCACGATCACCACGATGCGTGAGTGTCTAGCCAGGTCCTCGAAACTCACGGTTTTGGCCGTGAGTTTCTCGTAGGTGACGCCATACGTATTCAATCGTGTTGCGAGATCTGCTTTTGCTTCTCCTGTTGTCATGGCTTCCCCTTTCGTTCAATCCTGATTCGGCAGTCCTCACAGTAGTAATCTACGAAGGGTACCCCGGCGAGGTCGGCATACCCCCCTATTCGAATGGGTGTACCACATCCCCAACACCGGACTGCGTGCCCCCTTGAGAGAGGGGGATTGATTGGTATGAGTTTCATCGCGTCACCTTCGATAGTATCTTCCATGCGCGGCATGAGAGCACATCGTACTCGGCATTTCCCTGTGCCACTTCGAAAATAAAATCCAGCAATTGCGCTCGCGTGGGCTCTATCCCTTTCGACTGTGAGGTCTTCTTCATCCTCGTCATGATGCTCTGAGCTGCTTCGGCAATCTCCCCGGCACAACCGAGGAGATGGATGTCGGTGTCCTGCTCCCCGCCGTTGCCGGCTATGGTTTGCAAACAGTCTGCCACGGCCAACGATTCGCTACTGCCGGATTGTTCAAGTTCTGACAAAATTCGTTGTAGTGTCGGTGTCATACTCCCCCCTTGTGTTTGGCACGTTTCGTTCGGTGTTCTTTCGAGGACTGCCCCCCACACCAACGACACCGGAAATGAAGTACCATTCCGAGTTGACCGAGCACACTTTCGTTGCCCATGCGAGCTCCGCACCACGGGCAGGTCACTTGCCACCCTTGGCGAGCTCACGCTCGTTGAGTCTCTTCACAATGGCGTCACGCCTGAAGCCACTACAGCCGTTGCCATGCGCATCCCATACAGGCCGTGCCCTATCCGAGAAGATGGAGATCATACGCTCAGTCTGAAAAAACTCCGCGAAGGTTTCACCATACTCTACTGTGAACTCATGAGGCTCCCCGGCCTTTTTCCAATCGGCGACGACCTGCATGACCGACGGTCTACGACCCTGGTCTGTGTAATCGAGCTCTAACATGATATTCCCTCCTGTGTTGTTCGAACCTTCCACGAAGCCCACCGACATTCGCGCCGGTGGACTCTTGCAGGGTTGAACCTACTCCGCTTCAAAATTCATGCGCGCGCTTTTCAGCTCTTCTTCAAAGTTTATTTTTCGGTGTCGCGCATAGTGCATCAGGTCTGACAATAAATCTCTGAGGTCTGCTTCGTCGAGCCTTGACCGACCTCGTAGGGTGTTAAACCCGTCAAGCACATCTGCTCCCCTCGCTGCTCGTTCTCGCCGTGCCTCTTGCCTTGCTCGTATCATGATGTTCCCCCTGTGGTTGTTCGAACCTTCCATAAATCCCACCGGCGCCTAGCCGATGAGATCGAGCAAGGTTAGTAACCCGGTATGAATTCCAAGGAAGCGGATGTCACCCATGCGGTACCTTGTCCCGTCACAGGCTCGACCCGATAATTCACTTGGCCGTAAGACATGCGAGCGTCAACGATGGTCACGGCGATCTTCAGAGTACTCGAACCCCCCTTCAAGTAGGCCGGTGTTCCTATCTTTACCATCATTTCTTGCGCTGTGTGTGTCATGATCTTCCCCTCTCCAAAGCCGGTTAAAGTTCTCGATCTGCTCTACCGTAAACGTCACTCGCTTGGTCCTGAAGGGTTTACCCTTCAATTGCCGATGTAGGATGTTAGAACGCATAGCCCACCTGCAAGATTGGGAGGTTGAGCCCGATGTTCGGCGCGGTTACCCCGGCATTGCTCAAGTGCCACAATTCAAACCCTGCTCGATACTGCTCATACCCAACGAGGAATTGCGCTCCGAGCCCGAACTGTACGTCTTGGGGAAGTTCTCTAACCGTGTTAGAGGTTGCTGAAAACCCCAGTTTGGGAATGAATGATAGTTTCCACTTTTCACCCTTCCACGTCAGACCATATTGCAGGTCGAGCCCATACAATCCGTTGCTGCTTGCCTTGGCGCCTAATCCGAGCCCGGTCTCTGAAGTCATGACTTCAAGCATGACGCTGTTATCGACCTGCGTTCCCACCTTGCTTGCCGGTCTGAAGTGAAAATCAGTGGCTTGCATGTAACCCATGAGTGCCACCGGCGCGAGTGTGAGCGTTCCTAGTTCTCTGAGCTTCATGATCCCTCCCCCTTTTCCACCTGCATGTAGAGATGGTTCAGTCTTCGCCAAAGTCGCGCAAGGTAGACCCGTTCTTCATCCGTCGGATCATTCCGGTACTCCCGGCCTAACAGCATGAGGAGATACCACAGCTCCTCATCATTGAGCTCAATCGTTTTCAGCGGCATGATTATTCCTCCTCATTCATTCGAAGCTGGTTGATCCCGTCGAGGTAACTCTCTAGCTCGTCGAACTCCTCCTCCAGCATCCCCATGTCTTCTGCGGTTTGCAAGTCTTCCTCAGCTGTGTATTCGTCGCCCATGGTTTCCTCCCCGGTTAGCTGCCGTTTCCTCGTCGCTTCGTGATCCAGAGCTACTGCAATCGTTGGGCCATAGCGTAACCCGTTGATTTTACGCGCTTCATGTATTTTGCGCGTGGTATAAAACCCACAAGTGCTGTGTTATTTACGCCAAAAGTGTGTTATTTTTACCGTGGCTCACGTTTCGATGCTTGTATGATCGCGCGCGTTATGCTAATCTCAGTGAGAGACATTTCTGCGTATTTTACGAATAGGGAGTTCATCACCATGGCACATGAAGAACCAGCACCTCAAGCCGACGATATGGACTCAGAACAGCCTCAAACGGCTTCACAAGAGGAGATCTCTACCGACCTCGCACAGGGCTATCAGTTTCTCATTATCGCCCGTCCTGAGGGCTTTACGGTCGTTGATCCCGAACCGATTGCTGCCGCCCCACAGGGGGAGGGGGAGTTGGAGAGCGGGGAGATGATTGCCGATAGGACGGGGTTAGTCAAGGCGATCCTCGGAGTCCTGGAGGCGCATCCCCTCGGAGAAGAGGGGAGTGCGCCCACTGGAGAACAGGCAGGGAAGCAGATGGCTGCGGGGTTCGGATCAGTGGAGTGATTCTGGGGGGAGCGGGGAAGAGATCTGTGGGGGAGTGCTGGGAACCCCCCAGTAGGCCTCTTGTGTTCTGGGTAGAGTGGGACTCCGTTCTGAGCTAGCGTCATACTGTCGGTGCGGAGCGAAAACGAGCTTGATGTGGGAAATACGTATATGGACAATAGTGCTTCGACGATGTATGATCGGCAATGGGTACAACAAAATGCTGTTGCCGCTGCTATACAATCCACACGATTGAAAATTTTAAAAAAAATAATTCCACAGTCGACAAGCTCGACCCGTGGTGCAATCGATGCAGAAAAACCTATGACGGAAAAAGCGTATATCGGGTCTACCAGGAAAATGATCGGAAGGTACAGTCCAAACCCTCAAAATTTCTTACCGCACGCGAGATTAAAGCCACCACTGGGATCGCCCCAATCATGGGAAGAGCCCTGTGGATGCGATTACGAAACGCAGGCACGCTCAACATCAAATTGCGTAGCCTCTATATTCGCCAAGGCACAGACGAAGAAGGGGATCGTGTCAGGAAACTTAACCGCCGACGAAACAAGAAGGCTGACCTCTCGCTCCTCAAGTGCGAACGCGGCTGTACGGACTGCGGGTACAACGCCCATCCCGAGGCACTACACTTCGATCATCTTCCTGAATACCCAAAGTCGTTTGCCATCAGCGCGTCTCGCCACTCCTGGGAACGGATCATGGGGGAAGTCGCGAAGTGCGAAGTGGTGTGTTCCAATTGCCATGCGATACGAACCTATGCACGACGCGAGGCGCGAGATCTGATATGAGCCGCCCCCCAACACTCACAGAAGGCCGTCTCGGGGAGCGCGTCAGGGTCCCCATCCACCCGCTCTTTTTATCAAAAATCGATCTCGCGAAACTCGCAGACGCCACCCCCAACCCCGATCGCCAGACCCAATACCCCCTGCCTGCATGCCGTGAACGCTTCTGTCAGATCGTCGCCTTCGGCAACATGCCAAAGAACGAAGCGTTCGCCCTCTCGCACGGCATCGAACTCTTCAGCCGTGAGAAAGACGGCGACGAACTCTACACCGCCCAGATGCGATCCCTCTCGATAGACGCGACCACGATAATGATGAACACCACGATCCGGCTGAGAATCGCAGAACTCAGAAAACCGATCGTCCGAAAATTACAAAAAAAATTCGAATACGATCTGCAGAAGGCGCTCTCGCAAGCGAACATTGCGTGGGAGAACGCGTACGAGGAGGGCGATACGGCCAACATGCTCAAAGCCGTGGAGCTGCAGAGCAAGCTTGCAAAACTCATGTCTGAAGAAATCAACGTCACGCATAAATACGGCGTGCTCGACGACACCAACACCGAAGTCCTCCTCGGCATCCGTGCGGAAATTGAAAAACGCAAAACGAAGCAAAAGAAAATCGCCGCCTCCATCACGGTCGACGCGACCGAGGTGAAGGATTGACGGCTGTTCAGTATTTTGGTATGTTCACGAATCGTGTACAGTGGAATCGACACAATCACCAATGCAATCGGCAGGGAGGTGCCTCATGGCCAGGTGTTCCATCCACTTAGAGGACGTTGACAATGAGACCGTCGCGATGCGGGCGGACTTTCATGGGGGCAAGTCCCCCGACTCCGCGGCTCACGCCATGGGGGTCCAACTGATTAAGTTTCTCGAGGACCGCCTGAGCTCTGGTCACGAACTCGTCGAAGACACCGTCCCGATCGAACCCAGTCTCATCCTCCATGGATAACACACTCCGCGGAGACCCCCATGAGCTCATCTCCGTCCCTCAGACCCGGATACACGGGTACCGGGAGAACGGATCCCCGAAGGGCACCGGCTACTTTGGCCCCTTGGCCTTGGTCGACGAGGAAGAGATCTACACGGCAGAGTTGCCGTCGAAGATCGGGACCGGCGTCCTGATCCCCCTCGTGGTGCCCACGCTCACGCGCGCGGAGTTGACCCATCTGGTGGCCGGGGGGCGATCGACCCCGACCATCAAGGACAAGGCCTGGGCGCATGCGCAATCTCGTCTCGCACAGGGCCTCGACCCTTTCTGTACCCTCGAAGAAATCCCTCATCCACTTCCGGACTAACGGAGGACGTATGAAACTGCAAGACGCCCCGAACCCCAAACTCGACCTCATTGCCACCAACGACTTGATTGACGCCCTCCTCCTCCGATACGACGATGCCGTCTTTGTCGGCATGAGCGATCGGAAGACGGGCGGGGTGGACGACCACCGGGTCATCAGCCGACGATGGGTCGGCGATCTCGTGGGCTGTATGGGACTCATGACCCTGCTCCAATCCAATTGCGCGCAACAACTCCACGACCAAATTACGGATATGTCACCCGATGATCTCTGAAGGGAGGCCAATGCCATGATTGACATGACGGAACAATCACAACAATGCGTCGTGTTCCGGTACACACACCGGGACGAGATGGCGGAGGTGATTGAGCGACTGTATCGGGTCTTGAAGGAACAACACATCACCTGCGCGGTCAGTCTCATCTATCTGCCACCAGGGGTGTCCCACGCCGGCGAGGTCACCCCTGGTTATTTTGGAGTGTGGATATGAGCGAGCCCGTCGACTATCACAGCCCCGCGTTGAATGAACAGGTGGAGGTGGCGCTGGCCCGACGTCGGCTCGATTTCTACACGCCCTACCCCAAACAACGTGAATTCCATGCCGCGAGCAAGGATGTGACGAAGACCGAGGTACTGTTCATGGCCGGTAATCAGAGCATTGGTGACGAGACACCCGTCCTCACCCCAACAGGATGGGTACCGATATCCTCCATTCACGTGGGGGACGAGGTGATCGCGGGAGATGGAACCCCGACGCGTGTCGAGGCGGTCTATCCGCAAGGCGTAGTCCCGCTCTACACCCTCACGTTCGACCGCGGGGAAACGGTCTTGGCGAGCGGGGATCATCAATGGGTGTATCGTGATCCAGCCGATCGTCATTATCGAAAGTGGAATGCCCCCCCAGGGACCCCCCAACCAGATCGTGCATCCCGATGGGTGCGCGGATCGACTGACGAAATTATCACGCGCGTGGGATACACACCCGCACCGAATATGCGAGTGGGGATGCCTGCGGTGACCCCCATTCAATTCCCCCCGCAGCATTGCCCTGTCGATCCGTATATCCTCGGGGTACTCCTGGGAGATGGATCACTGTCGGGATGTATACGGTTGTCCTCGATGGATCCAGAACTCGTCGGGGCGCTTCGTGTGTGGGCCGCGACAGAGGGGTACACGATACGGACCAACGGAACGAAAGATTATTATGTGACGGGAGGAACAGCCGCGCAGCGTACAGAAAACAGACTCATCACACGGTTGAGAACAATTGGGGTGTGGGGGATGAAGACGTGGAATAAATCTATTCCCCGCTCCTATCTGTTCAATACCCCCGGCGTGCGCCTCGCCCTCTTACAGGGGCTCATGGATACGGATGGGACCATTGGGAAGACAGGAGAGATCTCGTTCTACACGACCTCTCCATCCCTCGCGACCCAGGTGACCTTTCTTGTGCAGAGTCTTGGGGGGAAGGTGGGTGGGTGGAACACCCCCTCGATTCGTCCGCAGACGCATAAAGGGGTCACGAAGGACCGCCGGCCGTTATGGACACTGAGGATTCGCCTTCCTCACTTCAATCCATTCCGCCTGGCGAGAAAACGGAATCGCGTGAACAGTCAGCGCCATACCCCGAACAATCAACTCGATAATAGAGTCGTGATGAAGATGGCCCCTGCGCAACCAGGATCCGCGACCTGTATTCGTGTCGCGAACCACACACACACCTTTGTGATTGAACACGGGATCGTCACAGGGAATTGCGGAAAAACGCTTGCGGCATCCGCACAAACCGCGATTTTCTTGACAGGACAATATCCGAAGTGGTGGCCAGGGCGAGTCTTCCCAGGCCCCGTCACGGGATGGGTCGCGGGTCCGACCGGGCAGAGTACACGCGACGCGCCGCAAAAATTGCTCCTCGGGGAAAGTAACGAGTGGGGAACCGGGCTCATCCCTGGGCGAAACATTATCGAAATTAAGAAAAGTGCCCATGGCGTTCCAGACGCGGTCGAAAGCGTGCTGGTTCGGCACGACCCGACGGGAAAAGAGAGTCGTCTTCAATTCAAGACGTATGACCAGGGGCCGCTCCGATGGGCCGGGGCGACAATTTCGTTCGTACATTTTGATGAAGAACCACCGGCTGACGTGTACAGTGAAGGCTGCACCCGCTGCCAAGTCCTAGGGGGTTTCACCTACATGACATTCACCCCACTCCTGGGGATGTCCGAGGTGGTGTCACGCTTCCTGCAGCAACGTCCACCGAACTCCGTCATCATCAAAATGGGGATCAACGATGCGGGTCATTACACACCGGAACAACGAGTCGCGATTCTCGCCCGCTATCCGGAACATGAACGTGAAGCCCGAGCCTACGGCAACCCCATCATGGGCAGTGGGAAAGTGTTCCCTCTTCCCTGGGAGTTCATTGCCGAAACCCCCATCCAGATCCCGGCCTACTGGCGCAGGCTGGTGGGCGTCGATTTTGGATGGGACCATCCGACTGCCGCAGCGTGGCTCGCCTATGATCCCGACGCAGACACCATCCACATTACCGACACGTACTGCATACGGGAACAAACCCCCATCGTCCATGCGGCCGCCATCAAAGCGCGTGGCGTCTGGATCCCCGTGGCCTGGCCCTTCGACGGTCTCGCGCATGAACCGGGGAGTGGGAAGACCCTCGCCGATCTGTACCGGCAACAAGGTGTCAACATGCTGCCCACACACGCGACCCATCCCCCACTACCGGGAAAGAAGGAAGGCACCAGTGGGTACAGCACCGAGGCCGGCATTCTCGACATGATCGACCGGATGCAGACGGGTCGGTTGAAAGTGTTCAGCACGCTCTCGGCGTTCAAAGATGAATATGATGTGTATCACCGAAAAGACGGGTTAATTGTGAAAAAGGGCGACGATATCATGAGCGCGAGTCGTGTGGGCTGCATGGCCATTCGTCACGCCCAAACGAGGATCGCGCCTCGGAGTGAGGTGTTGTTGCCCCCGTGGTTCCCATCTGACGTAGGGATGGGCAGCCTTGGATAATGTGCTACACTGAAAGATATTGAACCGCTTGTAAGGGAGACGACGCATGCCCGGCATTCTTCCCACGATTGTGCGCGCAGTCCCGCTGAGTGACGGCCAGGATCGAGATTTTCTGCTCGCGTCCTGGATCCTCACGACGGCGGAGGCCAAGGGCGTGCCCATCTATCTTCCTGATTATACGAATAAAGTCTGGACCATCGGCAATGCCTCGGGTAATACATTCGGGGGCACCGGTGTCTGCTCGCTCAAAGGATCGAATGCCCAGCCGGTGATCAGCACCGCCGTGGGCGCGAAGACCCATACCTACGGTACCGCCTCAGGCGCCACGACGAACTCGGCCGGCTACGCCAAGGGCGCCACCGTCATCACGCTGGCTGCAGCCGGCACCGGCAGCCTCCTCGCGGGGGATCTCTTCGTCCTCGGCGGGGATACCACCAACGTCTATCGCACCACCGTCGGACTCGCCGACGTGTCACTCGGAGGGGCGATCACGATTGCGTNNCGATCACGATTGCGTCCCCCGGGCTCGCCGTGGCACTGCCCGCCTCTCCGGTGGTCGTGCTCACGAATGCGAACCGGGGGATTCCCGCGTATTTCACAGGCGGCAGCTCCTTCTTCATCGATGCGGTGGGGACAGGGTCGCTGCTCGTGGGGGATCGCATCACCTTCGCGGGGGATCCCACCGTGTATACGATCCGCGTGGGGGACCTCGATGTGTCCGTCGGCATGACAGCCATATTTCCACACCCCCCACTGCAAGCCGCCCTCGCCACGGCAGGAGTGGTCATCACGCTCGTCCCGAGTGACGCAGCGGTGGTCCTGAACAAAGCCTCGAGCGGAACCGCCGCCACGGCCTCGGCAGCCGGCGTGATCACGACGGTGGAGAGTGCGCTCTGGGTCTATCCCGAACTCACGACCCCCGGCACGGCCGCGACGGTGACGGTTCGATTACTCGCACGACGACCAAAATTGCTACGACGATAAGGAGTCACTATGGCTGCAGGAACGGTCTCTCGGGATGTTCGCGAATCGGATAACGACAAGGCATTTATTAAAGTCACCTGGGTGCTGACGACTGCGGACCCCGCAGGGGAGCAGGTGGCCATCCCGGATTTCAACGACAAGACGTGGACCATCGGCAACGCAGCCGGTGATGCGTTCGGTGGCGCCACCTGTTCACTCCAAGGGGTGAATGCCAGTGGCGATACGCTCGTGACCCTCAACAAGGCCGCGGGCGGGACCGCCGCCACAGCCGCGGCAGCCGCCACAATCAACACGATCGAGAACACGCTCTTTGTCGCCCCGGTGTTAACGGCGGTCGGTGTCGGCGCAACCATTACCGTCGTGCTGTTGGCACGTCGGCCAAACATCCTACGAAATTAGAAGGAGCTGAACCATGGGCACGGGAAACGAATTGATTCTCGCCGGTGAAACACTCGAACGTATGGCGATGCAGTACGAGGGCATGGTGACTGCCGCCGCCGCGCTCAAGGGCATTGGCTCCATTGAGAACCATTTACAAGAGCTCACCGTGAAACGCGACTCCCTCCTGAGTGATACCGAACGCATCATGCGCGAGAATGAACGTACCCATGACGCGCTGCTCGCCACACGAGAGGCCATCACCGCGGCACTGGATGAGGCGCAGGCCGCCGCCGCACTCGCCCAGGAGAGGTTCATCGCCGAGAGCGAGGCGATCATCACACGCGCCAATGAGGCGGCTGCGGTCGTCAAGGCCGCCGCAGAAGCCGAGGCGAAGGCGATCGTCACGAAGGCCAACGAGACGGCCGATGAGGCGTTTGAGCATCTGCAGTTCTTGCTGGTCTCCGCGGACAAGGCGCGCGAGGGCCAGAGGGTCGCGGAAGACGCACGCGATGCGGCGCAGGCGAAGTACGACGACATTCAAGCAATGATCCACGCGATGACCGAATCGAATCGATAGATCCCTACGCACATTCTCACGGTGAAGGAGCCGCGCGATGGCAATCGGCACAGATTTTGAAGTTCAGAACGACAAAGACATTCGGTATATCGGTGCGGCGCATGGCGCGAATGGCGCCGGGTACTACACCGTCCTCGAGCTCCACCGATGGGCGCAAGATTTAGCTGACGATGCCGCCGCTGCCGGCGACGACTTCATGGACATGACGAGGCAGACGCCGTCCGACAAGTCCTTCGACACGATCATCAATCTCATCAACGGATTCAATATCGACGCCGTCGCGTCCGAGCACCTCTACAGCGGGTCCATTATTCAAGCGGGAGGCGCGGAGATCTGGGACGGGGTTCAGGTGATCGCCGGAAGTGGCGCCCATGTGGAGATCGTCCAAAATGGCGCGGTGATTGCAAATGATTTCTGGAATAACATCCCGTTCGGGACTGGGATCAAAGGACTCAATCCGGATGCGGCCAACGGCATCGCCTCGCGATTTCTCGTGTTGGTGCGCACCGTCGGCGCTGACATTAACGGGCGCATTCTCTTGACGCAGACGCGCGAATGGGGCAAGACGTTTTCAGAGTTTAAGATCAACGGCACCTCGCGCGGGATCAACGTCTCCGCGCTCACCTACGCAGACGATCTGAACAACACCACAGCCTCCGCGACCGTGGCGACCTACGACGATATCACCAACGATCGGACTGACAGCACCACGACGGTGAGTGGGGTGAACGGGATCAGCTCGACGACGCTGAACGTCGTGAGTGGGGCTGCGTTTGCGATCGGGGAGTTCATCGCGATCAACGACGGCGCGGAGCTCGGGCAATATCAGATCACCAATATCGTGGCCAACGCACTCACCATCACCCCCGGTCTTGATGTCGCGACGGCGGGCGGAGAGACGATCTGGAAAATAGGCTACGGATTCGAAGCGATCGACGTCGATAATAACGCGGTCAACGAGAATTACTATACCAAGTGGGACAAAGCCTCTAGGACGATCAACCAATTCTACGAGCGCATGAAATATCTGACGCAACGTGGGACGACCAATCGCCTCTTCGGAATCAACGCGGAACTCTTTCGCGGGATCACGCACGACATCACGGTCGACACGCCCACAGGGACGTTTAAGGGGTCGGAAGCGGTCACCTGGTCTGGGGGCGCCGGGCGCATGCTCGCGATCAACAGCCCGACCGCCGCGACCAAGATGTACATCCAGCTCCTCACGGGTGTCGCCCCGACGGACAACCAGACGATCACCGGGACGGTCTCGACGGCCACCTGTTTGGTCAACGTCACCGTCACCGAACGAACCTTGAGCGCCCCGTTTTGTGGAAACTCTACAGGGACCTCGATCATCGGATCCTACGGTTTCGGCATTGAGGCGCTCGATCTGTCTGCCTCAGACAAACTGTTTGATCTCACGAACACGCAACGGACACCGCCGAACTTTGTGACCTTCACGGTCGGGGGTCTCGTCTCGACCGAAGACTACGTCTTGGTGGGTCCAGCGGGATTCAGTTTTGAGTATGACGCGGAAGCCTCCGGGCCGTTTACCGTCGGGAGCACGTTGACCTTCACCTCCCCAGCTGGGACGGCCGTCCTCGCTGAGCTGATCGATCGCGGGACGACGGGAGAAATGATCATTGGACCCATGCTCACAGGATCCACACCGGCCGATAACTCAGGCATTACCAGTGGGGCGACCACCGCCAGTGTCAACGGTGCCGTGTCGAATAACGTTGACGTGCGACAGATGACGCTGAACGGGGCGCTCATCGGAGCCGCCGTGACCGCAGTCGTGGTCACCGGCACGATCCCCACGGACACGCCGTCGACGGGCTCGATTCGTATTCTTCGGGCCAATGGTGTGAAGACGAAACATGCGTACACCTCATACGTCACGTCGACCTTTACAATCGGCTCGACCGATTTCTCGACGAACAATGCTGCCAACGGGGCGGCGGTGTTCGTGAGTTACATCGACAAACTCTCGACCGCCACGAGCGAAGCGTTCACGAGCGTGTTCCTCGCCACGCGCGCCCTCTTCATTCGCGTGCGGGACGGTGGAGGCACGCCGATCAAGACGTTTGAAACCACGGGGACTTTGGGTTCTGCAGGAGGGTCTTCAACGGCGATTCGCACCAGCGATCTGTAATCGAAAAGGCATAGTCGTATGGGGCGAATTAAAGGGATCACCGAGTTCGTCGAAACAACCGCGACGACCACAATCACCCCTCCTCTTCCGGAGCACGTCTCTGGGGACACCATTCTCGTGTTCGTGGTGGCGGATAACGTCGCCACGGCCTTCGCCACCACAGGGTCGTCTGCTGGGTGGACGATTGGTGGGCAAAACCAATCCGCCGGCGCGACCACGGCCGCCTGCCGAGCCGGATGGTTCTGGATTGTCGCCGATACTGCCGCCGAATCACTCGTCGTCGTCTCGAGCTCCACCACCTTCGCAGTCACCGCCATCGTGATTGAAGGTGCTCACGCGACCACACCCATCGACGTCAGCAACGGAAACGGGATTCTGATTTCTGCGAATCCTGGTACCGCCACCGCGTTTCAAGCGGCGTCGGTCACCACGGTGAACGCGAACGCCCTCGTCTTCTGGACGATGTTCAATTCACTCTCGACGCCATCCCCATTTCCTGGGGTGAGGACGGTGAGCGCGCACGACACGGGGGCGATCGGTCTCGGGATCGGCATGCTCCCCCAAGTCGCCACGGGGGCGTCAGGCACACTCGACTTCTACACGGAAGACCACGTCTCAACGAGCCAGAACTCCGTCAGCTTCACGGTCGCGATTCGCGACGCCGCGACCGCGGTCTATAAACCCGCCTATCTCAACAAAGCGCATGCGGAGATGCTAAGCCCGTTTCGTGGGATCACAGCCTCCGTCCGCGGTGAAGTGAACAACGCGACCAACACGAACGTCTACACGAACTTCGCGGCGCAGGGGCAGATGCAGTCGAAGGCCGTCTTTCAGTACGACGATTCTGCGGCGGCATTCACCGACGTGACGACCGCGGCGAACAACGCGACCACGGCAGACCTCACGCTCCTGAACGCCACCCCGGCAGCGAACGACTACATCGCCCTCTGCATGGACTCACCGTTCCCGTCGATCTCGCTGTTGTGCAGTACCACGGGTGTGGCCGGCGTCTTTCTCGTTGAAGTCTTGAACGGCTCGACGTGGACGAGTCTGGATACGGTCAGCACCACATTGATCTGTTGGAAATACTGGGTGACGACTACGCTCACCAATAAGACAGACACGTCCTTCGTGGTGGGGACCGTCACGTCGCTCTATCTCAGCCCGGCGGCACTGCGTAAGATTGTGGGTCTCTGGAAAGTCTCGACGCTCAACAGTGTGAGCGGGTACTGGATGCGACTGCGTTATACGACGGCGCCGACCACCAACCCGACCCTCTCATGGATTCGCCCGAGCATGGGTATTGGGTCCTACGACGCCTCAGCGGCAGTCGTGGACGCCGGTGCGAATCCGTTCCACAACTCGTGCAGCATCACTCCGTCCATTTATTCGACGTCCGTCCCCGGTAGGCCTGGGACCTATCGCACACTCGGGACGGGCATTAGCGGGTACACCCCGGCGAACAAACTGCTCATTGGCACGTACACCTTTGCCCTCGCACGAGACTATGTCGACTTGGGGGCGCGATCGGAGCTCGCCGGATACGGGGTGTATTTTGCCGACTCCTCGTTCAATTCCAGGTTGTACACCGTGGGGGCCTATCTCGCGAAAGACACAGATCAGAACGCGAGGAACGTGTTTGCGCTGCAGTGGAGTGCCGCCGCCGTCACGTACACCGTGGGCCCGACCAATCCGACGACCCTCACGTATGTCGGTCAAGCGGCGGACCATATTCGAGGGGGCGGGTCCATTGCGCAGAATCAGTTGGTGGCGTACGGGGTCCCAATCCTCTCTGGCGGAATCGCGGCCACGCCCATCGATAACGACGAATTCCTCAAGACCTTCGCGCTCGATTATTACTACCCGCTTCCCTTGATTCGCAACACCGTCGCGGTCCTTCCCATTCAGATCGGCGGAGGGGACGTGGTCTTTTGTCAACTCGATACACTCCTCCTCTCGTTCGCGCGACTGACGACAGAACCGCAAGCCTTTTCCACCGCGCCCTACTGTGCGATTCACGCGGATACGAATTATCTCGGGTTCGTGTTCGATGCGCGCGCGGGCGATGTCATGAAACTCACGAACGGCGTGATCTCTTCCGACTCGTCCTGGCGATTCGAAGTGACGGCCACCGCGTCGGCCAGCGCGACCTGGAGCTTTAGCGGAAGTAAGTTTATCAACGCGAGCGTCACACTGCGCGCGGTCTATACCTGGGATAACATCTCTTGGCAAGACTGCTCCTCGTTCGTCACGAACGCGGCGGTCATCACGAACAATACGTTCACCAACACGAAGGTGACGGTCACCAGCCCGGCGAATGCGGCGAACATTTCCCTCTCCTCCTTTACCTCAGGCGGCACCGGCCATGCGATTGAAATTGGTGGCGCCGCCGCGAACTTCACCCTCTCCGGGGTGACGTTCTCAGGGTACTCTGGCACGAGCACAAATGCGGCGATCTATGTGAACATCACGACCGGTACGATGACGATCAGCATTACGAACGGGGGTGACACGCCGAGTGTTCGCACCGCCGGCGCCACAGTCACCGTGGTGAACGCGAGGACCGTCCGTGTGACGGCCAAAGATGCGGACGACGCCGCGGTCATTCAGAACGCGCGCGTCCTTCTGTATGCGACGACCGGGTCAACGGTCACGATCACCCGTGTGTCGACGACGGCCAGTGTCGCGCATACCGCCCATGGATACGCGAACGGACAGAAAGTCGTGATTCTTGGTGCGAACGAAGGGGAGTATAATGGAATCAAAACGATTGCAAACGTCTCGACAAACGCGTACGACTANNATAAGCGGCACGCCCGCCACACCGGCGACGGGCACCATCCTCTCGCACCGTGTGATTCTTGACGCACTCACGAATGCCAGCGGACTCGTCGAAGACACCGCATTCCCCTACGTGAGCGACCTCGGTGTGACAGGACGCGTGCGCAAGGGCACGAGCGCCACCTACTACAAAACCGCGTCGGTGTCCGGGACCATTACGAGTGCCGCCGGGTTCGACACCACCGCATTTATGAGTAAGGACACGTAACATGCACGAAGAGGACCACATCACCCATCACCCGGCGGTCAGCCCTATTGTCGGATGCCGGCTGTGTAAGGAATGGTGGAACAAGCGTCGGAGTCTGTGCTTCGGAGACGGCTCGAGCAACATCCCCGTTCCCACACCGACTCACAATGAGTAAGCACGATTATGGCGATCTCGATTAACTGGGCGACACGCGTCATCTCTGTCCCGAAAGCCGATCTCACGGTCGTCTCGGCCCCAACGCTGTACGAGTTGAACATCAACACGTTTCGGCTGTGGCTCAAAGACGAGGAGGATTCGGAAGCCGGGATGCCGTACCCGCGGACGCACAACCACAACACGGAAGCGACGCTCGCCGGAGCCACGTTTGCGCGCCTCGTGGAAATGATCAACGGGTACACCGTGACGTTTGAAGATGGCCAGTATGCCGTCCGATTCACAGGGGCGAACACGAACGTGCATGAGGTGAGCAACGTCAATCAAGTCTCAGTCCGATCGAACAATAGCGCGGGGCTGGTCACGGTGGCGTCGGCGGTGTCCCTGACGTCGAATATCAAACAGAACCAAGCGCTCGCGAGCTTCTCCTTCTTGATGACGGACAGCACCAACCACGCGCCGCAGACCGGTCTCACGGTGACGGTCACACGGTCGATCGACGGAGGCGCGTTTGTGGCAGGGACGTTGAGCGCGGTGACGGAAGTGAGTGACGGTCTCTACAAGGTGGACTTCGCCGCGGCGGACTTGAACGGGAAAGTGGTCGTACTCAAAGCGGTCGCCACTGGGGCGGACATGACCGTTGAGCGAATTGTGACGCAACCGTAATGCTAGAATGATTACAACACTGACCACACAAGGCGGGCGGCGCTATCCGCAGATGCAGTCGACCTGGACAACGGTGGTCGCGAAGCTTGCAGGGAGCAACGCGGGCGCGGGTGCATCCACTGAGACGATTCTCCCCGTGTACTGGTTTATACCGCATGTGACGAGAACTGGACTATAAGGAATCATTACTATGGCAACCGCAGCTCCGGTTAAAGATCTCCCAGACGAGATTCACGCCCTGCTTCATCCCGACGGCACGACGCCCCCACCGAGTCGCCTCAAGGCGCTGGGCGAGGCGTTGTCGAAGCGGAAGAAAGAGGCGATGGATTATCGCGTCACCTCGGGGGTGGAAGACACCTGGGCGATGTGTGAGGAAGCCTACGCCGGCGTCGATGATATGAATCGCTCAGAGCATGCGGGCCAACGATGGACCAAACCCACCGCGATGAATGCCCCCGTGGAGACCAATGGCGTCAACCCTGGGCAGACGGAACTCCGATCCACCGCCTTTGTCCGATTGACCACCCGGTATGTGGATGCGGGATCGGCCAAGGTCGGCGAGATCCTCCTTCCTATCGATGACAAAGCCTTCAGTTTTGATCCCACCCCGGTCCCCGATCTGATTGCGGGAATGGGTAAGAACACCCCGATGACCCACGAGGATGGGTCCCCCATGATGCGGGTGATGCCCCAGGAGGAGAGAACTCCTCCGCCGACGATGGGAATGCCCCCTCCTCCGAACGGCGCCCCTGAGGGGCAGCCAGGGGCCCCCGCGGGGCCACCCAGTGCACCCCCACAACGCCCATTGACCGTCAACGACCTTGTTGAAGAGGCCATGAACAAGGCGGAGAATTCTGCCAAAAAAGCCGAGACTCGGATCTATGACTGGATGGTCGAGAGTCAGCATCATCGTGAAGTCCGCAAGGTGATCTTTGACGCGGCTCGGCTCGGCGTGGGTATCCTCAAAGGCCCGTACCCTGCGTCCCAGACCCGCATGACGACCAGGAAAGGTGACGGGGGCAAACTGGAGATCATCGTCAAGGAAGTGCTGAGCCCAAAAGAGTCCTGGGTCAATCCCTGGAATGTGTTCCCCGATCCAGCCTGTGGGGAGAACATTGCGGATGGGGATTATGTGTTCGAGCGCGATTACTATTCGGAACGGCAGGTCCGAAAACTCAAGGGTCTCCCCGGCTATCTCTCGGACCAGCTCGACGAAGTGATCGAGAATGGCCCAAAGAAGTCCGTCATCAGCAATAAGAATCCCAACGAACCCGAGCATCACAATCCGTACGAGGTCTGGTTCTATCACGGAACGGTCGACCGAAAAGATTTTGAAGAAGTCAATCCGAATGCGAGCAAGTCGCTGAAGAAGGGCACCACGCAGGTCTACGCGATCATCACGATGATCAACGATATCGTCGTGAGAGGCTCGTTGAATCCTCTGGACTCTGGGCGACTCCCGTATCACTCCGTGCCATGGACTCGCCGCCCCGGATCGTGGGTGGGTGTCGGCATCTCCGAGCAACTCGAGGTCCCTCAACGCATGGTGAACGCGGCCACGCGCGCCATGTTGAACAACGGTGGGGTCTCCTCAGGTCCACAGATTATTATGAACAAAGAAGGGGTCCGTCCTGCCAACGGGGACTGGCGCCTCGCTCCGCACAAGATCTGGTACGCGTCCAGAGAAACGAACATGGATGACGTCCGCAAGACCTTCTTCGCGTTTGATATCGGGAACGTCACCGATCAGATGCTGAAGATTGCCGAGTATGGGATGAAGCTCGCCGAGGAATCGACGAATATCCCGCTGATCACCCAGGGGATGTCTGGGTCCACGACTCCCGAAACACTCGGGGCCGCACAGTTGCAAAACAACAACGCGAACCAATTGCTCAGAAACATCGGCTACGGCTTCGACGAATACATCACCGAGCCGTTGGTGCAGCAATACTACGAGTACCTCCTCCTCGATCCTGACATCCCAGATGACGAGAAAGGCGATATCAAGATTAACGCGCACGGGTCTATTGCGCTTGTGGAACGATCGATCCAAGACCAGACGATCGCGCAGATGACGCCGCTCGCCGAGAACCCGGTGTTCGGCGTGGATCCGAAGAAGTGGTTTGCGGAATTGGCCAAGAGTAAGCATCTCGATCCCCGGCGATTCCAATACTCTGAAGAAGAACAAGCGAAGCGGGATGCCCAACCCCCCGTGCCCGCGCCCGCGGTTCAGGTGGCACAGATCAAGGCCCAGATCTCTCAAGCACAGCTGCAAGCGGATGCGAAACGCGCACAAGACGAAGACGCGCTCGCACGAGAGCTGGCGCAACTCGATATGCAATCGCGCGAGGCGACGGATAGACTCCGGAACGAGACCGAGCAGTTACGTGTGAAACTGGATACGGATCGCGATACCGCGTACGTTCAAGCCGAGATGCAGAAGAATCAGGCGGACTATCAGCATAACCAAGCGTTGCTGCAACTCAAGCGCGACCTGGCGCAATTGGATTATGCCAGCAAGCATGCACTGAGTCTCGAGCAGGTCAAGCAGAAACTCGCAGACACCGCGATGAAAATCCAAGCGCAAAAAGAGCTGGCCACGCTCGACGCGGGGCTGACCCTTCGGACGCATCACACGCCGAGCGCGGACGCGTTGATGAAACCTCCTACCCAGAGCCCAGGGAAGGCCGAGGACGGAAAAGCATTTAGTCAAGTGTGATAAAGTACATTATGAAGTCTGCGTCAAATGTTCCGGCTGAGTCCGCGTTGAATGTGTCAGACTTTCAGTCGAAGACCTGGGCCTCCCTTATTGAGGTGGTCCAGGTCAGACTCGACTCCGCACAACACCGACTCGAAGGCCCGCAGTCAGAGAATGACACGAATGTGCTACGGGGAAGAATCGCTGAGCTCCGGTTCTTACTCGAGATGGAGGAAGAGTTTCACCGTCGCCTAGACGAACCCCGTCTACACGACAAACCTGATTATTCGCTCACCTAGGGGTGCTATGAGCGAGGAAACTCAAACTCAAGAGAGTGTTACAGGCTGCCTGAAATTATTCACACAGCCAATTAAATATCACCCACGTTCAACACGCCGGTGATGCGTTGGAGGAATTTTATGGACGATGAGAACATCGCAATAGACGACGTGATTGTGGACGAAGCCCGGGTTGGCGAACAGACGGCGGAAGAAATCGCCGCATCGTTTGCCGAAGGATTCGCCGAAGACATCACGGAGCCGGTGCGCGTAGATACCGTGCCGACGGAGCCCGTGGTCCTCGAGACCCCGGAACCGGAGGAGGTGCCTGCAATCCCGGAGCCAGAAGTCGTCTATGCAAAAATCACTGATGCGCAATTTGCCCAGGTGTTACAAGACATCGCCGGGGCCAAAGAAACACGGAACGCCGTGGAGAAGGTACGGTCGGAAAGTTTTGGGAAGATCGGTGGGCTTGAACGCACGATCCGACAATTGCAGGACTCCACTCCGGCGGGTCAGGCGATTACGGTGAAGGCGGAAGATCTGGCGTCGTTTGGAGACATGCCGGATATTGCCGTGAAGCTCGCTGAAGATCTGACGAAGGTGCTCGGGAAGTTCAAGGGCACTTCACCCGCTCCGGTCATGATTGACCAGGAAGCGGAGAACACGCGCATTACGGCGCTCGTTGAGAACCGGGTGGCAAAAGAACGCCAGGCCATCGAGCAAAAGTTTGCGTTGGAGAGACTCGCCGACAGGCATGAGGACTGGGAAAATGTCGTGGGGCCTCCCACACAAGAGACTCCCTTCCGGACCTGGCTCAAAGCCCAAGGGACGGTGTACGAGACCACGGTGTTGCAATCATGGGATCCACGCGTGACCGCAAAAGCGTTGGATACCTTCAAGGCACAGGCTAAGAAAGTGGCGACGGCGCCCGCGAAAACCGTCGTCAGTGAGAGAGCCCAACGACTTGCTGAAGCGGCCCCATCAAAAGGGCATGCGCCAGCCCCACCCCGACCAAAGGGGAAGACGTTGGAAGAAGAGTTCAATTCAGGTTTCAATGACTAAAGGAGAATAGACAATGCCTACTGGGACACAGACGTTCGCCCTCACTGCGGGGCGGATCAATAAATTCAAGGGCCAAATCCTCAAGCATGCCGTACCTCAGGAATGCCTGAGCCGACAGGGCCGTCAGGTCGAATTGCCGAAGAATTCCAGCGACACGTACGTGTCTCGCCGGTTCCTTCCGTTCGGCGCCACGGCGACGAGCGCGACCACGCAGAACACGTTCTTCCCCACGGCGAACGGTGATCGTGGTGCGGTGATCGTGCAGGGCCATATTGTGCAAGAAGGTGTGACGCCTCCCCCGGAGAGCATCGTGCCGATGGACGTGACGACCGTGATCGTCCAGTATTCGTGCCTCTACTCATTCACGAACAAGACGTATGACTTGTACGAGGATGACATCCCGACGGAAATGATTCGCCAGGTCGGCGAGCGCGTCACCTTGGTGAACGAGCTCATCGTCTGGGGCGTGCTGCGTGCATGCACGAATCAGTTCTTCGGCGGGACAGGGACCACGATCCTGACGACCAATGGCGGGCTCACGCTCGGCTTGATCCGTAAGATTTCGAAGGCCTTGCAGGCGAACCACAGCACGCCAGTCAACACGATGTTGAAGGCGAGCTCTGATTTCAATACCAGCGCTGTCTCTCGCGGGTACGCGTTCTATGTCCATACGGACATGGAGCCGGACATTCGTGATCTTCCGGGGTTCATCCCCTGTGAACAGTACGCCAGCGGCAAGCCGATGGAGTACGAGATCGGTGCAGTCGAGCGCATGCGGTTCTTCACGTCACCCGACCTCCCGTCGTTGCAGAACGGTGGAGCCGCGATCGGGACAACCGGGTTGTTCAGCACGAGCGCTGTCAACATCGACGTGTACCCGTTCGTTGTGGTGGCACAGGATGCGTGGAGCCAATTGGCCGTGCGTGGTGCCAGTGCACTGGATCCGACCTACCTGGCCCCGGGCCAGAAGACGAAATCCGATCCCCATGGGCAGAGGGGCTATGCCGGTACCATGTGGTACAAGGCGGCCACCGTTGAGAACAACGGCTGGATGGCAGTAGGCTTCGTAGGCGTGAAGACCCTCGTCTAATCGCTGAGCAGAATGTAGTTCACTTGTAACCGAAGAAAAGAGAGCATCATGGTAGAAACACTGAGCCGACTTCTGAACGCTCTGAGCATTCGCAGGGACGTCAATGTGTATCGTCTGGTGTTGGCACCGACGATCGATTTGCAGTCTTGTCAATCATTCATCAGTGCAACGATCGTCCCGAGTGTGGGCGCGGTGACGACCAAGGTGGGCGCGGTGGACTGGTACGGGGTGGCCAACGGCGTCCTCGTGAAAGTCGCCGCGGCAACGGTCCTTCCGGCACTGGTGGGGACGATCCTCATCAACACGTTTAACGTGTATGCGTTCTACGTGGATAGTGCGGGTGTGGTCACCAGCCAAATGGGTACAGCAGCGGCAACCCTGGCTGGGGTGAAATGGCCCGTACGACCGGCGGGTAAGGTGTACCTCGGTGCATCCCTCTTCAACCCGACCACGGGCTCATTCATTGGCGGGACCACGTTGGCCGACGCGGCCAACACGAACCACGTCGGGCTCAACGCACTCGGTGGATTCGATCAAACCAGTCTCGTATAACAACTGACGCCGGGTGGGCCGTCCCACCCGGTGATCACACAAGGAGAAGACAATGGACATTCTTACTCACAGAGGGCTGACGGCCTCACTCACCAACGGCGCGCTCGTCACGGGGACCACGTCCACGTTGACCACGACCGTGACCATTGTTCCCGTGAACGATGGCAAGTTTCAGACCCCGTTGACCGCGATCACCAACCAAGCGGCCCCGGTGCTTGATGCTACTACAGGCCTTGCCTTCCCCCCGATCCCTGGTGGGGCCTCGGTGCTCAATACCCCTGGGTCCGGCGCGATTGCCGTCTATGGGTTGATTGCGGGCGTCGTGGCGGTGTCTCAGGGTCCGATCGAACGATTGGATATGCTGGGGAACTTCATCAATGCCCCGCAGTTCCCGGCCATTCCGAGCACGATGGTACCGTTTGCCTACCAAGTGCTGAAAGCTGGCGCCACCGCGTCTGCGACAGCGATTGTCTTGGGTACGGCATCCTGGGCCGCGACTGGGTACACGAACGTGATCCAGAACGTGTTCCAGCTTCCGAGCCGTCCGCAGGTTGCATAAGCAATCGTAGTGTTACCGGGGGGAGGGCGCAATGCCCTCCCCCAATACCGTAGCCCATTCCGCAACAATTCATCACCGAGGAGGATGTCATGACAACGACCGCAGAACCCTTAGTCCGTGGAACCAAGAAGGCCAGTCAACTCCATAAAGAGTTTGATTCGCGCGAGGCTCCACCCGCACAGAAGCCGCAAATCACCATGCCTCCCCTCGGAGTGGAGTTGGAGCGGACCCCTGAAATTGTCGTGGCCGAAGGGCCGCTTCTGAAGAAGGATATTGAGAAGCTCGCATTCAATGAGGAGCCGATGACCATCCTGATTCATCGCTCCCACGAGAAATTTTCCCCCCGCTGTACCGATTTGATTTGCATCAACGGCGTCAAGGCTGAGATGCTGCTCCGCCAGGGGTGGACCCAGATGGGCTATCTCCCGCGAGGGCACGCGTTCATCACGAAGCGGAAATATGTCGAAGTCCTCGCCACGTCGAAAATGGACACGATCCAGACCCAGGTGGAAGATCTCCCCGGTGGAGAGACGCGGAACCTGGTGG